>JAABUT010002773.1_pt1 | contig 16131 bp, 12 predicted proteins | sample 5559281 | NCBI WGS metagenome assembly JAABUT01 (sample SAMN10711880, study PRJNA513359) | rock metagenome | isolation source: Antarctica rocks | place: Antarctica: Victoria Land, Ricker Hills nord | collected 2016-01-04 | reverse complement strand
CCGAGCGCGTCGAGCGACACCACGTCCGGCGGCTCAATGCCCTGGGCTTCAGTGTCACGCTGAGCCCGCTACCGGCCCCGGAGCCAGTGCCCGCCTGACGCGTGGAGACGGGGATTTTCGAGGGAATACCCGCCGCGCGGCGGGCGATCAGCGACCGCCGCGCGTCTCCGCGAGGAGTCGCCGTCCGAACTGGCCGAGCAGGACCTGGTATTGCGGGTCGGCCTGCTCAGGGTGGTACTCGAACCGCGCCCGCTCGAAGTACTGGACGGTGTACTGCTGTCCATCCTCCAGCGTCTCGACGAACGCCTCGCCGAGCGGATAGCCGTACTGGGCCAGCCCGCCGTTCGCGCGCCAGTATCCGGCGAAGCGCGGCGAGACGTTATGGCCGGTCTCCGGGAAGAAGTCGTCGCCCGCGCGCGGCGCGACCGGCGGCGCGGCGGGGCGGATGAGGCGTCCGAACTGCCCGAGGAGGACCTGATTCGGCGCGGGATTCTCCGGGTGGTATTCGAGGCGGACCCGCTCGAACCACTGCACCTGATAGCGCCGGCCATCCTCCAGCGTCTCGTCGCGCGCGTCGGTCAGCGGGAAGCCGAAGCGCGCCAGGCCGCCCTGGCGCTGCCAGTAGTCGAGCAGGCCGGCGGAGGCGCACGCGCCGGTCTCGCCGAAGCAGTGGTGCTGCGTCGTGATGGCGAGGCTATGCGACGCCCCGGCGGCGATCGCGGTGATCCCGGTCAAGCCAAGCACCGCGTCCGGGGGCGACTGCTGACCGGCGCCATCCACCTGCCACTGCCGGACGGTCCCGTCGGTCACCAGGGCCAGGACGCGGGGCCCTTCCGTCTCGATCGCGGCGAGCGGCGGCAGCCCTTGGACCTGCCGGATCGGGGTGCGCGCATTGGCCTCCCGGTCGCGCCGCCAGGTCCAGAGCGAACCGTCCTGGCGGAGGGCCAGCATCGACGAGTCGCCGCTGGCCACGGCCGTCACCCCGGCGAGGTCCGGCACTTGCGTCGGCGGCGACTGCCGGGAGCCGTCCCACTCCCAGGACCAGACCGTGCCGTCGCGCGCCACCGCCACGTTCGACTGCTCGATCCCCGGCGCGACCGCCCGCACCGGCGGCAGCCCGGTGATCCGGAGCGGCGCGCTCCCCTCCTGGACGAGCCAGGCCGTCCCATCGCGCCGGATTGCGACCCCGTTCTGACCGATCCGCGCGCCCCCCTGATCGACGCCGATCGCCGCCACATCGGTGAGGTCGGCGACCGGGCGCGGCGCGGCGATCTGGCCGCCCGGGAGCCTGCCGACGAGCCACACGACCCCGTCGTCACGCAACGCCCACGCGGTCGCGCCGCCCGCCGCGATCGCGACGACCCGGTCGAGGCCCGCGAGCGGCAGCGGATCGGGGCGCGGCGGCCCGTCGCCGAATTGGCCCCCGCCGTTGGCGCCCCAGCCCCAGACGCGACCGTCCGCCGCGAGGGCGAGGCTGAAGTCTCGCCCGGCCGCCACCTGCACCGGTGTGACCCCTTGCGGGAGGCGCGCGGCCGCCGGGATGGGCTGCGCGCGGCTCCGCCCGTTGCCGACCTCGCCATCCTCGTTGAGGCCCCAGCCCCAGACCGTGCCGTCCGCCCGGAGGGCGAGGGCATGGGCGTAGCCGACCGCGAGCGCCGCGACGTCGGCGAGGCCGGGGACCGGTCGCGGCGACGGGCGCGGCTCGCCGGACACGCCGACCCCGAGCTGCCCGTAATCGTTCGCCCCCCAGGCCCAGACCGTGCCGTCCTGCCGCAGCGCGACGCCGTGCCGATCGCCCACCGCGATCGCGCGCACGGCGTCCACGCCGGGGATGGGGACCGGCGTGCTCGTGCAGCAGGTGGTCGACGGCCCGGCACCGAGCTGGCCGCTACTATTCGCGCCCCACCCGAAGACCCGCCCGTCGCGCGCGATGGCGTAACTGAAGGTATTCCCCGCGCCGAGCGCCACGATCCCGCGCAGCGCGGGTACCGGCACCGGGGCCGGCACATCCTGGTAATCGCTGCGCGGCGTCGCGGCGTCGCCGAGTTGGCCGAAGATCGCCAGCCCCCAGTTCCAGACCGTCCCGTCGCGCCGCAGCGCCAGGCCATGGAAATTGCGGCTGCCATCATACAGCGACGCCGCGCTGCCGCCGACGGCGATCGCGACGATATCCGCGAGGGTCGGCACCTGCGTCGGCGGAGTCCCGGCCACCGCGAAGGGCGAGCCGGCCCACTCGGCCTGCCAGACCGTTCCGTCGTCGCGCAATGCCACCGTGCGATCGCCCCCGGCGGCGATGGCGGTGATGTGCTCCAGCCCCGCCACCCGCTCGGGGTCGCGGCCGCCGCCCCAGGTCCAGACCGCGCCGTCGCCGCGCAGCGCGACCCGATGGTCGGCCCCCGCCGCGATCGCGGTCACGCCGCTCAGGCCGGCCACCGGCAGCGGCGTGCTGGCCGCGCGTGTCCCGTCGCGCGCGACGCCGGCGCCCCATTGCCAGACCGTGCCGTCGCGCGCCAGCGCGACGCTGGCGCCGCGGCTCGGCTGGCGCCTGCCGTCCGACCCCCCGGCGGCGATCGCCGTGATCGCGACCCCCGGCGGGAAGAGCACTTGTTGCGGCGTCGGCTCGCGCTGCACCGCCGGCTCGGTGAAGTACGGACCGATCAGCCGCTGGCCCAGATCGCCCCAATTGAGCACCGCCGCCTCCGTGGGGGCCGCCGCCCGCGTGCCGGGTGGCGCGGCACCAAGGCCCGGGAGCAGGAGGCTGCCGCAGAGCATGAGCGCCACCCAGCGCCAGCGAGAAGTAGGAAGGCGAAGCGGAACTGGCATGGCGAACCTCCTGATTCTGGTCCTGTTTCCGACTCTTCCGCAGATGCGCTACTACTCCGATGTCAAGGATGCTGCGCGGATTCACCGTCAGCAACCGGCGCGTGCATCGTCGCCCTCCGGAGATAGACGCCACGCAGCGCCATCTCAGCGTGCGAGCGGGTAGCGCCGGAAATAGCCCGAGGTCGGCGAGTCGCCGCCCGCGCGGACGAAGGCCGCGTAGACCTCGCCGCGCTCCGGCAGGGCGATGAGCACCCCACGCGCGAAGAATTTGATGCTCGCGGCGGTCGCCACGGCCGCGGGCGCGGTGGCATACCCGAGGCAATCGCGATAGAGGCCACCGTAGCCCCAGAGCAGCCCCACGTAGCCGCCCGGCACGTAGGTGCCGGGGCGCGGCCCGGGCCCGCCGGCGGGGAACTCCGCCGGATTGGCGGCGAGGGTCGCCCCCGGCAGCCCGGTCTTTGGCTCGACCGCGGCGTACCCGGCGTCCGGGGTGCCGCCGCACAAGAGCTGGGCCGTGTAGTACGAGCTGGCCAGCTCGGGCTTCGCCGGGGTCATGGTCACGCCGTGCTCGAAGGGGAGCACCGCCAGGGAGGTGTTGTCGAACCCCAGCCACGACGTCCCGAGGGCCTCGCGCAGGGCGGGGTCGCCGTAATAGAGGGCGGCGAAGGGCGCGGCGAGCGGCACATCGCGCCACGCCAGCACCTGGCGCCCGAACTGCCCGAGCAGGATGTCGTAGGGCGGCGCATTCTCGGGGTGCGCCTCGAGCCGCCCGCGCTCGAAGTACTGCACGCGCAGCGGCGGGGAGGACTGATCCGGGCGGTCCTGCTCCTCGGCGAGCGGGTAGCCGAGCTGCGCCAGCCCGCCGTTCGCCCGCCAGTAGGCGGCGAAGTCGGGGGCGACGTTGTGCCCGGTCGCGGCGAAGTAGGTCCAGCCGGGCTTGGGCGCGGCCGGTTGCAGCGCCGCGGCGTAGCGATCGGCGCTACGATTGAAGCTCTCGCGGAAGACCTGTCGCCCGAACTGCCCGAGGAGCACGTCATAGGGCGCGGCGTTCTCGGGATGGTACTCCATGCGGACCCGCTCGAAGTACTGGACGGTGTATTCCTGCCCGTCCTCCAGGATCTCGCGGCGCTCCGGCGTCAATGGATAGCCATTGCGCGCGAGACCGCCGTGGGCATCCCAGTAGGCGAGGAAGCGCCCCCCGACGCACTGCCCGGTCTCGGCGAAGCAGCGCTGCTCGGCAGCGGTCGCGGTGCGGACAGGCACGGCGAGGGGGATCAAGAGTACGAGGCAGGCGACCAGGGTGCGCGCGATGATCCGTGTCTTCATCCGTCCTCATTCTTGGCGTGGGGCGAGCGCCGCCATGCCAGGGCGGCGGCGCTCGCGTTAGGGGGTCTTGGTGGAGGGCTGGCCGAGCCCGTCAAAGGGGACGAAGATCGCCGTGGCCATCAGGGTCTCGGCGACCGCGTTCACCGCCGCCGGGTCACCGATCACCGCCGCTTCGAGGCGGATGAGCGAGCCGGTCGGCTGCTGCCCGACCGGGAAGACGAAGGTTGGGCTGAGGGTGACGTAGTGCCCGCCGGCCGGGATGTCGGCGCGCAGGACCGGCGAGAAGACCTCGCGTCGCGGGCCGTTCGAGAGCCGCACCACAACGCTCCCGCCGTCGGCGCGGATACCCACCGTCGAGGTGACCACGATGAAGCCCGGACCCGGGGAATACAGGTCAACCCCGCCCACGATCTGGAAGCGAGCCGCCGCGGGGTTGTTCGGGTCGTAGACCCCGTCGTTGATGACTGTCGGGGGATTCCCGGGCACCGAGACGGCGGAGCGCACCAGGCCATTCGGCGCGTAGCCCGCCAGCGTCTTCGCGTTGGCGACCGGCGGGTTGGTGCCGAGTCCCGCGGTGCGTGCCAGGAAACTCGCCATCTCGCCGCGCGTCACGTCGGCCGTGGGGCAGTAGGTCGTCGGGTCGCCGCCGCAGCCGACCGTGATCCCGGCGTCCGCGATCGCGTTGATGTCGTCGTGGTGGCTGTACTGCGTCTGCGGCGGCACGTCCGTGAACCGGTCGCTGGCCAGCAGCCCCAGCGGGGCCAGCGCCATGGTCAGCGCGACCACCAGGAGCCCCACGATGCGCGCGCCGCGACGGCGTGTGTGTCCCCTGCCGCGTACGCGACGCTCGAGCGCCGCGTGGCTGGCGCGCAGCACAGCCAGTTCCGCCCGGACTTCCTGCAAACTCGTGTCGTCCATCATCCTCTCCTTGTGTAGCACGATCCTTCTCCGGTCCCTCTATCGCGGCAGCGCGTCGCGCTGATCGGTATCCGGGTTTCGATCCCTACGGGGTAATTGTCCCCGCGCCCCTGCCGGTGTGGGCGTCGAAAATGGCGAGCGTGGCCCGGTCGCGATCCGGGTAGCGGATCGTCACCACGCAGAGGAGTTGCTCGTCCGCGAACGACTGCCAGCGCGGCACGCGACGCGCCAGCATGCCGCTCGTCGTGAAGTCGATCCCGACGATGTTCCCGGGCGGCGGGAACGGGAGGGCCGGGCACGAGCGCGCCACGCCGCCTGGCCCGGGGGGGCACCCGGTGTCGGGGTGCGCCGCCCACCAGCCCTCCAGGAAGTGGTAGGCATCCTCGGGGGCGAAGGCCGGCTCGTCGGGCGCATAGAGGCCCGGGCGCGGGGTGATCCCCGGCGCGCCCCGATCCTCACGCGCGTCGACGATCCAAGCCCCCAGGCGGGCGGCCGTGATGTCACCGGGTGTCGCGGTGTCGGGGTGCCACTCGAGGCGACCGCGCTCGAACCACTGCACCGGCGTGCCGGCGTCGGGGCCGGGCGGGAGGAGGTCGGTCAGGGGGTAGCCGAGGGTGGTGAGCCCGTCGTGCCCCAGCCAGTAGGCCACGAACGGCGCGGCGACGGCGTGCCCGGTCTCAGGGAACCAGGGGGCGTCGGGCGCGGCGGCGGCGGGCGGGTCGGGGGCGCGGAGGTAGCGGCCGACCCGCCCGATCTGGACCGCGTCGGGCGTCCCACCGTGCTCGGGGTGCGCCTCGAGGCGCGCCCGCTCGAAGTACTGCACGGTGTAGACCTGACGATCCTCCAGCTTCTCCTGCGTCTCCGCCTGGAGCGGGTAGCCGAAGGCGGCCAGCCCGCCGTGCGTCGTCCAATAGTCGAGAAACGGCCCGGCGATGCAGAAGCCCGTCTCCGCGAAGCAACGTTCCCCCGGTGCCGCGGCGACGGCCGGTGCGCCGCCCAGGAGCAGCAGGACGATCGCCAGGTACCGCCACGGATGCAGCGCTCGTCGCATCACCACTAGCCCTCCCACCGCCCCGCCACCACGGAACATTCATGTCCCGCTCCTTGCCCCAGATAGTTCGCGCGCGAGCTGCACCTCAGCGCGCCCCACCGCCCGGCGCGTTCAACGCCTGCCAGAGCGCGCGCGCCGCCCACGCCCGACTGGCGGGCTGATCCCAGTCGACCCACGGCTCGTTGCCGGGCGGCGCATCCGGCGGGGTCCCGGCGTAGGCGAGATACAGGAGCAGGTCCTCGCGCTCGACCGGCACGTTGCCGTAGACGGTCGGCTTGGCAGTCCGCACCTGCCAGTACCCGCGCGACTGGTGGGCGCGCGCGATCAGGCTGATCACCTGGATCTTCAGGACCGGCCCGGTCGGGTCGAAGGTGCCGTCCTCGTAGCCGCGCGCTACCCGCGCCGAGGCGAGGATGTTGACTCGCCGCCACAGCTCGGCGTCGGTCGCCCCGCGGTCGGGGAAGCGCTCGTCGTACCCGCCGATATCCAGGCCCACGCCGCGGGAGACGAGCCCGGTGGCCTGGGCGCGTAGCAGGGTGTCGCCGGGGCCGAAGCGGCCGTCGCCGTAGCCGCGGGCGATGTCGCGCGCGGCGAGCTGCGTCACCGCCTCGTAGCCGGGCGCGCCGGGCGGCAGGTCCGCGAACGACGGCGCGGGGCGCGCCGGGTAGAAGCGCTCGGTCGTCTCGTCGTTCAGGACGAGGACCGAGCCGTCCGCCAGGGCGACCGCGTTGTTGCGCCCGCCCGAGCGGTCGCGCATCCCGGGGGTCGACATCCAGCGGTCGGCCCCCGGGTCGTAGCGCTCGACCGCCGCGGTGGTCACCCCCCCGACGAGGCCGCCGGTGAGCAGGACCGATCCGTCGGCGAGGCGCGTGGCGGTGTGCCCGACCCGCGCCGCGGGCAGCGGGGCGACGGTCGCCCAGGCGTCGGCTGCCGGGTCGTAGCGCTCGACCGTCGCGGCGTCGGCGCCCGCCGGATCGGCCCCGCCGGCCACGAGCACCGTCCCGTCGACCAGCAGCGTGGCGGTGTGGCCGCCGCGCGCGACGCGCGGCGCGGCGGCGGCGGTCCAGGAGTTCGTCGCCGGGTCGTAGATCTCGGCGGTGGCGCCGCGCCCGGTGCCCCCGTACGCCCCGTCGACGACGAGGACGCGGCCGTCGGCCAGCCGGGTCGCGGTGTGCCCGACGCGCGGCGCGGTCGTCCCGGCGGCGGTCCAGCGGTCCGCGGCCGGGTCGTAGCGCTCCGCCGCCGCGACGGCCCCGGCGGCGTCCGCCCCGCCGACGACGAGCACCGACCCGTCGGCGAGGAGGGTCGCGGTGCCCCGGTCGCGCCGGGTGAGCATGCTGGCAACGAAGGTCCAGCGATCGGCAGCGGCGTCGTAGAGCGCCTCGCGGCTCCCGTTGAAGGCGGCCACCTCGCCGACCGCGCCGAGGGCGAGCACCCGCCCGTCGGCCAGCCGCACTGCGGTGTACGGGTTGATCTGAGGCGGGGTGTACTGCGGCTCCCAGGTATCCGCCGCGATGTCGTAGCGCAGCCCGCCGGTCAGCACCTTCCCGTTCGGCAGCAGGATCGCCGGATCAACCGGGTGGAGGCCGATCGGTTGGGTTGCGGAGACCCATACGCCCGTCGCGGGCAGCGGCGCGGCGACGGTCGGCAGCGCCCGGGCGAGCAGGAGCAGCAGCGCGAGCACCAGCCCCGCTCCGTCTCCCCAACGCGGCCGCGTCCCGCCGCGGCGCGCTCCCGCTGCCTGCGCCGTCACATCCCGAGTGTAGTTCGTCCCCATGCGTTCCCTCTATTTATATACGCGGTTCTATTGGGTTGTGCGGTGATGGGTCGCCGGGCAGCATCAAAAGTTCAGAGTTGCGACCTCCATCTTGGGTACCTCGACCACTTTTGGCACCTAACAGCCCACGAATCGCCCGTCAATCGGATACCGCGACTACCCATCACCGCACAACCCAACAGAACCTACCACTGTGGCCCGTCCGTCCCGCGCTGCTCCGGTGGGAGGCCGCCGTGCGGACGCCACGCTCTCCTTCCGAGCGGGGGGGCGGTGTCGTCATCCCGGTCAATTGGTACGGCACCCCTACCTGTTGAACGTCGCCGAACGACTCGTAGTTGATTTTCGTCGACTGAGCAAAATGGCCGCCAGTACTAAATTCATCGCTCGAAGCATACACCCGGCAAGCCCTAATCACGCCCTCTCATCGCACCACACCGTCACAATGTCGGTAGCATCGGCCGTCATCGAGAGCATCAAACCGACACCGATCTTTGTGAAGTTAGCGGGGCATGTGGCGGGAATTATACCCTCCATGCCATCGAGCGGGATATTCGCGCTGCTGGCACACAGCAAACTCGTCATGATCCGCGCCGCCCATAGGACGATACCGCCCGACCGACCCCCTGCTCCAACGCCGCCTGACTCCCCGCTACCGGCCTGCCCCTCGATGCGGACCACATCAGCGGGTATCCACGGGCGGTGGGGCGATCCCGGAATCACCCGATACGTCACCGTTATCGTCCTCCACGGGCGCGCGCATATGTTCGCGCAATGTCGGCACATCGAAATAGACGACCTCAAGGTTCGGCCGCTGGCAGAGGCGAGTGAGATGCGCGGCGATGGCCGCGCGGGCCGCACTCATCGCCGCCCCGTGTGCTCGCTCGAATGCCGCGCGATCGGCCACGATGACAACTGCTGGCTCCGCCGTCCTCCGGGCGGGTGCCCGGAAAAACGCCCCCCGCAAAACCTCCGGCAGGCCCGGCACTGCAGCGACAACACCGACCCAGCGTCGCTGATCGTCCGCCGTGAGACCGAACTCCGCCATGAGGCCGTCCCGCTCCGCAAGTCGCCGCGTCACCTCGGCCTGCCGTGTTTGCGCGAGCGTTATCCTGGACCCCTGGTCGCGTTCGTGCGCTTCCGCGATAGACCTCCGTTCCGACGGTGTGCGGTACCCCGATGGGGTATTCCAATCCTCCTCGATCATTCTCCGCAGCCGACCCGGTGAGAGGTGCCCGTTCGTCGGCTCGTGCTCGCGCAGCCAGTCGTAGATATCGAGCTGTTTCGCGATGATCGCCAAGGGCGAGGCGGCGACAAGCCGCTGCGCCGCCGCTTCCGTCACCCCGCGAACGATCAACTGTTGAACGATACTAGCAACAACATGGTGTGACTCCTCATTCTCTTGTTGTAGTATCGGGGGATCAGTCTCGGACGTAGTCTCCGAATCCTTTAAAGATCGGATCATGGACACCGGATGGTGCTGGTCATTCACCACCCCTGGAGTCGGTCCGATTCCACAATTGGACTCGGTCGACCTCTCCGCCTGGATATGGTCAGTTGCCCCATCTGTATCAGGTCGTTTCGTCGGCTTGGATGTGGTCATATCGTCGGTTTGGTGCCGGTGCCCCTCGGCGGCTGCATGTGACGCGGGCTGCGCCGCCACGAGGCGATCGAGCGCGATGAAATCGATCGTATACCATTTCGTCCGATCGCCGGGCTGTTGATTATGGCGACTGGTGCTGTGCAGGAGACCGGAGCGCTCGAGGCCACTCAGGGTACGCCCCAGCGTTTCCGGGGAGCGATGTACGAGCGGGGCGAAGAAGTCGACGTCGCGCGGACAGACCCAGCGCCGCCCCTCGCGGACTAATGGGTGCCGTTCATCGGCCAACCAGTAGCGGATCTGTTGCAGCAGGAGCGCTTCGTCGAGTCCTACCCGCCGCGCGAGATCGACCGCGACGACGAGCGGGGGCTCATCCAGCAGGAGATGGCTGGCGGGTAACGGCGGCGCGCTCGCGTGCTCGTGACCTTCGACGGCATTCAGCGTCGCGCGACGCTCCCGACGATGCTGCTCCACCAAGCGCGCGAGCGGCGCGAGGGCCACAAAATCGATCGTGTACCACTTGGTAGCGTCCCGCCGCGCGAGTTCGGGTTGGGCCGCGCGCAGGAAACCCTGCTTCACCAGCGATTCGAGGGCTCGCTGGACAGTCTTCAGCCCCCAGAACGGAAAGTCGCGTTCCTGCCAGCGCTCGATGCTCGCGCGCACCCACCGGGTATCCTGCCAGAGGCGAGGCTGCCGCTCGTCGGCCAGATAGTAGCGTACCTGTTGCAACACGAGTGCCTCGTTGAGGCCGATCGCCGCCACCAGACTGGGCAGAAACAATAACACCCGGCCGCTCACGAGGAGATTGTTGGGCGGCACGGGTGCCGACATCGCGACCGGCGTCCCACCGACGTTCTGTCCGTCAGCGGGACGTGACGAATCGCGGGACGCGCTCGCGCGTCCTTTTCCCCCTATCTCGCGTCGCGTCACATCGGCTCGATCGCTCACGCCGCTCCCTGTCTGCTACGGATCCGATCATGAGTGTAAACCGTGGCGATCCGACGCCGTCGGCGGGAACGCTATCGCGCACCATGCGCCCATTCATAATCCGACATCGCGAACGTATGCGGTTAATCAGCGTTCATGCCGGATTCGCTGTTGTGCCTCGACGGCACGGTTCGTGATGATGGTCCGGCCGGTACGGGATGGCGCGCCGAGATATGCATAGCGGACGGATGCAGGTCGGTTTGTGTGCGCGATAATGGCCCCGAATATGCATGGATATGAATGCCAGGGCATGTTTGGTGCGCGATGACGATCCCAAATATTCCCGATATGAATGGGGGATCGCGACGATGTGATTTGGCCGCGCCGCGCATGTGGTCGGTCCGGCACCGGTCGATCGGATCCTGTGTCGCCGCTCGTCCCCCGAGCGTCGGAGAGGAGGGGACTGCTCGGACGGCGCAGCTTCTCCGGCGCGGCTCCCCTGTCCCAGAGGCTCAGTTACGTTGGGCATGCCCGGCACCCTCGGTACCCGGAGTTCGCAGGGAATCTCGCGTGTATGGGTATGGTGAGGACCTCTAGACGCTCGGTAGCCCTTCGCGTTCCGGAACGGGCATGGCAGGTCTGTTGGCTATTTTGGCGCGGGGTCGGGGTGGTCGTGCGGGGCCGGGACGCGGTGCGAGCGCTGTCTCGATTCTTTGGTGAGCGATGACGGTCCCAAATATTCCTGATATGAATGGCGGCGCGCGAGGGTGCGTTTCATCGCAGCCTCATGTCGCGGAAGCCTCGCGCATCCAGACCGCGACACGCCCGCGAAAATCCTCCGAAGGCTGCACGTTGACGAGGCTGCCGCTCTCGAGTTTGCTGATATAGCTTTGCGTCACACCGAGTACCCGCGCCGCCTCTTTCTGATTCTGGCGGAGGGCTTTGCGGCGTGCCTTAATCGCCGTGCCGAGCTCCACCGGGGTGCTCGGCACGGCGCTTGGGGCGGTCGTCGGGGATTCCGGTGCGGAAGAGAGCTCGACGAGGGCACTCGCCGCGTAGTATGCCACCACCGACGGCGGCGGCGCGATGAGCAGGATGGTCGTCCGCCATTCGTCGCGCCAGCCCCGTCGCTGCATCCACGCCTCGTCCCACTCGCGATACTGCCACGCGGCGATGACGCCGTCTTCTTGCAGCGTCTCCAACGCTTGCTCGAGGCGCTCCCGGGTGCGCGAGGGTGTCCGCTGGTTGATCGTCGCGCCGCAGGCGTCGAGCAGGGCACCGACCTCATACGGCTGGGGCTGGGGACCGTCGCTGCTGACGCGCCACTGCCAGCTCAGGAACCGCGAGAGCCGCTTCTCCCAGGTTTGGCGATAGGGATCGTACTTCAGGGCCTTCGCCGAGAGGAGGGCGGTGGGCTGGCCCGCGCCCATCAGGAAGTGGGCGAAGACGCGGCCCGGCTGGAAGATGAAGCGTTCCATATCGACCATGTTCCCGCTGCGATCGGTCACCCCGTACCGGTCGGTGATCACGAAGGCCCGGCTCTGCAAGCTGCGTCGGACCCCGGCACCGTCATCCACATCCGCGATATCGATCCAGAGATTCTGAATATGGGAGAGAGCCTGTTGCATCTCCGCGCGCTGGTCGGCCCGGAAGCCCACACGTCGCCCATTGTCGCGCGCGCGCGGCTGGATGCCACGCATGGTGAGCAGGCCGTCCACGTCCGCGATCGCGCGGTCTTGCGACGATCGGGCCTGCGAGAGCCACAGCGCGCTGAGCGCATCGAGCGCGTCGGCGTCGAGATCGGACAACGTGTCGCGTTGGCGCCACATCAGGACGGCCCACGCGTCGATCTGGTCCGGGGGCAAGACCTGCCCGTCGGTGCCGGGCGGGCGCAGCTGGGCCTGTCCGCCCGCCTGTCCGAGCGCCAGGCGAGCGGTGGGCCAGGGGGTATCCTCCTCCCGCTCGAACGTGTTGAGATAGAGGGCCTCCCGGACGGCCTGATAGTGGGCCGAGCTCATCACCGGGAGGTAGCCGTCGGCGATCGGCGCGGTGAGCGCGTCGGACGACATCGCCACCGGACCGGCATCGGGGAGCAGGGTCGCCACGTCGTCGAGCGGCCCCCCGACCATCAGGAGCGCCATGCGCTCCGGCGTCGCTTGCCGGGGGGCGAGGATCTCGACCACGACCTTGGCCAGCTCTTGCGCGTATGTGCTGAGCAGCTGGTCGGACCGCTCCCGAAGGGTCAGCGCATCCACGCGACGGAGATAGTCCGCGAGGCGCCGATGGTATTCCTCCGATGACAACTCGCGGATACTCTCCGTCCCGAGCTGCCGGCGGATGGCCGCCCCGGCCCACGCGGTCTGGTGCGACCAGATCCAGTCGAAGAGACCCTGCCACGGATCGTATTCGAGGATGCCGGGGTCGTCGAACAGGTGGCGCATCAGGGCGACGAGATTGGTGCCGATGCCGGACGGATCCCCGGCGTGCGTCTCGAAGGTGTCGACCAGCCACGGGACGGTGAGCGCCGCGGTGAGATCGTACAACGGCGTCGTCGTCCGCAAGCGATCGATGATCGCCCGCCGCGCTTCGAGCGGCGGGCGTGACGTGGCCGCCGCCGCGGTCCAGAGTTCCGGGGCCTCGAGGACGCTGTTGAGGGAGTCCGCCCAGGCGGCGATATCGATGTGCCGCGAGACCTGACCGGCCCAGCGGGCGGGATCGAACTCCGCCTGGTTGTGGCCGTCTTCGTGCCCCGGAGCGGCCGTTCGTGCGGCCGACTGGGGGGCGCGGGTGCCCTTCGCCGCGCGATAGGGTCGTCCGCTGAGGTCGACGCCAGTTCCTCGTCCCACGCGCTCCTCCATGGTCACTCGCCCTCGGCCCGCTCGACCGTCGCGCCCACCAGCCCGGCATAGAGGCGCGGCAGCCACTCCTCCGGTGCCCCGTGGGCGGCCAGGAGCGCCAATTGCTCGCCGATCTCCCGCCGGATTTCGGCGGGGAGATGCCGACGGATCCGTTCGCCGAGCGCCTGCGCCACGGCCTGGCGAGCGGCCGGATGCGACCCTCCGCCCGACCCGTCCGTCGTCTCCTCGTCGGCGGGCTCCGGGTCGAACGGAACGATGCCGGTCGGTTCGCCATTAACAAACACTGTTTGTTCCCGCGCCGATTCCCCCGACCCCCACTCGCCCGGCGACGGGGGCGATTGCGAGGCATCGCTCGCCTCTCCCGGTACGACGGTCGCGCCACCGCGGCGTCCGCCCCCCTTGAAACGCGGATTAGCGGTCCCGTCCGCGCGCAGGCGATCGCGCACTCCAACTACGTCGGCCATGTGCAACGTCTCGCCGTCGCGCAGGCGCGCGCGGAAGCGGAGGACCTCCTCGTCGGGGAGCTGCTGGATCATGCGTGCGGCGGAGACCGGAACCTGGCGCCGCTCGATCGCATCGGCGATCACCTGGTCGGCGAGGATGCGCAGGCGGGTGCGGATATGCTGCGCCGACTTGTGGATCCGGCTCGCGAGTTGCGGTGCGCTCAGATTCTCGGCGTCCAGGAGTTCCTGCAGAGCGCGGGCCTCGTCGAGGGGGCTCAGCTCTTGCCGCTGCAAGTTCTCGATCAGCTGCATGACGCGCAGGCGCGCGCCTTCCTCGCCGCGGATGAGGATCGGGAGGGTGCGCAGCCCCGCCAGCTCCGCCGCCGCGCGGCGGCGGCCACCCGCGATCACCACGTAGCGCGCCCGACGATCCTCGAGCGCGCCATCCTCCCGGACGACGAGCGGCTGGAAGATCCCGAATTCCCGGACGCTCTCGGCGAGCTCGCGCAGTCGCTGATCGCCGTCGTCGAACGCCCAATCTTTCCGCGGCTGATCGGGGTCGGCGACCACCTGCTCGATGGCGACCTCGAACGCCCCCTGGAGCCGTTGCTCCCCGATCGATTGGACCTCCGGGGCCTCGGGACGGGGTTGCGGGGTGCGGAGCTGCGTGAGGCCGAAGCCCTTACCCTTACGCGCCGACATGGCGCACCTTGCCTGCGGTGTGGGGGAGCGCGACCCCGATGGTGGCGACGACGCGCGCCGCGAGCGCCCGGTACGCGTCCGCCGCCGCCGAGCGCGGCTCCGTCGCGGTGACCGGGGCACGCGCGCTGAGCGCCCGGCGGATCGCCTCGGCCAGGGGGATCGGCTGGGCGACCAGTTCGCCGTAGGCCTCTTGCAGCAGGGCAACGCCATGCCGATCGATGGTGGTGCTGGTGCGGAAGGCGTTCGGCAGGATGGCGAGTCGACGGCAGCAGATCTCCCCGTCGGCCTCGAGGTCATCGAGCGCCCCGAGCGTGTCGAGCAGCGCGTCGAGATCCTGCTGGGCGAGGGCGGTGGGCAACACGGCCCAGCCCGCCGCGAGCATCGCGCTCGTGGCCGCGAAGCCGAGCGCGGGCGGGGTGTCCAGCAGGATGATGTCATACGCGGTGACCGCCAGCAGGCTTCGCCGCAGCCGCTTGAACGCCCCCGGATTGTCGTAAGAGACCATCGCCACCGCCTCGATGGTGCGATCGCCGGGTATCAGATCCAGCCCCGCGTCGGTGCGGCGGATGAGCGTGGTGGCGTCGAGGCCAGGCGTGCGGATGCACGCGCCGATTCCCTGCTCGCCGGAGACCACCTGATCATTCAGCAGACGGGTCAGGGATGCCTGCGGGTCGAGGTCAACCAGCAGCACCCGTAACCCCTGTTCCGCGAGCGCGCCGGCAAGATTCAGCGTGGTGGTCGATTTACCCGCGCCACCTTTACGATTGATGATCGCGACGATCCGTTCCCTCTCCACCATCGCTCCTTGCACTCGTGCGCCGCGACTACCACGCTATCGCGGGTCAGTGGTCATCGGGATTCGTCCGTGCGGCACGGCGCGCCTCTTTATAGCGCCGAAGATCGTCCGGCTCGACCCGATACCGTTGCTTCCCGGCACGGAACGCCGCCAATTGGCCCGAGGCGATCAGCGCATAAACCGTATTGCGGCTCAAACGCAGTTCGGCGCACACATCGCGTACCGTGAGCGGCACGCCGCCTTTCCCCGCCCTATCGTTTGTATTTACCACTCGAACCCCTCTTGCGTGCGGCGTACGAGTCCGCGCATGATTATGTACGTACAGCATAGTCGCGCGCGCTCTGGCTGTCAAGTTCGTACCAAACCGTCCCAAACTGGTGTAAGTGACCCCTGCACGGAACAAACACTGTTTGTTATTGTCGTCGGTTGCGTTAGGACTCGGACACGGGTTGGTAGAACCGCTCACATTTCGGTGGCGTGTCGGCATTATCCGATGCGCGAGAGAGCACCCGTACCCTGGCCCCACTACGCCGCGACTGTGACCATCGAACAGCTGCGGCGCATCACCCTCGGCTATCGCACTTTCCGCCGCCCGGCTTGCGGTCGGATGGGCACTGTCAAGCTAACTGATCGGGTTGGGGACGCTGATCATACGATACTCCGCGCATGAAGCAAGAAACGCGTGCTCCCGGCTACAAGCGCCATCGCTTCCCGCCCGCGATCATCGCCCACGCCGTGTGGCTCTACTTCCGCTTCGCCCTGAGCTACCGCGATGTCGAGGAAGGGCACTGTCAACTTGAGCGGGCAGCGTAGTGAGGAGATCGTCTATTCTGCCGTACGCTATCGGTCACACCCTCCCGTGGGTACTGTCAAGCTAACTGATCGGGCTGGACGTGATAGCTATGCGATACTA
>JAABUT010002772.1_pt1 | contig 16143 bp, 16 predicted proteins | sample 5559281 | NCBI WGS metagenome assembly JAABUT01 (sample SAMN10711880, study PRJNA513359) | rock metagenome | isolation source: Antarctica rocks | place: Antarctica: Victoria Land, Ricker Hills nord | collected 2016-01-04 | reverse complement strand
GACACTATATTGACACTGTTCATCATCAAAATTGAAAGAATCACAACACTAGAGTATTTGAAAAATACTTGAATTGCGACGAGAAAATGACTATTAGAAACGAAAGAGTAGAACGTCAAGAATGCGAAGAAACAAAGAAAAACGAAAGTACGATGATGAGAATTGAGAGAGAGTGCTTGTATGCGCAAATTATCGATGTGATTGATCAATGAGAAGATATAAAGCAGCGACTTTGATCAGATTACATGTAACTTAGCATATATACAGCGTCTAGACAGTGTCATAGTCATAGACTGCATGCACTTAATGAAGAAATAAAAAAAAGCTAGAGAAGTACAATTCTGAATTGAAGCTGATAATCAACTTGATATGATTATCAAAAGAAGAAAATAAAGCAAGAAAAAATCATGCTTCAATGATACTGATGTTCAAAATCAAAGTCAAAGCATAAAAACATCTGAAAAAATAAGTTTTAGCAGCAAAATCAACATATTAAACAGTTGAATATCGCAAGAATACTCATTCTTTAACATGCAATCATCATGAACAAATTTGATACATAGTCTCAGTTTTATCGTCTCAACTGCATGTAGCAGTCATATAAACAGCGAGCGATTTTCTATCTTAGAGAATTTTGTTCACTCAATACACATAGCATAAAGTTCTTCATAAGTTGATCTAATCAATGTTATAAAAGTGTATGAATTTATTATTATTTTGTTTTTTGCAAATATTCATTAAAGTCTTTTCAATCAACTTTTTGCAGATTGTATGACATGTTCAATGAATTTTCAATCAACTTCACTTTTTTTGTAACTATTGTAAATATAATTACTTCATGATTGAATTCTGTGTTTGTATTCTCATTTATATGTTAATTTTTAATGTAATTGCACATATTTTTTGATGCAAATGCTAAATCAAGTATTGAGCTTGACTGACTTAAATAGCTGTGATATGTGTTTATATCAGAAGTATTAATCAGATTGCACTTATGTAAATTTACTCAATTTATTAACACTTTCATTTTAATAAAGTTTAAAATTTTTGCGTTTCATCAGCTATGATGTGCATTAAAGTCTTCTGTAATAATAACTTTTTGCTTAGATTTTTTTTATTTCTTCATTAAGTGCATGCAGTCTATGACTATGACACTATCTAAACATTGTATGTATGCTAAATTACATGTAATCTAGTCAAAATCGCTGCAGTATATCTTTTCATTAATTAATTACATCGATAGTTTGCACATATGAGCGCGTAAGTTGTTTATATAATCAAGTGATCATATAGACAATTCAAGATTGTGAAAGCTGATCACTTTAATGTGAGCTTTCAACTTGTCTGTATGATCATCAAGCTAAGCGAGCTAGATGAGCTTTGATTTATATAGATTTTTTCTTCTTCATTAAGTGCATGCAATTTATGACTATGACATTATCTAGACGCTGTGTGTATGCTAAATTACATGTAATTTAGTCAAAATCGCTGCAGTATATTTTTTCATTAAACAGTCAGATCATTAAAGTGTGCATATGAGCATGTGAGTTGTTTATATAATCAGGTGATCATATAAACAATTCAAGATTGTGAAAGCTGATCACTTTGACATAAGCTTTCAACTTGTCTGTATAGTCATCAAGCTAAGCGAGCTAAATGAGCTTTGATTTATGTAGATGAAAGTTGATCACTTTAACGTGAACTTTTGAATTCACTGTATGATCACTCAGTTGAACAAACTAGATGAGTTTTGATCTATGTATCTGCGACGCATGTAAATCAATTAGAAAATCGAAAAATCAATTGATTTACTGCATTGCACAGATGTATATATGCGTAAAAGCTGAATCATGCTTTCACAGTAACTGTGTGAATATTGTATATTAGTTGCAGCATGTGCGTAAAGACGTTGCTGTTGTTTTATGTATATAAGTAAAGACTGTGTTGTATCTTTGCAATGTATGTGCTTACAATGCATGTAAATCAATCTGATAAAGCGAAAAACTGATTAATTTACTGTCATGATGAATTGACACATAGAGATTAGATCAGAGACTGAATCGAAGATCAGATCTGAGTTAACTCTGAAACTTTATGACTTTGTCAAGACATTGTTTAGACTACGTCATATCTTCGACTTAATATATCATGAGTTATGTTGTGCTCGACTTGACAATGCTTGACAAACTCTCTATAGTTGATTGATTCTCTTGAGTTATCAAGAACTTCTTAATAATTAGCTCTATTAAAAATATACTCATTCTGTGTCTGCTTAGAATATCACATTGTCATATCACTCTTATAAATCTCGTCTATTCATTTAGTAGACTCAATCATCACAGTTCTAATTATTTTAAACTCTTCTTAGAAGTGATGATTTGATATTCAAGCATGACAACAGCAACGCGATTGCAACAAAGTTGCAACAACAATGTTTCAATCTTGCAAGACACTATATCAGAAAATGAACGTTGCATAATGAAATCAGAAAGTGAAGAAGCAGAAGATGAACTCTCTCTTGATATTGATGAACAGCTAACTCGCGCAATGCTTCAATGTGATGAACTGCAAAAGAAACAGAAGTTAGCAGTTATTTAATCAAAGATTGAAACTCTGCAAGTCATTGAAATAATGAAGAAAAGTCGTTCAGCTTTCATTTGAGCTTTCACTTGAGCTCTTACAAAGAACTGAATGATCTACGCATTGTTTCAATAATGTCGACGACGACGAAATGAACTTATTACGAGATCGTCTTGCAGAAGTGAAGATTCTCAATGCTCTTGAAGAAGTATCATGACAAAATCATAAGAAAGCATAGAGAGTGAATTCGCGACATTGAAATCTCATTTTGAAATACTTTTTGACATTTTGAAAGTGATGAGAAAAAGATTTTGTACTGCATGATCTATCTCAAGAATGAATCAAAGAAGCTTTGATTTAATCATGAAGAAACTATGTTTGCAGCTCAGCAGATGTAATTTGATTTTATCGACTTTCTTCTTAATCTAATTAAAGATTCAATGAATCAAGACATAGACGTGACTCAGCAGTATGCAAATGCATCGCAACGTTCAGATCAGATGATATGAACATTTGCAGCTCATTTGAGCATTCTGAAACATCAACTTTCGTTGTATAGTGATGAGCATAAGTGAGCTCATTTATTCATCAAGTTGAGATCTGAGCTGCGTGTGATCATTACTAATGTGCAGTTGATTTCTATCATATGAGATGCGTTAATTGATCTTGTCGCTCAATTGAAAACAAATCTGTGAAAAGAACACGTTTTGTCGTCGAAATGATCTTGAGACAAGAACTTGCATGATTGAGATAGAATCAATAAAAAGACTCATTTAAAGTGAAAGAAATCTCATTGATCAACTAGACTCAACTTTTCATTGAAGACAAGCTTGCATGCTTCATCACGTTATAGCAAGAATTTGTTCAATAAACGTGCTATATATGCAATCGAAAGAATCATTACTTTACTGATTGTAAAGACGAGAAGATCAAGAACAAGTCAAAAGAATCTGATGTAAATTGAGTATTCATTAATTCAATGTTGCATATGAGTTATTTCAAGATTTCAAAAAAAGGCAAGCTCTTGATGAATGCTTCAAATCATCAAGAAAAAAACAAGAAGTTCTCTTTGTAAAGACTTTTATATACAAAGAGCATGTAATTCAGAAAGATCAGAAGACAGAAACAAAAATTCACATGAATATCAATGTCAAGATGAACGTGATTAGTTAACGTTTTGTCATCAAGCAAAATATGTCATTGCTGAACGTTGATCTTTCAAGATCTATCTGAATAAACGATCAGAATGTCTATTGTTATGACGTTTATAAGATGTGTTATCGACTGAGAGACAGCTGAAACATAGAGAAAAAAGATATAAGTATCTTTTATGCTATTGACAAGAAAGAATCTTCTCTAGTCTTGAGTATGTTGAATATGCAATTCAAGCATATTCAAATAAACATGATTGCAAGAATGTGATGTTTCAACGTGAATGAGCACGTCTTTGAGTTGTTCTTTGCACAAGCATTTGCGAAAGTTCTACAAGATGAGTCTACTGTGTATGCTCTTGTCATGATCAACGTTGTCAAAGAGTCGATCGTTGAACATCAAGTGAAAACAATGAATAACATGATGAGTTGTATCACAAACGCGCTTAAAGCGCAAACTTTACTCGTTGAATTGAAAGAGTACAAAGATGTATTCTTGATAGAAAATGCAGACAAACTGTCTTTGCATGAAGATCATGATCATGCAATTGAAATCACTGCAAAGTCATCATATGAATTGTTGTATAATTTGTTAAACACAGAGTTAATGACTCTGAGATTGTATTTAAACAATGTTTTAGCGAAAGAATGAATTAAGCACTTCGTCAGCTCAACTGACGCGTCTATTCTATTCATTTTCAAAAAGAATGATAGTTTTTATTTATACATGAACTATCGAGATCTGAATAAGATCACTGTCAAAAATCATCATTCACTGCCTTTAATCAGTGAAACTTTAGACAGACTCAGTAGAGTCAAGCAGTTCATTAAGTTAGATCTGAAGAATGTTTATCATCATCTCAGAATTCAACATGAAGATGAGTGAAAAACAATGTTTCATACTCATTATGATCACTTCAAATATATGATCATGTTGTTTAATTTAATCAATGCATCTGTTATCTTTCAGACTTATATTAATAAGATCTTGACAGAGCTTTTAAATGACTTTTATGTTGTTTATCTGAATGACATTCTAATCTTCTTTGTAGAGAAGACTGATCACGTAGATCATGTGAAGCAGATTCTGAAGAGACTAAGAAAGTTCAAGTTATATGCTAGCTTGAAGAAATGTGAATTCTTCATCACTAAAGTGAACTTTCTAGAATTTATCATATTCACAGAGAGTGTTTTGATGAATTCAAGTAAAGTAGACATCATCAAAACGTAACTCAGATCAAAGATGTATTAAAAAATACAAGTTTTTCTGAGATTCATCAATTTCTATCGACGTTTTATACATCACTACTCTCAGATAGCAGAGTCTTTAACAGAACTGCTGAAAGATAGTGTAAAAGATGTAAAAACAAGCTCATTTATATGATTAAGCGAAGCGAAACAAGCTTTTAATCAGCTTCGCGACGTCTTTATGAGAGCGTCTATACTAAGACACTTTGACTCAGAGCAACATATACGCATCGAGATTGACATGTTCAATTATGCAGTCGCGAATATTTTATCTCAGTCAGATGACGAAGATCAGTGACATTTGATTGCATTCTGATTCAGAATGATGATAAACGTTGAAAGAAACTATGAGACTCATAATCAAAAGTTTCTAGTCATAGTATTGATGTTTAAACACTGACAACACTATGTGAAAGAGAGTTATCATACTGTTGAAGTTCTGACTGATTATAATAATTTGAATAGTTTTATGAACGTTCAAAAGTTAAACGAAAAACAAGTCAGATGAGTCATGAGATTGTTGATCTGTGACTTTAAAATAGCATATAAATCAGAAAAGACAAATTCAATTAATGTATCATCAAGATGATCTGACTATAAGAATGAGAACATCTTTGCAAATCATTTGCTGCTCACTCTGCAGCGAAAGCTGACTAGAATAGAAAGCTTAAATAACTTTATATTTGTAGCAATCAGAGAATTATACTGTATATGAGTGATTAATGATGTCGAGAAGACGTTCGTTCACAGTATAAGTATGAACAGATATTCAGCAGAACATGTCAAAAGCAGACTGCATGATGAAATTCACTGATGAACATGAGTGATTAATGATGTTGAGAAGACGTTCATTCACAGTGTCAGTGAAAACATGAATACATGTTCAGCAATGCATGTCAGAAGTATGCTGCTGAGAATCATGATTCTAGCAGTGTGAGAAATGCATCTAGACGAAGTACATTTCTCAAGAAATAGAATCTTTCAATTTGAATCAACAACTTCAAGAAGCACAGATGTTGAAACGTCGACTCATAGAGATTGCAACGTAGCTGAGAAACAGCTTAATTCTGTTGCTGAAACTGTTAATTGTAAACAACTTGTTTTACATGCAATTGTCAGAGTATTGACAATTCATGAAATGATATACGACTTCAGTAGTAAATTTATAGTTGAGCTTATCAAGATTTTACAGCAAGAAGATGAATTTGCTGTGAGACTAAAAGCAGACGAAACGACGAGTATACAAAAGAGTGATGTTGAAGCTTAAACATTGAATAGTCAAGAAATGATAGAATACAACAAATCGTTGTATGTTTCAGAAGATCTTTCTGTCAGAGAAAAGTTGTTGAAACGTCATCATGATGACTTGTTAGCAAGACATTTTGATGCTGACAAGATCAGCGAGCTATTAAATTGCAAATATTACTGAAAAAGTATGATCAAGAATGTCAAAGAGTATATAGATACTTGTGACATTTGTCAGAGAGTAAAGATGAAATGTCATCTATCATATGATAAGTTGAGATATTATCTCGACTCACAGATTCATGAAAAGAAATCACTATAAATTTTATAACAGATCTGTCGTCTAGTAAATGAAAAGAAGTTGTGTATGACTTAATTCTTGTGATAGTTGATTACTACATGAAGATGACGTGTTATCTGTCTACAAAGAAGATTCTGACTGTTGTAGAGTTAACAAAGTTGTTCTTTGAGAAGATTGCTTTAAAATATGAGATATTAAATGATATAGTTATCAATAAAGATAGTTTATTTATCAGTGTGTTCTGATCAAAGATCTGCTATCATGTCAAGATGAAATGATGATTAAGCATCACTTTTCATTCGCAAACAGATGATCAGACAGAACGACAAAATCAAACACTGAAACATTATCTACAAGTATATTGTTTAGAAAAGCAAGACAACTAAGCTACACTTTTACTTGTAGTTGAGTTCATGTATTATCAGACGAAGCACTCTTCATTGAGCTGTAGTTTCTTTAAAGTCATGTATGATTATGAGTCAATCTTTGACATATGCATTGAGAATGATGCTATGAAAGAAGAAGTGTCAGCAGCAAAAGAACGCGTTGAAATGTTGCAAGATGTGCAAAACACATTGATAAAATGATGATAAAATGCGATTGATGTTCAGGCAAAGTACTATAATTGAAAACATAAGTCTAAGTTCTTTAATGTTGATAATTTAGTCATGCTATCAGCAAAAAATCTGAAGCAGAAGAAGTTGAGCAAAAAGCTATTAAATAAGATGATAAAGTTCTTTTGTATACAGAAACTCATAGATAAGCAGATGTATTGTCTTGATCTTTCAGTCATTTATAAAGTTCATTCTGTCTTTCATGTATCTCTCTTAAAGTCGTATAATCGTAGACTCAATGATGATTCTATATTCAATTATCTTGTATTCAAGCTTATTGATGATGAGCAAGAATGAAAGATAGAAAAGATTTTATAGAAGCAAAAAAGAAAGAAAATCTTATATTATAAAATACAATGAAAAGAATATTTCATTGAATATAATCAATGAATATTGAGCGAAAATATGAAAGATGTCTTGAAGCTTATAGAAGCTTTTGAAATGAGGCTGAAACATGAGCGAAAAGCATAATCACTCACTTTCAAGCATAAACTCATTATTAGAAAAGAAGAATCACTGTATTATGATAGTTTCGCTCTTTAATGAGACGATCACATATGTAAATCAACAGACAGAAGAAAAAGACGCAAAGATGTTTAAACGCGCTCAACAAGAGAGCGCAATCATCATGACACAACAAACATCATGCAATCATCACTTCATCAAACATCTTTCATATGAGACAAGATCACAGACTTCTTCTTCTTCTTCATTATCAGATTTATATTGAGATGTGAAGACAGAGAATCGAGAAACAACAGATTGTGCTAAAAATATATCAGAACAATTAGAAACATTGACAAAACAATATATAATCGAGATTGAATGTATTGCAAAGCGCTTTACATTCAGAATTTCTCTGACAATGTCATTGATAATCATCATCTCTTTGAGAATGAGCTTTTGAATCTTTAAAGACTCAAGTTTGTGAGCTTTCTTGAGATGATTCTTCACACACGTCGCTGTCATCAATTTCTTGTAAAGAATTTTCTGATGAGCAGTGAATGTCATCAGAGCAACAATCTCTTCTTCATTCTCAATCGCACTATCATGAATTTTCTGCAGATGAAAGAATTCATTGACAGTCAAAATGCAAATGTCAAGAATCTAGACATTGAATCATGAGCATTTAGCAGATGTATCATATAAGTATACTCACTGTGACATAGAAATCTTCATTATTTGCACAGCGAGCACACTTTTTGTACATTATCTTTCTTTGAAAGACGACGTCACACAACGATGCTTTATTCTTGACGTGTAGAACTTGAGCACACTTTATACAAATCATTCTATTTAGAACTTCAAAATCAGTAGTGCTTCTTTCGCTTATTTCAATCATTGACAGTTGAAAAGCATCAGTAACGACATCAAGAAGTTGAATAAGCGAATCTCATCATCATTCTTTGATTTCGCGAAGTCTGTGAGTTCAAAAAAATCATTAATGAAGCGTCAGCGATCATTTCTTTTCTCATCGTCTTTTGAATTTTCTCTTTGATAACAAAGATGTACTCGAAAGTTTGAATAGTAGAAGTGATGAGCTTTTGATCAGAATTTGATGACGTCTGCATCATCATGAGCGATTCAGCATCAGCAGCATGATGATCATCACATCTGATCAATGTCTTTTAAGCAGACTTACGATACTGTTAGTTGCAGTAATAGTCGTGAAACTTTAAGTGTGACATCACTTACTTTCGTAATGATCTTGACTCAAGCATCAGTCAACTTCATCATCTTATGACTTTCTTTGAACGTTGTTGTGCATTCACAACTTATGATTTAGATCTCTTACTTTTACGATACAAATATACTCAAAGTTTGTCAAAAGTAATCATACAATGATAAAGATACAATCATGATTGAAAAAAGATGAAGTTGAAGAAAATGAGAAGTTGAGAGAAACTGAAAGAGCGATAAATAAACAACAATTGTTATTCACTCTGATCTACGCTTTATTGTCTCAATCACATCATCTACTTGAAAGATAAACAATGTCTATGTGCTATCTACACGTCATCATTGCTGTCATTTACATCAACTACACATCACATATACTATCTATAATATCATCTATATGCATTATGATCAAAGACGAATCGTCATTCAATTGAAAGTTTCTCTTTTTCTTGTTTTCTCACAGAGATTTGAAGATTTTTATCAAGAGCTTCTAGAGCAAATCAATAAGTGCACATCATCATTTATCAAAATAAACAACGACATTAAATTATTGAGGTCAAGAACGAACTCTCTTAGAAGAAAAGACAATTGTCATGATGAATTGACACATAGAAATTAGATTAGAGACTGAGTTGAAGGTCAAATCTGAGTTAGCTCTGAAACTCTATGACTTTGTCAAGACATCATTTAGACTACGTCATATCTTCGACTTAATATGTCATGAGTTATGTCGTGCTCGACTTGACAATGCTTAACAAACTTTCTATAGTTGATCAATCTTCTCAAGTTATCGAGAACTTCTTAATAATTAGCTCTATTAAAAATATACTCATTCTGTGTCTGCTTAGAATATCACATTGTCATATCACTCTTATAAATCTCGTCTATTCATCTAGTAGACTCAATCATCACATTTACTGCATTATTCAAGCGTGTAGATGCACAAAAGCTGAGTCATGTCTTTGCAATGACTGTGTGAATGTTGTATATTAGTTGCAACACATGCGCAGAGACGTTGCTGTCATTCTGTGTATATGAGCAAAGACTGTGTCATGTCTTTGCAATGTATGTAATTGCAATGCATGTAAATCAATTTGATAAAGCAAAAAATTGATTGATTTACTGCATCACACAGACATGTAAATGTGCAAAAGTTGAATCATGTCTTTGCAATATATGTATGAATGTTGTATATAAATTCAACGTTAAGTCAAGCGTTGTTACTGCTCTGTATGTGATTGCAATGTGTGTAAATTGATCTGAAAATGGGAAAAATCTATTGATTTGCTGCATCACGCAAGTCTGTAAATGTGCAAAAGTTGAGTCATGTCTTTGTAATGTATATGTATATAATGTATATGAATTCAATGTGTGAATAAAGTGCTGTTACTGCTCTGTGTATGATTGCGCTGCATGTAAATTGATCTGAAAATGCGAAAAATTGATTGATTTACTGCATCATGTCTGTTTGTATATGTGCAAAAGCTGAGTCATGTCTTCACAGTATATATATGTATGTTGTATATGAGTTGCAACATGTATGCAAAGATGTTGCTGTTCTTTTATGTATATGCAAGCTTCAACACATCAATGATCACGTTGTTATTGTCTTACTTTTCGACTGTGTATGAACTTAATGCATGAGTAAAGCGCTGTTACTGCTCTGTTAATGTTAATGAGATTATTCAGCTTTTCTGACAAGCATAGCTTGCAGAAGATTTGTAGTCAGCATCTTGTACAAATAAATCTTGTTGTCAACTTTTTTTGCTCAGAATTTAGCATAACTTTTGCTAATTCTCGCTCAATCATGTATAATTGCTTGTCATTTGCATTTTGTAATTTTTCGTTGTAAATATTGAACAATAAAATTTCTCTTTAAATTTTATTGTTTGTTATTGATATTGCTTGCATATTTTCGCTATTGACTATGTTTAATCTTAATATGCATGTAAATTTCTTTGCATTTTTCGTAACAAATATCAGTACTTTGACATGAATATTCTGAACATTTGATTTAATGCAAATAAATGATGAATGCAAAATTGTTATATTCTTGTCTCTCATTCATGATTCTTGTGGTATAATAATATCTGTCTTATTTTTCGCAAATTTCATGCATGCATGCATAATTTACATTGATCTTGCGTAATTGTGCTGTAGAATTTGAATATTCAACATGTTTGCAAAGATTTTGTCATTTGCGTTGTTTTGTAACATTTCGACTGCACTACTTATTACAATTTCGTGACTAGATGATCTTTTTGTAAACTAATAAACTGAGCTGTCTGATATGTTTTGTACATTACGCTGTTTGCAAAGTGCGCATTTTGACAGTTGCAGCATCTAGAAATCATGTGATTGCATGATTGCTTGTCTTTGCACGTAGGTAATTGACATTTATGCTCTCATGTCAGATGATTTTATTCACAAAACAAGCATCTTAATGATTTATTGCACTTATTCTGCAAATGTTCAAATGTTTGACATCTCTGACATTAATTGCTTGATCAATAATCTCATAAAGTTGACTCAAAAAGATCATTTTTTTGAATGAATAAAGATTTGTCAGATGATCTTTGAAAAACTAAAGCAATAAATAATGACAGCTTTTATTCTGAAGCATTTCAACTTAATCAAAGAAGTTATTTTGAAAACAAACTTCTTGAACTACATGAACGACGAAGTATTGTCTTAATATGATGATGAAGACATTCTACATTCAGTGATCTTTTATAGCAAGAACATGATTTTTGCAAAATGCAACTACGAGATTTATGACAAAGAACTACTGATCATTATTTGCTGCTTGAAACATTGATGCTCTGAATTGAAATGTACAGATATTTTGATCAAGATCTTCATTGATTATCTGAATTTGAAGTACTTCATGATCATCAAAGAACTAACTTAATAACAAGCTAAATGAGCTGAAAAGTTATCTGAATATAACTTCAAAATCATATATCAGTTGAGAAAACAGAATCTGAAAGTCAACGTGCTGATCAGAATGTCAAATGTCAAGTCAGTTGAAGCAAACAATGATTGAAAGCTATATCAGCATCAAATGCTATTGTCAAAAGACAGATTTAAACTGCAGTCAATGAAAGCTGATCAAGAAGATGATCAGAAAGCTGATCAAGATCTGACTCAGATCTTGCTCAGATTTAACTCAGAATTTAACTCAGATTCAAAACATGAATCAAATGCTAATGAAAATTCGGTTAAAGAGATGATTTTTATTCAGAATCAAATTATAGTTGAAAATTAAACGAATCAACTGTGCTTTGATATTCAAATAATCATGAAACAGAACAGAAGAACTTGTTAAGATATTGATTTAGACAATTGCAAAGTACTTAATGAAGTACTCTGAAAAGATGATAGATTATGAGTTTCTCATTCAATGATCACTTAATTGATAAGAAAAGTATATGATCTTTCAATCAATGATCACTCTGACATGAATCAAACGTTGAACTTGCTGAGATGATCATATTGCTGATTGAAGATGAGAACAATGATCAAGCACTACATTTAAAACTGTTACATTTATCATAGATCAAAAGCATTGAGAGATTGAATCAATGAACTGCTGAAGTTATTGCTCATACTTAAGCAGCAATGACAAAATATATCATTAAACTTCATTATTAATTTATCAGAAAGTGATGAAAACAACGTGATTCTGACAGTTATAGATCAATTGTCTAAGAAACGACATTATATATTATGTTGATCAGATGACGAAGAAATCTTTGCAGAATAAACAGTTAAACTATTGTTAATATGAGTCTTCAGAACTCATGAACTATTCAGATCAATAATGTTTGATCGTGATTTACAATTCATATCAATTGTTTGAAAGTTTTTATATCTGAGACTCAACATCAAGATGAAACTATTCACAAACTATCATTTGCAAATCAATGATTAAACAGAAAGAGTGAATCAGAATGTAAAATGATATCTACGAAGTTATTGCTCATATATGCAAGATGATTGATTCGCCTGATTATTTATGATTGAATTCATTAATAACAATGCTATTTCGTCATTAATTGAACAGTCAACGTTCTTTCTGAATAAGAGTTTTCATTCTCATATGAGCTTTGATTTGAACTCAATTGAATATGAGATCACTCAAGCTAGAATTGAAGCAGACAAAGCAAAGAATATATTCAAACACATGAAATGATCATTAGCATTAATTAAGCAAGTCTTAGCAAGAGTCAGAGTCACAATGAAGAAACAGATTGATAAGCATTGAAAGAAAATGATTTACAAGATAAATGACGTGATGTTTCTGAATTCTAGAAACATAATAATCTCACGATCATTAAAGAAGTTAAATGATAAAATGTTAAAACTTTTCAAGATTCTGATCAAGATTGAACATGTGTTTATTAACTGAAATTATCACTGACTATAAAGATACATTCAAAGTTTGCATCAAATCTGCTGCAACTAGATTTAAAGAATTCTCTGAATGAATAATGAAATGAATCGTCTGACTTTATCATGATCAACAATAAAGATCAATGAAAGATGAAGAACATACTGAACTTCAAACACTATGAACGAAATAAATGACTACAATATTATGTCAATTGAAAAGAATACAACGTTGATTTACATTGATACAATGTTAATGAAAGTGAATTCAAAGAATGCTTGAAGATTATAAATGACTTTCATGAATGATATTTGAACAAGTCAAGATAGAAATCAAGTTAAGAAAGATTGATTGAACTGCAGCAATGAGAATATTGCTAAATGAAGAAGAAAGATAATGTTATGATCATGCACTTCAAGTTAGTCTAACATAGATCATGTGAAACTATCGTAGACTAGTATAGAGCTGATGTTGACACGCTAGCGATCTAACGTGCCTTCGTGAGTAAAACTCACGACGTGTTGCATCTTTTTTCTTCTTCAACTTTAAACTTCTAGTTAGAATACACTCATATGATTCGCTTTATGCAGACTCATAACAAAGCTCATCACATGAAGTGCAATGTCTTCACTTTCAAGCTTGCAAAACAACACTATTAAATCTTGTTACATCATCAACATGTTTGCAATTTCTTGAAAGATCTGATCAATCAATTTCTTTTGTATCTTTTTCATCTTTTTTCTCTTTATTATTTTCATTAGAATCTTGCATTTCTTGCAAAGCAATGACAAATCATCTTTGAATCACTGCTTCTTTGTTTTTGCTTCTTCTTTTGTTATATCAATTTATGATGATGTTTTGAATGTGAAACGCATATTTTCTTATGTTTGTAGTTATTTATTAGAAATTTGAATGAATGTCTTCAACTTTTGTACATTCTTTGCGATGAATACATCTTGACTTTCAATCTTTCTTTCTGAGATGTTTCAAAGACATCAAATCAGCTTTAAGATCACTTCTTTTCATGAATGATCTTTGCTCTTCTCTTTCTCTAACATCAATGTTTGTGTTAGTAAATCAATGATGTTAATAACTTTCATTTCATCATCGCGTAAGTGTTTAAATCTTGCGTCGCTATCTCTTTGTGACGAGTCAACGCTGCTCGCAATCATCATTGAATCAGCATTACTGTTGCTCATGCAATTCGTTATCATTTATTCATCTACTTAATCTTTTCTCTCTCATTTATAATGTTCTTTTCAAAAGTTTGTTTTGCATGCATTGTGATTGTCAAGAAAACTTTCGCAAAAAAAAAGATAAAATAATTATCAAGATGCAAAGAATCATGAGTTTAAAAGCAAAAGTCATTTATTTGACTGAATGCATCAAGAATACAGTGAAATTATTCGTATTTAAATAGCGAATATGCGCAAAATCAAAACTCTGATGAAATAATGAACTCATCAAAATGCAAAAAACGCTGTTGTTAAAAAAGCGAATCTGAAAAAGATGCAGAAATGATGATGCATAAGCAAAGATAGTGCAAATGCAAAATTCATATCATGATGCAATAAAGCTGATTAAAAATCAATTCTGAAACAATTTTTTGAACAATGTTGAAGAGAAAGAAGTATTTCAAACATACAAGTTCACTAAATCATGTTTAATTGAAAAGCTACTCTTGATACAAAACTTGCAAAAAAAATTGAAAATTGAATTCAATGAAAAGTGCAAGACATCTCTGAAAGCAATGTACTCATCATCTTTGAAAATTCAAATCAATGAAGAATTACTATTAAATGAAAGTATACAGTGATTAAAAGTTATCAAAGAAAAAATCAAGCACGCTATTAACTTTTCAGCACTCAGAAAAGCACTTGAATCAGACCAAATGTCATTTGCAATCATATAGCAAATGTACAAAACTATATTGAAAATCTTCAATTTAATGTACTCAAATTTGATTGAAAATGACTATCATTTGAAAATATGACGTGAAAACATGAAAATTATTCTGAAAAAATCAAACAAGTTGAATTATTCAATTTTGAAGACATACAAAATTATTAGACTACTAAACTGTTTAAACAAAGTAGCAGAAAAAATAATAGTAGTGCAACTGTCTTACACAGCTGAAATTAATGATAAGTTGCTGAATTTTGATCAAATGAAAGATAGAAAACAAAGATCAGCTATAATTTTTTTAATGTTTTAATTTCTTCATTAAGTGCATGCAGTCTATGACTATGATACTGTCTAGACGCTGTGCATATGTTAGATTACATGTATCTTGATCAAAGTCGCTGCTTTATATCTTTTCATTAATCAATCACATCGATAGTTTGTGCAAACAAGCACTTTCAATCAAACAACTTCTTTCTTTCATGCTTTCATTTTCTCGTCTCTTCATATTCTTTTCACTTTATTCTTTCATTTTCAATAGTCATTTTCTTGTCATAATTCAAGTACTTTTCAAGTATTCTAGCATTGCAATTCTTTCAATCTTGATGATAAACAACATCAATATAATGTTCATGTTTTTGAACTGTACTTTTGCTTTAAGCTGTAACTGTTCTGCTTTATAATGTTTGCAGTTCAGTAGTTTTTATTTTTTTATTTCTTCATTAAGTGCATGCAGTCTATGACTATGACACTGTCTAGACACTGTATGTATGCTAAGTTACATGTAACCTGATCAAAGTCGCTGCTTTATATCTTCTCGTTGATCAATCACATTGATAGTTTGCACATACAAGCGCTCTTTCTCAATTCTCGTCATCGTACTTTCGTTTTTCTTTGTCTCTTCGCACTCTTGACGTTCTACTCTTTCGTTTCTAATAGTCATTTTCTCATCGTAATTCAAGTATTTTTCAAATACTCTAGTGTTGCGATTCTTTCAATTTTGATGATGAACAATGTCAATATAGTGTT
>JAABUT010002770.1_pt1 | contig 16162 bp, 19 predicted proteins | sample 5559281 | NCBI WGS metagenome assembly JAABUT01 (sample SAMN10711880, study PRJNA513359) | rock metagenome | isolation source: Antarctica rocks | place: Antarctica: Victoria Land, Ricker Hills nord | collected 2016-01-04 | reverse complement strand
CCCAGGAGCGGCCGGACAGGCTTTCGCCGACTCCTAGGACAGATGCGACGGTCAGACTTCGCCCCAGGTCTTGGTGGCGAAGTTGTGATGCGCCTCGACGAAGCGCACGGTGCCGGACTTGCTGCGCATCACCACGGAATGGGTGGTGGCACCGTTGCCGAAGCGCCGCACGCCGCGCAGCATGGCGCCCGAGGTCACGCCGCTGGCGGCGAACATCACGTCGCCCTTCGCCATCTCGACCAGGGTGTAGACGCGGGTCGGGTCGGTGATGCCCATCTCGCGCGCGCGGGCGATCTGGCTGTCGTCCTCGAACAGCAGCCGGCCCTGCATCTGGCCGCCGATGCAGCGCAACGCGGCCGCCGCCAGCACACCTTCCGGGGCGCCGCCGGAACCCAAGAAGATGTCGACGCCGGCCTCCGGCTGCGATGTCGCCATCACGCCGGCCACGTCGCCGTCCGACAGTAGCATGATGCGGGCGCCGGCCTCGCGGATTTTCGCGATCATCTCCCTGTGGCGGTCGCGGTCCAGCATGCAGGCAACCAGGTCGGATACCTCGCATCTGCGGGCACGGGCCAGGTTGCGCAGGTTCTCGGCCACCGGCGCATCGATGCTGACCACGTCGGGCGGCAGGCCGGAGCCGACAGCGATCTTGTCCATGTAGATGTCCGGCGCGTGCAGGAAGTTGCCGCGCTCGGCCAGCGCGATCACCGCCATGGCGTTCGGGCCGCCCTTCGCGGTCAGGGTGGTGCCCTCCAGCGGATCGACCGCGATGTCCATCTCCGGGCCGCCGGCGCCGACGCGCTCGCCGATGAACAGCATCGGCGCCTCGTCCATCTCGCCCTCGCCGATGACGACGGTGCCGCTGATCGCCACGGTGTCGAAGGCGCGGCGCATGGCGGTGACGGCCGCGCCGTCGGCCTCGTTCTTCTTGCCCAAGCCCATCCAGTGGCTGGCGGCCAGGGCGGCAGCCTCGGTCACCCGCACCAGTTCCAGCGCCAGGTTGCGGTCGGTGTGCTGGCCGGCGGGGCGTTCGGCTGCTTGGTCCATGGCGGAGGTCTCCGGGTGTGAGGGCGTCAGGCGGGTTCTATGCGGATCATGGCAGGCGGTTCCAGCACGGCGTCCAGAGCGGCGATGCGGGCCAGGACGACGGCCATCGCCGCCTCGCTGGTCTCGTGCGTCACCAGCACCACCGGCACCGCCTCGCCCGGGCTGCGGCCGCGCTGCAGCATGCTTTCCAGCGACACGCCGGCGTCGCGCAGCACCGCGGTGACGTCGGCGATCACGCCCGGGCGGTCGACCACCATCAGGCGCAGGTAATATGCGCCGACATGGGCGGACATCGGCAGCGACGGCACGTCGGCCAGCGCGCCGGACGCGGCTCCCCAGACCGGCGTGGCCCGCCCGCGGGCGATGTCGATCAGGTCGGCGACCACGGCGGAGGCGGTCGGGCCGGCGCCGGCCCCGCGGCCCTGCAGCATCACCGTGCCGACGAAGTCGCCCTCCGCCACCACGGCGTTGAATATGCCGTCGACGCGCGCAATCGGGGCGTGCTCCGGCACCAGGCAGGGATGCACCCGCGCCTCGATCCCGGTCGGCCCGCAGGCGGCGATGCCCAGCAGCTTGATGCGGTAGCCGAGTTCGGTGGCGAAGGCGATGTCCACGGCCGAGATGCGCCGGATGCCCTCGACATGCACGGCGTCGAACGCCACCGGGCGGCCGAATGCCAAGGCGGCCAGGATCGCCAGCTTGTGGGCGGCGTCGATGCCGTCGACGTCGAAGGCCGGGTCGGCCTCGGCGTAGCCCAGCTTCTGCGCCTCGGCCAGGACTTCAGCGAATTCCCGGCCACGTTCGCGCATGACCGTCAGGATATAGTTGCAGGTGCCGTTGAGGATGCCGGCGATGCGTAGAATGCGGTTGGCCGCGAGGCCTTCGCGCAGAGCTTTGATGGCGGGGATGCCGCCTGCCACCGCCGCTTCGAACGCCAGGGTCTGGCCATGCTGCTCGGCAAAGGCCGCGAGCTCGGCGCCGTGGATGGCCAGCAGCGCCTTGTTGGCGGTCACCACCGGCTTGCCGGCGCGCAGGGCCGCGGCCACCAGGTCGCGCGCCGGGCCTTCGGAGCCGCCGATGACCTCGACCACGACATCCACGTTGACATCGGTGGCCAGCGCCACCGGGTCATCGTACCAACGCAGGCCGCCCAGGACCACGCCACGGTCGCGGCCGCGGTCGCGTGCGGACACCGCGGTCGCGGCGATCGGGCGGCCGGCGCGCGCGGCGATGATGTCGGCGTTGGCGCGCAGCATGGCCAGCACGCCGGCACCGACGGTGCCGAGGCCGGCGATGCCGACTGAAAGAGGCCGCGTCATGGCCGGGGAGCCATCAGCGGCATTTCCGAAGGGAATGGGATGTCGGCCATGGCGATGGGTCCGTCTAGAAAAGGCTGTGACATGCACCGGTCCGCGGCCGATGTCACCCTGCAGCGAAGCAGGACGATGTGCCCCGATGCTACTCGGCGCGGGCAACGCCGCCGTGCCCGACCGCCTCTGCGGTCATCTGGATGGAGGTGTCGGGAATGCCGATGCGCCGCAGGGCCGTCCGGATCGCCTGGGCACGCGCCAGGGCAAGCGGCAGGGCGGCGGCTTGGATGTCGGGGTCCGCGTCGGCGGCGTCGCCGTAGCCGGCCACCACGATGCGGGTGACGCCCGGCCTGCGGACGAGGGCTGTCAATGCCTGGCTGGCGCCCTCGGGCAGGATCGCACGGCCATCGGCAAACGGGATGCTCAACGGTTGACCAGGCGCGGCCGGAGCCAGCACTGGGAGCGGTGCCGGCGGGCGCGCTGGTGGCACGGATGCGGCGGTGACTCTGGCAACACCTGGCAGAACCGGCAGGGGCGGCGGATTGGCAGCCATGTCAGGCAGCCGTGAAACCGGCGCGGCAGGCCGCGCCTGGATCGGTGCGGCCGGTGCTGCTGGCGGTGCATCGGGAAGGGGCACCGGCTCGACCGCCTGCGTCGCTGGCACCTGCGCCTTCGGCAACGGAGCCGCAGGAGGTGCGGAAGCTGCGGTCAGCGATGCCGTGCTGTCGTCCGTGCCGGGCACCGGCGCCGGCTGCGCTGGCCGTGTGACGCGCGCAACGGGTGGCTGTGCCACCAAAGGTGCTAGTTGGCTGGCATATTGCGCATTGGACCGGTCGGTCACCAAGCCGCCGGCAATCCGAGACCGTCCGGCTGCGTCAGTGCCTGCCGGACGCCCCGGCACGCTGCCGAGATGAGGGTAGGGAGCATCCTCGTTCGGCGGTGGCGGACGCTGCTCGGCAATGCGGCCACCTTCCAGCTGTCGCCACCAGTCGACGGGGTAGTATGATCGAGGGCCGCTGCACCCGGTCAAGGCGGCGCACAGCAGCATCGCGGCCGGCCGGAGGGCTGACAAGGCGCCCGCTCCGCTTGCTTTCAACCGTGTGCCTGCTTTCAATTCTCTACTTGCTTTCAACCGATAGCCCGGCGTGCGCGGTGGCGGGCCTTGAACCTTTGGTATCCCGGTTGTAACAGCTGTCGCGTGTTTTGCCCGCATGGAGGCGTTGCCTTTCGCTTGGCATTGCCTGCCATGCGCACAGATGTAGCAGCGGGCGACCGCTCAAGAAAGGAGGCCACAATGGCCGCGCCAAAGGACCCGCCGAACGTCAAACCGCCCGTCAACACATCGGCCATCTCGGCAGGAATGTTGCCCGATCTGGCGGCGTTCAAGTTGCCGGAGCCGGGCGAGCTTGGCCGTTCCATGGCCGACATCGCGGAACGTTCGCAGCGCATCGTCGGGGAGTGGCTGAAGCGTCAGGCGACTGAAGGCTCCGGCAGCCCCGATCCGCTGAACATCGGCAACGCGTTTATGGAGATGACGGCCAAGCTGATGGCCAATCCGGCGCATCTGATGCAGGCGCAGCTTGGTTTTTGGCAGGATTACATGTCGCTCTGGCAGAACACGACGCGCCGGATGATGGGGCTGGACAGCGGGCCGGTGATTCAGGCCGATGCCAAGGACCGTCGCTTTAAGGACGACTCGTGGAAAGAGCACGACATCTTCGACTTCATTAAGCAGACTTACTTGCTGTCAGCCCGGTTCGTGCAGGACGTGGTGACGCATGTGGACGGCCTGGAGCCGGCGACGGCGCAGAAGGTCGACTTCTACTCCCGGCAATTCGTCGATGCGATGAGTCCAAGCAACTTCTTGCTGACCAACCCTGAGGTGCTGCGCAAGACGGCGGAAAGCGGCGGCGAGAACCTGATCAAGGGTCTTAACAATCTGCTGGCCGATCTGGAACGCGGCCGCGGCAGCCTGCGCATCAAAATGACCGACACCGACGCCTTCCGCATCGGCGAGAACATCGCCGTTACTCCGGGCAAGGTGGTCTACCAGAACGAGCTGATGCAGTTGCTTCAATATACGCCAACCACCGAGACGGTGCTGAAGCGGCCATTGCTGATCATCCCGCCCTGGATCAACAAGTTCTACATCCTGGACCTGCGTCCGAAGAACAGCTTCGTCCGCTGGGCCACCAGCCAGGGTCATACCGTGTTCATCGTGTCCTGGGTCAATCCGGACGAGACGCTGTCAGAGAAGGGATTTGACAACTATATGCGCGAAGGTGTGCTCGATGCACTGGCAGCAATCGAGGCGGCCACTGGCGAGCGCGACATCAACGCCATCGGCTACTGCCTAGGAGGCACGCTGCTGAGCGCCACCTTATCGTGGATGGCCGCACACGGCGACGACCGCATCAAGACGGCAACGTTCTTCGTGAGCCTGATGGACTTCCGCGAGTCGGGCGAGCTGAACGTGTTCATCGACGAGGAGCAGCTGAAGATGCTCGAGGACAAGATGAACAAGCGCGGCTATCTCGAAGGAAGCGAGATGGCGACGACGTTCAACATGTTGCGGGCCAACGATCTGATCTGGTCGTTTGTGGTGAACAACTACCTGCTGGGCAACGACCCTTTCCCGTTTGATCTGTTGTACTGGAACAGCGACAGCACGCGCATGCCAGCAAAGATGCATTCGTTCTATTTGCGCAACATGTATCAGGACAATCTGCTGGCGGCTCCAGGCGGGATCACGCTGGAAGGCACGCCGATCGATCTCGGTCGGATCGGGGTGCCGGCGTATTTCCTGTCGACGCGGGAAGACCACATCGCACCGTGGCGCGCCACCTATCGCGGCACTCACCTACTGGGGGGCGAGAACCGGTTTGTGCTGGCGGCGTCCGGGCACATTGCCGGCGTGGTCAACCCGCCGGAGGGCGGCAAGTACAGCCACTGGATCAACACTGAACTGCCGGCCGAGCCAGACGCTTGGTTTGAGGGTGCAGTTGAGATGGCAGGTTCGTGGTGGCCAGACTGGCAGCGCTGGATCACTGCTCATGATGCGGAAATGGTGCCCGCGCGTCAGCCTGGCGACCATGGCCTGACGCCGATCGAGGATGCGCCCGGAGCCTATGTGAAGCTGCTCCTTAACTGAACGAGGCGGTGTGACTCCTTCGGTGCGGAGTTGTCAGACCGGCTTGCGCAGCTGTGCCGCCGGACATTTGTCCCAGCAGCGTATCTGCGGGTCGAAGCTGGGACGCGTTGGGCCGCCGAAGAAATATTCGAACGGCGATCTTCTATTATCGTATAAGGCCCGGGGGCAAACTGCTCTCTGTTGGTACTTGGCGGCAGATTTGCCGCCGTCAGCAGAAAGGCCACACCCAAATGTGGTGCAATAGCACTGCCTCTCCTAAGTTCAGCGATCAACCTGAAACGACTTGATGCCGATTATGCGTTGATCGGCTGCTAACAATTGCCGCTCGCGAGGGTTTAATCGGCAGATTCGTTTTAGCGGTGGTTGGAATATTCGAAGTCGCCTCGGCCGTTTAGCGCTACTGCTAGACGTGATGTGGCAACGTTGGTAGCCGGCAGGGGCGGCAGGTTGGCCAACCGCGCCAGGGTCGCGTCTCCACCGAGCGTGAACACGTCGGGCGCCAACCAGCTGACGGCTTCGGCACGGTTCTGCGCCAGCATACCGTTGGCGGCCACCAGCAGGCCATCAACGACGCGCTGAGACGGCGCTGTCTGCGGCACGCCCAGCACGGTGCGCAGCTCCTGCCGAGCCTGGACGAACTCCTGCTGGGTCAGCGGCGGCACACCGTCGTAGCGGGGACTGCTGGCGATCTGCCCGGCCAAGTAGTCCACCGAGGCAGCCGCCCGCGCCACGTCCACCGGGTTCACCCGTGTCGGACTGGTGTCGGCGAAGACGTAGGCGGACAGGTTGATGGCTCGGGTATCATTGTCCTCATTGGTTCCCAGCGCGCCCGGAGGGATTTGCGCCGTGTCGACCGGCGGGCGGATGCCGGCACAGGACGCCATCAGCAGGCTGAGCAGAACGGCGGCGATCCTTGGCATCTCGTGCTTTCCCGTGTGTCGAGGTTTCAGACCACGGAATGCGCCGACGAGGCTGGTGTTCCGGCGAGATTATCGCCCAAGGTCTTTCAGGTAGCGTTGGGCCAACTCCACGTAATGAATGGCGGTGCGGGCGAACTTCGCCTGATCCTCGTCGGACAGCACGCGCCAGAACCGCGCCGGCGAGCCCTGCCAGATCTCGCCCGGCCCAATGCGCTTGCCAGGTGTCAGCAGCGCGCCAGCTGCCAGCATGCCGCCCTCGGCGATCTCGGCGCCGTCCAGCACGGTGGCACCCATGCCGACGAAGGCGCGGTCACGCAGGGTGCAGGCATGGATGATGGCGGCATGGCCCACCGTCACGTCGTCGCCGATGATGGTGGGGAAGGTGCCGGCGTTGACGTGGATGATGCTGCCGTCCTGGATGTTGCTGCGGGCACCGATGCGGATGAAGTTGGTGTCGCCGCGCAGCACGCAGTGGAACCAGATGCCGGATTGCGGCCCGACCTCGACATCACCTATCAGCATGGCGGTGGGCGCCACGAAGGCGTCGGATGCCACGCGCGGCGAGACGCCGGACAAGGAAAGCATCGGCTCAGACATGGGCCATCACCTGCGGCATGGTTGAAGGGTGTGGTAGGCCCAGCATCAGGCAGGCATTCTGCACCGCGGCACCCGAAGCGCCCTTGCCGAGGTTGTCCAGACGAGCCACAAGGACAGCCTGGCGATGGCGCTCGTTCACGTGAATGCGAAGTTCAAGCAGGTCGGTATCATTCAATGCTTCCGGCTCGATCTTGTCGCCCGCGGCTGACGGCAGCACCCGTACTAGCACGCTGCTGTCAAACCAGTTTGTCAACGCGGCGTGCAGGTCGGCCCCGGTCGGGCGGCCCGACAAGGTGTCCAGGTGTAGCGGCACCGACACCAACATACCCTGCCGGTAATGCCCAACCGACGGCACGAACAACGGGCGACGGGTCAAGCCGCTATAGAGCTGGGTTTCAGGCACGTGCTTGTGCTCCAGGTTCAGAGCATACAGTTCGAAGGCCGGGCCGCCGGAGGTCTGGTGATCGGCGATCATTGCCTTGCCACCGCCGGAATAGCCACTGACGGCGTTGATGGTGAGCGGGTAGTCGGCGGCCAATAGCCCGGCTTCCACCAGTGGGCGAATTAACGCGATGGCGCCGGTGGGATAGCAGCCGGGATTTGACACGCGGGTGGCAGCGGCTATGCGGTCGGCTTGGCCTGGTGCCAACTCAGGAAATCCATAAGTCCAGCCAGGATCGACGCGATAGGCGGTGCTGGCATCCAGCAGCTTTGGGGCAGCCTCGCCCAAACTTTCGGCCAGAGCCACGGACTCGCGAGCGGCAACGTCGGGCAGGCACAGCACTACCAAATCGACCTCGCGCATGATGTCGCGACGGGCAGCGGGGTCCTTGCGTTGGGCGTCGGGCAGGCTGCGTAGCTCCACGCCGGGAGTTGCACGCAGCCGGGCCTGGATGCCCAGTCCAGTGGTGCCGGCCTCGCCGTCGATGAAGATTTTGGCATGCATCGAAAAGTACTCCTGTGACACCCAAAGTTTCAACGCCTGCTGACCAAAAACAAGCAGAACACGAAAAGGGGGACCGCGTCGCCGCGGCCCCCCTTCTTTCGCAATTCCCAATCAGCGCTTGCTGAACTGGAACGAGCGGCGGGCCTTAGCGCGACCATACTTCTTTCGCTCGACCACGCGGCTGTCGCGGGTCAGGAAGCCGGCAACCTTCAGGATTGGGCGCAGGCCCGGCTCATAATACGTGAGCGCGCGGCTGATGCCATGGCGCAACGCGCCCGCCTGACCGGACAACCCGCCGCCGTTCACCGTGCAGAACACGTCGAACTGGTTGTAGCGGTCCGATACTAGGAAGGGTTGGGTGATCAGCATGCGCAGCACCGGACGGGCGAAATACTGCCCGACGCGCTTGCCATTCACCATGATATCTCCCTTGCCCGGCTTGATCCAAACGCGAGCGATGGCATTCTTGCGACGACCAGTGGCATAGCTGCGGCCAAGGGCGTCGCGCTTGGGCTCGACCTGCGGACGGTCGATGGCCACCACGGCGGCAACGGCGAGGTCCTTCAGGTCGGCGAGGGTGCGGCTCTGTGTTTCGGACATCGGTTCAGCCCCTCCGGTTCTTCGGGTTCATGCCGGCGACATCCAGCATCTTCGGCGCTTGGCCGTCATGCGGGTGGGTGGTGGCCGCATAGACGTGCAGGTGCTTCATCTGCCGGCGCTGCAGCGGGCCACGGGTAATCATGCGCTCCACCGCTTTTTCCAGCACGCGCTCGGGGTGGGGGCTATCCAGACGCTGCTGGATCGACCGGCCCTTGAGGCCACCGGCATAGCCAGTGTGGTAATATAGCACCGACTGCTCAGCCTTCTTGCCAGTCAGCTTGACCTTCTCGGCGTTGATGACCACGACATTGTCGCCGCAGTCGACATGCGGGGTGAACTGCGGCTTGTGCTTGCCGCGCAGGCGATTGGCGATCACCACCGCAAGACGGCCGAGAACCAAGCCTTCGGCGTCGATCAAAATCCAGTCCTTCTGCACCTCCGCAGGCTTCAGCGAGAGCGTCGTCTTCACAGGTATCATCCTTGGATGGGGCGCGTCAGGTAGCGGTCTATGCTGCCATGGGTCTGAAACGTCAATCGTTTTTTGCTGTGGTAACATGATACCACAAATGCTAGGACAGGATTTCGACGCTTGTCGATGCACTGCCACAGGGTTAAGCCACCGGAACATGACAGCTTCTTCCACGAGCCCCGCGCCATTGACATATGTGATCGGCGCCAGTGGGCGGTCAGGATCGGTGCTTTGCGCGGCGCTGGCTCAGGCCGATCGGCCAGTGGTGGCGGTTGTTCGCGACGCGGTGAAGTGGCAGGCGTTGGGCCTGCCAGGGGAGACGCGGGTCGCCGACCTTGCCGACGCGAGGGCTCTTGCCGCCGCACTTCATGGTGCCGGTCGCGTGGTGTCTTGCGCCCATGCCCGCCACGCGCCGGCGATTTTAACTGCGGTATCAGTGAACGCACGCCTGGTTCTGCTGGGCAGCACGCGCCGCTTCACCAACTGGCCGGACACCCATGCTCTTGGGGTCCTCGCCGGCGAAGCAGCGCTGATGGCGTCCGGGCACGACGGCGTGATGCTGCACCCCACCATGATCTACGGCGCGCGCGGCGAGGACAACGTGCAGCGGCTGGCGCGCCTGCTGCGCCACCTGCCGGTGGTGCCGCTGCCTGGCAGCGGCCGCAGCCTAGTGCAGCCGATCCACCAGGACGACCTTACCGCCTGCATCCTGGCGGCGCTGGACCACCCGTGGCGCGGGCCGCATGCAATAGTCGTCGCCGGCCCGCAAGCGGTCCCCTACCGGGAGTTCGTGGCGGCGATCGCTCACGCCATTGGCCGCGTCGCCCCGCGCATCATCCCCCTGCCCGCATCGTTGCTGCGCCTGGCAGCACCGTTCACCGCGGTGCTGCCGGGGCTGCCACGCATTCGGTCGGCCGAGATACGCCGGCTGACCGAGGACAAGGCTTTCGCAATCACGGAAATGTCAGCCACGCTGGGCGTGGTGCCGATGGCGCTCAACGCCGGTCTCGCCCGCAGCTTCACCTGAGGACCTTGCCATTCCGATCATCAACCGCATCGCCAAATTCCGCGCCGAAATGACCGAATGGCGTCACGACCTGCGCCGACACCCGGGGCTGGCGTTGCAGGAGGTCCGCACGTCAGGCGTGATGCAGGCGAAGCTGCGCGAGTTTGGCGTCGACGAAGTGATCACCGGCCTCGCCCGCAGCGGCGTGGTCGGTGTCATCCGCGGCTGTGGCGAAGGCAGCGCGATCGGCTTGTGGGCGGACATGGAGATAGCGTCCGTCAAGCTGGTGTAATTTCGGTGGAGAGTTGGATGGCCATCGCTCATGCGGCCTGGGGTGTAATTTGGGCAGGCGGGAGAGATGTAGCTTCGCTGTCGATGATGAGTGGAACCAGCCTGGCCATGCCTTCGACCTGCATGTAGCGGTGCTGGAGCTGCCATTCGTCGTTTTGTTCCAGCAGCACAGCGCCGATCAGCCTGATGATCGACTGTTCCGATGGAAAGATGCCTACTACGTCGGCACGGCATTTGACTTCCTTCTCTACCAGCTTCTTCAGTCAACAGCTACATTGCACTCTCCTGCGGAACTTTGGTCCTCAAGCTTTGCAGCAGCAGATGGCCTGCTGATAATGTCTCCCGGGGGCAGCCTTCTCTACGAGTTCATGCGCGGACGCCGGCTCAGGATGGGGTATGGGCAGGAGCTGGAGGGTGCTTCCTTATTCGCGGCGTCTGAGCCCGCAAAAACGATGCGAGCCGCCAAATAGGTTCAACGCACTCACCCCAACCCCGTCCCCGGAAGAAACTCGTCAGCCGCGTGTCTGGCAGGCGGCCGATCCTGTGTGAACGGTTAGACTGCGGCTTTCAACCGGTAGTCCTCGCCCGTCGTCCACATCTTGTGCAGCACCACGGCCAATTTGCGCGCCGATGCGACTTTCGCCTTGCTGAGACCGCGGCGCTTGGCCACCCGAACGGCTCACGATTTTAGAGCGCACCAGCCACGGCTGTGATGCATCAGCACGTTGGCCGCTTGATACAGCGCATGCCGCACTTCAGCGTCGCCAGCTCGGCTGATCCCGCCCGACCAACCCATTTCGCCGGATTAGAACCGGCGAGGCGTTAGCCCAAAACGGGCGCCAAGCGTTCGGGAGTCGCTGAACCGTGTCGGGTCATCCACGCCAGCGGCATAGGTCAAGGCCACGAGTGGGCCCACTTCGGGCACCGTCATCAGTCGTTTGTAGGCAGCGTTAGCCTTGGCTCATGCGGCGATCTGCTTGTCCAGCCCGGCCACCTGGCTGTCGAGGTGCGCCACTACGGCCATTAGAGGCTGCTGCAGCAGCGCAAGCGCCTCGTCCTTCAACGATTGCACGACCAGAACTTGGAATGCCGGGCTGGTCAGCTTCGGTGGCTTCAGCCCTTTGACCTGTAGGATCGACCAGATGATATTGCGCGTATCGAGCGACTGTCGACGCAGCTGCTCACGGATCGTCAACAGCGCACGGTCGCGCTGCGCGGTCACGGACTTCACCCAGACCGTGCGGAACTTGTTGACCCGCATCAGATCGGCGATCCCACAAGCGTCGTTCTTGTCTGTCTTGTTGCGGAGTCCTGTCTTGAGCGCCGCCGCGGCATGGGTTGCATCGATGACGATCACCGGCAGCTTGGTCTTGAGCAGTCCTCGAGCGCTTCAAGCCAAGTTGATGCCTGCCTCGAGGCCGACCCGCTCCACCTCATCTCCGGATGCCCTGATCGTCGCTGCAATCGCGTCCGGTGTGCTCGCCACTAACTGCTCGCGGATAATCCGGCCCGCTGCATTCATGATGCACACCGACGTGCGTGCGACCGAAACATCTAAACTGACGTGGAACATCCTCGCCTCCTGATCCGTGGGCACCAATGCCGGCACTCAGCGTCAGGCTGTGGCGGATAGAAATCCACCACAGGCTTCCTGGCCGGGGTACCCCATTTTGTTCAAACGTTCCAGCGGGTTCGTGCTGTGCAGTTTGGCTCGGTGCTGGTCGGGCAAGCCCATGTAGGTCAGCACTTCGTGTTCGCTGTCGTCCATGAACACGCCGAGCTTGGGCCAGCGCTGCCGCATTCCATCCGAGGCTGCGCGCCAAACCTGGTGCGCTTTCTCCGCGTCCTCCTGCAGGAACGCTTGGCGCAGGGATGCTGACGCCATGCTTTGCTGGCCCTTTGGCATATAAGCCAACGCGTTGCGCATCCAATGCACCCGGCAGCGTTGCCACGTTGCGCCCATGACGCGCCGGATCGCGGCCTTGAAGCCCTCGTGCGCGTCGGAGATCACCAGCTTGGTGCCGCGCAGGCCACGCTTGACCAGGCTCTTGAGGAACGTCGCCCAGAACGTTTCAGCCTCGGATGGGCCGATGTGCAGCCCCATGATCTCCCGCTTGCCCTCGCTGTCTACAGCCACAGCGATTATAGCGGCGACTGAGACGATCCGCCCGCCCTCACGCTGCTTCGGATACGTCGCGTCCTGCCACAGATAGGGCCAATCACCCGACAGCGGCCGGTCCAGGAAGGCATGCACGCGGTTGTCGATGTCGCGGCACAGCTTGCTGACCGTGCTCTTGCTGATGCCAAACAGGCCCATGGCTTGCACCAGGTCGTCCACGCGCCGGGTGGACACGCCGCCGATCCATGCTTCCCGCGCGGAAGCAAGCGCTTCCGCGGAGATCACGGCCACCACAGCCTTTTCCGTCGTCTTCCTGGGTTCGAGGGAAGGCGGAAAGTAGCTGCCCTGCTGGAGCTTGGGGATGCGGAGCTGCAAGCTGCCCAGCCGCGTATCGAGCCTGCGGTCACGGTAGCCGTTGCGATACGTCGTTCGCTCGCCGGATCGCTCGTGACGGCCGGCGCCAATCAGGCCGTCCACGTCGGTCTCCATCAGGTGATGTATCACGGCCTCGGCCACGCAGCGCAGGAAGTCGTCACCTGTGGCCTTTTGCATCAGCTTGGCCAATGGCAATCTGTCGTCGGTCATCGGGTCCTCTTTGATTCGAGTTAGAGCCGCGCAACTCCACCCTAAACCGCCGATCCGACGGCCACCCAAACCCTACACCGTTGCCAGTGACGAAATTATACCACACACGAGGACGCTATCGACATGGACGCGCTGCCGATCCACGAGGAGACCGGCGCGGCCCACGTCAGCACCGTTCCCGGCGTGATGCATGCCCGCGGCCATGACGGGCACACGGCCATGCCGCTGGGTGCTACCAAATATCTGGCCGAGACCCGCAACTTCGACGGCACCGTCTACGTCATCTTCCAGCCCGTCGAGGAAAACCTGGCCGGCGGGTGGATCATGGTCAAGAACGGCCTGTTCGAGCCCTGTCTGATGGACATGGTGTTCGGCCTGCACAACTGGCCAGCCGGCCCGGCTGGGACCTTCCAGTGCCGGGTCAGCCCGACCTTGGCCGCAGTCGCCAACATCGAGATCACCGTCACCGGACATGGCGCACACGGCGCGCATCCGCATCGCGGCATCGACCCGACCGTGGTCGCCGCACAGATCATCACTGCCCTGTAGACCATCGTGTCGCGCAGCCTGGAGCCGGTGAGGCCGGCGTGGCTACCATCGGCCACATCTCCGGCGGCCACACCTACAACATCATCTCCGAGACGGTGCGCATGCTGAGTACCGCATGCCGGTTCAACCCGGAGGTCGCCGACTAACTGGAAGCGAGGTTCGGGGTCTCGCCACCGGTATTGCCGCCGGCTTCGACGCGGTGGCCACCATGGTGTCAAACCGTGCCTATCCGCCCGCGATCAACGACAAGGCGGCAACCGCGCTGTCTGTCCGGGTCGCCAAGACGGTGGCGGGCGCGGCCCACTTGCGGCACATGCCTAAGCTCACTACGGGCAGCGAGGACTTCGCCTTCATGCTGAACGCCAAGCAGGGCAGCCACATCATGCTCGGCGCCGGGTACGATGCGAACGACGCCATGCCGCACCATTCGAAACACGATTTTAATGACTCCGTGCTACCGGATGGGGCCAGCTACTGGGCGACCCTTGCAGAGCAGCTGCTGCCGCGTAGAAGCTGACCATTTTACCAGCTGAACGCCGGCACGCAGGCCAGCGGCGATAGCTCGGCATGGCGAGGCGCCGCCTCGATGCGAGCGAGATCGTTGCCCAGTTCGGCGCCGTGGATGCCGCCGAGTACCCAGCACGACGCCAGACCCGCCGCCTCGGCCCCCGCGATGTCGGTGCGCAGGGCGTCGCCCACCGCCAGCACGGCGGAGCGCTCCAGCGCCAGCATCGCCAGCACCGGTTCGTAGATCGCCGGATCCGGCTTGCCGATCCAGCGTACGTCGCCGCCGTGCGCCTCGTAGTGCTCGGCCAAGGCGCCGGCGCAGATCAGCCGCACCCCACCGCGGATTACCTCCAGGTCCGGGTTGGCGCACAGCATGGGCAGGCGCGCGTGGCGGCAGCGCGCCAGCAGGTCGGTCCAGTCAGCCAGCTCAGTCGGGCCGCCAATGTCGTCCGGGCCGGTATTGAGCACGAAGCCCGCATCCTCCGGCCGGTCGACCACGACGAGGTCAAGGCCATCGATCACGCTGCGGTCGCGTTGCGGGCCCAAATGGAACACGCGGTCGCCCAGCGCGCGCGACCAGGCGTCGGGGCGGTCGCGCAGCAGGATGTAGCTGGCCTCGCCGCTGGTCATGATGCCGTGGTACAGGTCGTCGCCCAGGCCCATAGCGCGCAGACCGGCCTGCGCCACGTGTCCGCGGCGAGGCGCGTTGGACAGCAAGACCGCCTTCTTGCCAGTGTCGTGCAACCGCGCCAAGCATTCCGCCGCACCCGGATAGAGTGTCACGCCGTCGTGGATGACGCCCCAGAGATCCAGGACAAAGCCGTCGAACTTCGCGGCCAGCGGGGCGAACCCGGTCAGGTGCTGCATGTCGCTACTCCAGGTCGGCGCCGATGGCGGCCGTCACATTGGGGAAACCTTGCTCGGCGAGGGCAGCGGACAGCTCGCGCTTCAGGCGTCCGATCAGAGCCGGACCGGCGTAGGCGAAGCTGGTGTAAACCTGCACCAGGCTGGCACCGGCGCGCAGCTTGGCCAGCACGTCTGCACCCGTGGCAATGCCGCCAACGCCGACCAGCACCAGCCGGCCGGCAGCTTGGCGCGCGGTCAGGGCAAGCATGCGGGTGGAAGCGGCCAGCAGCGGCGCTCCGGACAACCCGCCAGTCTGGCGCGCGTGTTCGGAGCGCAGCCCCAGCGGACGGTCGATGGTGGTGTTGGACATGATCAGCCCGTCAACGTGCTCGGCAACGCAGGTTTCCACGATGGCGGCGAGGCCCTGTTCGGACAGATCGGGCGCCAGCTTCACCAATAACGGCGGCCGCTGTGGCACTGCCTCCCCGACCGCACGCAGGATAGCGCGCAACCGGACCTCGCCCTGCAAATCTCGCAAGCCCGGCGTGTTGGGTGAGGACACGTTGATGACGACGTAGTCAGCCAGTCGTGCTACCGCTCGGATTAACTCGGGATAATCAAGTTCGGGATTGGCACCGTCCTTGTTGATGCCGACATTGGCACCTACTGGCACTCTCCCGCGCCGGTAACGGGACAGGTTGGTCACGTAGGCCTCCAGGCCGGCGTTGTTGAAGCCCATGCGGTTGATGACCGCACGGTCTTCCGTCAAGCGGAACAGCCGCGGACGCGGATTTCCCGCTTGGGGGCGCAGGGTGACGGTGCCGGCTTCCACCCAGCCGAAACCCAAGCGGGCCAGACCTTCCAAGGCGGTCGCATTCTTATCGAAGCCGGCAGCCAAGCCGATCGGGTTGGCGAAGTGCAATCCCATCGCATCTACCGCGAGCGCCGGGTCATCGGGGATGCGGGCGCGCCCGACCAAGCCAAGAGCCAGTGCCCGAAGTGCCAAGTCGTGCGCCTTCTCAGGATCAATCCGGCGCATCAGCGGCAGCAAGGTGGAAGCCAGGGCAGGTGTCATGGCGTGTTCCTGCCTTGAACCTTCTATTAAGGAAAGGGTAGTGTCCTAATTTGACGAGGCACCCTTGGCTTCGAGGCGAATTGAGAGTTGCCTCATCTGGAAGAACGTGGATTATGGTCAGGCTGTAAAATTCTATGATGCAGA
>JAABUT010002769.1_pt1 | contig 16167 bp, 15 predicted proteins | sample 5559281 | NCBI WGS metagenome assembly JAABUT01 (sample SAMN10711880, study PRJNA513359) | rock metagenome | isolation source: Antarctica rocks | place: Antarctica: Victoria Land, Ricker Hills nord | collected 2016-01-04 | reverse complement strand
AGGAGCGGCGATTCTCGCGCTGCCCGGCCATGTCGGCGGCGTGATCGGGATCGCGCGACCACAGGGCGACGGTGCGGCCGGGCGAGGCAGCGACATTGGCCAGAGCCGTGCCCCAGGCGCCGGCACCCAGGACGACGATCCGCGAGACCGGCGGCGAGTCTCGGGTCGAGGGCATCAGGCCCGCCCGCCGCCGGTCGGCCCAGCGTCGGGGTCGAGCGGCCAGCGCGGCCGCGGCGGTGCCGAAAGATCGTCGGCGAGGCCCAGCAGCAGCCGCTCGATCCCCACCCAGGCGATCATGGCACCATTATCGGTGCACAGGATCGCGGGAGGCAGCACCAGCCTGACGCCGCTCTCGCCCGCGAAGCGCACGAAGGCGCTCCGCACCGGCAGGTTGGACGCGACACCGCCCGCCACCACGATGGCGCTCGGCCGTCCCGCGATCTCGCGGAAGGCGCGCAGGGCCGCCCGGGTCCGGTCGATCAGCACGTCGACGACGGCGGCCTGGAACGACGCGCAGAGGTCGGCCACGTCGGCGGGGTTCAATGGCGCCGCCTTCTCGGCTTCGAGCCGCAGCGCGGTCTTCAGGCCCGACAGCGAGAAGTCGGGCTTCGCACGGCCCAGCATGGGCCGCGGCAGCGCGAAGCGCGTCGCATCGCCCGTCTCGGCCGCGCGCTCCACCGCCGGGCCGCCCGGATAGCCGAGGCCCAGCAGCTTCGCGGTCTTGTCGAAGGCTTCGCCCACGGCATCGTCGACCGTGGTGCCGAGCCGCCGGTAGGCCCCGACGCCGAGGACGGCAATCAGTTGCGTGTGGCCGCCCGAAACGAGCAGGAGGAGATAGGGGAACGGCACGTTGTCGGTCAGTCGCGCCGTGAGGGCGTGGCCTTCGAGGTGGTTGGCGGCCACGAAGGGCTTGCGGAGCGCCAGCGCCAGGGCCTTGCCGGTCGTCAGGCCCACCATGACGCCGCCCACGAGGCCGGGGCCGGCCGCGGCCGCGATGCCGTCGAGGTCGCGCAGATCCATCCGGGCAGTGTCGAGCGCGCGTTCGACGAGACGGTCGATGATCTCGACATGCGCCCGCGCCGCGATCTCGGGCACCACGCCGCCGAAGGCCGCATGGTCGGCGATCTGGCTCATGATCTCGTTCGACAGGATGTCGCCGCCGCCGCTTTCCCGCAGCCGCACGACACTGGCGGCCGTCTCGTCGCAGGTCGTCTCGATGCCTAGGACGCGCATGAGTCCCCTTCGCCGGATTCGGGGAACGGTAGCGGAGCGGTGCGGCAGCGACAAGGCTGCGTCGGTCGTTGGAGCAGCACGCCTTTCGCAAGACCGACCCCACCCTTATACTGACGGTCGAAAGACGAACGGAAGAGCTGGACGGCATGGCGGGCGACGGCATCGTGCTCAGGTTGGGCACCAGGGGCAGCCCTTTGGCGCTCGCCCAGGCCCGCGAGACGCAGGCCCGGCTCGCGGCGGCCCACGGCTGGAGCGAGGACCGGGTCGAGATCGTGGTGATCCGCACTTCGGGCGACGCCATCCAGGACCGCGCCTTGGCGGAAGCCGGCGGCAAGGGGCTGTTCACCAAGGAGATCGACGCGGCGCTCCTCGAGGGCCATATCGATTTGGCGGTCCATTCGGCAAAGGACCTGCCCGCGATGCTGCCCGACGGGATCGTGCTGGCGGGATACTTGCCGCGCGAGGACGTGCGCGACGCCTTCGTCTCGGGTGATGGCGCCAAGCTCGCCGACCTGCCGCTGCGCGCCGTCGTGGGCTCGGCATCGGTGCGGCGGCAGGCGCAGTTGCGCCGATTGCGGCCGGACCTCGACGTGCGGCTGCTGCGCGGCAACGTGGAGACGCGGCTGCGCAAGGTCGACGGGGGCGAATTCCACGCCACGATCCTGGCGGTGGCGGGGCTGAACCGCCTCGGCCTCGCCCATCGCATCACGGAACGGCTCGACCTGGGGGACTTCCTGCCCGCCGTCGGCCAGGGCGCCATTGCGATCGCGGCGCGGGTGGCGGACCGCGCCACGGCCGACGCATTGGCCGCCATCCTGGACCGCGACACCGGCCTTGCGGTCGGCTGCGAGCGTGCCTTCCTGGCCGTACTCGACGGATCCTGCCGCACGCCGATCGCCGGCCATGCCCGCCTCGACGGCCCGCATGTCGCGTTTCGCGGCCTGTTGCTGGCCACCGACGGCTCGGACTCGGTCGAGACCCTGGCGGCCGGTCCCGTCGATTCGGCCGAGGCGCTGGGACGCGATGCCGGCCTCGACCTGCTGGCCCGGGCGCCCCACCACCTGACGCTCCCGTTCCTCGCCGCGAGCTGACCGCGGCGGTGCGCGTCCTCATCACCCGCAGCTCAGCCGATGCCGAGCGGACGGCGTTTGCCGTGCTCCGGCTCGGCCACGAGCCCGTCCTGGCGCCCGTCACCACGATCCGGCGCGAACCCTGGGCGCGGCCGTCCGGCCGGTTTGCCGCGGTCGTGGCGACGAGCCATCACGCCCTCGCGGAGGGCGACGAACGCCACAGCGAACGCGCGCTGCCGCTCTTCGCCGTCGGCGGAAGAACTGCCGAGGCGGCCCGCGCGGCCGGATTCGAGGATGTCCGGATCGCCGCCGGCGATGCCGAGAGCCTGGCCGATCTGCTGCGCCTGACCCTGCCGAGGCCCGCGCGGCTGCTCTACCTCGCGGGCCGGGACCGCAAGCCGGCCCTGGCGGCGGCGCTCGACGCGGCCGGCTATAGGGTCGAGACGGTCGAGGTCTACGCGGCAGAGGCGGTGGAGCGCTGGCCCGCCTCGGCGCTCGACGCCCTGCGGAGCGGCTCCGTGGACGTGGCCTTGCACTATTCCCGCCGCAGCGTCGAGATCGCCCTGCGGCTGGCCGAGCAAGACGGACTCGTCGACGCGCTGCTACTGATTCACCATGCCTGCCTGTCGGCCGATGTCGCCGAACCGCTCCGCCGGCGCCGCGCTGCGTCGATCGCCGTCGCGGAGCGCCCGGACGAAGACGCCCTGCTGGATTTGCTGACCAACGATCGAGTGCCGGCGCCGCGGCCGGCCGACGGGTCCCCATGACCGCAGACCCGGCGCCGCCGGCGCCGCCGGACGCCACGGTGGTGGACGTGTTGATCCCGGTGGCGGTCGACACGGCCTATTCGTACCGGGTGCCGGAGGGTCTCGCCCTGGCGCCGGGCGACTTCGTGGTGGTGCCCCTCGGCACGCGCCAGACACTCGGTGTCGTATGGGACGCACGCTCGACGGGCGGCGACAATCTGAAGCGCGTCGTGTCGCGGGAAGGCTGGCCGCCGGTGCGCGGCCCGCTGCGGCGCTTCATCGACTGGCTCGCGGCCTGGACCCTGAGCCCGCGCGGCATGGTGCTGCGCATGGCGGTCCGGGCTCCGGAGTTCGCGGGTGCCGAGCCCGTGCGGGTGGGGGTCCGTCGCGCCGGTCCGCAGCCGACCCGCATGACGCCGGCCCGCATGCGCGTCCTGGCGGCGCTGGAGTCGAATGCCGGCGACGGTCTCACCAAGCGCGCCCTGGCCGAGGCGGCCCGGTGCAGCATCGGGGTGATCGACGGGCTCGTCGACGAAGGCACGATCGAGACTGCGGCCCTGTCGCCCGACGCGCCCCCGGCCCAGCCCGATGCCGAGGCCGCGGCCGTCGCGCTCGACGCCGCCCAGGCCGATGCCGCGAGCGCGCTGTCGGCGCGGGTCGCCGAACGGCGCTTCTCGGTCAGCCTGCTCGAAGGCGTCACCGGATCCGGGAAGACCGAAACCTATTTCGAGGCCGTGGCGACCGCGCTGCGGTGCGGCCGCCAGACCCTGATCCTGCTGCCCGAGATCGCGCTCACGGCGCAGTTCCTCGACCGCTTCGCGGCGCGGTTCGGCACCCGCCCGGCCGAATGGCACTCGGGCGTGTCGCCCAGGCGCCGCGCCCGCACATGGTCGGGCGTGGCGGCGGGCCAGGTACGGGTCGTGGCGGGCGCCCGCTCGAGCCTGTTCCTGCCGTTCCGCGATCTCGGCCTCGTCGTGGTCGACGAGGAACACGAGGCCGCCTACAAGCAGGACGACGGCGTCAGCTACCACGCCCGCGACATGGCCGTGATGCGGGGCCGCTTCGAGGAGGCCGCCGTGGTGCTGGCCTCGGCGACGCCTTCGCTCGAAACGCGCGTCAATGCCGAGACCGGGCGCTACGGCTACCTGCGGCTCCAATCGCGCTACGGCGGCCGCGCGCTGCCGGCCCTTGGCGCCGTCGACCTTCGCCGGGATGCGCCGCCCCGCGGCCGCTGGATCGCCCCGCCACTGGCCGAGGCCGTGCGGGCCACGGTGGACCGCGGCGAACAGGCCCTGCTGTTCCTGAACCGTCGCGGCTACGCGCCGCTCACGCTGTGCCGCTCCTGCGGGCATCGGTTCAACTGTCCGCAATGCTCGGCCTGGCTGGTGGACCATCGCTTCCGCGGCGCCCTCCTGTGTCACCATTGCGGCCATGTCGAGCGCAAGCCGGGCCATTGCCCGCGCTGCGGCGAGGTCGACGCGCTGGTGGCCTGCGGACCGGGCGTGGAGCGCATCGCCGAGGAAGCGGCGGCGCTGTTCCCTGACGCCCGGCGCCTCGTGCTGTCGTCCGACGCGCCGGGCGGCACCGAACGGCTGCGGCAGGACCTTGCGGCGATCTCGCGGGGCGATGTCGACATCGTGGTCGGGACGCAGCTGGTGGCCAAGGGCCACAACTTCCCCAAGCTGACGCTGGCCGGCGTGATCGACGCCGACGTGGGCCTCGCCAACGGCGACCCGCGTGCCGCCGAGCGGACCTTCCAGCTGCTCCAGCAGGTGACGGGCCGGGCCGGGCGAGGCGACGTGCCCGGGCAGGCCCTCGTCCAGACCTGGCAGCCCGATCACCCGGTCATTCGGGCGCTGCTGACCGGCGACGTGGAGCGGTTCTACCGCACCGAGATCGAGGCACGGCTGCGCGCCGGCCTGCCGCCCTTCGGACGGCTTGCGGCCCTGATCGTCAGCGGCACCGACCGCCACGCGGCCGAGCATCATGCCCGGGGCCTGGCGCGCGCCGCCCATGCGATCACGGGCGACGCGCTGCGGAGCGGGGCCGATGACGCGCCGCGGATCGAGGTGTTCGGCCCGGCCGAGGCGCCCATCGCCATGATCCGCGGCCGCTACCGCTATCGGCTCCTCGTCAAGGCGCCGCGCTCGACCGACCTCCAGGGTTTTCTGCGCCGCATGGTCGCCGAAGGGCCGAAGCCGACCGGCAGCGTCAAGACCGCGGTCGACGTGGAACCGCAGAGCTTCCTGTAGGACGCTCCTTCTCGGCCTCCGTCACTTCGCCCCCGAGGTTCTCGCGGCGGGAGATAGCCGTTGGCGTGAGCCAAATCGATCTCGTCTTCGAAAGTGGCAGTTCAGGACGCCCTCGCCCGATCTGTTGGTCGAGCGCTACCCGGCGCAGTCAGCATCGTCCAGGCGCCTTGTACGGGCTCGTTGGACCGATGATATCTTCGGCACCGCCGTCGAGAGCGGCACGGCTTCCGTCGTTTCGTTGCCTCGTCAGTCGCCGAAGAAGCTGTCGAACGGCGGAGGGTTCAGGCCAGCACCATCGCTGGCAGCGTCGACCTCGGCCTGTGTGAGACTTCGCGAACGGCGAACCTGCACTCTCGTCTTCCCTCGTTCGTAGATGTCGTGCCTTTCCGTCTGGCCTACGTGATCGAACCCCTGACCGATGAGGTAGCGAACAAAGTCAGCGGAAAGGACATGCCATATCACGCGGCTTCCCTGATGAGCGGGACGCCTTGGGGCAGGTCGCGATCTCGCTTTTGCAGAAGCCGGAGCACATCGAATGCCTGTTGCTCTACGTCTGAGACCGTATCGCCCGGCGCCCCTACGACGCAAAAACCCTTGATGTCGGGCGACGTGATCGCATGCTGCCCGGACGTGAGGACCTTGTGCTCGAACGTGATCCTGTTGGGCATGGGAACAACCTTCAATGACGACCAGCCCGGTAGACGATAGGTCGGACGCACCTTATGAAGAAGCGGGTTTCAACCTCATGAATGTCGGTCTCTGAAGACGCCTTGTCAAACAGGGCTTAATCGGCGCTTTTGGGATCTTTGAGGTGAGTGGGCAGAGTATCGCTGGACTGATGGTGCCCGGCGCGATGCTGGCCACCATCCTTCCGGGATCGGACGCGAACATCCCTCCACCGGTGAGGTCTTCAGCATCGTCGAGAGCCTCGCGTCTTTCGCGGCGCGGCTCCGGGTATCTTGTCACGATGCCCGAAGTACGCGGCGCCCGAGCGGCTGGGCGAGGCGCAGCAGGTAACCGTCGGGGTCCGCCACGACGAACTGCCGCTGCCCGACCTCGCTGTCATCCCTTCGATACCACTTGTCTTCGACCGGCATGAACAGCGGCCAGCCGGCCTCGGCGAACCTGTCGAGGACCGGCGCCGTAGCGGCCACCTCGATCTGCAGGTTGATGCCGTTGCCGAGGGGCGGTTCGTAAGGGCGGACCAGCCAGTGGCGTCCGTCGGGATGATATTGGTCGAGCATGACCTCGGCGCCGTCGAGGTCGAGATAGGCGAAGCCCTCCTCGGGCCGGTCGAAGACCACGCGGAAGCCGACGAGGTCGCGCCAGAAGGCGAGGCTCCGCGCGAGGTCCTTGACCGTGAGTTCGGGCACCAGCCCGTTCGAGGTGCGGTCCACGGCCATTTGTTCGTCCGACCTGGAAGGCGCGTGCCGACGCCGGCCCAACTGGAGGCGTGCGCGCCGGACCTTGCCCCGGCACACGGCGCATGCCACGTGTCACGCCATGCTCCCCTACGCCAAGATGAACGGCATCGGCAATTCCATCCTGGTGGTGGACGAGCGCGGGCACGCGCCCGTCATCACGGGCGACATGGCGCGCGACCTCGGCCACGGCGCCCTCGCCTTCGAGCAGATGATGGTCCTCTCGGATGCGGCCGGTGCCGACGGCGCGAGGTCCGGCTTCGACGCCGCGGTCAGCATCTTCAACAGCGATGGCTCGCGCGCCGGCGCCTGCGGCAACGGCACGCGCTGCGTGGCCTGGTTCATGGGCCAGACCGGCAGCGGCGACGCGCAATGCCTCGACATCGACGGCACCGCCGTGCTGTGCCGGCGCGATGGGCCACTCTGCTTCACGGTCGACATGGGGATGCCGCAGCTCGGCTGGCGCGATATCCCCTTGCGCGAGCCAGCCGACACCCTGGCGGTCGACCTCGGCGCGATCCTGGCCGAGACAGGGCTCGGGGCGCCGGTCGCAGTCGGAATGGGCAACCCCCATGCCGTGTTCTTCGTGCCGGACGCCGCGGGAATCGACCTCGCGGCCCTGGGTCCGCGCTTCGAGCGGCACGCCATGTTTCCCGACCGCGCCAACATCTCCTTCGCCGAGATCCTGTCGGCCGAGCGCATCCTACTGCGGGTGTGGGAGCGGGGCGCCGGGCCGACGCTGGCCTGCGGTTCCGCCGCCTGCGCCACCTTGGTGGCGGCCGCCCGCCGCGGCCTCGCGGCGCGGCAGGCCGGCATCGTCCTCCCGGGCGGCGAGCTCACGATCGCGTGGCGCCCGGACGAGCACGTCCTGATGAGCGGGCCGGTCGCGCTCGAACATCGCGGCCGGCTCGATCCCGCGACCGGCGAAACGAGGCCGTGGTGATGGCGTCGAGACCGGAAGGTGTCGAGGTCGTGACCTTCGGGTGCCGCCTCAACATCGTGGAGTCCGAGGCCATGCGGACGGCGGCGCTCGCGGCCGGCCACCGCGACCTCGTGGTCGTGAACTCCTGCGCCGTGACGGCCGAGGCGGTCCGCCAAGCCCGGCAGGCGATCCGCCGCGCGGCGCGCCACCGGCCCGGCGCCGAGGTCGTCGTGACGGGCTGCGCGTCCGAGGTCGATGCGCGCTTCGCCGCCATGCCGGAGGTGTCGCGCGTGCTGCCCAACGCCGGGAAGACCGCGCCAGCGGCCTGGGCGCGCCCCGGCCTGCCGCCAGGACCCGCAGCCGCCTCACCGGCCTTTGGCCCGGCGGCCGGCGGCCGGCACACGCGCGGCTTCGTCGAGATCCAGAACGGCTGCGACCACCGCTGCACGTTCTGCATCATCCCGTTCGGTCGCGGCGCCTCACGCTCCATCGCGCCCGAGCGGCTCGTCGCCGAGATCCGCGCGCTGGTCGAGGGCGGTGCCGCGGAGGCCGTGCTCACCGGAGTCGACCTCACGTCCTACGAGGGACCCGGCAGCACCCGGCTCGGCGCTCTCATCAAGCGCATCCTGCGCGAGGTGCCGGACCTCGCCCGGCTGCGGCTGTCGTCGATCGACTGCATCGAAGCCGACCGCGACCTTCTCGACGTCATCGCCGACGAACCCCGGTTCATGCCGCACCTCCACCTCTCGCTGCAGAGCGGCGACGACCTGATCCTCAAGCGCATGAGGCGCCGGCATAGCCGCGCCGACGCGATCGCGTTCTGCAGGCAGATCCGCGGCCTGCGGCCCGCCATGGCGTTCGGCGCCGACCTGATCGCAGGCTTCCCGACCGAGACCGACCAGCATGCCGCGCGGTCGCTCGAACTCGTCGAGGACTGCGGGGTGGCGCACCTCCACGTGTTCCCCTATTCGCCGCGCCCCGGCACCGCCGCGGCCCGCATGCCGGCCGTCCCGGGCGAGGTCGTCAAGGCACGGGCTGCGGCCCTGCGGGACGCGGGCCAGGCCGCTCTGGCGCGGCACCTCGACCGGCACGTCGGGACGCGCGCCAGGGTCCTGGCCGAACGGGGCGGGCGGGGCCGGACCGAGGATTTCTCCGCAGTGCGGCTCGGCGAGGCAGTCGCGCCGGGGCGGATCGTCGAGGCCGCCATCGCGGGCCATGACGGGCGTGAACTGGAGACGGTGCTCGCACGGAAGCCGTCTTGATGTCCGCCGTCCGACATCGCCGGAAGGAGCGCCGGGCGCGGATCCGATGCCCTTGCAGGCCGCGATGATCTGCGCCACATAGGCGCCGGGAGGTTGGCGTGGGACGTTTCACCCGCCAACCGGGTCAGATCCGGAAGGAAGCAGCCCTAACGGGACCGAGCGGGTCTTCGTCCAGCCTCCTACCGCGCTCGACCCAAGGGGCGCCAGAGACGCCGCGTGTCGCTCGACAACAACTACCGGGTCCTGGCCCGCAAATATCGGCCGACCCATTTCGACGACCTGATCGGGCAGGACGCGCTCGTCAGGACTCTGTCGAACGCCTTCGATCTGAGCCGCATCCACCAGGCCTATCTGCTGAGCGGCGTGCGGGGCGTCGGCAAGACCACGACGGCCCGCATCATGGCGCGGGCGCTCAACTACCATCGCCCGGCCCGGGACGGTGCCGCGCCGATCGACGCGCCGACGATCCGCATGCCGGGCTTGGGCACCCATTGCGAGGCCATCATCGAGTCCCGTCACGTCGACGTGGTCGAGATGGATGCCGCATCCCACACCGGCATCGATGACGTGCGCGAGTTGATCGAGAGCGCCCGCTACCGCCCCGTGATGGCGCGCACCAAGGTCTTCATCATCGACGAGGTCCACATGCTGTCGAAGGCGGCCTTCAACGGCCTGCTGAAGACGCTCGAGGAGCCGCCCGACCACGTCAAGTTCCTGTTCGCCACCACCGAGGTCGACAAGGTGCCGGTCACCGTACGGTCGCGCTGCCAGCGCTTCGACCTGCGCCGGGTGGAGGCCGACGTGATGATGGCTCACCTCAAGGCCATCTGCGGCCGCGAGGGCGTGTCGGTCGACGACGAGGCCCTGGTGGTCATCGCCCGCGCGGCGGAAGGCTCGGTGCGGGACGCGCTGTCGCTGCTCGATCAGGCCATCGCGCATGGCGCCGCGCAAGGGTCCGAAGGCGGCGGCCCGCATGTCGTGGCCGACAGCGTGCGCGCCATGCTGGGACTGGCCGACCGGGCCAGGATCATCGACCTTTTCGAACATGTGATGCGGGGCCGCCTGGCCGACGCCATGACGGGGCTGAAGCTGCTGCACGACAGCGGCGCCGATCCCGGACACGTGATGTCGGACCTCGCCGACTTCGTCCACCTCGTGACGCGGCTGAAGCTCGTGCCGGACGCCGCCAAGGATCCGGCCCTGACCGAAGAAGAGCGCCGCCGCGGCGCCAGCTTCGCGGCGGCGCTGTCGCTCCCGGTCCTGACCCGGACCTGGCAGCTGCTGGTCAAGGGACTCGCCGACGTCAAGGATGCGCCGCGCCCGCTGCAGGCGGCCGACATGGTGCTGGTGCGGCTCGCCTGCGCGGCCGACCTGCCGACGCCCGACGAAGCGTTGAAGCGCCTCGCCTCCGCGCCCGCGAGGGGGGGCGCCGAGCCCGTCGCCGGATCGCCTGGGCGGATCATAGGGGCGGTGAACGGCGGCGGAGGGAGCCTCGCGGGCGGCATGGCCGCCATTGCACCGTCGCCCGAGTCCCCGCCCGCGCCGGTCCGCCCGGCGTCGTCGGCGCAGGCGGCGCCGCTGACGCGGCCAGTGCCGGCCCTGCCGGGCGCGGCAGCGCAACCGACGCCGCGGCTCGAGACCTTCGCCGACGTGGTGGCGCTGGCCCAGGCCCGGCGCGATATCCAGTTGAAGCTGGCGCTGGAACGCGACGTGCGGCTGGTGCGCTTCGAGGATGGGCGGATCGAGTTCGAACTCGCCCCCAACGGTTCGCCTCGGATCGCCGCCGACCTGATGCGTCGCCTGGCCGAATGGACCGGGGCGCGGTGGATGGTGTCGGTCGTGTCGGGCGGCGGCACCCCCACGATCCGCGAGGTCGCCGATGCGAAAGCGCGCGAGGAGAAGGACGGTGTCGCCTCCGATCCGATCGTCCGCCAGCTGCTCGACACCTTCCCGGGTGCCGAGATCGTGGCGGTCCGATCGCTGGTCGATGCCCCGGCAGCGTCGCCCCTCGCGGCCACGGTGGCCGGTGCGGGGGGCGACGCCGACGTCGGCTACGACGACGGCTTCGACGACGACGATCCGTGATCGAAACAGGGGAACCGAGATGGCCGACATCATGGGCTTGATGAAGCAGGCGCAGGCCCTGCAGGAGAGAATGGCGGAGGTTCAGAAGGACCTGGAGTCGCTCGAGGTCGAGGGTGCGGCCGGCGGCGGGCTCGTGCGCGTGACGCTGAGCGCCAAGGGCGCCATGAAGGGCGTCACGATCGACCCGTCGCTGTTGACCTCCGACGAGAAGGAAGTCCTCGAGGACCTCCTCGTGGCGGCTCATGCCGACGCACGCCTCAAGGCGGAGCGCCTCGCGGACGAGAAGATGAAGACCGTGACGGCGGGCCTGTCGCTGCCGCCCGGCATGAAGCTGCCGTTCTGAGCCTGCCGCCCGAACGCCATGGCTGAGCGCGTCGCCGGCCCGGAGATCGAGCGGCTGATCCAGCTCCTGGCACGGCTGCCCGGGCTCGGGCCCCGCTCGGCGCGCCGCGCCGCGCTGCACCTCATGCGTAAGCGCGAGGAACTGCTGACGCCCTTGGCCGAGGCCATGCGGGTCGCCCGCGAGCGCATCGTCACCTGCGCGGCCTGCGGCTCGGTCGACACGCTGTCGCCCTGCTCGATCTGCCGGGACGAGCGGCGCGATCCGTCACAGCTCGTGGTGGTCGAGACGGTGGGCGACCTCTGGGCTCTGGAGAGGGCCGGCGTGGTCAAGGGGCGTTATCACGTGCTCGGCGGCGTGTTGTCGCCGCTCGACGGCATCGGGCCGGGCGACCTCAACCTGGCAGGGCTGGTCGAGCGCGTCGCGGCTGGCGAGGTTCGCGAGGTGATCCTCGCGGTGAATGCCACGGTCGACGGCCAGACCACGGCGCATTACGTGACCGATCTGCTGGCCCATCTGGGGATCGCGGTGACGAAGCTCGCCCATGGCGTGCCGGTCGGCGGCGAACTCGATTACCTCGACGAAGGCACGCTCGCGGCCGCCATCCGATCCCGCACGGCATTTTGACCTGTTGCAGCAGCGACGGCCCCGCTCAGTCTCGGGTGCCCGGCCCGTCCGGTCGAGGTCGGATGCGCGGCGCGCGACCTTTGCGGCTGTGACGAGCAGGGAGAGGCGGGACGTGGCTGACCCGAGACAGCGGTCGGCGGCTTATCTCCCGCCGCCTCCGACCTTTGGGCTGTCTCGGGCGCCGGACTCACGTCTGTGGCGTGCACAACACATCGCCGATCATGCAGGGCAGCATCTTCGGCTGCGTGTTCGGGCGGATCGAGGACGCCGGTGGATAGGCCAGGACTGGACCGGTCGGCCCGGAGGCGCATCCGGAGAGGAAGAGCAGAGACGCTGCCATCAGGGCGATGCGGAGGTGAGCCATGGCTTCCAGTGTGCGCGAAGGAGGAGCAATCGTCCAGGGCGACCCCGCCGCCGTCCAGGAAAGCATGAGGGACGCTACGGTCGATCCTTAAGGGTGGAGAGCCGTCTTTGCGAGCGGAGCGAAGCAACCCAGCCTTCGTGACGGTCGATCTGGTCGCTTCGGCTCGCGATGACGGTGCCGAGCGCCCACTTTGTTCGATGCAGGAGGAGGACTCAAGCATGACGAGATTGCTGATCGCTGGTGCAACCGGGCTCGTCGGAAAGCTTGTCTTGAAGCAGGCGCTTGCTGACAAGCGGGTAAGTCGGGTGATCGCCTTGACCCGCCGCCCTATCGCATCGAGCGATAAGCTGGAGAACGTCGTAATCGACTTCTCCGACATGCCCGACCAAGCCGCTTGGTGGTCCGTTGATGGCGTTGTCAGTGCGCTCGGCACGACGCGCGCCGCGGCCAACTCGCGTTCCGCCTACCGGGCGGTCGATTACGACTACCCGCTTGCTGTCGCACGTCATGCACGAGACCATGGCGCCACACACTTTGCGCTGACCTCGTCGCTCGGAGCAGATCCTCGCTCGCCCTTCGTCTACACACGTACGAAGGGTGAATTGGAGCTCGAACTGAAGAAGCTCGGCTTCCCGTCCCTGACGATCGTTCGCCCCAGCGTGCTTGACGGACATCGAGAGCAACACCGCCCCGATGAACGTATGGCAAAGATCATGTTCAGAATGCTGGCTCCCGTACTCCCGCGCCGGCTGCGCATCAGTCCTGCAAGCGCGGTCGCAGCCTCTCTAATCGACGGAGCTGTCGAAGCCCCGCCGGGCATTCATCTCAAGACCAACGACGACATGAACTAAGCGTCCGAGATCGCCGAGCGCCGCGAGGGCGCCTGCGCAAGTGACGGCTGCGGCACCGGCCCGTCGCCGACAGCCCGGACGAGGCCGGCTCGATAGCCGAGATGGATCATCGTGATCCTGGCTCCCGCGCAGCCCTACACCGGTGGCATCGGTGATCGCGGCATCCGAGAGTCGGCTCAGAAATTCAACTGGACCCACTAACGGATTCCGGGTAGTGGGCCAGTTTGAATAAGGCAGCATCAGATTGCGGCTTCCCACGCCTCTAACACGTTCACAATGTCTCCAACTTCCCAGAGCCGATCCGTCACGCCAGCCGCCATCGCGGGGGAGGTCCGAAGCGTCTTATGGATGCGAACGAAATTGTAATAGAGAAAATGCAGCGCCATGGCGTGCTGATGGTTCTCGAACTTCTTAGAAAACGCATTAGTGAGCCGCGTCATGCGGCGAGAGTGCATGCGGACGTTCAGGTTGTTCCGCTCTGCATAGGACGTGCTAACGTGCTTCGGGTCCGGCGAGCCTTCGATCCGATGCTTGATGATGCCCGTGCAATCGGCGGGGCTGTAACGGCCCTTGGCGCTCTCGGGAGCGGCCCCGTACAGCTTGATCAGCATGGCGTAGTCCACGTCGGCTCCGAAGGCGTCCTCGACCGCGCCAAGGTATGCCTTATGGCCGTCAGACGTGAGCTGAACGCGGTTCTTAAGCCGCTCGGATAGATCGCCGATGAAAGCGCTCGCATATTCGCTGTCGCGCCCGCCAACGAGCCATGACGGCACGAGCTTGCTATCGGCGTCCGTCGCAATCCACAGCCATGCGTCGCCATGGGCGTCGCCCTTGGCCGTGGCGACATTCTTCTGTTTGGCGCCGACAAAACCCCAAATTTCGTCCACCTGAATGCGCTTGCAATCGAGGTTCACGAACACGCGGTCCTGATACCAAGCAGCGGCCATGCCGGCATCCACGGCCAGCTTCGTGACCGTCGTTTTGCTGAACCCGGTGAGGCGGGTCACAGCACGGATGCTGTTGCCTTCGCAGAGAAGGTGAAGGACGCGGGCGCGATCGGCGGGAGAGAGCTTGTTCATGTCCAGACGATAGCTCAATCAATGGCTAAGTCAAGCATGAAGGACAGTTTAACGAATTTTGAAATTGGCTAATTGCGCTTTCCAACGGTCCTGTTATGATGCTCCGAATCAGCGGAAGGGACATCGGGATCAACATGGACGCCGAGAACCCGGGTGATCGAGTGAAGGGGCTACTTGCCGAGCGAGGATGGTCCCAGTCCGAGCTTGCCTATGTTCTGGGAGTTGCCCCGGCCACGGTGAACCAAATCATAAGCACTAAACGACCGATTACGCCCGAAATGGCGAAGCTTCTTGCTGCAGCGTTCGATTGTCCGGCGAAAGATTTCGCCGAGCTGCAATCCCAATGGGGCTTGCGTAACGCTCCGGAGCCGGACCCTGACGTTCGTGACCGCGCGTTCGCTCAATCACATTTTCCGCTTAGGGAGATGGTGAAGCGGGGCTGGATTAACGACCCAAAAACCGGTGGCGGCGCGCACGGGGAACTGTGTCGCTTCTTCGGAGTGAACTCTCTGGAAAGTGTCGGTTCTCTTGCCCATGCAGCTAAGAAGACAGGCACCAGTGGTCCCACAGGTGAACAGCTAGCGTGGCTTCACCGCGTGCGAGCTATTGCGAGAGAGATGCCTACCTCCGCGTATTCGAAGGCTCGATTGGAGGCAGCTATTGACCGAATGGCGCTGATGCGAGAGGCCCCGGAAGAGACGCGCCACGTAGCCCGACTGCTTCATGAGGCGGGTGTGCGATTTGTCGTCGTTGAAGGCTTGCCCGGAGGTAAGATCGATGGAGTTTGCACTTGGCTTGATGCGAGTTCTCCGGTAATCGGATTGTCTCTACGCTTCGATCGGGTTGACAACTTTTGGTTTGTTCTTAGGCATGAATGCGCTCACGTCCTTCATGGCCACGGCAAACATGCTGCAATAATAGATATCGATATTAAACCTTCCTCGCAAGACATAAGCGAAGAAGAAGTGATTGCAAATCATGAGGCAGCTGAATTCTGTGTGCCAAGAGCTAAGATGCAGTCGTTTTATGATCGAAAGTACCCATTTTTCTCCGATATAGACATACAGGCATTTGCAAAAATAAATCGAGTTCATCCCGGGATCGTTGTTGGACAGCTTCAATACATGTCTGACAATTTCAGAATATTACGCCAGCATCTAGTAAATATAAGAAGATTTGTCATTGCGTCAGCAATGACGGATGGGTGGGGACATCACGTAACTGTGAGTTAGAAAGGGATTTGTTGTGACTTCTTACGCTCATCGAATGCAGGAAATATTCAAACAATATCAATCTGAAGTGTCGAGCGAACCAGTCGACCTTCGAGAGGTTGGTGCATGGGCTATCAAAAATAGACTATGGGCACCGCGTCCTGTCGACATTCAATTGCGTTTCGCATCCGAGATGGCCGAGGCGCTGAGAGAGGAGTACCGAACAGATAAGGCCGGCCGTCGTTACAGATCAAAGTTAGCTGTAACATTTCCATCTAAGGATGGGCGGCAAGGTTCGTTGTGGGGCGACATGGATACATCCCCGCGCCCGCACGTAGTAAAAAACATAAGTCAGCGGCGACGACAGAGTTCTCATGACTTGTTTCAGATCAGGAAAGATGTTGACCACTACAACGAAGCGCACCAAGATGAAGAGAAGATCAAGTTGCCTCTGGACTTTACAGAGGATATTGATGAAATGTTAGCAGCGGCGGGGTTGAAGAAAGCGGGTTGACCTTTTAGAACTAGTACACTTTTGGACTTAGCTAGAATCTAGGTCGCGAATCGGCTATGAAGAAGTAACTGCTCAGGTCCCAGTTACGTCGGGGTTAGGCCGGGGACGGTTTCAGGGCGTTTGAGATGGCCTGGAGGGCAGATATGCGGTTGAGCCTTCCGGTGGCGATGACGGTACAAGCTGCGGCGTA
>JAABUT010002768.1_pt1 | contig 16173 bp, 17 predicted proteins | sample 5559281 | NCBI WGS metagenome assembly JAABUT01 (sample SAMN10711880, study PRJNA513359) | rock metagenome | isolation source: Antarctica rocks | place: Antarctica: Victoria Land, Ricker Hills nord | collected 2016-01-04 | reverse complement strand
GGTCCGTTTCTCGACTATTGAGTCTGGTAACCCAATTGTCTCGAGAAGCGGGCCGTCAGCTCCCCGCGACACGCCCAAGGCACGGCTCATCTCAACGGCCCTCCGCTCCAGTTCTGAATAAGCCTCCGAGTATCGAAACGACCAGTCGGTACGGAAGATCGATCTTCCCTTGGAGCGCCGACCTTAGTGTATCCAACACTCCGCCTCCTCTTGAACCCACACCGTCGCGTGACGAATCAATAGTAGTAGCCCGCCCGAGCGAAGTAGATAGCTTTAGCGAGACACGACCCGGTGCATCGAGTCACCAGCCGGACGGCAGCGGGCGACCCTCCTCGTAGCCGGATGTCGACTGCACCCCGACGACCGCCCGGTCGGCGAACTCCGGCAGTGTCCGGGCGCCGGTGTAGGTGCAGGCGCTGCGCACGCCGGCAGTGACCGTGTCCAGCAGGTCCTCCACGCCGGGCCGCGCCGGGTCCAGCAGCATCCGGGAACTGGAGATGCCCTCCTCGAACAGGCCCTTGCGCGCCTGCTCGAATGCGCTCTCCCCGCGGGTCCGTGCGGCGACCGCCCGCGCCGACGCCATCCCGAAGCTCTCCTTGTATGCGCGCCCGTCCGCGTCGCGCAGCAGGTCGCCGGGGCTCTCGTGGGTGCCGGCGAACCAGGAGCCGACCATGACCTGGCTGGCGCCCGCGGCCAGCGCCAGCGCGACGTCGCGGGGGTGGCGCACCCCGCCGTCGGCCCAGACGTGCGCGCCGGACTCGGCCGCGGCGGCGGCGCACTCGGCGACCGCGGAGAACTGCGGCCGGCCGATACCGGTCATCATCCGCGTGGTGCACATCGCGCCCGGCCCGACACCGACCTTGACGATGTCCGCGCCGGCGGCGAGCAGCTGCCGGGTTCCATCGGCGGTGACGACGTTGCCCGCCACCACGGGCACCTCCGGCGCCAAGTCCCGGACGAGGCCCAGCGCATCGAGCATCCGCGCCTGGTGGCCGTGGGCGGTGTCCACCACGAGCGTGTCGACGCCGGCGGCCAGCAGCGACTTCGCCCGACCGGTCACGTCACCGTTCACCCCGATCGCCGCAGCCACCCGCAGCCGGCCGGCCGCATCGACGGCGGGGGCGTAGATGGTCGACCGCAGCGCCCCGGTCCGGGTGAGCACTCCGACCAGCGCTCCGTCTCGGACGACCGGGGCGAACCGCCGCCGGACCGCGGACAGCGCGTCGAAGGCGGCAGGCAGCCCGTCGCGCTCGACGACGTCGGCGTCCAGGGTCATCGGGTCCGCGCTCATCACCGCGCCGACCGCGGTATAGCGGTCCACGCCGGCGCAGTCGGCCTCGGTCACGACGCCGACGGGGACGCCGTCCTCCACGACGACGACGGCCCCGTGCGCCCGCTTGCCGATCAGCTGCAGCGCATCGGTGACCGTGTCCTCCGGCGCGAGCCGCAGCGCCGTCTCGAAGACCGGGTGGCGGCTCTTCACCCAGCCGATGACCTCGGTCATCACCTCGATCGGCAGGTCCTGCGGGAGCACTGCCATCGCGCCGCGGCGGGCGACCGTCTCCGCCATCCGCCGCCCGCTGACGGCGGTCATGTTGGCGACCACCAGCGGGATCGTGGTGCCGGTCCCGTCGTGCGTGGCGAGGTCGACGTCGAGCCGGGACACCACGTCGGACGCCGTCGGCACCAGGAAGACGTCGCTGTAGGTCAGGTCGTACGGCGGCTGGCCGGTGAGGTGGCGCACGCGCGGAACGTTAGGCGCTGAGCCGCCCCGGCGGCCCGGCCACCGACCCATTCACCCGCAGACTGCGGCCCATCCAGCCGCAGACTCAGCGGTCGACTTCAGAGTTCACCGTGCCGGGCCGCCACCACCGCGTCGTAGACGGTCCGGCGCCCGACCCCGGCCTGCGCGGCGACGGCGACCACGGCCGCCCGGCGGTCCGTCCCGGCCGCGACCGCGGCCGCCACCGCGGCGGCGAGCTCCCGCGCGCTCAGCTCTCCCGCGGCTGCGACCGGGGCGCCACCCACCACCAGCACGACCTCGCCGAGGACCTCGACCTCGGCTGTCCGCGCGGCCAGTTCGGCCAGGGGGGCGCGGAGTACCTGCTCGTGGGTCTTGGTCAGCTCCCGGCACAGCGCTCCGGCCCGGGCAGCGCCGAAGGCGGTGGCCATCGCGGCGAGGGTGGTCGCCGTCCGCCGGGGCGACTCGAAGAACACCAGCGTGCGCGGCTCACCGGCCAGCGCGCCCAGCGCCCTGGCCAGTTCCCCGGGCCGCCGCGGGAGAAAGCCCTCGAAGCAGAACCGGTCCGTCGGGAGCCCAGAGACCGCGAGTGCGGCGAGCACCGCCGACGGCCCGGGCAGCGTGGTGACCCGGACACCGGCCGCCACGGCCGCGGTGACCAGCCGGTAGCCGGGGTCGGACACCGTTGGCATCCCCGCGTCGGTGACGACCAGCACCGTGGCCCCTGCCGCGGCGTCCGCGGCCAGCGCGGCTGAGCGGGTGCGCTCGTTGTGCTCGTGCAGGCTCACGACCCGCCCGGCGGGGCGGACGTCGAGCGTCGCGCAGAGCCGATGCAGGCGGCGGGTGTCCTCGGCGGCCACGACGTCCGCGGTGGCGAGGGCGTCGCGCAGCCGGGGACTGGCATCGCCGGGGTTGCCGATCGGGGTCGCCGCCAGCACCACCCGCCCCTCGGTCACCGCGCGATCCTCCCAGCCGCCGGCGGCGTCCCTACGATGACCCGGCCGTGATCCGACGCGGCCGCAGCACCGGGGGGCAGAGCGCGTGACCGTCACCGAGGACCGGCCGGACACCGCCGAGGCGGGCGGTGTCGCGCCCCCGTTGACGGAGCCGCTGGGCACCGACGCCGGTGGCGGCCCGCTGCCCGCGCTGCGGAACCGTCTCGTGCCGCCGATGCCCCGGACCGGACCGGGGTGGTGGCTGGCGCTGCTCGGGGTGACGGTGCTCGGCGGGCTGCTGCGGTTCGTGCACCTCGCCCGGCCGCACGCCTTCGTGTTCGACGAGACCTACTACGCCAAGGACGCCTGGTCGCTGCTGAACTTCGGCGTCGAGCGCTCCTATCCCGCGCAGGGCGCCGACGCCTCGATCCTGGCCGGTAACACCCGCATCTGGACCGACGCCCCGTCGTTCGTCGTCCATCCCCCGCTGGGCAAGTGGATGATCGCGCTCGGCGAGGCGGTGTTCGGGATGAACCCGCTGGGCTGGCGGGTGGTTCCGGCGCTGTGCGGGACGATCGCGATCTTCGTGCTCGGGCGGCTGGTGCGACGGCTGACCCGATCGGATCTGCTCGGGGTGCTCGCCGCGCTGCTGCTCGCCGTCGACGGGTTGGCGATCGTCGAGGCGCGGACCGCGATCCTCGATTCGCTGCTGGCGTTCTGGCTGCTGCTGGCCACCGCCGCACTGCTGATCGACCGCGACCGGATGCGGGGACGACTGGCCGACGCGGTGAGCGCCGACCCGTCCGCGACCGGTCGGGGCGGACCCCGCGCCGGCTGGCGGCCATGGCGGCTGGTGGCGGGGCTGTGCTTCGGGGCGGCGTGCGCGACGAAGTGGAACGGGGTGTTCCTGCTCGCGGTGTTCGGCCTGATGGTCGTGCTGTGGGACGCGGGCGCCCGGCGCGCCGTCGGGGTCCGACGGTCCTGGTGGGCCGCGCTGCGCCTGGACGCCGTCCCGGCTTTCCTGTCGCTGGTGGGGACGGCGGTCGTCGTCTACGTCGTGTCCTGGACCGGGTGGTTCGCCAGTTCCCGCGGTTACGACCGCTCGTGGGGACTGACGAATCCGCCGTCCGGGGTGGGCCGGTTGTTCCCGACGGCGCTTCGCAGCTGGTGGCACTACCACGCCGAGATGCTCAGCTTCAACACCGGCTTGACGACGCCGCACCCGTATGAGAGCAACCCGATCGGCTGGCTGCTGATGGTCAAGCCGGTCGCGTTCGCCTACACGGGCAAACTGTCCGGCGACGGCTGCGCGAGCAACTGCACCCAGGCCATCCACGCCCTCGGCACCCCGCTGCTGTGGTGGGGCGGGTGCGTGGCGTTGCTGATCTGTGCCTGGCTGTGGCTGGCCGGCCGGGACTGGCGGGCGGGACTGGCCCTGGCCGGGGTGGTCGGCACCTGGGTGCCGTGGCTGTTCTTCGCCAAGCGGACGATCTTCTCCTTCTATGCCATCGCGACCCTGCCGTTCCTGATCATCGCCGTCGTCCTGGTGATCGGGACGGTGCTCGGCCGGCCGGGCGAGCGGTCCGGGCGGTGGCGGGCCTGGGCGGCGGCGCTGTGCGGGGTCTACGTGGTCCTGGTCGTCCTCGACGCCGGGTTCATGTATCCCGTCCTGACCGACGCGCTGATCCCGTACGACTCCTGGCGGTCCCGGATGTGGTTCGCCAGCTGGATCGACTGAGCGAACCGGCGGCGCTCCGTCGGTGCCCCCCCGCCACGACGGCGGCGGCCACTGCAGTCGCTGATCACGCCGAGGGAGCCCTCGGTGGACGTCCGCCGACCTCCGGCCCGTGGGAACCGACCAGGACAGAAGGGCTTGACACCAACTTACGTACGACGCCGTTCGCGGTGCTTCTCATGCGGGCGTTCTTCGAGAGCCTCCCTGACGAGCTCAGTCAAGCCGGCCGGATCGACGGGGCCAACGAGTTCCAGATCTTCTGGCGCATCATCCTCCCGCTGACCCGCCCGGGGCTGGCCACGGTCGCGATCTTCCAGTTCCTTCAGACGTGGAACGAGTTCCTCTATGCGAACACCGTCCTGCGTGACACCGGGAAGCTCCCACTGCAGCCAGTGCTGTTCAGCCTGATCGGCCAGTACTCGACCGACTGGCCACTGCTCACGGCTGGTCTGGTCATGTCCATCGTCCCCGTCATCGCCGTCTACGTCTGGATGCAACGACAGTTCGTCGCTGGTCTGACGCTCGGCGCCGTCAAGAGTTGAGGTCTGCGGTGTCCGTCTCCGCTGTTGTCCTGAACGTCGCCGACGTCGCACGCTCGGTCGACTTCTACACGAGCCACCTGGGGGCGCAGGTGGTCGGTGATCCCTCGGCCGACCACGCGGTGCTCGACCTCGTCACCGCGACCGTCGAACTGACCCGCGTCGAGGAGGATGCGCCGAAGTCCACCTGGGTGCCGGACGACCTCCAACGCGGCTTCCGGCACGTCGGGTTCAAGGTGGAGCACGTCGACCCTTTCGTCGAACGGCTCAAGGCCGCCGGTGTGCCCTTTCACCTCGAACCGATCGAGGCCGAGGGCGACGTCCGCATCACCTTCTTCGGTGATCCGGACGGGACACTGCTCGAACTCGTCGAACGGGACCTGCAGTACACACGGGTGATGGACGAGGCAGGTGTGGCAGCTGAACGCGCGCTGGGCGTTCCGGACCGCCCCCGCTTGGACCACGTCGCGGTCACGGTCGCCGACCTCGGCGCGACCACGGCGCACTACGCGCCCCTGGGCTTCACCCTCATCGGGACCATCGCCCAGCCGCACGACGAGCGCGGGTTCGACATCTTCTACCTGAAGTCCGGCGACACCGTGCTGGAGGTGTTCACCTACCGGACACCGACGAGGCAACGCGCACCGCAGCTCGCCGCGCGCGGCTATGTCGCAACGGTGTTGCGGGGCTCGCCAGCGGATGGGGCCGGGTCCTCGGTGGTCGGCGAGTGGGGCGGTCGGAAGGTCTACACCGACGCCGACGGCTTCACGACCGCGGCGGCCTGAGCGTGCTCACCCCCGCTGACCCGGGTTGGCTGCGCCCGCTGGGGACCACCGGCCTCACCGTGTCAGCGGTCTGCCTCGGCGGGGGCCCACTCGGGAGCATGCCGGACAACTTCGGGTACGACGTGTCTGCCACGGATGCGGTCGATCTGGTGAAAGCGGCGCTGGCCGGTCCGATCCGCTTCCTCGACACCGCCAACGGCTACAGCGGAGGCCAGAGCGAGCGGCGTATCGGTGCCGGGATCGCCGCTTTCGGGGGCCTGCCTGCCGGCTTCGTCGTCGCAACGAAGGTCGACGCCTGCGATGGCGACTACTCCGGCGAGCGGGTCCGCATGTCGGTGCAGGAGAGCCGGCAACGACTCGGGCTGGATCACCTTCCGTTGGTCCACCTGCACGACCCGGAGTTTCACCGCTGGGAGGACATGACGGCGCCCGGCGGTGCCGTCGACGCCCTGATGGCGCTCAAGGAGAGCGGGTCGATCGGGAGCATCGGCCTGGCTGGTGGGCACGTGCCGACGATGGCCCGCTACCTCGAGCTCGGTGTCTTCGACGTCCTGCTCGTCCACAACCGCTGGACGCTGGTCGACCACAGTGCGGCGCAGCTGATCGAGCAGGCGGTCGAGCGAGGTGTTGCGGTGGTCAACGCCGCGGTGTACGGCGGAGGAATCCTCGCGCGGCAACAGGACGACGGGAACCACAGCTACGGCTACCGGCCCGCGCGCCCGGAAACCCTCGACGCCGTCGGCGCGATGCGGGAGGTGTGCGCCCGATACGGGACCGATCTGGCCACGGCTGCGTTGCAGTACTCGCTGCACGACGACCGGGTCGTGTCGACGATCGTCGGGATCAGCAAGAAGGAGCGCCTGGACCGGGTCGTCGGGAGTGCCGCCGCACGCCTTCCGGACGACTTCTGGGACGAGATCGCCGGGCTCGTGCCGCCGCCGACCGCCTGGCTGGACCACGAGCCCGGCACCTGACCGCCCGGGCGCCCCGACCCCGGCGTCAGTCGTCCCGGTCCGAGTCGTGGACGTACTCGTGACGCCCGCCCGCTGGTCGATGGCGTCGGCGAGACCATGTCTAGAACTGTCGCGCAAACGGTCACGCAGGAGGAAACGTTGACAGCCAGGTTCACGGGCCGGTCGGCCGCCGAGACCGGTCGCGCGATCGTCGACCTCGTGCGCTCGGAGGGGGTCGTCAGCCGCGTCGAACTGGCTGAGAGGTCCGGACTGACCGGGGCATCGATCTCCCGCACCGTCAAGCGCCTGCTCGACGAGCGGCTGCTCATCGAGGTCGGGCATGGTGACTCCACCGGCGGGAAGCGGCCGACCCTGTTGGAGCTCAACACCGTCGGGCGATTCGCCGTGGGGATTTCGGTCGACGACGCCCGCCTCACGTACGTACTCATCAACCTGCGGGGCGCGGTCGTCGGCGAACTCGTGTCGGCAGGCAGTGGCCTGGCCGCACCTCGTGTCGTGGTCGAGCGGGTGGCACAAGACGTGCAGAGCCTCCTCGCGCGACACGAGATCGGCTCGACCAGGGACGTCGTGGGGATCGGGGTCGCCGCCGCGGGGCGGCTCGACGCCCGGGGAGTCGCGATGCGGTCCTCGAGAGAGGCGACCGAGTGGGAACAGTTCGCCCTCGGGACCGCCCTGGAGGAGGCGACCGGCCTGCCCGTCACCCTCGAGCACGACTACGTCTGTGCGGCGCTCGGCGAGTTCTGGGTGGGTCGGGTTCCGGTGACCGCGGACTTCGTGTGCTTCTACGCGGCGACCGGTTTCGGCGGCGGCATCGTGCTGGAGGGAGCGGTCTACCGCGGCTGTCCTTCAACGCAGGTGAGATCGGGCACATGATCCTCGAGGTCGGCGGTCCGCAGTGCGCGTGCGGGTCGCGAGGGTGCCTCGAAGCCCTCGCCGGACCGCGGACCGTCGTCCGGCGGGCCTGGCCGACGCCGGCCTGGCACGTCGTTTCGCCCTGACCGGAGCCGATGACCGCATCAGACCCGAGTTCGCCGCGATCGCCGGAGCCGCGGAAGCCGGCGACGCCGGGTGCCTGCGGCTGATCGAGGAGTCCGCCCGCTACGTCGGTGCCGCGATCCTGTCCCTGGCCAATGTCATGGACCTGGACCGGGTCGTCCTGTCCGGGCCTACGTTCACCGAGGCCGGATCGATTTACCTCCGGGCCGCGCGGGACGCCGTGGGACGGCTCTCCTTCATGCGCCAGGTGCATCCGGTCACCATCGAACTGTCGCAACTCGGTCTGAAGTCGGCTGCGATCGGTGCCGCGACCGTCGCCCTCGACGGGAACCTGCTCACAACGAAGACCGGACGCTCTCCGGCGACCCCGGCCGGGACGGCCGAGCACATCGGCTCGTCAAGAAGGCAGCCGATCGGATCGATCATCAGACCGTCATGGTCGGCCCTGTCGACACCTCCTCCGGCCGCACCCGCTCATTAGCCAGCGACTATTCCCGATCCCTGTTCTCGAACGAAGGAGTAGCGATGTCCGTGTCGCCTGCAGTCCGCTTCGGCGTCGTCGGAAGCGGTCGACGGACCGAGTTCTTCCTCCGCCTTGCCCGGATGGCGCCTGACCACCTCTCGGTGGCCGGTGTCGTCACCCGGTCCACCGAGCGCGGGGAGCAGGTCGAGGCCGAGTGGGGCGTCCCGACCTTCCGGAACATGTCGGACCTGCAGACAGCCGCACGACCTGACTTCCTCGTGACGTCCGTCCCGTGGGCCGTGATGCCCGAGGCGATCACCGAGGCCGTCGACCTCAACCTGCATGTTCTTTCCGAGACACCGCCGGCACCCACGGTCGAGGGGCTGCGTGAGCTCTGGAGCCGGGTCGGTGGCAGCGGTCACGTCCAGGTAGCCGAGCAGTACCTGCTCATGCCCGGGCACGCGGCTCGGCTGTCGCTCGTCCGGGCGGGTGTGATCGGTGACGTGACGTCGGTCCAGGTCTCCTCGACTCACATGTATCACGCCGTCTCGATGATCCGACGACTGCTCGACGCCGGGTTCGACCCGGCGACGGTCACCGCGCGGGCGTTCACCGCTCCGCTCGTCAACCCCCTCTCACCCGACGGCTGGACGAACTCCGACGAGGCGGAACAACTCGTCACGACCCTCGCGATGCTCGACTTCGGGGCGGGTCGGTCCGGCCTGTACGACTTCACCGAGAACCAGTGGTGGAACCCCCTGCGCGCCCGTCGGATCGTGGTCCGCGGCTCTCGTGGGGAGATCGTCGACGACACCGTCACCCGGTTGGCCGAGGTGGCCACGCCCGTCCGATCCGAGCTGACCCGACGGCAGCTGGGAATCGACCTGAACCTGGAAGGGGTCGAGCTGGACCACATCAGCTTCGACGGGCGAGTGGTCTACCGGAACCCGTTCCCGGGCGCCCGCTTCTCCGACGACGACCTCGCAGTCGCCACCATCCTCAGGGACGCCGGCCGGTGGGCCCGCGACGAGGCGCCGGAGCCCTACCCGTTGGCGGAGGCATGCCAGGACCACCTGTTGGCGCTCGCGATGGAGGAATCCGTCGGTAACGGAACGCCTGTGACCGTCCGACGCGAGTCGTGGGCGTCCTGACGGTTGCTTGTCAGCTCGGCGGAGGCCGTACTGCACCGATGAGTAGGTATCGGTGTTCGTTCGTTACGAAGCCGCGCTCTTCGGCCATACCGAGCAGTATCCGATTGAACGTGTCAACCGATGACATCGCTTCGGCGCCGGATATATCGGCATGCCGGTAGTCGAGCGCCGTCAACCAGAACACAAGCGACTCAATATCATGAACGACATACTCGACGTCGTACTCGGCGAACGCGACTACGGTGAGTCCGCCCCTCGTCGCGCCTTCGGCTGAGATCGGCGGCTCAGCAGGCGGCCGGCCGAGGGCAGCCCGCACATTGCCCATGTTGCGCTCACCGACCTGCTGTGTGACAAAGTAGCCGCCGGTCACCAAGTGCCCGCGAACAGCGCCGAGGTCGAAGGGAGCGTGTCGATCGAGAATGACATCGAACTGGCCCTCGACTGCCTCAAGTCTGTCGGTCGAGACGTGGAACCGGAGGTTCGCCATATCCACGGCGTTACTAGACGCGACCTCGACCATCTCGGGGTCGACGTCGATACCAACAGCTTCGCCGAAGTGGGTTGCCAGCTTGACGAGTTCCTCGCCGCCGCCCGTCCCAATGTCCAGCACCCGGCAGTTCGGCGTGAGGTACTAACGGACGACCTGCGTGTATTCCCAGGGCACGGGGTGTCTGGTGGCAGACATCCGGGAGAAGTCCCAGCCGCGGCGAGGCTGGACTCGCGTGACAAGTTCGGACAGGTCGTGCTCGGTGTACTTGGCCCTCAACATTGTTTTGATACATTCTAGCGACTCGACTTACTATGTCTAAGAGAGCACCACTAGTCTGGCTTCCGCATCCATCCTCAATTACGCAGCCGCACGAGCGCCCCGTATTGGACAGCATCTGGGCTGACCGGCGGTGACACATTCGTAAATGCGTGGTGGAGCTGAGGGGATTCGAACCCCTGACCCCCTCGATGCGAACGAGGTGCGCTACCGGACTGCGCCACAGCCCCCTGCCGGGAGGACCCGACGCTAACACAGCAGGTGCTGGCGATCCTCGGCCGCGGGCCGGGTGTCGTCGGGTCAGCCGGCCGCCGCCCGGGGCACTTCCAGCGCCTCGCTCGGCTCCGCGACGGCCGCCGACACGGCACCCGCCTCGTCGGGGTCGGTCTCCACCGATTCGCCCATGGCTGGCCCGACAGAGAGTGCGAGCGGGGGCGGCGCAGCCCGTCCCGACGTCCACGCGCCGGTCGACTCTAGATCGATGGTGGACACGGTCCGGGCGACGCGCGGCGCCGTGACGTAGGTCGGCAGCGGCACGGGGACGGCCCGCCACGAGCCGGGCGCGGGCGCCGCGATCCTGGCGGCCTCCGCGCTGGCCGGACCAGCCGCAATGGCGGGTGAGCGCGCGTCGCCGGAGTCGTCGGAGTCGCCGGGGTCGTGGGAGTCGTGGGAGTCGTGGGAGTCGCCGCTCATCCGGCGCGCGCCCTGCAGGGACGGCGTCGCTACAACGCGGCACCAGTCGGCGACCACGTCGACGTACGGCACACCGGCCCAGCTCGGATCGTCCACCACACGGGGGGCGCCACCCGCGGACTGCCGACGCGGCGGCGCCGTCCCGCGGCGGCGTCCGCTACCCGCCGCCAGGTAGCCGAGCGCGAGCAGCGGCGCGGGCGCAGCCGCCCACACGGGCAACAGACCGAGAGCAGTGATCACGCCGACCGCGACCGCGAGACCGGACAGCACTGCCAGGACGGTGCGCCGCCGCCGGACCATCGCCCGCCGGGCCGCCCGGCGCCGTGCAGCGACGACCGGGTCGACGACGGTCCTGACCGAGGCGACCGACGACGGATCATCAGCCGTGACGGTATTCGCGGGACCGGAAGCGCGGCGGACGACCCGACTGGGAGCACCGCTCACCTCGGCAGCCGTCCGGCGATCCTCGCGGACGTGCTGGACACGGGTCCCGATGTACCAGACCCAGACGAGCCCGACGGCGGCATAGACGAGTCCGGATCCCACACGTGCAACGTAGGAGGGCGGCCGCTGCGATCGGTGGATCACACGGGCGTGTCGGCCGACTCCTCCGTCGCCAGGTGCCCCGCACCCCGGGCCTGTTCCCGCTGACGTTCGTGCCACCGGCTCAGCAGGCCGTCGGGGACCTCCTCGGCGAGGAGGGAAAAGCTGAGGTGGTCCCGCCAAGCCCCGTTGATGTGCAGGAACCTGGGCCGCAGGCCCTCCTCGCGGAACCCGAGCTTGGCCACGACGCGAAGGCTCGCGGCGTTCTCCGGACGGATGTTCACTTCGAGCCGGTGCAGGCCGACCGGCCCGAAGCAGTGGTCGGCAGCAAGCGCCACCGCCGTCGGGGTGATCCCGCGCCCGGCGACCGCGCCGTCGACCCAGTACCCGATCTGCCCCCAGCGCGCCGACCCGTAGGTGATCCCCGAAACAGTCAGCTGACCGACCAGCCGCTCGTCGTAGGTGATGACGAACGGTAGGGATCTCTCCTGCCGCGCCTGGGCGAGGAGATCCCCGACCATCGCCCGGTAGGTCCGGGGCGTCTCCGCCGCCCCTCCCGGCGCTGTCGCCTCCCAGGGGCGCAGCCAGGTGGCGTTGCGCGACCGGACGTCGAACCAGGCCCGGGAATCGCGGCGGGTGATCGGCCGCAGCCCGACCCGGCCGTCGCGCAACCGCACCGGCCACGCACCGGTCCCTGGCCCCGTCCCGAACACCCGCACCCTCCGCACCACGTTGTGACCCCTGCCGGGGCATCCTGTCCACCAGGTCACCCCGCCGGACCGCCCCGCACGCCTGCCGGCTCGGACGACTGCCCGGCTCGGACGACTGCCCGGCTCGCACGACTGCCGGCTCAGCGACTCCCGCGCAGGTGCCGGACCGCCTCCACCAGCAGCGGGAGCACGACGTCCAGCCCGTCGCGGACCGCACCGCGCGACCCGGGAAGGTTGACGACGAGCGTACGGCCGGCGACGCCGACGACCCCGCGACTGAACACCGCGGTCTGCACTCCCTCGGCCACCCCGCGGGCGCGCAGCGCCTCCGCGATCCCGGGGATCTCCAGGTCCAGCACCGCCCGCGTCCGCTCCGGCGTCCGGTCGGTGGGCGTGAACCCGGTCCCGCCGGTAGTCACCACCGCGTCGACCCCGGCGGCGATGGCGTCGCGCAGCGCAGCCTCCACCGGCGCGCCGTCGGCCACCACCATCGGCCCCTCCACGGCGCAACCGAGTCCGGTGAGCGCGGTGACGATCACCGGCCCGGTCAGGTCCTCGTACACCCCGGCCGCCGCCCGCGTCGACACCGTGACCACCCGACAGCGCAGGTCGGCGGCGGTCAGGGTGGCGTCCAGTGGCTCGCCCGGCGTGGTCACGGCCGCCATGGTGCCGCCCACTGCGTGCTCACGGCCGCAGCCACGTTCCCCGACGGCCGCCGGTCTTGCGCTGCACCGCCACCTCGGTGATCACCGCGGCCGGGTCCAGCCCCTTGACCATGTCGACGACGGCCAGCGCGGCGACGGCGACCGCGGTCAGCGCTTCCATTTCCACGCCGGTCCGGTCCGCGGTGCGGGTCGCAGCCCGGATCTCCACCGCGTCGTCGCTCACCCTCAGGTCGAGGTCGACACCGGTCAGCCCGATCGGGTGGCACAGCGGGACCAGATCCGGAGTCCGCTTGGCGCCCATGATCCCGGCGATGCGGGCGACCGCCAGCGCGTCACCTTTGGGCAGCGACCCGTCGCGCAGTGCGGCGATCACGTGGGCGGCGACCACCACCCGGCCGGTCGCCACGGCCTCGCGTGCGGTCACCTGCTTGTCACCGACGTCGACCATCCGCGCGTTCCCGGCGCTGTCCAGGTGCGGGAAGACCGGCTCAGGACTCGACCCGGGCCCAGAACTCGACCCGGGCTCAGAACTCGACATCGGCCAGCTCGATCAGCTCCACCACGTTCCCGGCGGCCACCGCGGTGACCTCGGCCGGGACGACCGCCAGCGCGGACGCCTGCGCCAGGCCACCCAGTAGATGCGAGGACGGCCCGCCGGCCGCGTTGACCAGCGGCCGGCCGCCACGGGAGGTGCCGGCAACCACCACCCGCAGGTACTGCCGCTTTCCGGCGGGCGAGGTCAGCGGATGCGCCCACCGGCCCATCACAACCGGCCGGTGCAGGACGGCCAGCCCACGCATCGCCCGCAACGCCGGACGGACGAAGACCTCGAAGGACACATAGCTGCTGACCGGGTTCCCGGGTAGCGCGAACACCGGCACGGCGTCCTCCCCGACCGTGCCGAACCCCTGGGGCATCCCCGGCTGCATCGCGACCGGCCCGAACTCGACGTCGCCCAAGCGGGCGAGTACGTCCCGGACCACGTCGTAGGCGCCGACCGACACCCCGCCGGAGGTCACCAGCGCATCGGCTCGGACCAGTTGGTCGGACAGCACGTCGGTGAGGGTGCGCGGGTCGTCGTCGACCGGCCCGACCCGGTAGGCGAGCCCCCCGGCGGCCTGCACGGCGGCGGCGAGCATGTAGGAGTTGGAGTCGTTGATCTGGCCGTGCGCCAGGGGGGTACCCGGATCGTGCAGCTCCGAGCCGGTCGACACCACGACCACCCGCGGCCGAGGGCGCACCAGCACCCGCGCGTGGCCGGTCGCCGCGAGCAGCGCCACCGTCCGCGGGCCCAGCATGGTGCCGGCGCGCACGACGGTGGTGCCGGCGGTCACGTCGCTGCCCGGCTCGCGCACGTACTCCCCGACGGCGGGTGCGTGCCCGACGGCGACCCGGGCGACGCCGCGGTCGGTCCGCTCCTGCGCCACCACGGCGTCCGCGCCGACCGGCAGCGGTGCACCGGTCATGATCCGGAACGCCTGCCCGGCGGCGAGCGCGTGCAGCGTGGCGGACCCGGCGGCGATCTCGCCCGCCACCGGCAGGACGACGGGGCTGTCCCCGGTGGCGGCCGCGACGTCCGCGGCGCGCAGGGCGTACCCGTCCATCGAGGAGTTGGCGAACGACGGCAACGCGGCTGCGGCCACGACGTCCTCGGCGAGCAGGCAGCCGGACACCTCGGCCAGCGGCCTGACCAGCGGGGTCAGCGGACCGACGCGCCGGAGGATCCCGGCGAGGTGCTCATCGACCGTGCGCACCCTGGGTTCCCCTCCGCTGCGGTGGTCTCGTCCGCCCTCGGCCGCCTCGTTCGGTACATGTGCCGCGACGCGATGACACTACTGAGGTGCACCCCGAGCCCAACGCGTCGGAGACGGCGTCCGGGTCGGCGACGGCGTCCGGGTCGGCGAAGCAGCGGATGCGCCGGGAGCTGCTCGACCGCCGCCGCGACCGGACTCCGGCGGCCGCGGCCGTCGCCGACCGCTCGCTGACCGGCGTGCTGCTCGCGGCGCCGGAGCTGGCCGGTCTGGGACCGGGCACCACCGTCGCCGGGTACGTACCGTTGCCGGGCGAACCGTCACCGTCCGGCGCCCTCGCCGAGCTCTCGGCCGCCGGTGCCCAGGTGCTCCTCCCCGTCCTGCTGCCCAGTGGTGACCTGGACTGGGCCCCGGCCGGCCCGCGTGGTTCCGCGCCGGGTTCATGGGTGCTCACCGCGGCACGGTCGGGCACCAGCCGGCCCGTGTCGGCGCCGCGGGGGCCGGCGGCGATCGGGGGTGTCGACGCCGTGCTGATCCCGGGGGTCGCCGGCGACAGCGGGGGCCGTCGGCTCGGCCGCGGGGGCGGTTCCTACGACCGCGCGTTGTCGCGGCTGGACTCCGCGGTGAGCGGGCGACCGTGGACGTGCCTGCTGCTGTGGCCGGACGAGGTCGTCGCGCGGGTGCCCGCCGAGGCACACGACCGGTGTGTCGACGCGCTCGCCACGGCTGACGGCATCACCCGCCCGGCAGGTGGGGCGCGAGTGGGTGGGCGCTAAGATTGGCACTCGCGGTCGAAGAGTGCCAGCTGGGTGAGGACGCCTGGACGCTGGGGCGCCTGCCCGATCGCCGCCCACCCGACCGGAGGACCGCGTGCCCACCTACGAGTACCTCTGCCGCGACCAGGGCCACCGCCTCGAGGTCCAGCAGAAGTTCACCGACGAACCGCTGACCGTCTGCCCGATCTGCGGTGGATCGCTGCGCAAGGTGATCTCGGCTCCGCCGATCGTCTTCAAGGGGTCCGGCTTCTACCGCAACGACAGCCGTGCGTCGTCCGCGCGGAGCAGCTCCACGGCCGGCCGCGACGAGAAGGACGGCAAGCCCGGCACGAACGGTGCGTCCTCGGACAGTGCCGGCACCGGCTCCGACGGGTCTGCCAAGAAGGACGCTGCCGCCAGCGGATCGGGCGGCCAGACGTCGTCCGGGTCCGGGTCCGACGGCGCGGCATCCGGCTCCGGCTCCGGCTCCGCGAAGCCGAAGGCGGCGCCGTCGGCCACCGCTGCCCCCGCGGGCTGACCGCCGACCCACCCGGATCCGGGCTGTCCCCAGGCCGTTCCGTCACCGCCGGTGCCGGTGGCCGTCATCCACCGGTTCACACCCGTCCGGTGTGAGCGGGTCGGCGACTTCTAGCGTCCGGCGCCATGACAACCGATCCCGGAGTTCGTCGGGTCAACGGCCGCACTGGGTGGCGTTCCCTGGTGCGGGCCGTCTCCTGGCACCGCCGCCTGGTCGCGGCCGCGTGCGCCGCGGTCGCGGCTGCCGCCGGGCTGCAGGTCCTTCGCCCGGCTCCGCAGCAGCGGGTGCCCGTCGTCGTGGCCGCATCGTCCCTGCCGGGTGGGCGGGTGCTGACCCCCGACGACCTCGCGCTCCGGCGCGTCACGCCGGACGCCGCGCCGAAGCAGGCGGTCGCCGACCCCCGGGCGCTGATCGGCCGGCGCCTGGCCGCCCC
>JAABUT010002767.1_pt1 | contig 16179 bp, 11 predicted proteins | sample 5559281 | NCBI WGS metagenome assembly JAABUT01 (sample SAMN10711880, study PRJNA513359) | rock metagenome | isolation source: Antarctica rocks | place: Antarctica: Victoria Land, Ricker Hills nord | collected 2016-01-04 | reverse complement strand
ACCAGACCGCGATCGGCACCCTGGTCGAACGGCAAACCGGCTACGCGATGCTGCTGCACCTACCCGATGGTTACAAGCCCGAGCAGGTCCGCGACGCGCTCGCCGCGAAGATCAAGACGCTGCCGGAATCGCTGCGGCTGTCGCTGACCTGGGACCAAGGACCGGAGATGCGCGACTGGAAACAGGTCTCCGTCGATGTCGGCATCGACATCTACTTCTGCGACCCGCACTCGCCCTGGCAGCGCGGCACCAACGAGAACTTCAACGGCCTGTTGCGCCAATACTTTCCGAAGGGCACGGACCTCAGCGTGCACAGCAGCGAAGATCTCGACTGGGTCGCCCAGGAACTCAACGACCGACCCCGCAAACGACTAGCGTTCAAGAAGCCGATCGAACTCATCGGCGACCTGCTGTTGCGATGACCGCCAGAATCCGCCGTTGCCACACCGTCCAAAGCCATCGCCCAGCTTCCGCAATCAACTGAGGAACCACGAGGCGATCGGACCTCCTCGCCGGAGCTGGTGGCCACCGTCCGGGGGGAACCTCAGCTTCAATTGATCGGCGTGGTCAGGTGGCAGGTAGGTAGAGGAGTCCGGCCGCATCGGTGAGGCCGGTGAGGATGGGGGTGACGTGTCCGGTAGCGAGGTCGAGCCGGCCGAGGTAGTTGCTGGTTCCGTTGGGGGTGGCTGCGGTGACGTATGCCTGGCCGGGGGTGAATGAGCCGGTGAGGCTGAGTAGGCGCCCGGTGGTGTTGTCGGTGAGGTAGAGGGTGCCCCGGCGGGAGGTGATCCAGGCGGTGTCGTTGACTTCTGCGGACAGGTGCAGGACTGACAGCCGTTGAGTGGGTCGCCCAGGGTCGCGCACGTAGATCTGTACCTGTTCGGCTTGGCTGGTCAGTTCGAAGTCGCCGGCGAATCGGGGGCTCGCGGCGGGGACGACGGCGTTGGAGTCGGGGTCGGTTAGGGCGAGGCGGACGGTCTGCCCGTGGTTGCTGGCGTCGCGGTTGGCCACGACGGCTCGAGCGTGGTCACCGAATAGCGGTGTGAGGTCGGCGGTGTTGGCGTGCAGAGTGACCCGGTAGGTGGCCGGTCCGCCGGCGGTGGTGGGGGCGGATGCGGCGATCAGGATCTGACCGTGGTAGATCGAGACGGCGTCGGTGCCGCCGCCGTGAGGCAGTACGCGGGGGCGGTAGTTGTACCGCCGGATCTGGGCTGCCGGGTGGGCTTGTGGGTAGATCGCGTAGAGGGCGCTGTCGCCGTCTTCGTTGACGGTGGCGAGCAGCCGGTGGCGGGTGGGGTCGGCGGTCAGCCCGTCGCATTTGCCTGGTAGCCACCACAGCTGCCGGACGTGGCCGCGGCTATTCACTTCGGCGACGGCACTGTGTGTTTGACCGGTAGGGCTGGGCTCACCTTTGGGGCCGACCCCGTTCTGGTAGGCGACGAACAGGTGGCCGCCTAAGGCGGTCAGGTCATCGGGGTGGCTCAGGCGGGCCGCCGAGCTGTCAGCCAGCGCCCCCTGCGGGGCTGCCAGGCCCAGAGGTGCGGCGGTCAGGGCCGCGATCGCCGTCCCGATGACCCAGATCCGTTTGCGCATGTCGACTTCCCGCCTGGTTGTTGGTAGCGGCGCTTTGGTGCCGGCGTTGGACGCGGCGGCCGTGGGCGATGTCGCTGACCTGTGTCAGCCGGTGGCGTGCTCGATGAGGGGTTCACGGCCGGTGCTGTCCTTGTCGTAGCCGCCGGCCCACAATTGCCCACCGGCGGTGGTGAGGCCGCCCAGGACGGCGTCTCCGGTGCCGGGGCTGGGCGCGGCGACGGCCTGCCAGCCCGACCCGGTCAGCCTCGCGATGAGGGTGTGTTGCCGGTCGGTGGCGGGGTCGTAGTACGTCCCGCTGGTCCATGGCCGGTGGTTGGTGACGGCGACGCCGTTGAGGGTGGTGAAGGTCGAGCCGACGGGCAGCAGCGAAGTCTGCCAGGTCCGGCCGGTGTAGTGGGCGGCCAAAGGCCGGCTGCCGTGGGTGGCGTCGTCGGTGGCTCCGACGGCCCACAGGTCGTGGCCGTCGCCGGCGATGGCGTCGAGGTAGGCGGCGGCGCCGGCGGGTGCCGGCGCGGCGGTGACGGTCCAGGTGGTGCCGTTGTAGTGCTCGACCAGGGGGGTGTCGCCGCTGCGGTCGTTGCGCTGGCCGACGGCCCACACGTCACGCGGGCTGAGGGCGGTCACCGCGTAGAGGGAGTTCCCGGCGCTACCCGGGTCGGCCGCGGGGAGAACGGCCCACCGGGTGCCGTTGAAGTGTTGGACGAGGGTGTGGAACCGCCCGGCGCGGTCTTGTCGTTGGCCGACCGCCCACACATCGGTGTTGGAGGTCGCCGATGCGCTGAACAGCATGTCGCGGCGGCCCTTGACGTCGGGGGTAGCAGCGATGTGCCACCGGGTGCCGTCCCAGGCTTCTATGAGGCTGCGGGCGTTGTAGTCGCTGTCAAGGGCCACCCCGACCGCCCAGGCGCGGCCGGGCAGCGCCGCGACGCCGAACAGGGTGTTGAAGTTGGGGCCGGTGTCGGGGACCGGGGTCGATGTCCAGCGGCTGCCGGTGAAGTGGGCGGCCAGCGCCAGGGTCGCATCGGGGTTGCTGCCAGGGGTGTCTGGCAGGTAGTTGCCGACTGCCCAGACGTCGCTGGGGGAGACAGCTGCCATGGCGCCGAAGCTGTTGTCGGCCATCCCGCGCCGGGGTGCGCGCTGCACCATCCAGCCGGCCCGTGGCGGCACCGTCGGGGTGTAGGAGATGGGTTCGGTGGGGTTCGGGGTCGGAGTCGGGTAGGACGGCACGGTCAGCACGCGGGTGGTCGACGCGGCCACGCCTAACGGGGTGAACAGCCGGGTCATCGGCCTCACTTGGGCGGGGTGGCAGGTGGCCTGTAGGCAGCCCAAGCCGAACGTGGCCTGCAAGGTGGCCAGCAGCGAGTAATGGTTGTACGGGGTGCCGTCTCTGATTCCCCGCGGGCCGTGGCTGGTCACCACCACGGTCGCGACTTTCCCACCGCCGGGGTTAGCCCGGCAGCAGCCGGAGTTGGCGTCGCCTTCGTCGTAGGTGATCACCACGGCGTTGTTGCCGTGTGCCCAGAACGGGGCGCTGGTGATGCTGTGGACGAGCCGGCCCAGGTAGGCGTCGCCGGAGGCGACTAGATGCTGGTCTTGGGCGGCGCCTAAGCCGGCGGAATCCAGGCAATACGGCGGGTCACCGTGCTGGTCGCGGCATTCACTGGGAATCACCAACCCGAAAGCCGGAAGCTTGTTGTCTCGCAGGTCAACGGTCAGGTCACCGATTGGGACTTGACGGTTCCAGTCCGCGCGGTTCCGCGACGTCGTGAAGTTGGCGATCCCGACGTGCTTGGAGACATAGAGCGGGTCCTTGTCCGGGGTGCCGTTGCAGAACGCCGGATAGCAGATCCCCTGATAGCCCGGGTGGGGCAGTCCCTGCAGGTAAGCCTTCCAGCCCACCTTCCCCCGGTCGAGCTGGCTGATCAGGCTCGGCGCGCGGACAGTGTTGAGGTAATACGGGTTGTCGTTGGCTACCCCGAAGGTGCTCCCGCCGAGCAGTGCCACATAGTTGGACTCACTCGGATGGCTGATCCCGTAATAGTCGGTGGCCAGGCCGTAATGCCGCGCCAGCCAGTTCAAATTGGGCGCAGCCGGGTTACCGATCACGTCGCCGTAGCCGTGGTTCTCCTCCACCACCACAAACACATGGTCATAGGCCGGTACCCCACGCCGCTCAACCGCACCCGCCGCTGACACCCCCCCGGCGGCCGATGCGGCGAGGCTGACCACCATCAGCAACGCAGGGCCAACGATGAAACGGAGTCGGGGCATACCGCTCTCCTCAATCCTGGGATGCGTCTGGCAGGACGCTATGTGCGGTCGGGGAAGGGCCGGCGACCCGCACGTCAACGGTCGCTAGCCATCCGGTGAACAGCCAGCGGCAGTTGCGGTTGGCGGTGACCGAGACCGTCGGCGATGACCTGTGGCCTGGGTGCAGGTCTGGCCGTGGCGGCGGTGGGCGGTCGCGAGGGCCCAGCGGGCTGGGCCGCGGCGTCGCCCAAGCTCCTCGCCGCTACCGGGGCGGCGGTGTTGGATGTGCCGACGACGTCGAGCAACGCCTCTTCTACCCGGCCTGGGCCACCCCCGTCGCCCCCCACGTCACGCTGTTGGAAGTGGGGAAGGTGACCGCGCAGCTGCGCGAGCTGGAACAGCACATCGGACAGAAGGTGCAACGGCCCGGCGTGTCCTGGACCCAGGTCGGCCGCGCGGTCGGGATGAGCAAGCAAGGCGCCCAGCAGCGGTGGGGACGGCCCCAACCGCACCAGGGCCCGCCGCCAGGCTGAGCAACCGGCGTACCGCCGTTGCCACGACATGCCGTTGTGCCGCGATCCCGCCTGAGTCGGCGTCGCCGAGAAGCACGCGGACCGCCTCGCCGGATCAGCGCTTCGGCGGCGGCGCCGCCGTCATCAGCCGCCCGCCGGCGTGGCGACGCAGAATCACCTCGACGAGTGCCGGGTGCCGCTCGCCGCCGGCGACCACGCGGACAGCGCCCACTCGACTCGAGCTGGGCAGCTGCTCAGCCCCGGCCGGTCGGGCTCGTCGACCCACCCGCCGAACCCGGAACCGCAGCCAGCCGGCACGTCGCTGGGTCAGGTCCCTAGCGCCTGCACTACGTGAAAGGCCTGATGTTGTGGTCTGTGATCGGATGCGTGGGCCGTCGGCGTGGACTCGATCTTCGTTGGCGGTGACCCGCTGAACTTGACGGCGACGACCCGAAGATCATGCTGATCCGTTCACCTGCCGCTGTCGGCGAGGTCCGCGACCAGCTGCCACCGGACCCGCGCGGATGACGGCCGGCTTGCTCGTCTGACCAGCGTGGAGCCCGAGGGGTCCAGCCCGGCCGCTTGGGCGCCTGGCTAACGACTGCTGAGCGGGCGCTGTCCACGGGCCGGTCAGGTCTGCGGGGGCGCCTTGTGTGGTTTGGGTGGGGTGGGGTGGACGGTCCCGTCGGTGGGTGCGGGTAGGTGGCTGCCGTCGAGGGTGATCAGGTCCGGCATGGGCTGGCCCAGTGGTCCGGCCCAGGGCGTGGTCGGTGCCGGGGTCGGGGTGGGCTGCGGCGGGTCAGGTTGGGTGATCGCAGTCCCGAAGGCCGGCGGCTCCGGCTGGGTGGTGGCCGCGGTGACGTGGGACGCCAGCGACGGTGCGGTGTCGACCCGAGGAACGCCCATGGCCGGTAGACCGAGCAGGTCGATGATGGTCTTGGGGATGCTGGCATGGGAGTGCCATTGCGCGTCGATGCCCTGGCCGACCTGCCCCCCGAAGACGATCAGCGGGATCCTCGACCCCCCGATCGCGGCGTAGCCGTCGGGATGCAGGGCATCGGGGACGGTTTCGATCACCGGGGTGGGGACCGAGTCGGTGTAGCCGCCCCAGTCATCCCAGGTCAGGATGAACGTGGTATCGGCCCAGCCGCCGCCGTCGATGACGGCTTGGACCCGCTGCCAGAGCAGGTTCTGCCCATTCGTCACATATCCGGGGTCGGTGACGTGTGGGGGATGCTCGTCGTAGCCGGTGGGGCTCCACACGTAGCAGACCTGCGGCAGCTGCCCGGCGGTGGCCATCGGGATGAAGTCCTTTGGGGGGTGCACGTTGGCTGACCCTGGCGGGGTGCTCAGGCTGTTGTAGAACTTCGTCGGATAACCACCCTCGTCGGGGAACGCCGCCCACGACACGCCGGCCTGCTCGGCGACGGTGAAAATCGACGGCAAGTCCCACACCGGATGCGGGCCGACGAATGGGGGGTTCCGCAACGTCGCGGTCTGCCCGCCGACCGCCAGCATATGCCCGGACGTGGAATTCGACCCGGCCCCGAAATGGTGGTCGGCGAAGACGAACTGCTTAGCCAGCCAGCTGTAGAACGGGATCACCGTGTCGTTGTCGACCTGCACATCCAGACCCGGATAGTCCCCCATCGCGTAATGCACCCACGCCGAGCGGTCGTGGGGCTGGTCGTACCCCGGCGGCATGGCCAGCAGCCGACCCCGGTCGGCGACCGCAGCCCCCCACCGGGCCAACGTCGGGAAGTAGAAGTCGGTGGTCTTGTTCTCCTGTACAAACACCACCACCCGATGCCCGGCACCTACCGCCATGCCAACCCCCAATCACAGAACTGACAATTGACGCCGGATCTGCGGGCCCGCGCGGCCGCAGGTGGCCAGCCTGGCACCGGCCCCGCCGGTCGACCACCATCACCCGGTGAACATCCGGACAAAAGGATTTCAGGGGTGGCCGTCGTTGATGCCGTACTGTCGCCGTCGCGTGGCGCAGTGTTCATGGTGATTTGTTCTGTTGTGCACCCTTTCCGGCCGGATCCGGCCATAGCGTCCGGGGTGCCCCGGACCGGTGAGGGCCACCGGCGCCAGGTCACCGCGGTGACAGGGGTCGTCGTGAGGAGAATTGATGCGTAGACGTTTCCTGTCCACCCCCGCCGTCGCCGTCGCCGCGGTCCTGGGTACCTCTTCGATTGCGCTGGCCGGGCATGCCGGCGGCAGCCCCAACAAGCCCCTGGATTCCCATCTGGTGGGGCGCCAGGGCGGCGGCTCGGTGCTGACCCCGCAGAACCAGTTCGTTACCCCCGCCGGGATGAGCATCGAACAGCAGGGTCAGCCGTTGGACATGCAGGTCAGCCCCGACGGCAAGACGGCGGTTGACCTGACGAAATCCCAAGACACCCCGGGTCAGTTCACCGTCTTGGACCTCGTCGGTCACCGGGTGCTGCAGCAGTACACCCCTCCGGTCGGCGTCGGCAGCGCCGACGTCAGCTCGGTGGGTCTGCTCTACTCCCCCGACGGACGCACGCTGTGGGCGAGTCAGTCGGGGGACATCTTGAAGTTCGCTGTCTCCGCAGGTGGCACCCTGAGCAGCCCCAAGGTGATCGCGCTGCCGCCCAGCGCCGACGTGCCACCGCCGACCGACGCCGGCGGAGGGCCCGCGCAGCCTCTGCCCAGCGACATGGCCTGGGCCCCCGACGGCCGACACATCGTCGTCGTCCTTAACGGCTGGAACACCATCGCCGAACTCGACGCCACCACCGGCAGCCTCGGCCGGCAGACCCGGGTCGGTGTCGCACCCCGCGACGTGGTCGTGATCAACGGACACGCCTACGTCGGCAACGAAGGCGGCCGTCAGCCCACCTCCACCGACTTCACCAATTACAGCTACGACTCCCCCGTCGTCGCCGAGAAGACCGATGGCCGGGCCAGCTCCGGCACCGTCTCCGAAGTCGACCTCAACGCCGGGAAAGTCGTCGGCACCTACCGGGTGGGCCTGGACCCCAGCAGCCTGCTCGGCCACGGCACCGACCTGCTGGTCACCAACTCCAGCGACGACACCGTGTCGGTGATCGACACCACCGCCCGTCAGGTGACCCAGACGTTCAACGTCAACCCCCTACCAGGGCAGCCCTACGGCAGCTCCCCCAATGCGCTGGCCTTCCTCGACCCCACGCACCTGGTGGTCAGCCTCGGCCGGGACAACGCACTCGCGCTCTACACCTACACCGGCGCGCACGCCGCCGCCGCCTTCTCCGGGCTCATCCCCACCGGCTGGTACCCCGGCACCATCCAGTTCGACCGCCAGCTCGGCCGGCTCGTCGTGGCCAGCATGAAAGGAGTCGGCTCCCTGGGCTACCCCCGCACGATCAGCGAAGGCCCGGGCACGTCACCGGCGACCGGGCCGCAGGCCTACGCCGACAAAGGCACGATCAGCCTGATCCCCACCCCCAAGCCCACCGAACTGGCGAAATACACTGCCCAGGTCTTCGCCAACAACCAGTGGAACGGCCTCACCGCCCGCAACCGGAAGGGCAGCGGTGGCGCGGCACCGGTCGCGGTGCCGGTTCGGGTCGGCGACCCCTCCAAGATCAAACACGTGTTCCTGATCGTCAAAGAGAACCGGACTTACGACCAGGTCCTCGGCGACGACCCCCGGGGCAACGGTCATCCCGCCTACACCCAATTCGGGCAGCGGGTGACCCCCAACCACCACGCGCTAGCGCGCCAGTTCCCCCTCGTCGACAACCTCTACTCCGCCGGCACCAACTCCGCCGTCGGCCACACCTGGCTCGACGGCGCGTTCGTCAACGACTACCTCGAACGCAGCTACGCCAACTACGTCCGCAACTACGGCCAGCCAGACGCGCTGGTCTACCCCAAAACCGGTTTCCTCTGGGACAACGCGACCGCCCACGGCCTCACCGCCCGGGTCTGGGGCGAGTACGCCGAGTACTTCACTGATCCGACTGGCCGCGACGCCCAAGGCACCTGGTCGCAGTGGTACCGCGACTCCAAGATTCTCCAAGGCAAAGCACAAGGCAAACTCCACGCCCCGGTGGGCTACTTCACCACCAAATCCGACATCCCGTCGCTGAACAAGATCCTGGAACCGGACTACCCCAACTTCCAGCTCCAGATCCCCGACCAGTACCGGGCCGACATCTTCCTACGCGACCTTAAAGGCTACGAAAAGACCGGGAAACTGCCCTCGCTGAACATGCTGTGGGTCATGGACGACCACACCTCCGGCATCTACCCCGGCCAGCCCATCCCCACCTCCGCGGTAGCCGACAACGACCTGGCCACCGGCCGGATCATCGATGGGATTTCACACTCCAAATTCTGGAAAGACAGTGCGGTTCTGGTCGTCGAAGACGACTCCCAAAACGGCATCGACCACGTCGACGGACACCGCAACATCCTGCTCGCGGCCAGCCCATACGCCAAACGCGGCGCCGTCGTCCACACCTACTACAGCCAGCTCAACGTGACCCGGACCATCGAACAGATCCTCGGACTGCCGCCGATGAACCAACTCGACCTCGCCGCGGAACCGATGTACGACCTGTTCACCAACACGGCCGACAACCGGCCCTACAACGCCCAGCCCAACCGGGTGCCGTTGGACATCCTGGACCCCCCAGCAGCGGCCTTGACCGGGATGGCCCGCGCCTGGGCCGACTGGTCAGCCAAACAGAACTTCAACAGCGAAGACGAGATCGCGTTCGCCCCCTTCAACCGGCTCACCTGGTACACCTCCAACAACTTCACCAAGCCCTACCCCGGCGACACCAAAGTGATGACCCCCGCCGAAGTCCTCGCCAAGTACCCGCAAACCTCAAACCAGAGCAAGGGTGCTGACGAACCCCGGACCCGGGCCCAAACCCCACACACCCCAGGTCAGCACTAGAGGCTGAACCGCCCCGGCACGGCTGGGCGGCGGGCAGCACGTCCGCCGCCCAGCGCCACTCTGAGCCACGCAGCTGGCGAGACCACAGTTACGTTCTTCGTTTTGCGGTTGCCGGCCGACCGATCCGGACCACCATGCTGATCTTTCTCCGCATCGAATATCGGTCTCGGCGCGTTGTCTGTGCTGACCCGGTCTACCCGGTTGAGGTCTTGGACGCGGGGGGCTTGGCTACGGCGCGCGCTCAGCGTGGCGCTCCCGGTCGGTGAGGTCGCCAACGCCGGCACTGCCGCTGCCCCAGGACCGGGTGTTGGCAGACTGTGTCGGGTGAGCGTCGAGGGGGGTGCGGTGGAGGCGGATCGGCCGCTGCCGAGTGCTGAGCCGTGGTTGTTGTTGGTCTACCGGGTGCCGTCGGAGCCGACCCGGTTGCGGGCGGCGGTGTGGCGGCGGCTGAAGTCGCTGGGGGCGGTGTATCTGCAGAACTCGGCCGCCGTGCTGCCGGCGGGGAGGACAGCCGAGCACGCCTTACGGCGGTTGCGCCGCGACATTGTTGACATGGAGGGCAGCGCGGTCCTGCTGACGTCTACTGCTTTGGTAGGCGGCCAGGATGTCAAGGCCCTGTTCCAGAGCGCCCGGGACAGCGAGTACGAGGAGATCCTGGACAAATGCCGCGACTTTCATGCCGGTTTGGACAAGGAGTACCAGGTCGAGCACTTCACCTACGGCGAGCTGGAAGAGAACGAGGTGGAGCTGGTCAAGCTGCGTAGCTGGTTCGCCAAAGTGCAGGCCCGTGACGTCTTCGGCGCGCCGGCCCAGCCGGTGACCGTGACGGCGCTCGATGACTGTGAGCGGGCGCTGGAGGCTTACGCGGCCCGGGTCTACGTCGAGGACGGTGACGGCGGCTGACCGAGAGGTCGGGCTGCAGGTGGTTCGGTGTCCAGTCGTTCAGCTGTTTTTGCGGCCGGCTCGCCAGATGCTCGTCGGTAGCAGGACGACCAGTGCGATCAGGACCACCCACCAAACGTTGGTGCTGCCGTGTTGGGCCAGCAGGTAGGTCAGGACCAGGCCGAGGACGACGCCGGCGGCGACCAGCCAGTCGTCGCCGACCACGAAGTCGTACCAGAACGCCGCGAAGGCTTTGAGCCGTTCGACGATCATGAGGTGGCTCCCGCCGCGGAAGGGAAGGGAGTGGGGGTTCCGGCCGCCGGCTCGCGGCGGCGGAAGATGACGACCAGGCACACGGCGAACAGCGCTATGCCAGGGATCAGCCCAAGCAGGGCCGCGTCCGCGCCTGGCCAGGTGGCCCCGGCGCCTTCGGCTCCCCAGAAGGCTCCGAACGCGGTGAGCATGACCCCGACCACGAATTTCATACTGTTCTCGGGGACTCTGGCTAGCGGACCGCGGACGGCTAGGCCGACGGCGGCGACCAGGACGACGGCCGACCCTGCTGCCGCTGCGGCGAGCGGGATGTTGTGCTGGTTGCTGCCGAACGTCAAAGCGATGAATACGACCTCGAGTCCTTCCAGGACTACCCCTTTGAACGACAGGGTGAAGGCGTACCAGTCTCCGACCAGCGGCCGACGGTCGGTGGCGGCCGAGCGGGCGGCTTCGAGCTGGGTGCGGAAGATGAGGTCCTCGTCGTGCAGGTCCTTGTTGCCGCTGGCCCGCAGGATGGCCTTGCGCAGCCACTGCAGCCCGAAGATGAGCAGCAGCCCACCCACGAACAGGCGCAGGCCGCTGAGCGGGATGGCAGAGACGGCGGGGCCGAGCACCGAGACGGCGGCGGCGAGGACGAGCAGGCCGGCAGCCAGGCCGCTGAACGCTGAACGCCAGTCCCGGGCTGTGCCGGCCGCCAAGATGATGGTCAGGGCCTCTACCGCCTCGACTACGCAGGCCAGGAACACCGCGATGAACAACGCCGAGCCACTCATTGGGTCCTCCTGGAGGGGGCCGACCCGGCGAGCTGGGGCAACGCCGCGGGCGTCCCCATTGTAACCGCGGTTAGATTCGGGCTGTCACGCTCTGTACCGGGATCGGTGGCGTAGGCGAGGCAGCCCTCGGGGTCTAGTTCGACTTCGACTTGCTCGCCTCGGGGGTGGGCCCGGGTGCAGTGCACGGCAGACAGGGTGCCTTCCGGGCAGACGATCACATGGTCGTACCCGCGGCCGCGGTAGGCGACGTCAGCGACGACGCCGGTCAGGACCCCGCCGCCGCCGGGGCCTCGGCGGGAGGGCTCACCGGGCTGCCCGGTGGAGATCGACGTGGCGGCCGGGCGTACCAGTACCGTCACGGTCGCTCCGGGCGGCTGAGCGCCGATCGGCCGGGCGAACATCTGCGCCGGGCCGATCTGGACTCCGATACGGTCCGCGCTGCCTCCGTTCAGAGTGCGGCCGGGCAGCTCCCCAGCAGCTCCGGTGAAGCGAGCGACGAACGGTGTCGCGGGCCGCCGGTAGATGTCCTCCGGGCTGGCCAGTTGCACGAGCCCGCCGTGGTCGAGGATACCAACCTGGTCAGCGAGTGCGAAGGCCTCTGACTGGTCGTGGGTGATGTAGATGGCGGTGGCACCGCAGCCCCTGGTCAGAGTGGAGATCTCCACCCGCAGGCGTTCGCGCAGGTCCGCGTCGAGGTTGGACAGCGGTTCATCGAAGAGCAGCAGGCCCGGTTCGGCGACGACGGCCCGGGCCAGCGCCACCCGTTGCTGTTCCCCACCGGAAAGTTCGGAGGGGTAGCGGCCGGCGTGCCGAGTCAGCCCGACCCGCTCCAGGGTCGCGGCAACCCGGGCCCGGTGCTCCGGGGGGGTGAGCCGGCGACGGCGCAGGGCATATCCGACGTTGTCGGTGACGCTGAGGTGGGGCCAGAGGGCGTAGTCCTGGAAGACCATTGCGAGATCACGCCGTTCCGGTGGCAGATGCCGGCGGCCATCGCTGACCAGCTGGCCGGAGAAGTGAATTTGGCCGCCGTCGAGCCGTTCCACCCCGGCGAGGCTACGGACCAGAGTGGACTTGCCCGACCCGGAGGGCCCGAGTAGGACGAGGAACTGCCCGGGTTCAACCTCAAAGTCCACCGCCGACAGGGCGTGGGCCGCCCCATATCGTTTCGTGGCGCCACGGACGCTCACGTGATGTCCGCGAGTCAGGGTGGGCTGATTCTTCGCGCTCATGACGCCGTCCCGATCCGACGCCATCCGGAGGGGGCGAGGAGGAGGTAGGTCCCCCACACCAGGGCCGCCACGGTTAATGCCAGGACGATGGCGATGACTTCCATGGCAGTTCCTCCGCCGAAGTCGTAGTTGGCAAGCGCTTTGGTGATCCCGACGGCAACGGGGGGCCGGCCCGGGGGGTAGAGCAGCTGCGAGACCGGCAGCTCAAGCAGGGTCCCTGCGAAGGTCAGGATCCAGGCGGCGAGTAGGGGCCGGGCGAGCAGCGGCAAGACGTTGCGCAGCCAGGCGCCCAAGGCCCCTGAGCCGTGTACCCGCCCGGCCTGCCAAAGCGATTCTTGGATCTGACCGACGCTTCCCATCAGCACCCGGGAGGTGGAGGGCAGCGCGGTGGCGAGATAGCCCAGGAACAGCAGAAACGACGTTTGGTAGAGGTGAATCCCGAGGCTGTTGGCCAGCGGCAGGTTGTAGGTGAAAATGTACCCGGCTGCGAACACGATGCCGGGCAGCGCGACCGCGGTCAGGAGCAGCAGGTCCAGCAGCCGGCCCGGGACGGCGCTCTGACGGCTGCTGAGGAGCCGCGCGCACACCACGCCGAGGAGCACGGTGGCGGTTGCGGTGGCGGCGGCCAGCTCCGCGGAGAAGAGCAGGGGCTGGTGCAGGGCGGGGCTAGCGATCACCCTGAGGTAGTTGTCCAGGGTCAGTCCGTGCTGCTCGGCCAGCGATCCAAGCCCTTTGACGAATGAAGCCGACACCGCCCCGAACGCTGGGATCCCCAACCCGATGATGACGAGCAGCGTCAGCCCCCCCATCGTCATAGCGCGCACTGCCGGCGGGGGTCGGTGCCGCCGAACGGCGCGGGTCCGTCCGCCGAGCACCCGGTAGCTGCGCCCCCGCAGGGCCCGGGTCTGGGCCAGCAGGGCCAGGCCGGCCATCCCCATCAGTACCCACCCGACGGCGGCAGCGACCGGGAACCGGACGGGGAAGCTGTCGATCGCGGCGTAAAGGGTGTAAGTGGCGACCGGGAAGTGGGCGTCATTGGCCAGCGTCGCTGCCACCCCGAAGTCACTGACGGATTCGGCGAACACGATCGCGAACGCCGACCAGCAGCCTGGGGCCAGCAGTGAGGCCACCATCCTGGCCGCGGCCAGCCGCCCCCCGCCGTGGACCCGGGCCGCCGCCTCGTATTCCTCGCCCAGCCCCCGGAGCGCCCCGGAAAGGGCGAGGTAGGCGAACGGGACTCCTTTCACGGTGAGCACCGCGATCACCCCGAAGGCACCGTAGAAGAGCCGACGAAGGCCGCCGGCCGGCACTCCGGCCAGTTCCAACACCCCGGCAGGCTCCAGCAGGCGTTCCCACCCCAGGGCGACCAGGTAGGACGGGGCGAGCAGCAGCGCGAACATCGATCCCGACCACAACGCTCGGCCGGGGACGTCGCTGCGCAGCACCACCCACGCCACCGCCCCACCGATGACCGTTGCTGCCGCCCCCGCGAGCACACCGACCATCAGCGAGTTCAGCGCCCCATGCAAGAAGCCGCCCGACAGCGCAGAGCGGAACCCGTCGAGGGTGAACCATTGCGGGCCCTGAGCCAGGAGTGCCGGGCTGACCGCGACCAGCAGGAACAGCACAATAGGCAAGACCAACACTGCGATGATGAGGATCCAGAAGACCACCCACGGGCCGCTGCGCAGCCGGGACAGAGCCAGCCGGGCCCGGTCCCCGGGCGCCGGACGTCGGACATCGCCGGGCCCGGGCCGGTCCGTCGTCGGTGTTGTCGTCGCCGTGGCCGCCACCGGCCGGCTACTTGATTGTGCTGTCGAAGAAGGTGTTCACATCGTTTTCCAGCGGCCCCCAAAAGTAGGGGTCGATCTTCTGATAGGCCGGAATGGGCGGCAGCGCGGGCGAGGGGGTGACCCCGTCGACGACCGGCCAGTACAGGGAGTCTCCGGTCGGGTCGCCGGCCTGCATCGCGTACTGGCCAGGTGGAGACAACACGTACTCGATGAACTTCTCCGCCTCGGCTTGCACCGCAGCCGGTGCCGCCTTGTCGATGCCGATCACCCCCGGCAGCAACGTGGCCCTGGGCAGGTAGGTCACCTTGGGGTCGAACGCCGCCGACTTCTTCACCTTGGCCACCTCACCAGCGGCCGCGGAGCTCTGGATCAGCCCGTACGTGATCTGCCCCGTCTCCAAGGCATGCAAGGTGTCTCCGTTGGTCGGAAACACATGAAGGCCATTGCCCTTGAGCTTGCCCAGGAACTCCTTGCCAGCCGACACCCCACCGCCCTGACCGCCCAATTGATTCATCAGCCCGGCGATGAACGGATACGTCGGGCCCGACTGCGACGGGTCGTTCATCCCGATCAGACCCCGGTACTTGGCATCGAGCAGGTCCTGATAGGTACGGGGGACGCCCGGAGCCTTCGCGGCGTTGTAGATCAGCGCCGCCATCACCGTCGTACTCACCGGTACGTAGGCGTGGTCGGAGGGGACCAGTGCCTGGCCGGCGGCGTTAAGGGACGCCTTCGGCGTGTACGGAAGCAGCTGACCCTGCTTGTCGAGGGAGGCGAACGCGGTGTCCCCGTCGACCCATAGCAGACCCCACTGCGGATTGTTCTTCTCCGCAGCAACCTTGGTCAGCAGCGGCCCGGTGCTGTCATCGACGAGCTTGACCGGGATCCCTGTGGCCCGAGTGAAGGCCTTGGTGACCGGCTCGTCATACCCCTGCGCGGAATACACGACCAACGGCGCCGCGGCCCCCGACCCGGCCTGGGCCGACGAGGCAGCCGGACCCGACGGGGAACGACTCGCACCCGAACCCGGGGACGAGACACCGGCGGCGCCGCTGGAAGACGACCCGCAGGCACTGAGCACCCCCAATGCCAGGACAGCCGCGGCGGCGCCGCCCAGCTTGGGCACGGCGATAAGCAATCTCGACATAGCCTCTCCCGGAGACAGAAGGACACAACGGACATCTAACGGTCGTTATGCACGGTGCATGACGAACATTGACTGGGGAGAGGAGACAGGTGAACATCCGGCGAAGCGACGGGAAGCAAACAGCGCGCGGCACCCACCCCGGTCGCTGGCTCATCTACCGCCGGCAGTGTTCGCCCAGACGCCACGCCGCGTTCACCAGCGGGTGCCACATTGAAGTCATGTCGTGGCGGAGATTGAAAGCACGGCTGCCGGCCCTGTACGTGGAGGCGCTGGACAGCTTGTGGGCGGCGGAAGAGATCAACCACGCTTCTGGGCGGGGGTGGAACGCCGGCCTGCGGGCACTACACGCCTACCACGAACAGGCCACCGTGCACTTCGGCGCCTTCTCCGACGTCCGAATCGAAATCCTCCACCAGATCGCCCAGGGCGACCGGGTGATCACCCACCTGCACACCCGCGCCCGCCACACCGCAGACTTCGCTGGCGTCCCGGCCACCGGCCGCGGTGTGACCCTGGCCACCATCAGAATTGACCGGCTCGACAATGACAAGATCACCGAACAATGGACAATCACCGACGCCGACGGCATCCTGCACCAACTGCAGGACTAATCTAACTCTGTAATATTAACTGACCAGGGACTAACTCGAAGACGAGGACAAATTCAGCTCAGTTGTGCCTGCCTGGGGCCGCCGAAGGCCTACTAGCCAGCTCGATATCGTGAACACCGAAGAGCCCAGCCATGACCCGGCACCCTATTTCTTCTTGGGGCAGATGTGCGGCCGGATCACGCGCCCGTACAGGAA
>JAABUT010002766.1_pt1 | contig 16179 bp, 15 predicted proteins | sample 5559281 | NCBI WGS metagenome assembly JAABUT01 (sample SAMN10711880, study PRJNA513359) | rock metagenome | isolation source: Antarctica rocks | place: Antarctica: Victoria Land, Ricker Hills nord | collected 2016-01-04 | reverse complement strand
CGCGAGATGAGGGGTGGGCCCTCATGCTCGGAGGCCGGCGCAACCCGCTCAAGCGCTCGCTCAGATCTCCAGTTGTGCCCTACCTCTCAGGAAGCCCTCCCGCGAGAGCGGGTTCGTCCATGGGTCAGGACCGGACCCGACAACACCCGCCTCACGGCCCCAACAGCCACCGATCGAGCGCGACGGGCTTCTCAGGACCCACCGCGATCCGCGCGGCGTCGGGGTGGTGGGATCGACGACGACGACGTTGGTGTCCCGCCCTGCCCTCACGATCGATGGGACGAGAAGGAGGGAGGATCCGGTCCTCGATCCAGGCCTGGCCGAAACTCTGGGCGATCGACACGTCGCGCGGACCGTCCCAATTCGGGAGAGTCCCCCGATCCCGCAAAAATCGTCCACCCATCGTCGCGATGCTCTGCCGGTTGTCGTTTCCGACATGCGGCACACGCTCGTCGATGTATAACGCCACGAGGCCACCGTCGGGCGGCCATTCACCGAGCGAAGACGCGAAGCGACCTGGGAAAGAGACTCGACATGGCTGGCTTCGACGGACGCGTGATCCTGGTGACGGGTGCCAGCGGCGGGATCGGCGGCGCCGTCGTGAGGCAGCTCAAGGCCGCCGGTGCAGACGTGATCGCGAGCGGACGCTCCGAAAGCGCGCTGGCAGCCCTCGCGTCCGAGACCGGATGCCGCAGTTTGCCGTTCGACCTGACCTCCGAAGACAGCGTCCGGGGAGCCTTGGACAACCTCGATCTCTGGGGGGTCGTCAATTGCGGAGGCTTCGGCGGCGAGATCGCCACGCCGATGGATACCGACATCGCAATGTTCGACAAGGTCATCGGCATCAACGCCCGCGGCGCCCTTCTCGTCACGAAATACGCCTCGCGCAGCATGGTCCGCCTCGGGAAAGGAGGCGCCATCGTCAACGTCTCGAGCCAGGCCGCCCTCGTGGCGCTATCGGGACATATGTCCTACGGAGCCTCCAAGGCCGCGCTGGACAACATCACCCGCGTATCGGCGCTCGAACTCGGGAAGTACGGGATCCGCGTGAACAGCGTCAATCCGACGGTCGTCATGACCGAGATGTCAGCGTCTTATTGGGGACGGCCGGACATCGGGGAGCCGTTCCTGAAGCAGATGCCGCTCGGCCGATGGGCCACCGAGGACGAGATCGCCGCACCGATCGTGTTCCTGCTCGGCGACGGCGCCTCGATGATCTCGGGCGTTTCCCTGCCGATCGATGGCGGTTTCACGATCTGCTGACGTCCGCAAGCGGGTCGACGCCACACCTGAAAGCACCAGGGCAGTCGGGCGAACACACGTCGGGACGGTGCTGTCGCTGATTGGAGGTGGAAAATCGTCATTGCGGCTGGGTCGCGTCGCTACGCTCGCGATGACGGGCGCGAACAGGACAATCCCATGCCGGCCCTCGCGGCATCACCCCGCCCCCGCGTGCACTTCCTCGGCGCCGCTGAACAGATGCTCGGCGATCATCGCGGCGATGGGGATGGCCGAGGTGGCGGCGGGCGACGGGGCGTTGCAGACGTGGAGAGAGCGCGGGCTCTTGAGGAACAGGAAGTCGTGCACCAGTGCGCCGCTGCGGCGCACGGCCTGGGCCCGGATGCCGGCCGGATAGGGGCGTAGGTCCGAGAGCGTCAGTTCCGGGCAGTATCGGCGGCATTCGGCGAGGTATCCGGCGCGCCAGACGGAGTTGCGGAACTCCTTGGCGCCCGAGGCGAGGTGCTGCCGCAGCGTGCGCCACAGGCCCGGAAACCCCGCCATCTCACGCAGGTCGGCGAGGTCGAGCGACAGGCGGCCGTAGCCCTCGCGCGCGAAGCCCAGCACCGCATTGGGGCCGACCGTGACGCTGCCGTCCGCCATCCGGGTCAGGTGGATGCCGAGGAACGGCAGCGTCGGGTCGGGGACCGGGTAGATCAAGTGGCGCACGATGCCCCATTTCTCGGGCGGCAGGACGTAATATTCGCCGCGGAACGGCACGATCTGGAAATCCGTCGCCAAGCCGGCCAGGCGGGCGAGCCGGTCGGACTGGAGGCCGGCGCAGGCCACGAGCCGCCCGGCCGTGATGGTCTCGTCGGCAGTGCGGATCCGCACGCCGGCGTCGCCTTCCTCGATGGCGGTCACGGCCGCGCCGAGGCGGATCTCGCCGCCCGCGGCCGCGAGGCCCTCGGCCATGGCGCGGCAGATCAGGCGGTAGTCGACGATGCCGGTCGCGTGAACGTGGAGCGCGCCGACGCCGGCGACCGCGGGTTCGGCCTCGCGCAGCGCCTTCGCGGTCAGCGGCGTCACGGCGATGCCGTTCTCGGCCGCCCTGGCCCGCAACGCCTCCAGGCGGCCGAGTTCGGTCCGGTCGGTCGCCACGATCAGCTTGCCGCAGTCCGCGAACGGGATGGCGTGCCGGCGGCAGAAGTCCCGGGTCGCGTCGGCGCCGGCGCGGCACAGCCGGGCCTTGAGGCTGCCGGGCGCGTAATAGACTCCGGCGTGGATCACGCCGCTGTTGTGCCCGGTCTGGTGCCGGGCCACGCCCGTCTCCTTCTCGAGCAGCAGCAGGCTGGCCCCGGGATGGCGCAGCAGGAGCTCGCGGGCCGTGGCGAGACCCACGATGCCGCCGCCGATGACGCAGAAGTCGTAAGCCATGATGGGGGCCTGCCGTCGCGGATCGCGGTGGCGGCGGACCGCGGCGCACCGCCTTCCCGGCCCATGCTACAGCACCTATGGGCTCCCACGGGAATTAGTGCTTCGATTTAGCTGACATTTACCGCGGGTGACAACACACCAAACAAAGCACTTATTCCCGTGGGGACCCTATGCTCCGCTGGGACAGAGCCTCGCGGCCGAAGAGCGCACCATGACGGACCATTATTTGATCGGGCTCGACTATGGGAGCGAGTCGGCCCGGGGCGTGCTGATCGATATGCGCGGCGGGCAGCTCGCGGGGAGCCACACCCACGCCTATCGTCACGGCGTCCTGTCGGCGGCTCTGCCGGGCGGCGTCGCCCTGCCGCCGTTCTGGGCTCTCCAGGACGGCGATGACTACACCGAGGCCGCCGACGCGATCCTGAGCGCCCTGGGGCGCGGCAAGGTGATCGAAGGCATCGGCCTCGGCTTCACGGCGAGTTCGCCGCTTCCGGCCCGGGCCGACGGGACGCCGCTGTCGCGGCTCCATCCCGAGCGGCCGCATGCCTATGTGAAGCTGTGGAAACATGCCGCCGCCCAGCCCTGGGCCGACCGGATCACCGCCCGGGGCGGCCCCTTCCTCGACGAGTGCGGCGGCAGGCTGTCGTCGAACAGCCTCACGGCCAAGGCGGCCGAACTGGCCGAGGAGGCGCCCGACCTCTGGGCCGAGGCCGACCGCTTCATCGAGGCGGGCGACTGGCTCGTCTGGCAATTGTGCGGCCGGGAATCCCGCTCCCTCGCCTTGGCGACGTTCAAGGCCCAGTACCGGGCGGAGACCGGCTACCCGCGGGGCCTCGTCCCCGGCCTCGACGGCAAGCTCGCCCCGGCGGTGCCGGTCGGAACGCCGGCCGGCACCCTGTCGGCGGCTTGGCGCGCGCGGACCGGCATCCTGGGTGCGGCAAAGGTGGCGGTCGCGGTCATCGATTCCCACGCCGTCATGCCGGCCGTCGGCGCCGTGGAGCCGGGGACGCTGGTGGGGGCTCTCGGCACCTCGGCCGTGTTCCTGCTGCTCGACGACGGCGTCCGCCCGCTGCCGCCCGGCATCGAGGGCGTGGCGCGGGACGCGACGCTGCCGGGCCTGCGCTGCTTCGAGGCCGGACAGGCGGGATTCGGCGACATGCTGGCGTGGTTCGTGCGCGAGTTCCCGCGCGGCGACGGCACCGCCGAAAGCTTCGCCCGCTACGGCGAGGCGGCGGCGCGGCTCGTGCCAGGCGAAACCGGGCTCGTGGCGCTCGACTGGTTCAACGGCTGCCGCGTGCCCTACGGCGACGCCCTGCTGAGCGGCATGGTCGCGGGGCTGACGCTGCAGAGCACGGGCGCCCACATCTACCGGACCCTGCTCGAGGCGCTGTGCTTCGGGGCGCGCACCATCGCCGACCTCCTGGTGAGCGGCGGGGCGCCGGTCGACCGCATCATCCTCACCTCGGGCCTGTCGCTGAGCAACCCGCTGCTGATGCAGCTGATGGCCGACGTGCTGGGCCGCGACGTCGAGGTGCCGCAGGAGGAGCACCTCACCGCGGTCGGGGCCGCCATCCACGGCGCCGTGGCGGCCGGATCGGTCGCGGATTACGCCGAGGGCGCGCGACGCTTCGGCTCGATCGACCATCGCATCATCCGCCCGGACCCGGGGTCGGTCGGAGCCTATGGGGCGCTCTACGAAGTCTATCGAACCCTCGGGCGCGACGGCGCAAACCGCGACGCCCTGCACGTCCTGGCGGCGCTGAAGCGCCGGTAGAGCTTTGCGCTGGCCGGAGAGCGTCGGCACGGGCCGGCAAGGGGCCGGGCGGCGGCGACCGAGGTGCATCTTTGTTGGCTTCAGCGGCCGTGGCGAAGCCGCCAGGCCGCGAAAGCGTCGAGGTTGGATGGGTCGGTCGGCGGATAGAGGCCGATCGTCTTCTGGCCGGCCCGCACCCGCTCCATCACGAAATCCTCGTAGGCCGTCATCTCGACGGCCTCGGCCGCGATGGCGTCGGCGATCCCGGCCGGGACCACGATCACGCCGTCGGCGTCGCCCACCATGATGTCGCCCGGGAAGACCGGCGCGTCGCCGCAGCCGATCGGCACGTTGATGTCGATCGCCTGATGCAGGGTCAGATTGGTGGGGGCCGCGGCGCGGCAATGAAAGGACGGCATGGCGAGTGCCGCGATCTCGGACGAGTCGCGGAAGCCGCCGTCCGTCACCATGCCGGCCACGCCCCTCACCATGAGCCGCGTCGCCAGGATGCCGCCGGCTGAGGCGGCGCGCGGGTCCTTGCGGCTATCCATCACCAGAACGGCCCCGGGCGGGCATTCCTCGACGGCCCGACGCTGCGGGTGGCCGGGATCGCGGAACACCGTGATCGGGTTCAGATCCTCGCGGGCCGGCATATAGCGGAGCGTATAGGCCTCGCCCACCATGCTGCCACCCTTCGGCAGGCTCAGCGGGCGCACGTCCTGAATCATCTGGTGGCGCAGGCCGCGTTTATGGAGGGCGCTCGCCAGGGTGGCGGTGCTGACCCCCTTGAGCTTGGCCCGGGTGTCGTCGTTCATCATGGAAGTGCTCGTCGCTGCCGGATCGATGTCTCGCGGGCACTCTCTGCCACCTTCACCCGGAACCCCATGGCCACCTATCTCGCTTTGGTCGAAATCGCCGATGTCGGCTACGGCGTCGTCTTCCCCGGACTGCCCCGGCTCCACCGCCATGGTACGTTCGCCATTTTTCCTGACCATGACCATGACCATAACCGTCATCGCGAGCGCAGCGAAGCGACCCAGATCGACAGTCGTGGAGACTAGGTTGCTTCGCTCCGCTCGCAATGACGGCTCCCCAACCCTCAACGGCTGCAAGGGCGGGCGATCCCGCAAGGCGCTCTCGGCTTAGTGGACAAGAGTGACCCTGAGTACCAGTGGCACCGATGCCGGCTGTAGAAGTCCACGACGCGCGACGCGGCCGAAGAGGTCGGGCACGAGGTCGTCGCAGCGTAGCGAGGTCTACCGGCGTGCGGACACCCGAGGCGCGCAGCCGGTCGAGCAACGTGAGCCCATCCATCCCGGGCAACAAGCGGTCGAGCGTGATGACGTCGAAGCTGTCGGTCTGCGCCCGGCGCAGCCCGCCGGGGCCGGTGATTTCGCGATCCACCGCGAACCCCGCGGAGGTGAAGTCCTCGACGATCCCCGCGGCCGTCCTGCCGTCATCCTCGATCACCGGGACCCTGATCGTGGGCGCGTGCGTGCACGGGCCGCATACACCCTGCGACCGGTCCCGGATGCAAGGCTCGCATCCTCGTGGTCTTGGCATTCGGAGGGCGGCCGCCTTATAGAAGCGATCATCGAAGGTGGAAGAGACAAAGTGGACGCGGCGAGGCGAAGGGGCGTGTACGGCAGCCCGGCGGAGGTATGGCGGTTCGACGGGACGGAGGCCGTGCAGCTGTCGCCGCTGGTGCCCGGCGCGGATGCGCTCGAGGCACTCGCGGCGGGATCGCTGGCGGAACTCGTGATGCTGGCGCCATCCGGCACGACGGAGCGCCGCTACGCTCTGGCCCTGGGCCTCGGGGCGCTCGCGCCCGACGCGCCCTTCACGATCCTGGCGCCCAAGGACAAGGGCGGTTCGCGGCTCGCCGGCGAACTCGGCGCCTTCGGCTGTGCCTTCGAGGAGGCCGGCAAGCGCCATCATCGCATCTGCATGGGCCGGCGGCCCACGCGTCCCGAGGGCCTCGACGCCGCCGTGGCGGCCGGGGCGCCGCGCCTCGTCGAGCCGCTCGGCCTGTGGTCGCAGCCCGGCGTCTTCTCGTGGGATCGGCTCGATCCCGGCAGTGCCCTGCTGATCGAGACCCTGCTGCCGCTGTCCGGCAAGGGGGCGGATTTCGGCTGCGGCATCGGCGTCCTGGCGCACGCGGCCCTGGCATCGCCCAAGGTCAAGGCTCTGACGCTGATCGATATCGACCGCCGGGCCGTCGAGGCGGCCCGGCGCAACCTCGACGATCCGCGAGCCGAGGTCCGCTGGGCCGACCTCCGGGCCGGGACCGATGGGCTTGCCAGCCTCGACTTCGTGGTGACGAACCCGCCCTTCCATCAGGGCGGTCTCGAGGATCAGGGACTCGGCCAGGGCTTCGTCGCCACGGCCGCGAAAGCATTGCGGCGCGGCGGGGTGCTGTGGCTGACGGCCAATCGTCATCTGCCCTACGAGGCCGTGCTGAAACCGCTGTTCGCGCGGGTCGAGACCCGGGCCGAGGGCCGGGGCTTCAAGGTCATCGCGGCCCACAAATGAGCGTCGCCGTCCGGCTCGACAAGCTGCTCGGCAATCTCGGCTACGGGTCGCGGCGCGAGGTCGCCGAGCTCGTCCGGGCCGGCCGGGTGATGCTCGACGGGGCACGGGTGGCGGCCGCCGACCTGAAGCTTCAGCTCGCGGACGATCTCCCGGAACGGCTCATGGTCGAGGGCGCGGCTCTCGACCCGCTGCCCGGCATGGTGCTGATCATGCATAAGCCGCTCGGCCTCACCTGTTCGCACGACGAGGCCGGACCCCTGGTCTACGACCTGCTGCCGCCGCGCTGGCGTCGCCGCCAGCCGCCGCTTTCCACCGTGGGGCGCCTCGACAAGGAAACCTCGGGCCTGCTCCTGCTGACCGACGACGGGCCGCTGCTGCACCGGATCATCTCGCCGAAGAACCACGCACCGAGGCACTATCGGGCCACCCTGGCTGAACCGCTGCGCCCCGACGCGGCCGGAATCCTGGCGTCCGGAACGTTGAGGCTCTCGGGCGACGGCAAGCCGCTGCAACCGGCCGACCTGGAGGTTCTGTCGCCCGTGGAGGTGTCGGTCACGCTCGTCGAAGGGCGCTATCACCAGGTGCGGCGCATGTTCGCGGCACTCGGTAACCATGTTGTGGCGCTGCACCGCGACCGGATGGGCGCCCTGAGCCTGCCCGACGACCTCGCCCCGGGAGGGTACCGGTTCCTGGCGCCCGCCGAGGTCGCGGCGGCTCAAGCCGTTGCGGCGGCGTCGGCTTGACGGGACCTCTTCCGGGGAAGGCCCGTGATGCCGCTGTGCGGTTCTGCGCGTGGCGCGCCGCCCCTGCAGGTCCTATCAGACCGCAGGTGCAATTCACGCGGGTCCTCCATGCTCGACAGGCTGTGGCGCTGCCTGTTCAGGCCGGCGGTGATGCGGGATGCCGACCGGCTGATCGCCGCGCACGGCCGCGGCGCCTACGGGATGGCTCGCCTTGGCGCGACGGCAGCCAGGGAGGTGGATGGCCACGGCCATTGGTGCAGTGTCGCCCGCGAGATCGCCCGGCGGCTGGAACGGGACCATCGCGCGGTCTGATGAAACGAAGCGGGATTTCGCCCAGGGTGGCCCAGCGGCGTCGCGTTCAGAAGAGGCTGAGTTGCCGCCCGTGCGGGGTGGGGGGCCGGAACAGGTCGGTGCGAAGCTTGGCGCGCGTCTTGGAGAAGCCGAGCCTGGCGGCCGCGATCTCGAACCGGCGCCCCAGCATCCAGGCATAAGGGCCCGTGCCGGTCATGCGCTTGCCCCAGGTCGCGTCATAGTCCTTGCCGTCGCGCATCGCCTGTACGAGCCCCATGACATGGCCCAGCTTGTCAGGGTGGTGCGCCACGAGCCAGTCCCGAAACAGGTCGCGCACCTCGAGCGGCAGACGTAGCACCACGTAGCCGGCCTCGACGGCGCCGGCGTCCCGGGCGGCTCCCAGGATGGCTTCGACCTCGTGGTCGTTGATGGCCGGGATGAGGGGAGCCGTCATCACGGTCACCGGGATGCCGGCTTCGGACAGCTGTCGGATCGCAGCGAGCCGTTTCGCCGGCGCGGCGGCGCGCGGCTCCATGGTGCGGGCGAGGGCGGGATCCAGCGTCGTCACGGAAAGCGCCACCTTGACGAGTCCTTTGGCCGCCATCGGAGCCAGGATGTCGATGTCGCGCGCCACCAGGGACGATTTCGTGACGATGCCCACCGGATGATCGGCGCGCGCCAGCACCTCCAGGATGGACCGCATGACGCGGCGCTCCCGCTCGATCGGCTGGTAGGGATCGGTGTTGGTGCCGATCGCAATGGTCCGCGGCTTGTAGCTCGGCGCGGCAAGCTCCCGCTCGAGCTTGCCCGCGGCACCCTCCTTGACGAAGAGCTTGGTCTCGAAATCGAGCCCCGGCGAGAGCCCCACGAAGGCATGGGTCGGCCGGGCGAAGCAGTAGACGCAGCCGTGCTCGCAGCCCCGATAGGGGTTGATCGACCGGTCGAAGGAGATGTCGGGCGAGTCGTTGCGGGTGATGACGGTCTTGGGCTTCTCGACCGTCACTTGAGTGACGAAGCTCGCGGGATCGGGCAGCGAGGCCTCGTCCCGGATGTCGACCTCGCGGGTTTCGCGCTCGAAGCGCCCGGTCGGGTTCGACACCGCGCCGCGGCCAGGCCGCCGACCAGCCAGAACGTCGTCGAGCGACAGGATCTTCGCCACCGCGGATCGTCCGCCCTTGGCGGCGCCGCGGAGCGGGACCGGCGGCCGCCGGATCGGCGCTCGATCGCGCTCGACGACAATCGACATCGGTTCTCTCCCGGTTCGAACGGCCCGCCGACACCCTGGTGGTGGCTGGCCATGACGGAACAAATAGAGAACGAAATCACTGTCGTCAATCCGCCGCAGCTGCGCCGGACGGTTTGCGGCGCCGGCTCGCAGGATCAGAACGGGTGGTATTGGAACAGCCAGGTCTCGGTCAGGACCTTGTCGCCGCTTTTGAGAAAGCACCGCAACTCCACCGGGTCCGACCCCTCGACGGTGAGGTCGAACTGGGTCATCCAGTGGCCCGGCACCCCATCGGCCACGGCCTCGGTGAGCTTGTAGGGGCCGAAGCTCCCGCGCGACGTCGACACGACCTGCTCGGGCGTGGTGCCGAAGGGCAGAGCTTCGAGCGGGCCGCCCAGAAACTCGACCAGGAACTTGCGCACGCCCGGAGGGCGCGGCTGACCGGGTTGGCCGCCATGGCCGAGCCGCGTCGCCGTCACCTTGGCGAGCGTCGGCGGGAAGGGCTCGTAGGCCAGCCAGTATTGCTTGTACTTGAACGCGTAAGCGTTGCCGGCCCTGGCGGGCTCGGCTGGGACCCACATGGCCACGACGTTGTCGTGGATCTCGTCGTCGGTGGGGATCTCGATCAGTTGGACCGCACCCTTGCCCCAATCGCCCTGCGGCTCCACCCAGACGCTCGGACGCCTGTTGTAATAGACGCCGTCGACGTAGTGGTCGAAGATGCGGTCGCGCTGCATGGTGCCGAAGCCCTTGGGCGACTGGTCGGCGAAGGCCGAGGCCGTGGTCCTGTCGGGGTTGTTCAGCGCCCGCCAGAGGCGCTCGCCCGAGCCGGTCCACAGCGACAGGCCGTCCGAATCGTGCACCTCCGGCCGCCAGTCGATGGCGGTGGGCTTCGCGGTCTCGGAGTACCAGTACATGGTGGTGAGCGGCGCGATGCCGAGCCGCTCCACGTCTTTCCTGAGATGCAGCGTGTGGTCGAGTTCGATGGTGACGCCTGCTCCGCGCGTCATCACGAACTTGTAGGCGCCCGTCACCGATGGTCCGTCGAGCAGCGCGCAGATCGTGATCGTGTCGCTGTCGTCGGTCGGCGTCTCGATGTAGAACTTGGTGAAGTCCGGGAACTCCTCGGACCGGTCCGCCACCGCCGTGTCGATGGCGACGCCGCGGGCCGACTGGCCATATTGATAGAGTTCGCCGATCGCCCGGAAATAGGATGCGCCGAGGAAGGCCGCCCAGTCGTTCTTGCGCCAGTCGAGCTTGCCGGTCCGTGGTTCCTGGACCCGGAACCCCGCGAAGCCGATGCCCTTGGGCAATTGCCGGGCCGGGGAGGAGCCCGGGATATTGAACATTGACTGGTCGTAGACGATCTCGCGCGAGGTCCCGCCCTCTACCACCAGCATGTCGACGGATTTCGCGAAGAACAGGCCGAGGTGGAAGAACGTCACCGGGAACTCGCCGGGGCCGTCGGCGAACAGTGCTTCGTCGGTGTTGAAGGTGATCTTGCCCCATTCCTCGTAGTTGAGCTTGGACACGACGTCATGGGCCGGCAGCATCGGAGCCGTATAGGGCTGTACGGCGAGGGCCTGCGCCTGCTGCTTCAGCAGATCGAACGAGAATGGCTTCGGGTCGGCCAGCTTGAGGGCGGCGGTCCCGACGGCCGACTGGGCAAAGGCGGGCGTCACGGCGTCGGGAAGGAGCCCCATCGCTGAAGCGGCGGCCAGCGCCTTCAACAGCGAACGGCGGTCGAGATCGGTCATAGAGAGGCCCGGGCTGTGCTATGCGCGAGGGGGGACGGGAGCGACGGCGCGGGTCAGCCCCGCAAGGGCTCGACCTTGATGGCGGCGCGCATGAAATAATAAAGCCCGACGAAGCCCGACAGGCCGAACAACACCTCGACGGCGCGGGCCACGGCTGGCGCCAGCCCGAACAACCCGCCGAGCGCCCATCCCGCCGCCCAGGACATGCCGACCAGCTCCGTGCCGACCAGGATGCACACCGACACGATGGTGGTGAAATTGGCCCAGTGGATCGATGGCGGTTGCGGCAAGACTGGCTCCGAATGGCTCGGTCGGTTAAGGGCACCCACAGAAACAAAGGCATCAAACCCGTTGCGCTCGCCGCGGCAACGGCGTGACGAACCGATGCAGTTATTTCGTTAGAACCCTGGGGCGGACCTATAGCACGGGGCCGCGCTTCGCAAGGCGAGCGCCGAGGGATGCGGCGGTCGGCGACAGAGGTCAGGCTTCCTTGAGGAGGGACGTAGCCGGTTCGGAGCCTCGAAGCAGAGTTGCGGGTTGCGGGTTGCGCTTCACTGCGAACACAGGCTTGACACGTCTTGGTTCATTCAACATATTCGTTAAATGAACAATCTCGATGCCACCTTCGCGACTCTGGCGGACCCCACTAGGCGAGCCATTCTGGCCCGGCTGTCGCAGGGAGAGGTGACGGTCGGCGAACTGGCGAAACCCTTCACGATATCGCTGGCCGCCGTTTCACGCCATTTGCGGGTCCTCGAGGAGGCATCGCTGATCGTTCGCGAACGCGACGGCAAACACATCCGTTGCAGGCTGCAGCCCCACGCGCTGGCCGAGGCGCATGCATGGCTCGACCATTACCGCCAGTTCTGGACCGGTGCTTTCGACCGGCTGGACGCGCACCTGAAGCACCCTTCGCATGAGGAGACGACCATGGCCATGCCCGATCCCAGGGATTTGTCGCTCGAAATCTCACGCGCGTTCGATGCGCCGCCGGATCGCGTCTTCGACGCCTGGCTCGGTCGGGAGTGGGGCCGTTGGCTACCGCCCGGGGGTGCCACTTGCGAGGTGGCCGAGATGGATCCGGTGGTCGACGGACGCTACCGCGTCCGTATGACGATGGCGGACGGTCGCGTCGTCGAGATCGCCGGCCGCTACGTCGAGGTGACCCGTCCGACCCGCCTCGTGCTCACCTGGACCGGCAATTACGACGGTCGGGAGACGCTGATCAGCCTGTCGTTCCGACCACACGGCACCGGCACCATGATGGTTCTGCGCCAGGACGGCTTCGAGGACCCCGGGCTGCGCGAGGGCTACCGGACGGGCTGGACGGGTGCGGGCGGCTCCTTCGACAAGCTCGCGGCCCACCTCGCCGGGTCCTGACCGGTTCCCTCTTTCCGCCGAGTGACGGCCGCCCCGGTTGAGCGCCGGAGCGCGGCAGTGCGTCGACTGCGGACGCGGCCCGGGACGAGTCCCGACCGCGATACGATCGTCACGCTGCGCGTTGCGCCGCGGCCGGCTGGGCGGCCCGGCCGACCTCCTCGGCCACGAGTTCGGCCGTCGCGGCCGATAGCGTCCAGCCGAGGTGGCCGTGGCCGGTGTTGTAGAACACGCCCGGCCGCCGTCCGCGGCCGACGCGCGGCAGCATATCGGGCAGCATGGGACGCAACCCGGCCCAGGGCAGGACCTTGCTGGTGTCGACGGCCGGGAACAGCTGCCGCGTCCAGTCGATCAGCGGCTTCACGCGGTCGGCTCGGATGTCGCGGTTCTCGCCGTTGAACTCGGCCGTGCCGGCCACCCGGAACCGATCCTGCCCGAGGCGGCTCGACACGATCTTGGTCTCGTCGTCGAGCAGGCTGACCCAGGGCGCCGAGCGGCGGCTTTCGCCTTGCAGGTCGACCGTGATCGAATAGCCCTTCACGGGATAGATGTTGACGCGGTCCCCGAGGCCGGCCGCGAGCCTGCGGCTCGCGAGACCCGCGCAGATCACGACGCCGTCGACCGGCATGGACTGGGATTCCCCCGCGGCGACGCCCGCCTGGTGGGCGGCGCTCCAACGGATGCCATAGCCCTCGCCGGCCGGTTCGACGGCCGCGACCTCGGCGTCGTAGACGATCTTGGCGCCGCGCCTGAGGCAGGCCGCCGCCAGTCCGCGCGTGAAGCGGTGGATGTCACCGGTCGAGTCCGATTCGGTGAAGAAGCCGCCGTAATAGGTCCCGTGCAGCGCCGGCTCGATCGCCTTCATCTCGGCGGGCGTGACGCTGCGGCGGTCGAGCCCGCCCTGGCGCAGCAGGCCGTTGACTCTGGCCGCGTGGTCGTAGCCGGCCTTGTTGCGATAGACGTGCAGGATGCCGCGCTTCTCGAGGTCGAAATCGATGGCTTCGCGGCCCGCGATGTCGAAGAGCCTCTGCCGGGCCGCGATGGCCAGCCTGGTGGTCGCGACCGTGTTGGCCTCGTAGCGCGGTATGTTGCCTACGAACTCGGCCAGCCAGGAGTATTTGTGCCAGGACGGCGACAGGTTGAGCGACAGCGGCGCGTCGCGGCGCGCCAGCCACTTCAGGCCCTTGAACACAGTGGGCCAGGAATTCCAAACCTCGGCATTGCTGGCCGAGAGCTGACCGCCGTTGGCGAAGGAGGTTTCCATCGCGGCGTAGCGCTGGCGGTCGAAGATCATCACGGCGAAGCCGCGGTCGAGCAGGGAATAGGCCGTGGTGACGCCGGTGACGCCGGCGCCGATGACCGCGATATGGTGCATGGAGAGGTTCCTCGAGACTGGGGGCAGGCAAGGACCGGACCGCCATCCCGGCGATTCCGACCTTGACCCCTCTCTGTCACGGGTACCTGAGAGATTGCCCATCCGGTTCGCGGACGGCTTCCCCTTCGGCGGACGCATCCGCGAATGCTCGCGACGCGCCTCTCTCCAGAGTGCTCTCGCGCCGTGGTCCTTCTGCCTGAGAGTTTCCGGGGCGGTTGCTCCGTCGGCGCCCCGAATCCGTCACCGGTCCGAGGTCTCTCCCGCAGCGCTTGGCGAGCGAAGGGAGGATGGCAGATCTTAGCCCTACAATCAACTCTCAGCGGCAACTGGTAGTGGGTCAGTTTGAATTTAGGCATCCAGCCCCTCTGTGTCATCATCAGCACGCCCTTTTTCGATTCACAGCTAACTTTGGTCCACGGCTGGGAAGCCAGCCTGCTAGAGCGTACCCTACTCGAAACGTGTGTTGGGCGCTGGAGACATGGCCATGGACCTCTTGAAGTTTGATGGAGGAGGTATCGCACCAGCCTCATTCGGGTATGATGAGGGATCCAGCGCCGCGCGTCGCAGCAGCTCGGAGCGAATGATGGACGCCTACTTTTCAGCGGACGTCGAAACTGACGGGCCAATTCCTGGCCCTTTCTCAATGCTTTCTTTCGCGTTGGTCTATGCGGGCTCTTTTGACGGGCGTAAATTTGCGAGGCCGGCTAATTACAATCTTGGATTTTATAAAGAACTGCGTCCAATTTCTGAGACATACGAGGAGGAGGCGCTTGCAATCAACAAGATTGACCGTAATCGGCTTGTTCTTGAGGGGCCAGATCCGCGCACGGTGATGGACGAAGCTGGTCTTTGGATTCGTGAGATCGCAGGCGATGCTCAGCCTGTACTTGTTGCTTACCCATTAAGTTTTGACTGGACATGGCTGTATTGGTACTTTGTGCAATACGCCCATGCAGGGTCTCCTTTTAATTATTCCAGATGTTTCGACATCAAAACTGCTTTGGCTGTGAAGGCGGGTATTCCCGTAAGTGAGGCCGGGAGGTCGAGAATACCGGAGTCACTGAAGCCTATTCATGCGCACACGCATCATGCGTTAGATGACGCTATCGAGCAGGCGGAGATATTTGCAAACGTCTTCGAGTGGGGAGGACACAAGGCGTGGGACAGATAGAGGAACGCCACTCTCACACAACTAAGAAGATTGAAGGGCTTCGTGGTATTCTCAAGAAGGCTAGCGACCTATTGGGCGACGACGCTTGTGTATATGCAACCGGTTCATTTGGTCGCCTGGAGGCTGGAGAGCAAAGCGATCTAGACTTGTTTATACTCACGCTTGACAAGCGAGACCGAGGCAACGCTCTGGAAGGTAGCAGGCTTAGCGGCCTAGACGCGATATGCGTTAAAGCGGAACTGATCAACGCAACCAACAACTTAGGAATTCCCGAATTCGACGGAGATGGTCGATACTTGGTGCATTACTCTGTACAGGATTTTACAAGGACGCTAGGTACACCGGAAGATGATGTCACAAACACGTTTACCGCTCGTTTGTTGATGCTGCTAGAGAGCACCCCACTTCTGAGTACACCAGTTTATGATTCAGCTTTGAAGCAAGTACTCGCTGCGTACTTCAGAGATTATCAGGATCACAGCAACGATTTCATGCCAGCATTCTTGAGCAACGACATCTTGCGCCTGTGGAGAACTTTCTGTGTCAATTACGAAGCACGAACAGAGAGAACACCTGAGGACAAGAAGAAGAAAGGTAAGCTTAAAAATTATAAGTTAAAGCATAGCCGACTGCTGACTTGCTATTCCTCTCTACTTTATCTCCTTGCCGTTTACAATCGCAACAACACTGTCGCTCCGAGCGATGTGGTTTCAATGGTCGGCTTGACGCCGCTCAAACGCTTGGAATGGATAGCCCAGCAAGACGATTACTCTTACAGTATAAACACAATCCAATCTTTGATCACTCAGTATGAAAATTTTCTGGTTTCTACTGCAGATGAGGCGAAGCTGGCGGATAAGCTGATGGATAAGAATGAAGGCAAACCGTATTTTGCTAGCACCTACGAGTTCGGTAATACTATGTTTACAGCACTAAATGAAGTAGGAAAGGGAAGCCGGTTCCATCGGTTACTGGTAGTTTAGGCCTAAGAAGCCGCGGCCTTGGGAAGAAACTTTCCGGTCGCGAGGGCTACAGAATGCGAGTATGCAATTACAGGATCATCTTCGCAGAGGATGCGACGACAATCCCGGCTATCTATGTGGGCCGACGGTCCACCACGACTTATTAGGAGCGACCACGATGCTGGAACTAAACCCACAATTCATCCAAACGGAGGCAGGGGATCTGGTGGTCCTCACTCGCGCGGAATACAACGCAATCATGGAAGTCTTGGATCGTGACGAAGATGCCGAGGAAATGGCCATTTTCGATGTCCGCATGGCGGAACTCGCCTCAGGGT
>JAABUT010002761.1_pt1 | contig 16207 bp, 18 predicted proteins | sample 5559281 | NCBI WGS metagenome assembly JAABUT01 (sample SAMN10711880, study PRJNA513359) | rock metagenome | isolation source: Antarctica rocks | place: Antarctica: Victoria Land, Ricker Hills nord | collected 2016-01-04 | reverse complement strand
GATCAAGAATGTCAATCATCTGCTTCAACTGCAAAGTATCGAGTCATCTTTCAAAGAACTGCTCTCAGCTGAAGACTAGTACTTCAACATCTTGTGCATTCATTTCTCGTCTTAATGAGATCATCATGTCAAAAGAAGAGAAGAAATTATTTACAGAGAAATTGAAGAATGAGACAAAAAACTAGTGACTTTCATCAAAGATGCAATGAAAGATGTGTTAATTTCTTTAACAACGAGCAGCTCAAATGATCTCTTTGCTTCGAAATCTTTGACTACTGAATGTGTACTATCTAACAATGAAATTAGTTACTCATTAAAGTCATTGATTGACACTGAAGCAGCTGACTATTCGTTTATTGATGAATTAATCGCGCAGAATGTTTGTGATCATTTGCAAATTGAATCGTTATCTTTAATTAAGTTCAAGTCAATAAGAAAATTTGATGATTATTATGCAAAAAAGTTCATTACTCATGCGATTTATTTGAATCTGACTGTTCAAAATCATATGAAACGTTTCGTCTCTATGCTGATTACTCGATTGAGTCAGCATCAGATGATTCTTGAAAAAACATGAATGAATAAGATTGAAGTAACGATTGATATGAGAAATGATTGCCTTCAATTTTCTGATTCAAAGACTCATATCAATGCTAGCTTGATTTCTCTTTCTGTTCTCAAGAAAATCGCGATAGAACAGAAGAGTTCAATCTCTACTCAAATACTAAAGAGATTTATTTCTTCTGTCATCATTCAACTCAGCGAGAAGTCATCTTCATTCAGTCAAATCATGAAACCATTTAATTCAGTCAAGTCTTCGTCTTTCGATTCAATGAACATAGCAATGATAAAGACTGCAGCATATAGATCACTAGTCAAACGGTCGAATGTGACTACTTTCGCGATCATCATCACGAAAATTGATCGACTTCTAAAAACAGCTAGAAATAAACTTGAAGATGTAAATATACAAGAGCTTTTACATGAAAAGATCTTGAAAGAAGTCAAAGCTAAGCTTTCTTTGAAATATCATGATTATCTAGACGTGTTTGATCGAGCGATGATTGATCAACTATCTTCTCATCGTTTCTATGATCATAAAATTGAGTTGATCGATGAGAAAACATCTTCTCGAAGTCGTCTCTATCATATGTCTGACTACAAGCTTCAAAAGATGAAGAACTATCTGATCAAGCATTTGAATAAAGACTTCATATCGTTTAGCTCAGCTTTATATGCTTCGCTCATACTATTTGTTGAAAAGAAAGACAATAGCTTGCGTTTCTGCGTTGATTACAGAAAGCTCAATGCTTTGATCAAACAAGATCACTATTCTTTGTCATTAATAAACGAGACTTTCGTTCATATACAAGAAAGCAAATATTTGACTCAATTGAACATCATTGTCGCGTTCAATAAACTGCGAATGCATTCAGATAGCGAAGATTTGACTATCTTTATCACTTCTTTTGATTTCTACAAATATCACGTGATGTCTTTCAAATTAATCATCGATTCAACTTTCTACCAACATTATATGAACGACGTGATATTTGACTATCTTCATCAGATTTGTCAAATTTATCTAGATAACATTATCATCTACAGCAAAACACTGAAGAAACATAAGCAACACGTACAATTAGATCTACATAGACTACGAGAGACTGATCTTCAGGTGAATATAAACAAGTGCGAGTTTCATGTTCAGAAGATCTTCTTTCTGAGACTATTGCTATTCATTGAAGAACTAAAGATAAATCTCAGAAAAGTACAAGCAGTAGTTGAATGATCTACTTCTACAAATCTCACTCAGATGCAGTTCTTCGTCGACTTCTGCAACTTCTATCGACGTTTTATAAAAAACTTTTCAAAGATTGTTCATCTTCTGATTCAACTCATTCAAAAAGAGATGATATTTGAATGAAATCACGCTTGTCAAACGATCTTTTTTCATATGAAGAAACGAATGACTGAAGCATCTATTCTTCGTCATTTTGATCAGATTAGAAAGACTATTCTTGAAACAGACTCATTCAACTACGTCAATGATGACATACTTTCTCAGTATGATGACGAAGAAACATTGCATTCAATGAACTACTACAGCAAGAATCTGAGCTTTGCTGAGTGCAATTACAAGATTTATGACAAGAAGCTACTAGCGATCATTTGAGCATTCAAGCATTGATGATTTGAGCTGAAATTAACTGAGCTATCAATCAAGATGTTCATCTATCATTAAGCTCTGACGTCATTAATGAAGAATAAAAAGCTGAGTAAACGTCAGATGCACTGAGTTCAGAAGCTAGCTGACTTCAACTTTAAGATAATGTATTGATCTGACAAACAAAACATTAAGATCGATGCATTAACTTGTCAAGCTGACTTCGTGCTCAGAGATTTCGATGATGAACGTGTTTGCTATCAATGAATCACTATTTTGACGTTGAATTGAATGAAGATTGCTGATCTAGAGAAGAATGTCAGCGAGTCAATCTATAAACAAGTTCTTGACGCGAATGAAATCGACGAGAATTGTACTCTACTTCGCGAAGCAATAGAAAGAGACGAAGCACAATGCAAAGACATTAAGCTGAAGAATTGTCGAGTTCAGAATGAAATCTTATACAAAGACAGTCAGCTATAAGTTTCGTTTAATGAACTTCTGCAGATGAATCTGATTCGTGAGATGCATGATCAATTCTCAATAGATCACTTCAATATTCTTAGAACGATGAAGATCATCAAACGAAACTACTATTGATTATTCATGCAAAAGACAGTAGATTGATATATTTGAAACTGCTATGTTTGTCAACGATCAAAGACATCTAGAAATAAATCAAATAACTTGCTTTAATCTCTATCGATATCTGAACAGCGATGACAGAACATAGTCATGAATTTCATTATTAATTTATCTGATTCATACGACTACAACGCTATTCTGACTGTCATCTGCAGATTGTCAAAAAAAAAGACATTATATCTTTTGCATCATTGATGATGAAGATATCACAGTCGAAAAGACAGCTGAAATGTTGCTTCAATAAGTATATTGAACTCATGATCTATCAAGCTTCATTGTATTCGATCGAGATTCTCAGTTCATCTTCATTCTTTGAAAGTCTCTTTGCAAACGACTGAGCATTTCTCTTTGATTGTTCATCATCTATCATCTTCAGATCGACGATCAAAGCGAACGAGTCAATCAGAATGTCGAGCAATATCTTCGTTTCTTCTGTTCATACATGCAGAACGACTGATTCAAGTGACTACTCATGATCGAGTTTGTTGACAATAATGCATTGTCTTCAGTCATCTTCTTGACTCTCTTCTTCATGAACAAGAGCTTTCACTCTCGTATGAGCTTTGACTCTGACATCATCAAGTATGAAAGCACTCGCGAACGTCTGCAGATTGCTCAAGTTGAAGATATATTTAATCACATGAATAGAACACTGATCTTCGCTCGCGAAGCTCTGATCAAAACACGAGAGCAAATGATGAATCAGACTAACAAGCATAGAAAGAAGATCAATTACAAGATTGAATCAAAGATGTTTCTGAATGAAAGAAACATCATTACAGTGAGATTTTTCAAGAAGCTGAATGACAAAATGCTCAATTCTTTCACCAATCTAGATTTCATCGACTCTTCATATAAACTGAAATTATCAGAGTCTATGCATGTTCATGATGTATTTCATTCTGATCTGCTTCGCTCTGTCATCGATGACTCTCTGTCTGATCAAAAGAATGAATCTTCGAAGTCAATAATGATAAAAGATGAAGATGAATGAGAAATTAATGATATACTGAACTCTCGATGCTATAGAAGATGACTTCAATATCGAGTCAAATGAAAGAGCTATGACAACGATCTCAACTGATATAACGCTGATGACGACGAATTTATAAACGCTCAAAAGATGATTGATGACTTTCATATCAAATATTCAAGAAAAGCGCACTAAGAAACAACATTCATGCAAACATGAATAGTCAAGAAGAGAAGATAATGTCATGATTCTAGTCTTGTCAGACTCAGTCTTTTAGTCTTGTCAGATTTATTCTAGCTTCGTCGTCTTGACTAGTTTCTATTGAGTCTAGCGTTGACTGAGAAACACACATATGTAGTCAGCTTCTTTTCTGTAGCTATCTTTCTTTCTTAGCATTTATCTTCTAGTTAAATGACACTTATATTGACTCGCTCTATGCTGACTTCTAACACACAGTAGTTATATTGAAAAGCTGTGTCATTTCAGTAACAATCTCAGCATTTGTCTTGCATCTAATTTTCAATTCAAAGCATTCAACTATAAACAAATCAACGCTTTATTTAGTATTGCATTATTGAGATGCATTATCATGAATATCTTTGTTCTTTCACTCTTGTTTTATCTCGTCTTTTACATTGTCTTTCATCACTGTTTTATCAATCTCATTTACTTCTTTTCAAACATTGAACTGTCTTAGTTTGTGTAATCATTTGAATATGATTACATAATCATTGTTCTGATGCTTATAGTGTTTTTTGATCTCATTGAATCAATTTTTATCACGATTTCAACTTGCAATAAACTTTGAGTTTATAAATAGAATGAACATTATTTGTTAAAGTCAGCATTGTTCTCTTGATAATGCATTTAAGTAATGCAACAGTATCAATGAAATTTAAGTAGTTTGATAGAATATGAACTTGTAGAGAATTTGAGAAAGTAAGAAGTATAACATCAAGTGAGATGAATTAATTTTCATGAAGAATTATTTCTGAACTGTTGAACAAAGTGAAAAGTATTTGTTAAAGTCAGCATTGTTCTCTTAATGATGCATTTGAATGATGCAATAGTATTAATGAAATTTGAGTAGTTTGATAAAATATGAACAGATAGAGAATTTTGAAAAGTAAGAAATAAACTGATAGTTCATCAAGTGAAATGAATTAATTTTCACAAAGAATTATCTCTGAACTGTCAAACAGAGTGAAAAGTATCTGTTAAAGTCAGCATTGTTCTCTTGATAATGCATTTGAGTAATGCAACAGTATTAATGAAATTTGAGTAGTTTGATAGAATATGAACAGATAAAGAATTTTGAAAAGTAAGAAATAAACTGATAGTTCATTAAGTGAGATAAATTAATTTTCACAAAGAATTAATCATGTCATGCAATCATCTACTAAAGTAGATGCTGATCATTCAAATGATGTACACTTCTCAAATAATGTTTTTTACCTCAACAGATCTACAATCTCTTCTACTAAAGTATCATTCTCATATTCTACATCTAAAACAGTGACTCATTTGTTGATTCACTTCTGAGCTGACTTGTCAGTTAATTTGAAGTCTTTTGCAATAGCTTTGTTTCATTTAATTCAAGCATTTGCATTTCGCTTCTTCTCTTGCTTTGATGCTTGAACCCGTTTTTTTCACTTCTTCTTCACTTCAGCAGTAATTTTACCCCTTGTCTGTCAAACGATTATTATTTTTCTCTTCTGAGCAACAGATTCATTGAGTTTGTTTCTTTTAGCCTTCGCTTTACTGTGATTGTGAGTCGCTTCAATGTCACGTTCGATCAAAGCAAGCGAGCTAGCTTTCACTAATGATCTCTTTATATATCGACCAAATTTTTCGCGTAGCTTCTTTGATATATCGTAGTCATCTAAATCATCTTGAAGCTTTGTATCAAGCTTTGAAATCTCTCTGAATTCATGCGAAGTGATCTCTATAGAGAAGAAGAATAGAAAAGAATCTCGTGAAGAGATTGACTTAAAGAATTGTCAGACTCTCATCTTTTTCAGCATCACTTTTGATGAATATGAAACAAGCTCAGTCTGTTTGAAAGTCGATCATATATTCGATTCAGTAAAGATCTTGACTCGTAGACTGATGAAGAAAGCAAGAAAGTTTCTGTTTGTTGAAACTCGTTGATTCAAGTCGAATTGTCTCATCAATCACCTTCAAATGATAATGCTTCATGAGCTGAAATATTTTCACATTTAATGACTGCGTAACGTGTGTAGAATGCAAGAAAAGAGTGAATATCACGATATTATGAAAATTGACGTACTGTAGAAACTTGTAGATAAGATGAGACTCATAGTTATTCATGATCAGAAGTTTATGAGCTTCTACCTGAGTCTTTCAACTATGAAAATCGAAGTGCTTCAGTCAGTTAAAGATTTTTTCATCGTTCGAATATTCGAATTCAGTAGTAGCAAGCAATAGATCATCATTCAGATTATTTTTCTGCACTCATTTGTTCAAAATGTTGATTTCGAAAATGATGAGCATGAGAAGAATCTTTTCTCCCTCAGCATTAATCATCTTCACATCGCTTACTAAATTTCTCACCTTCGAATCAATTGCACAAAGAGATTTCTTTTTGATCAATGTAATTACTAAATGATTTCTTTCAAACTTTGATATGAAAGTCTGATTCATTCATGTTTCATATATCATTTGATTGAATTGCATATTTGATCAGCACATCTTGAAAATCGTAGAAATGTTGCTTTGTCATCTTAACAGTCAGAGAAGTCTTTCTATCAGCGACAAGAGAAGTTTGTTTTCTCTTGAAAAACTGAGAATTTTGCTGTAGAAATCATACTGATCAGTGCTGTTCAACTCGAGAAGAATTCACAAGATTTGTCTGCTGCAGTAGAAAATTTGCTACTTCTCGAAGATGTCTCAGCCGAGCAGAAATCGACAGCTTGTTTAGACGTGTCAAGTATATACATATAGTCTCTCTTTGCTCAGTATTCAGAACATATTCATGTGATTTTCGTTCAAATAATGAGATGTGAGTTTCGACTAGTCGTCTTTGAAGCGTTTGAACAGAAACTTCAAATGTCTGAGCTGCAGTGCTTGCAAACTTGTATTCATCATCATGAATTGCATCTGTAGCCTCTTTTATATGATACTTCAAATTTATATAGTATTCAGACATGATGTAATTGAATGATTGAGATGAGAAAAGATTGAATACATAAAGGGAAAAAAACGTCATTTGAGATATGTACATCATTTGAGTGATCAGCATCTACTTTAGTAGATGATTGCGTGACACGATTATCTTTGAACTGTTAAACAGAGTGAAAAGTATTTGTTAAAGTCAGCATTGTTCTCTTGATAATGCATTTGAGTAATGCAACAGTATCAATGAAATTTGAGTAGTTTGATAAAATATGAACAGATAAAGAATTTTGAAAAGTAAGAAAAAAACTCATCAAGTGAGATGAATTTGAGTGCAACAAGAAATATTTAATTATTATTCTTAACACTTATTTCTTAACACTTATTCAATATTTTCTTTAATTTCTTTTCTGATTTTTCAATCACTTCTTTTATCATATTTTCTTGAATCATTTTAGTAATCAACGCTTCAATAAATAATACTTTCAAAGATAATACTTTCAAAAATCAAGTTTACATAAATCAAATCAATCATTTCTGATAAACAATGACATGCAGTAAGAATGTTATCAATAATGCATACTAATAATGCAATATAACTTGTTTATTGCTGACAAGTTAATTTTTAGCATATGCATCAGCATGTAAGATGTTTAAGAACTTAATGCATTCAACTAATCATTATATTATCAAAGAAACTTCAGTCTTTAAATTTACTATTACTACTAAAAAGATAATGCACATGAATAATGCATTATCTATTAACATACTAATGCTTTGCAACAGAAAAGATGTTACAAATCAGACATTGTTGCACTGCGCGAAATTTGAAAATATCAGAAGATCACAGAAAATCTCATTCTCAAAATGATCTTCGAAAGACTGATTAGAAAGATTATGCATGATTATACTTAAGTGAACATGCTACAATATGATTTTTGCATTCAGCATTCTGTGTTGAGTGCTCTTCAAGAAGTCACTGAAAACTTTATGATTTTCTTTATGAAAAGTAAGTGCATTACTCTTTTGCATTATCACTCTTGTTGTAAAATTTTCATTAACATTTTGCTTTATGCAAATATCAACTTTACAACAATTCATGTTAAATGCATCATCATTCAAGATAGAAATATGAGATTTATGAAGAATCTCATGATGAATCTTGATGTCATGTTTTTCAAGACAGACTAGAAAATGTCTGTCTTCATCAGTTAGATAAACAGTGTAATTCTTGAAATCACATTCACATTATTCTTGTGCATTATTCTTGTGCATTGACTCAATTGTACTTTTAATAAGTACTTGCTTTAAATGCAAAACTTTTAATAAATGAGATGATATTGCAAATTTATGAATAAATCTGTGTCAGAACAGTCTTTAAAGATACTCAAAATGAATCAGCAGACTTATTGATCTTTTGATCATCATTCTTCTCTTTGCAATAAATATTTCAGAACTCAGTAATAGTCTCATCTGAATTCAAATTTATAGTTCAATTATAATACTTCATCAGCATTATTTATTTCATCGTTTTTGAATTCATCTGTAATCAATCTCATCAACATACTCTTCTAACAAGACTGAAAGTTCGCTTAATATTTATTGAAAATATTAAGCATGAAAGAACATCTTTAGTCATTTGCATCAATCTAGAAAAATTTGAAGCATTATCTTTTCAAAATTATCATGTTGAACATTTCTCATTTATAACATCAGTGCAAAGATATTGATCATCTTTGTCTTGAAAAGAATAAGCATGCTGAGATTGTCAAAGCAATGATCTTCTAACAGTTGCAACAGACTACAAGATCATTAGTAAACAATTAAATGTATTATCATAATGCATTATTTTGTCAGCATCACTTCTTGCTCTTTATGCTTCTGCTCTCAAATCAACAGCTGAATCTTCATAATAATGATGAAAATACTTTTTAAACTTTGTCTTATACTTAATTTTGTAGTGAACAGACTCTTCATCATGATCTGTATCTTCATTGTCTTTGTTGTTTCAAGTCTTGTAAAGATCTAGCTTCATTGTAGAATTCAAAATATTTGCAAGATTATATATTATTTTATTGCTGTTTTCAATCTTGACATAATATTTTGCAAGTTTGATTGAGACTTTTTTGCAAGTCTTTACTATAACAGCACTCAATGAGCAAGTACTTCTTCTTATATTCTCTTCAATCTGCTCAAGATAATTGAAAAGTGCATTAAATATTCGAAATTTCAAGTAAATATTTACATTAATTGTTTGTGACATTATTAAAGTGCATTTGTAGAAAATATTTAATAGATTGTCAACAAGCAAAATCATGAATCACTTACTTTTATCAAGTTTGATCTTTGCAATCTTGAAATCTTTGCAGTATTTCTCTGTTCAAAGATTAACAAATTCGCGTAGTTGATATGCTTAACAAAACATCAAGTACATAGAGTTTCAATGAATGCAAATATCTTGTATCAGTTTTCTAAATCTTTTGTCATTCTGCTCTTGAAAAGCTCTGAAGCAAATTAATTGCTGAAAAAAGTTGTTAACAGCTATCATCAGAGCACAAATCTAATTTCATGATTAATAAATGCATTACTTTTTTGCATTATCATTCGAAGCAATATCTTTTTGATCACAACAGATAATTCTCTGCTTGTTTCAATATCTTGCACTTGCTCATTCTTTAATTGAGTAATAATGTTATCAGTTATTATTTTCAATTCAAGAGCTTGAATAAAATCTTGAGTCATAAGATTGATGATGTAAATCAAGCAATTAATGAAATTCTGTGTTCTGTCTCATTGAAACTTACAACAATTCATGATCTTTTCAAGTTTCTCTTTCAAGATACTATTATTGCTTGCATTATTAATAACAATCTTGAAAAGCTTGTTCTTAATAGCATAGTTCTTCAGAATTTTCATTAGCTTCATCATCAATTAATGATCGATATGCTCAATATTGAAAGATGTAAATTCAATAAAATGTTCACGAAACTGAAATTCAACATCGACTCAATATATCAATACTTTCAAGTATGCTACTCTTTGAGAACTAGATCATGCATTCAAAGCAATAAAAATATGTCATGACTCTGTAAGATTCAATCTGATCTTATCACAAATCTTCTTATAGTGTGAGAGAATCATGATTGTCATTTTTGTGCAATGTACAATCTGCAGATTTGAACAAAGCATTTGTAGCAGCTTTTGAAATTGCTCATTATCAATGATTCAAAAGAATAAATTCAAGTCAACAAAGATTTTGCATAATTGATCTTTTCAATTTTCTTGATTGAAAACAAAGATTAACTTGATATAACTTTTCTTCTAATAGTTTGTTAATTTTGCATTATCAATTTGCATTATCAGATATGACTTACTCATTTGAAAGTCAGTTCAATCTATGATTGTGAATGTTTGCATTTTCACTCTGTCGCTGTGCAAAAGTCTGATTTAAGATGCTTTTTCATAGCAGATGTGTTAAAGCTATTAAAAGCTGTTGAATAATTTATAATTTTATGACAGATTGTGCATGAGATTTTAAACAATTCTTCAACAATCAAAGTTAACTGTATAAAGTGATTTCATATATTGAATTGCTTATCATTTTTGACTTTTTTAAATTAAAGCAAATTGACTATCTTTTTTTGAGTCTTGTTTTAAATACTCTCGACAACAGAGATTTGAAATCATCATTATAGAAAAAAGTCATCTGTATTTAAAGTTCATTGAACATACTCGCTATTCTTTCTTATTTTGAGCTGTGAGAAATTCTGATGAATTTTATTCATCACTTCTTGTTTAATCTTCTTCTTTTTGAAATGATGTGAAGAATTTATAAATCATTGAACTTGACTTGCAAAGTTTTCAAAATGAAGACTATTTGAAGATGAACTATGTGAAACACTTTCATCAGACAGATTGAAAGTTGTCAATGAACTAAACATTTTATAAAATAGTTTGTATTAACAACAATAGTTGTTAATAGCTTGAAGATAGTATATAGATGATGTAATAAGTAATGTAATAAGTAATGTGAAAAGATAATGCAATATATAGATGATGCAATGAATAATGCAAAAAGATAATGCAAAGAACAAGCAAACATATTGTTTTATGTTTCTATTTTTAGCATTCTTGACGTCAAGTTCAAGTTCTTGATGAGTTAAGTTGAGTTAACTCAATTTCTAGTTGAGTTGAGTCGCGTTAAGTTGAAAATATGAGCAATTCGACTTGAATCAAGTTGAAAATGTAAGCAACTCAACTTGATATCAATTCAAGTTCAAAATGTCAACTTGAAACTTAACTCAATGATCAGACTAGTAAAAGATGACATACTATCTCAGTACAATGACAAGAATGTGCTTCACTCAATAGTCTTCTATAGCAAGAGCATGATTTCAGCTGAATGCAATTATCACATCTATGACAAGAAATTGCTAACTATCATTTAATGCTTCAAACATTGATGATTTGAACTAAAAGATACTGAGTTATTTATTCAGATGTTTACTGATCATCAGACTTTGAAGATCTTTATGAAAAACAAACAGCTGACTCAATGATAAGCAAACTACCTGAATATTTTATCAAAGTTTAACTTTCAGATTATCTTTCAATCAAACAAAATAAACATTAAAGTTGATGCTTTAACTAGAATGTTGATGATTGATAGTTCTGAATCAGCTAAAGACATAAATGATCGTTTTCAGACTATACTGATCTCAAATCAAATAAACGTTTTATTAATCAAGTTCAAAATCGAATCTGAATATAAGACTAATCTTTATCAACGCGTATGTCTAGTTAATCAAAAGAATAAACTATGCAATGAGTATTAACAAGCTATGAACAAAGATGAACTGAAGCTTCATGACATGAAGTTAAAGAACTGTCAAATCATTGACAATGTTTTATTCAAAAAGAATTTACTATGAATGTTAAAACAAATGCATACGAAATTGCTTTGAAAGATTCATGATCAATCATCAATCTTGCATTCTGACATTAAACGAATGATTGATTTAGTTCAATGCTTCTACTATTGAACAGATCATTGAGTAACTATTTGACAATACATTCAAAACTATCATGTTTATCAGCAAAGCAAAGCATCTCAAGATGATACAAATGATTTGCTTCAGCTCTTATCAATTTCTCAGTAGCGTTGACAAGATATAACTATGAACTTCATCACTGAGCTATCTCTATCAAAAAACTATAACGTTATTTGCATAATCATATGTCATTTCTTTAAAAAACATCACTATGTTCTCTGTCATTGAAAAGACAATGACATCTCAATTGAAGAAACAGTATGAATCATGCTATGAAACGTTTATTGACTTCATGATTTATTCAGTTCTATCGTTTTGAATAAAGACTTTCAGTTCATATTGATCATGTGACAAAGTCTTTGTAAATGACTGAAGATCAAAGTCAATTTATCAACAGTTTATCATTCAAAGATCAATGATCAGTCAAAACAAGTTAATCAAGATGTTGAATGCAAACTTTGAATCTACTGCAATTACATGCAGAATGACTGAGCTAAATGACTTTCAATGATGAAATTTAATGATAATTTCAATACATTCTTGACTATCTTGATGATTTCTTTCTACTTCAATAAAGACTTTCATCTTTGAATGAGTTTCAATTCAGATACAACTAATTACAAAATGACTTCTCAACATATTGAAGCTAGAAAGACTGATGACATTCTCATTTAAATAAGCAAGCTTCTTATCTTTGATCATCAACAATTGAAAAAAATCAAGCAGATCATTGAAGCTCAGATAAACAAACATAGATGAGACATCATCTATGAAGTAAATGATTAAGTTTGATTAGTCTTCAAAAACATCAAAATCACTAGATCATGCAAAGATTTGAAAGACAAGCAGCTCGATTTCTATTCAATCACAGTCAAAGTTGAGATCTTCTATCATCTTCAGTTATTTAGAAGCATGAAGCATATACATTCAATGTTCAGTTCAAAGTGTTTACAATCTTCATTAAACAACTTTTTATTGAAACAACATTCTGAGTCTTCTAGATTAATGATCATTGAAGAGAATGAAAAGCACTGAAAAGTAAATGATATATTGAACTTCAGACGATATAAAGAAAGACTACAATACAAGATCAAATGAATTAAGATAAATCATGACGACGAATGATACTATGTTGATAAAGAAAAATTCAATGACTTGAAGAAAGTTCTAAATGAATTTCACAAGCTATACTTGAATAAGTTGCATTAAATTGAAAACACGATGAATTTTTTGCTTTTATTTCTTTTTTATTTATGCAAACATGAATGTTCAAAAAGAGAAATAATGTTATGAACATGTTTAAATCAATCAGAGTTCAGATTTAACTTTAATCAATTTGATTAAAGCAAGTCATGATGTTATGTCTAGTATGAATCTAGCACATCTTTATTGAATTTTTTGAATCATTCTCAGCACTTCTTCTCATCGTTCAGCACTTTTTTCATTCATTTCTTTCATCATTCTTTTAGATAAATACATCTAACATATTACATCACATCTGTATCGTGTCTAGCGCAGTCTCAAGTCATTATTTATAAAAAAGCTTGCACTCTTTCTCTTCTGTATTCTTAATGTCTTGTTATAGCTATTTTTAAAGAGCAATACATACATATCAGTCTTGAGTCTCTTTGATTGAATGATCTAGACATGATCTCAACAATCACTCAATTAAATCAACATTAGATGATTCTTGAAAAAACATGAATGAACAAGATTGAAGTAACTATTGATATGAAAGATGATTATCTTCAATTTTCTAGTTTTGAAGCTCATATTAAAGCTTTTATCAAAGCTCATTTAACTGTTCTTTCAAGCAAGAAAATCGCGATAGAACAGAAGAGTTCAATTTCTACTCAAATACTAAAGAGATTTATCTTTTCTGTCATCACTCAACTCAGCGAGAAGTCATCTTCATTCAGTAAAATCATAAAATCATTTAATTTAGTCAAATCTTCGTCTTTTAATTCAATGAACATAGCAATGATAAAGACTGCAGCATATAAATCACTAGTTAAACGATTGAATGTGACTACTTTCGCAATCATCATCACGAAAATCGATCGACTTCTAAAACAGCTAGAAATAAACTTAAAGATGTAAATCTACAAAAGCTTTCATATGAAGAAATCTTGAAAGAAGTCAAAGCTAAGCTTTCTTTGAAATATCATGACTATTTAGACGTATTTGATCAAGCGATGACTGATCAACTATTCTCTCATCATCTTTATAATCATAAAATTGAGTTGATCAATGAGAAAACATCTTCTTGAAGTCATCTTTATCATATATCTGATTACAAGCTTCAAAAGATAAAGAATTATCTGATTAAGCATCTGAATAAAGACTTTATATCTTCTAGCTTAGCTTCATACGCTTTGTTCATACTATTCATTGAAAAGAAAGACAATAGCTTGCGTTTCTGCGTTGATTACAGAAAGCTCAATGCTTTAATCAAACGAAATTGCTACTCTTTGCCATTAATAGATGAGACTTTCACTTGTATACAAGAAAGCAAGTATCTGACTCAATTAAACATCATTGTCGCGTTCAACAAACTACGCATGCACTCAGATAATGAAGATCTGACTATCTTTATCATCTCTTTTAATTTTTACAAATATCACGTGATGTCTTTTGAATTAATCAACGACTCAACTTTCTATTAACACTATATGAACGACGTATTATTTAACTATCTTCATCAGTTTTGTCAAATCTATCTAGATGACATTATCATCTACAGCAAAACACTGAAGAAACATAAGTGACATGTATGATTAGTTTTACATAAATTACAAGAGACTGATCTTCAAATGAATATAAACAAATGCAAGTTTCATGTTCAGAAGATCTTCTTTCTAAAACTATTGCTATTCATTGAAGAACTAAAGATGAACTTCAGAAAAGTATAAGCAGTAGTCAAATAATTTACTTCTACGAATCTTACTCAGATGCAGTTCTTCGTTGACTTCTGCAATTTCTATTGACGTTTTATAAAGAACTTTTCAAAGATTGTTCATTCTTTGATTCAACTAACTCAAAAAGAGATGATATTTGAATGAGATCAAGCTTGTCAAATGATCTTTGATCATATGAAGAAACAAATGATTGAAGTCTTTATTCTTCATCATTTTGATCAAAATAGAAAGACTATTCTTGAAACAGACTCATTCAACTACGTCAACAATGATATACTTTCTCAATATGATGATGAAGAAACATTGCATTTGATGATTTACTACAGCAAGAATCTGAGTTTCGCTGAGTGCAATTACAAGATTTATGACAAAAAACTACTAGCAATCATTTATGTCTTTAAGCATTAATGATCTGAGCTGAAATTGACTGAGTTATTCATTAAAATGTTCACTGATCATCAAGCTTTAACGTCATTAATGAAAGATAAAGAGTTAAGTAAACGTTAAATGCGCTAAGTACAAAAGCTTATTAACTTCAACTTCAAAATCATGTATTACTCAGATAAATAAAACATCAAAGTTGATGCATTGACTCATCAAGTCAATTCATTTTCTAGAAGTTTGAAGAATGAATGATATTACTATCAATGAACTACAATTCTTACGTTGAATCAAATGAAAATCGCTGATTTAAAAGAGAAAAAGAATGATAAATCAATTTATTAATTGATTCTAGAAGCTAACAGAATCAACAAGAATTATACTTTACTTCGTGAAGTCATATTAAAAGATAAAGCTCAATATGAAGATATTAAATTAAGAAATTGTCGAGTTCAGAACAAAATACTATATCAAAATGATCTTCTATGAGTTTTCTTTGATGAGCATCTTCAAATGAAGTTAATTCAAAAAGTTCATGATCAATCTTTTATTGATCATTTTGAAATTCTCAGAATGATGAAGATCATAAGAAGATACTACTATTGATATTCAATGTGAAAGACAATAAATCAATATATTTGAAACTGCTACATTTGTCAGCGATCAAAGACTTCTTAAGATAAATTCAATGAACTACTACATTCTTTACTCATACTTGAATAGCAATGAAAGAACATAGTCATGAATTTCATTATTAACTTATCTTTTTCAAAAGACAAAAACATCATACTAACAGTGATATGTAAATTAACAAAGAAACAACATTATATTTCTTGCTTCACTGATGACGAGAGAATCACAGCAGAAAAAACAGCTGAGCTAATGCTTCAGTGAATATATTGAATACATGATTTACTCAATTTCATTGTTTCAAATC
>JAABUT010002760.1_pt1 | contig 16209 bp, 12 predicted proteins | sample 5559281 | NCBI WGS metagenome assembly JAABUT01 (sample SAMN10711880, study PRJNA513359) | rock metagenome | isolation source: Antarctica rocks | place: Antarctica: Victoria Land, Ricker Hills nord | collected 2016-01-04 | reverse complement strand
CGTCGGTCGGACGCAGGAGCAGCCGAGGCAGCTGGACACAGGCTTCTCCTTGAGGTGCATCCCCTTGTACGAGGGGTTACCCGGTGTGTCGGAACGCCCGGGACCCGCCTTGAGCCGCGACGCCGATCACATCCACCGGCGTGCGGAAACCGACGAGGCAAGCACCGCCTGGCGGAGCACCGGGCCAGGGCGGTGGATCGGCGCCCCGGTGGTGCCCCCGGTGGGATTCGAACCCACACTGTCGGGTGTTTGAGACCCGTGCGTCTGCCGGTTGCGCGACGGGGGCGAACGGCCTGCGCAAGCCTACGGCGGTAGCGTTGTCCCGATGCAGACATCGTCCGGTTCCCACCGCCGTGTCCTGCTGGCAGAGGACGAAGCCCTCATCCGCCTCGATCTCAAGGAGATGCTGGAGGAGGAGGGCTTCGAGGTCTGCGCCGAGGCCTCGGACGGCGTCTCCGCCGTGCGCCTGGCCCACGAGCTGCGTCCGGACCTGTGCATTCTGGACGTAAAGATGCCGGTGCTGGACGGGATCTCGGCGGCCGAGCAGATCGTCGGCGCGCGCCTCGCCCCGGTCGTCATCCTCACGGCGTTCAGCCAGCCAGACCTGGTGGAGCGGGCCAGCCAGGCGGGCGCGATGGCGTACCTGGTGAAGCCGTTCCAGAGCAAGGACCTGCTGCCGACGATCGAGATGGCGATGTCGCGCTTCACCGAGCTGCGGGCTCTGGAGGCCGAGGTGCAGGACCTGTCCGGGCGGCTCGAGGCCCGCAAGCTCATCGACCGGGCCAAGTCGATCCTGCAGACCGCCCACGCGATGGCCGAACCGGACGCGTTCCGCTGGATCCAGCGCCGGTCCATGGACCAGCGGCGGTCGATGCGCGCGGTGGCGCAGGACGTCGTCGACGGGGTCGCCGCTCCCTCGACGGACCCGACGCTGCCCTGACCGCCCCGGTCCCGAAGGTCGCCCTCGCCCCTTCGCCCGCGCCTCTGGTTCCCACTGCCCTTCGCCGCCCCGCCTCTTGCGTCGCTCCGCCCTCGGCGCCCCCCCGTTGGCCGCCGATCAAGGCAATAGGCCCATGATCAGCAAGGTGATCATGGGTCTTTCGCCTTGATCGGCGCGCTGAGGAGCGGCCGGAGGGGGAGGCGGCCGGAGGGGGAGGCAGCCGGAGGGGGAGGCAGCCGGAGGGGGAGGCGGGGAGCGCGGGGGACGGCCGGGTTCGAGGCATCGCGTACGGCCAGCCGGGCGAGCTACGGGGTCGGTTCGTCGTCCTCGCCGAGGTAGACCCGGCGTACGCGGTCATCGCCGAGCAGCTCCGAGCAGAGCCCGCTCATGGCGATCGTGCCGGTCTCCAGGACGTAGCCGCGGGCGGCCAGCCGCAGTGCCTGGGCCGCGTTCTGCTCGACGAGCAGGATCGTGACGCCGTCGTCGTTGATCTCCCCGATGATGCGGAAGATGGTCTGCACAACCAAGGGAGCGAGGCCCATCGACGGCTCATCGAGCAGCAGCACGCGAGGCCGACCCATGAGCGCGCGCCCGATCGCGAGCATCTGCTGCTCGCCGCCGGACAGGGTGCCGCCGTCTTGGGACCGCCGCTCGGCCAGCCGCGGGAACAGGTCGAACACACGGTCCCGGTCGGGCTTGAGGTGCTTGCGGTCGCGGTAGGCGCCCATCTCGAGGTTCTCCGCCACCGTCATCCGCGGGAACACCCGCCGACCCTCGGGGACGTGGCCGATGCCCATACCGGCGACCTCGTGGGCGGGAACACCGCGCAGCGGCCGGCCGTCGAGCACCACAGTGCCCCGGTACGGCTTGAGCAGCCCACTGATCGTGCGCAGCGTGGTCGTCTTGCCGGCCCCGTTGGCCCCGAGCAGGGTGACGATCTCGCCTTCGTCCACGGTGAGGGAGGTGCCCTTGAGCGCCTCCACCGCGCCGTACCGCACGACGACGTCGTCGAGCTCGAGCAGGCTCATGCACTGGCCTCCTGGTCGCCCTCGGGGCTCGCGCTGCCGAGGTAGGCCTCGACCACGGCCGGGTCGCGCTGGACCTGCTCGGGACGGCCGCCGGCGATGACCCTGCCGAAGTTCAGCACCGTCACCTGCTCGGCCACGCTCATCACCAGGCGCATGTCGTGCTCGATCAGCAGCACGCTGACCCCTGTCTCGGCGACCCGTCTGATGAGCGCCTCGAGGTCACGCTTCTCGACCGGGTTGGTACCGGCGGCGGGCTCGTCCAGCAGGAGCAGGGAGGGGCCCGTCCCGAGGGCCCTGGCGATCTCGAGGCGTCGCTGATCGCCGTACGGCAGGCCAGAGCTCACTTCGTGCACCCGGTGCGGGAGTCCGACGAACTCGAGCAGCCGGACCGCCTCGGCCACGCTCTCGCGGTCGTCGCGGGTGGAGCGGGGCAGCCGCAGCATGGCCGAGAGGGCGCCGGAGTGCTGGCGGGACTCCACGCCGACCTGGACGTTCTCCAGGGCGGTGAGCGCGGGGAACAGCCGGATGTTTTGAAACGTCCGGGCGACACCGAGCGAGGTGATCCGGTGCGGGTTCTTGCCGATCAGCTGGACCCGGGAGCCGCCGTCGGGGGTGAAGTAGACCTGGCCCTGCTGGGGCTTGTACGCGCCGGTCAGGCAGTTGAACAGCGAGGTCTTCCCGGCGCCGTTCGGCCCGATAACGGCGCTGACGGTGCCGCGGGGGATGGTCAGTGAGACGTCGTCGAGGCTGATCAGGCCGCCGAAGCGCAGGGTGAGTCCCTCGGCCTGCAGCACCGGTTCGGTCATGCCGACACCTTGCCGGAAGCGAGCGAGTCGGCGCTGCCCACGCCCGTCTCGGACATCTTGATCTCGCGCGAGCGCCGTCGCGAGGGCACCAGGCCCTGCGGTCGGAACACCATCATGATCATGATGACCGCGCCGAAGTAGATGAACCGGTCGGCGTCCGGAACCTGGAAGCCGATCAACGGGAGCGGGTCGCGCAGGAAGTACGCCAGGCCCTGCAGCACGACCGCACCCAGGACGGCGCCGAAGATGTTGCCCATGCCGCCAAAGATGACCACGGTCAGTACCAGGATCGAGGCCTGCAGACTGAAGGTCTCAGGGTTGAAGAACTGCCGGGTGGCGTACAGCACCCCGGCGAAGCCCGAGGTGGACGCGCCGATCGCGAAGGCCGTCAGCTTGTAGCGCAGCGTCGGTACGCCGCTGGCCTCGGCCGCGACCTCGTCCTCGCGGATGGCGGCCAGCGCGCGACCGACCCGGGAGCGCTCGAGCCGGCTGAACGCGATCATCACCAGGACGACGATCGCCAGCAGCAGGTAGTAGTACGGCAGCGGATCGCTGCTCCACTTGTACGACAGCCCACCGAGGTGGACCGACAGCTTCGGGACGCCGAAGGCGCCGCGGGAGCCGTTGGTGAGGCCGTCGCTGTTGCGCGCGAGGATCTGCACGATCTCCCCGAAGCCCAAGGTGACGATCGCCAGGTAGTCACCCCGCAACCGCAAGGTGGGGCCGCCGAGGATGATCCCGGCCAGCGACGCGATCACCAGGGCGATCGGGAAGACGAAGAACGGGTTCAGCAGGAACGGCGAGTGCACCGGCAGCGGGTGGTTGACCTGCCCGTTCACCACCGACTGGGTGAAGTAGGCCGTGGCGTAGGCACCGATGGCGTAGAAGGCGATGTAGCCCAGGTCGAGCAGGCCGGCGTAGCCGACGACGACGTTCAGGCCGAGCGCGAGCAGCGCGTAGATCCCGACGTCCAGGAACAGCGAACCCTGCGCGGCCGGTGACAGTCCGAGCGGCACGAAGATCGCCGCGAGCAGCATCAGCAAGTACGACGTGGGGCGCGCGCCCCGCCGGGTGAGCACCAGCGAGCCCGCCGTGCGCAGCGATGCCACGGGCGAGGACCGCGTAAAGGACCGCCCGGACGCCTGGCCCGAGGCCGGAGTCCTGCCCGGGGCCCGCGTGCGTCCCGCCACCGTGATCAGGGCGAACAGGGCCACGGCGAACAGCAGGAAGCCGACCGCCCTCGGCGCCAGCAGCGAGTCCGACAGGCCCTGCAGCGGGCTGGCCGAGCTGCCGTCCGGCCCGGTGACGAGGGCGGCGACGGCGGCCAGGAAGACGCAGGCCCCAAAGCGACGCAGGTCCTCGGCGCCGAGCCGGCGACGCGTCGGTGCAGGAGCCGTGGTCATGCCGCCCTCCCGAGGCGCTCGCCGAGCAGGCCGCTCGGGCGGACGAGCAGGATTGCGACGAGCACGAGGAACGCGACCACGTCGGTGTAGCTGGGGCCCAGGAAGAACTGGCCGTAGTTCTCCACCAGGCCCAGCACGATCCCGCCGAGCACGGCGCCGCGGACGTTGCCAATCCCGCCCAGCACCGCGGCCGTGAAAGCCTTCACCCCCGGGATGAACCCCATGGTGAACGAGGCGTTGAACTTCATCGCGTAGAGGAACCCGCCCGCGCCGGCGAGCAGGCCGCCCAGCACGAAGGTCAGCACGATCACCCGCTCGACGTCGACTCCCATGAGGCTGGCGGTGTCGGCGTCCTGCGCCACGGCGCGGATACCCTGGCCGAGCTTGGTGCCGGACACGATCCGGTCGAGCACCAGCAGCATGGCAAGGGCGACCAGGAAGACCACCAGGTCCAGGCGGGACACCCGGGCGCCGAACACCGAGAACACCTCGCTGCGGTAGGCGAACAGGTCGTGCGGCAGGTTGACCGAGTCGCGGCCGAACTCCTTGCCGGCCAGGTTCGAGGCGAACAGCGACGCCCCGATCGCGCTGATCAAGTAGGCCAGCTTGGGCGCGCCCCGCCGCCGCAGGGGCCGGTAGGCCGTCCGCTCCAGGGCGTACGCCGCCAGGCCGCCGCATAGCGCACCCAGCACCAGCCCGGCCGCCACGAGCCCGATCGAGGCGGCGGCACTGCTCGGGCCCCCACCCGGCATCAGGGCCCGTACGGCGAACAGGCCGCCGAACGAACCGAGCATGAACACCTCGCTGTGCGCGAAGTTGATCAGCTGCAGCACGCCGTACACCAGCGTGTAGCCCAAGGCGATGACGGCGTAGATGGCCCCGATCTGCAGGCCGGTGACGGTCAGCTGCCAGAACTGGTCGAAAAAGCTCACGCGGGCGCTCCTGACGACCGGCGGTGGCGGAGCGCTTGGCCCCGCCACCGCATCAAGGGGAAGGAGGAGCTACTTGTCCAGGTCCGCGGTGGTGCCCAGCACGGAGCGCTCGCCCTTGACGACCTTGTAGACGAACACGATCTTCTGGGTGACCTCGCCGGTCTCGGTGAACTTGATCTGCTTGGTGATGCCCGTGTAGTCCACCTTCTTGAACGCCGCCGCGACCTTCATCCGGTCGCTCGCGTCGTTGCCCAGGCCCTTGAGCACCGAGATGATCGCGTTGGTGGAGTCGTAGGCCTCGGGGGAGTACGTCCCCGGCTTGGCTCCGCCGTTGGTGGCCTTGAACGACGTCAGGAACGCAGCCGCCTTGGGGTCGACATTGGCGTCGCCGCAGGGGCAGGTGAGGTAGACGCCCTCGGCGTTGTCCGCGCCCGCGGCGGCGATGAACTTGTCGTCGTTGGAGCCGTCACCGGACAAGATCTTGCCGGCGAAGCCCTTGCCCTTCAGGGCGCGGACCAGCAGGCCGAACTCGGCGTAGTACCCGGAGTAGTAGAGCGCGTCGGGCTTGGCCGCCACGATCTTGTCGGCCTCGGCGGTGTAGTCCTTGGTCGGCGGGATGCCGTCGTGGGTGACCTTGGCGCCGTTGGTCGTGGCCTGCTTCTCGATGACCGTGGAGAGCCCCGTGCCGTACTCGCTCTTGTCGTCCAGGCTGAAGACCGTCTTGGCCTTGAGGGCCTTGGTCATGTAGTTGGCGGCCTCCTGGCCCTGGGCGTCGTCCGGTGGGATGACCCGGAAGAACGTCGAGAAGCCCAGCGAGGTCAGCTTGGGGTTGGTGGCCGAGGGGCTCACCGACAGCAGGCTGGCCTGCGAGAAGGCCGGCTCGGCCGCCTTGGTGGCGCCGGAGAACATCGGCCCGACGACGCCGACGACGCTCTTGTCGTCGATCAGGCGCTGGGCCGCCGTTGCGCCCTGCTCGGGCTTGCCGATGTCGTCGCTGGAGTTGAGCTTCAGGGTGAAGGGCAGATCACCCTTCTTGTTGGCCTCGTCGACGGCGGTCTTGACGCCGTCCTCACCATTGATGCCGAGCTGGGCGTTGTCGCCGGACAACGGGCCCTGGAAGCCGATCGTGATCGTCTTCTTGCCCCCGGCGGCCGACGAGCCGCCCTTGCTGCTGCTGCCGCCGCCGCACGCGGACAGGGCCAAGGAGCCGACGACAAGAAGGGCGACGCTTGAGGTAGTACGTCGGAGCTGCACGCGGTTCTCCTCGAGTTGGACGGCGCCGCCCCTGTCAGGGCGCACGCTGTGGGGCGCACGCTAGGCGGGCCGGGTGCCGGGGAGGTTACGGCGCGCCGCACGATCCCGTGGGGCAGTTGCCGATCATCGTTGCCCAACCGTGTCTCCAGCTCGGACAAGCCGGACTCGACGGACATCCTGCGAGTGGGAGGGAGGGCCCGGAAGCTGCCTTTGGCTCCGCCCAGGTCTTCCCCGACCCTGGACGTTCTCTACTCGGCAGCCCCCGGACCCCGCCATTGGCCGAACCCTAGACCTGGGGTCGAGAGCGCGTCAACGCAATGCGGTGACCGCGGCGGTCAGCAAGGGTGCGACGAGCAGGGCGAGCAGCAGGTCCCCCACGGGCACCGCCTTGACCGCGAGCAGTCGCAGCCCGACGCCCAGCAGAAGCACACCGCCGGTGGCGGTGACGGCGGCGATCAGAGCCGCGGGCAGCAGAGCCCCGAGCAGCGCGCCGAACACGGTCAGGCTGCCCTGCACGACCAGCACCGACACCGCCGACGCCGCCACCCCCCAGCCCAGGCTGGCGGCGAAGGCGAGGGAGGCGAAGCCGTCCAGGGTGCTCTTGAGGGCGAGCTGGTCGATGCCCCTGCCCAGCCCGTCCGACAGCGGTCCCAGGACGGCGAGCGGTCCGATGCAGAACACCAGCGACGCGGTGACGAAGCCCTCGACGAACCGGGCCCGCCCACCGCCCGCACCGCGCGCGAGGCGGCGCTGCAGCCCGGCCCCGGCCTGCTCCAGCCGGTCCTCGACCCGCAGCAAGGACCCGACGATGCCCCCGACCAGCAGCGCACCGAGCACCACCAGCAGCGTGCCGCCGCTCGACACGGCCCTGGCGTACGCCGGGTCGTCCAGCCCCTGGCGCACGTTGAGGCCGCCGATGACCAGCGTGACCAGTCCCAGGGCGTCGGTGACGGTGCTCCGGGTGCGGTCGGGCAGCCGGCCGCCCAGGGCGACGCCCGCCGCCGAGCCCACCAGCACGGTCGCCACGTTGAGGGCCGTACCTGCTCCGGGCACCACCCTGCGGCCTTCCCTTCACGATCAGTGACAGTAGGGTTCTGCTGCCCGCGGGAGCCTAGGTCCCGCGGCGCCGACCTTTGGGGAGAGCGTGTGGTCTGGACCTCAGCCGCTTGCGTGCGCGTACGGGCGGCGACGGCTGCTGACCTGCCTGCCTTGCTCGCCTTCGGCGAGGAGCTCCGCGACCAGCTGCTCCCGGTCGACGGCTGTGTCCGCAACCGGACCGCGGTGAGCCGGCCCGCGCTGGAGGACCGGTACGTCGAGGCGTTGGCCGACCCCGCACGCCAGCTCGTGCTCGCCGTCGGCGGCAAGGACGGCGCCGCGGAGGAGCCGCTCGGGATGGCCCTGTTCACCGTCGCCCCGACGAACGCACTGCTGGACCTCCCGGCCGTGCACATGAGTCACGCGCTCGTGTCCGATCGCCACCGGCGGCGCGGCGCGGGCAAAGCCCTTGTCGCGGCCGCCACCGCGTACGCCGAGGAGCGCGGTCTGGACCAGCTCGTGGTCTCGGTACACCCGGGATCACGCGAGGCCAACCGCTTCTACGCGCGCCTGGGCTTCGCTCCGCTTGCGGTACGGCGGGTCGCGCCCGTCGCCGTCGTACGCCGTCAGCTGTCCCTGGCCGAGCGCACCGTCGACAGCGTCGCCCGCCGTCGACCCCGGCGCGCGGTGCGCACGGTGCCGGCCCTGCCGCTCGGTCCCGCGGAGGACGTCGACCGCTCCTAGAGTGGACGATGTGGCAGCTCACCCGGTCCCCGACGCGCGCCCTGCCGGCCAGGAGCCGGCGCGGCACCGCCTGCTGCTGCTGGACGGCCACTCCCTGGCCTACCGCGCCTTCTTCGCCCTGCCCGTCGAGAACTTCTCGACCACGACGGGCCAGCCCACCAACGCGGTCTACGGCTTCACCGCCATGCTCATCAACGTCCTGCGCGACGAGGCCCCCACCCATGTCGCGGTCGCCTTCGACGTGAGCCGGAGCACCTTCCGGCATGAGGCGTACGCCGAGTACAAGGCCGGCCGGGCCGAGACCCCGAACGACTTCAAGGGCCAGGTCTCGCTCGTGCGCGAGGTCCTGGACGCGCTGCGCATCCCGATCGTGACCGCGGAGGGCTACGAGGCCGACGACGTCATCGCGACCCTCGCCACCCAGGCGGCTGCGGACGGCATGGACGTGCTGATCGTGACCGGTGACCGGGACGCCTTCCAGCTCGTCGACGAGCGGGTGACCGTCTTGTACAACAGCCGGGGAGTGTCGGACATGCGGCGGATGACGCCCGAGGCGGTGCAGGACAAGTACGGCCTGACGCCTGCGCAGTACCCCGAGTTCGCGGCGCTGCGTGGCGATCCCAGCGACAACCTGCCCGGGATCCCGGGACTGGGGGAGAAGACCGCAACCAAGCTCATCCAGCAGTACGGCGATGTGGCGCACCTGGTGGACCACGTCGATGAGGTCAAGGGCAAGGTCGGCGACAACCTGCGCGCCGGCCTCGCGTCGGTGGTGCGCAACCGCCAGCTCACCGAGCTGGTGCGCGACGTGGTCCTGGACGCCCATCCGAGCGAGCTCCGCCTGGGGCAGTGGGACCGGGACGAGGTCCACCAGGTCTTCGACGCGCTGCAGTTCCGGGTCCTTCGCGAGCGGCTCTACGCCACCCTGTCGGCGGTCGAGCCGGAGGCCGAGCAGGGCTTCGACGGCGGCTTCCGGCTGCTCGCCGCCGGCGAGGTCGCCGGCTTCCTGGCCGGCCTGCCCCGCGGGGTCCGCGTGGGCGTGCACGTGCGCGGCAGCTGGGGGCGCGGCACAGGAGACGCGTCGGCGCTGGCCCTGGCCTGCGTCTCGCCGGAGGCGAGCAACGAGGGGACCTCGCCGGAGGTCGGCCCCGCTCGCGCCGACGACGCGGCCTTCCTCGTGCTCGAGGAGCTCATGCAGGACGACGACGCGGCGCTGGCCGCCTGGCTCGCCGATGCGGGCGTGGAGAAGGCGATGCACGACGCGAAGGGCCCGCTGCTCGCGTTGCGGGCGCGGGGCTGGGAGATGGCCGGGCTGACCAGCGACACCGCCCTGGCCGCCTACCTCGCGCTGCCGGGCCAGGGTGTGTTCGACCTGGCCGACCTGGCGCTGCGGTACCTGCGGCGGGAGCTACGGGCGGAGACGGCACCCGACGGCCAGCTCAGCTTCGACGGCGAGCAGGAGCAGGTCGGCGCGCAGGACGCGGTCGTCCGGGCCCGCGCCGTGGCCGACCTGGCGGTTGCGCTGGACGCCGACCTCGTGCGGCGCGGTGGCACCGCTCTGCTGCGTGACCTGGAGCTCCCGCTGGTCGCGGTGCTCGCCGACTGTGAGCGCACCGGGATCGCGGCCGACGTCGAGCACCTGCAGGCCCTGGAGGACCGGCTGCGCGACCAGGTGAAGCTGTCGGCCGAGGAGGCGTACGCGACCGTTGGCCACGAGTTCCACCTCGGCTCACCCAAGCAGCTGCAGGCCCTGCTGTTCGACGAGCTCGGGCTGCCGAAGACCAAGAAGATCAAGACGGGCTACACCACCGACGCCGACGCCCTGCAGAACCTGATCGGCACGCACCCCGTCATCGATGCGCTGCTGCTGCACCGCGAGATCACCCGGCTGCTGATAGTGGTGGACAAGCAGCTGCTGCCGACCGTCGCCGACGACGGTCGCATCCACACGACGTTCAAGCAGATGGTCGCAGCCACCGGGCGACTGTCGAGCGACAACCCGAACCTGCAGAACGTGCCGATCCGCACCGCCCAGGGCCGGGAGATCCGACAGGGCTTCATCCCCGGTGAGGGCTTCGAGTCGTTGATGACCGCCGACTACAGCCAGATCGAGATGCGCATCATGGCCCACCTTTCGGAGGACGCCGGCCTGCTGGAGGCGTTCAGCACAGGGGAGGACCTGCACACCTTCGTGGCCTCGCGGGCCTTCGGCGTACCTGTCGAGCAGGTCGACCCGGAGCTGCGGCGGCGGGTCAAGGCCATGTCGTACGGCCTGGCGTACGGGCTCTCGGCCTTCGGGCTCGCGGCCCAGCTGCGGATCTCCACGGAGGAGGCCAAGGAGCAGATGACGGCCTACTTCGAGCGGTTCGGCGGCGTGCGGGACTACCTGCGCAACGTCGTGGAGCAGGCTCGCAAGGACGGCTACACCTCGACGATCCTGGACCGCCGCCGCTACCTGCCCGACCTCACCAGCGACAACGGGCAGCGCCGGTCCATGGCCGAGCGGATGGCCCTGAATGCCCCGATCCAAGGCAGTGCCGCCGACATCATCAAGCTGGCGATGCTGGGCGTCTCGCGCTCGCTGCGCGCAGCCGGGATGCGCTCCCGACTGCTTCTGCAGGTCCACGACGAGCTGGTCCTGGAGGTTGCGCCCGGCGAGCGCGAGGACCTCGAGGACCTCCTGCGCCGGGAGATGGGGCAGGCCTATCCCCTGTCGGTGCCGTTGGACGTCAGCGTCGGCGTCGGCCGTACCTGGGACGACGCAGGCCACTAGCCAAGCTTCCGGCTCAGCGGCAGTCGGGCTCGGCGCTGAGCACCGTTGAGCGCGGGTGCGTTGGGTCGGCCCCGCCGACGTACGCGCCGGTCGAGGTGCCGACCGGCAGGGTGCTCGGGATCGACCTCGCTCCGCGGATCGTCGAGGGCACCCGTCAGGACGTCCGCGCTGGTGTTGTTCTTCCTGCCCGACCCAGGGCAGCGGTCCGCGCGTGGGCCGAGCTGCTGGTCGAGGGGGGCAGGTTGGGGTGCAGGTGCGGTACACCCTGGGCCGGCGCTGCCGATCCGCGCAGCCCCGGCAGCGCGCAGCCCCGGCAGCGCGCAGCCTTGCACCGGGGAGGCAGGGGAGTCGAGGGGGTGGGTGGTGCGGGCTCAGTGGCCCTTGGGTGGTCGGTCGTACCAAAGTCGGCTGTGGTGGTGTTGCCAGCGGTAGGTGCCGTCCGCGAGCTTGAGGAGGTGGAAGGCGGCGTGTTTGGCGCGGTGGTGGTGCCGGCAGAGGGCTTGCAGGTTGTGGTCGTCGGTGGTTCCTATGGGCCAGGGTTGGCGGTGGTCCAGGTCGCAGCTGCGGGCGTCCATGGTGCAGCCGGGGAACACGCAGGTGCGGTCGCGGGCCTGGATGAATCGTCGGAGCCGGCCGGGGATGCGGTAGGCGGCGGTGTTCGGCTGGGTCAGGTCGATCGGTTGCTGGGCTGCCTGTGCAGCGGCTGAGCTGGCGAACAGGTTGTTGCCCATCGCGGTTGGAGTGCGGCCCGGCACCTCGTTGGGCTGGGGGATGTGGGGGTGGTCGTCGACGGTGATGACGTGGCCGTCGCGGTTGTCGACGGCGACGCGTTGCACGCCGCGGGTGTGGTGGAGCAGGTCGCGGGCGGTGCTGGGCAGGATGGGGCCGAAGCCGGGTACCTCGGCGAGTTCGAGTTCGCCGCCTTGGCTGGTGCTGTAGGGCACGACGACCGCGGCGGTCCAGTGCTCGGGCCGGTCGTGGCCGCCGGTGAGCAGGTCGATGAACATGTCGAACATGCGCTCGTCGTGGCTGCGTTCGTCGCCGGGCTGAGGATGGGCGGTGGTGGCCTCGAGCGAGGCTTTGACAGCGGCGATCTGGGCCAGTGGCCCAGTGGCGATGAGGGTGGCTTCCCCGTCGGTGCCCGGGTGGAAGCTGACCCGCCGGTCCCGGATGCGGGCCTGGCGGCGGCGCTCGGCGGCGCCCAGGTCGATCAGCAGCACGGTGCGTTGCACCAGCCGGACGAGCTCTCCTGGGGTCTGGCCGTGCAGCTTGGCCAGGACGACGGCGACGACCGCGGCTTGCTGCAGCTGGCTCAACGGGGTCTTGCCGAGTTCACCGATGATCGCCCGGACGTGGCGCTCGGTCAGCAGGTCGCGTTGTAGGGCTTCGAGCAGGGCGGGTAGGCCGGTGACGGTCAGGGCCAGGCCCAGCAGGTTCTGCGCGGTGACGGGACAGACCTGCAGGAGCAGGGCGACCTGGTCGGCGAGGAACTCCGCGTCGGGCTCCGGTGCGTCGTGGTGCAGCTCGGTCAGCAGCTGGCACAGCTGGGCGAACGAGGCGTTCATGGTGCGTTGCAGGGCTGCGACCTGCTCGAGCTGGGCGTCAGCCAGGAAGATCGAAGAGGACCCGAACACATGTTCTAGTCTACTCTGGCAGCCTCGATAGCGGAAGCCCTGTGGACACCGAGAACATCTGACCCGACGAGCGTCTCGTTCCGACGAGCCGACGACTTCGGTGATCCGGTGGACGTGGCCACTCACGGCTCCTCCAAGGCTGGGTGCTGGCCGGGGGGCCAGCCACCCCGAGCCCAGGGCTGTCGGTGAAGCCGCCCGTTTCCTCCTGCCGACGCGGGGTAGCGGCGGGAAGCCGATCCCGTCCCCCGGAGGCCCCGTGCGACCCACCGTGACCCAACTCCTGCTTGACGGTCAGGCCGTCCCCGGTCCGGGGGAGCTGCTCGACGTCCTGAACCCCCGCGACGACAGCCTGGTCGGACAGGTACCCCTGTGCGGCGGTCCCGAGGTCGAGGCCGCCGTCGGCGGTGCGCAAAAGGCATCGTCCAGCTGGGCCCGTACCAGCCCGGGGGAGCGCAGCGGCATGCTCAAGGCCGCCGCCCGGGCGCTGCGGGAGCGGGCGCAGGAGATCGCCGAGGTCCAGTCCCGCGAGGGTGGCAAGCCGATCGCGGACAGCCGGGGCGGCGTCGACGCCGGCATCGGCGCCCTGGAGCAGTACGCCGAGCTCGGGCCCCTGCACCGCGGACGCACCCTGCAGGGCGACTGGGCGGCCACCGACGTCATGCTCTGGGAGCCGCGGGGTGTCTGCGCCGTCCTGACCCCGTGGAATGATCCGGTCGCGATCTCCCTGCAGGGCCTGGCTGCGGCGCTCGCCGTCGGCGACGTCGTGGTCTACAAGCCGAGCGAGCGCACGCCGCTGTGCGGTGGGCTGCTCGCCGAGGTGTTCGCCGCTGAGCTGCCGCCGGGCGTGCTGCAGGTCCTGCACGGCGACGGCAGCACCGGGGCGGCCCTGGTGGCGCACCCGGGTGTCGACGTCGTCTACCACGTCGGGTCTTCCGCGACGGGCGCCGCGATCCGGCGGGCCACTGCTGACACGGGTGCGCACGCCGTCCTGGAAGGTGGTGGCAAAGACGCCTGCCTCGTCGATGCCGGCGTCGACCCGGCCTGGGCCGCCGGCCAGGTCGCCTTGGGCGCCTTTGCCAACGCAGGCCAGATCTGCGTCTCGGTCGAGCGCGTCTACGTGCACAGCGAACTGGCCGCTGCGTTCTTGGCTGCCCTGGTCGCCGAGGCGGAGGGCTTCCAGATCGGCCCCCTGGTCGACCGGCGCCAGCGCGAGGTCGTGGCGCGGCACGTCGACGAGGCCGTCGCCGCGGGGGCACGCCTGCTGACCGGCGGTGTCGTCCCCGAAGGCCCAGGCGCGTGGTACCCCCCGACCGTGCTGGCCGACTGCACCGACGACATGGCGGTCATGCGGGAGGAGACCTTCGGACCGGTCGCCGCGATGCGCACGGTCACGTCCTACGACGAGGCGTTGAGCGCGGCCGCTCGGTCGGCGTACGGCCTGGCCGCGACAGTGCTCACCAAGGACCTCGGCCATGCCCAGCAGGCGGTACGGGAGCTGGCGGTCGGCACGGTGAAGGTCAATGCCGTGTTCGGCGGAGCCCCTGGAGGGGCCGCCCATCCGCACCGGGGGAGCGGGCAGGGCCTGGGCTACGGCCCCGAGCTGATGGACGAATTCGCTCAGCTCAAGGTCGTCCACTGGGAGCCTGCGCCCTGACCCCCCTACCGGGCCGCGGCCAGGTGGGCCAGGAAGATCGCCGTACCCGGGACCAGCGAGCCGCGCAGCGGGGACCACTGGCCCCACTCCTGCGTCCGGTCCGCCGGCCACTCCGGCTCCACCAGGTCCTCGAGCACGAACCCGGCCGCGACGAGCTCGCGGAGCCGGTCACCGAGGGTGCGGTGGTGCTCGACGTACACCGCAGCGCCGCCCTCGTCGACCTCAACGTAGGGCGTGCGGTCGAAGTAGGACTGCCGCACGGTCAGGCCGAGCGGACCCGGGTCGTCGGGGAAGGCCCAGCGCAGCGGGTGCGTCACGGAGAAGACCAGCCGGCCGCCGGGACGCAGCACCCGGGCGCACTCGCGCAGCGCTCCGGCCGAGTCCGCGACGAAGGGGATCGCCCCGAAGGCGCTCACGAGCAGGTCGAAGGCCGCTCCGCGAAAGGGCAGCCGCTGCAGATCGGCCTGCACGAGCCGCTCCACCCGTACGCCGGAGGCGGTGTCCAGGTGCCGGGCCTGCTGCAGCTGCCCGGCGGAGACGTCGAAGGCCGTCACGCGTGCGCCCTGCGCGACCAGCCAGCGCGCGGCCTGCGCGGCGCCGCAGCCGACCTCCAGCACGTCCAGGTCACGCACCTCGCCGAGCAGCTGCGCGTCGGCCTCGCGGAGCCCTTCCGGGCACCACAGCAGGTCCGTGTCGCCCAGCACCTTGCCGTGCTCGGCGTAGTAGTCCGTCGCGTTGGCGTCCCACCAGTGCCGGTTCGCCCGGGCACTCTCAGCAGCCCCGGCAGCGCGGTGGACCACGGCGGTGTCCGCAGTCGACTGCTCAGCGCCCATACGCGTAGTCTGACGTAGCGCTGCGGGTGCTCGAGTACAGCGTGTCCGCGTTCGTCGCTGCCGTCCTGGCCCCAGCGACCCACCCGCGGCGCAGCGCCACCACGTTCCTCGCACCAACGTCTTGCCTGCACCACCACCGACGTCGCCCGTCCGGGGCGAGGTCATGAGTCCACCGCAGCCGGAGCCCCTTCCTTGACCACCACTCTCGAGACCCCCACGACACCCCAGGTCGCCATCAACGACATCGGGAGCGCGGAGGACTTCCTCGCCGCCATCGACGCGACGATCAAGTACTTCAACGACGGCGACATCGTCGAAGGCACGATCGTCAAGGTCGACCGCGACGAGGTCCTGCTGGACATCGGCTACAAGACCGAGGGCGTCATCCCCTCGCGTGAGCTGAGCATCAAGCACGACGTCGACCCGAACGAGGTCGTCGCCGTCGGCGACATCGTCGAGGCCCTCGTCCTGCAGAAGGAGGACAAGGAGGGCCGGCTGATCCTGTCCAAGAAGCGCGCGCAGTACGAGCGCGCCTGGGGCACGATCGAGAAGATCAAGGAAGAGGACGGGATCGTCACCGGGACCGTCATCGAGGTGGTCAAGGGCGGCCTCATCCTCGACATCGGCCTGCGCGGCTTCCTGCCCGCCTCGCTGGTGGAGATGCGCCGGGTCCGCGACCTGCAGCCCTACGTCGGCAAGGAGCTCGAAGCCAAGATCATCGAGCTGGACAAGAACCGCAACAACGTCGTGCTGTCGCGGCGTCAGTGGCTCGAGCAGACCCAGTCCGAGGTGCGCAGCACCTTCCTGGCCCAACTCACCAAGGGGCAGGTCCGCAGCGGGGTCGTCTCCTCGATCGTCAACTTCGGCGCCTTTGTCGACCTGGGCGGCGTGGATGGCCTGGTGCACGTCTCGGAGCTGTCCTGGAAGCACATCGACCACCCGTCCGAGGTCGTCGAGGTCGGCCAGGAGGTCACCGTCGAGGTCCTGGACGTCGACCTTGACCGCGAGCGCGTGTCCCTGTCGCTGAAGGCGACGCAGGAGGACCCGTGGCAGCAGTTCGCCCGCACGCACCAGATCAACCAGGTCGTGCCGGGCAAGGTCACCAAGCTCGTCCCGTTCGGTGCGTTCGTACGCGTCGACGAGGGCATCGAGGGCCTGGTGCACATCTCGGAG
>JAABUT010002758.1_pt1 | contig 16223 bp, 19 predicted proteins | sample 5559281 | NCBI WGS metagenome assembly JAABUT01 (sample SAMN10711880, study PRJNA513359) | rock metagenome | isolation source: Antarctica rocks | place: Antarctica: Victoria Land, Ricker Hills nord | collected 2016-01-04 | reverse complement strand
TCCGGACATCGACGTGCTGACGGAGGCCATCGCCAGGATCGCCGACTTCCTGGTGGACTACCGGCAGTAGGGCGCTCACGGCTGCCGGGACCGGACCATGATGGACGCGACGAGAACCACCAGCCCGACGACCACGACCACGAGGAACACCGTTCCGATGATCCCCAGGATCATGCCCGCCATCGCGATGCCGCGGTTGCTGTAGGTCGTCACCGAGCTCGCGTCGATCTCCCGCACGGCCCGACGCCCCAGGATCCACGCCACGGGACCGAGGAAGGGCATGCCGATGAGCGACATGATGCCCAGGAATACGGCCGGTACGGCCAGCCGGTGCTCGGCCGTCCCGACGAAGGGCTCGTCGGCGTGGTCGTAGCTCGCCATCGGCGCACCGGGCGTTGGGCTCCCGACCTCGTTCCGGACCTCGCCGGAGCGACCGTTCTGCGGCGGCTGGCTCATTCCGACACCATATCCGAGCCGCCGGCGCGGGCCGGGCGAGAACGAGCAGCCACCTGTCCCGATGGCCCTGCCTGCAGTCCAGGGACTCGACCCGCCAGCCGTTCGCCTCGAGGAGCTCCTGCAGCTGTAGGGACCGCCAGTAGGTGAAGTGCCGCGGCAACCCCAGCTTGTGCTCGCTCCACGCGCTCCCGTCGCCTTCCTTGACGGTGAAGGCAAGCACCCCGCCAGCACGTATGCCGTGCCGGACCTTCGTGAGCACCCTCGCGAGCTCGTCGGGCGAGAAGTGGAGGAACACCGCGAACGCGACGACTGCCTCCCATGGACCACCGAGCTCGTCGGTCAGGGCATTGAGCGCGGCAGGCTCCAGCCCGTCAGCTCGCATCATCTCGAGAAACGAGCGCGTCGCGTCGGAGGGGCGCACCTGCAAGCCCTTGCCGGCAAGGACACGGGCGTTGGCACCGGTGGCGCTGCCGAGCTCGAGCACCCGCGCGCCAGGTGGGAGGGAGCCCGCGATCCGATCGAAGAAGTCCATCAGCCAGCCGGCCTGCGGAGCACGGCTGGTGTCGCGGTAAAGATCCGCACGGGACTCGTAGGTCTGGAGCGTCTCGGCGTTCGCACCATCCGTCACCGCGCCATCGTCCCACCAAGTGCGTCGCTCTCGGTTCGGTGAGCAGCAGCCATGGTCTGACGGAACCGTGGACCGACGGACGTGGCGAGCAGCACCGGGCACGGCGTCGGCACTGCCTCCACCGGAGTCTTCGACCTCAGCAGAAGGCTGTCCCAGGTGACCTCTGCACCGCCCGAGTGGGTCGTCCTCCCGACGTCGCCGGGGGTCGCGCGCCGAGCAGGCGGGCGAGAAGGTCTTCTGATCCGTCAGAGGGTGGCGAGTGCGGCGAGCAGCCGGTCGACGTCCTCGTCGTCGGTGTACGGCGCGACCCCGAGTCGCAGGGCGCCGCCATCCCCGAGCCCCAGCCGGCGCGAGGCCTCCACGGCGTAGAAGCAGCCGGCCGGGGCGTTGATGTCGGCTTCGGCCAGGTGCTTTCGGACGGCGGTCGAGTCGTGCCCCTCGAAGGACGCCAGCAGGGTGGGAGTGCGGTGTGCGGCCCGGGAGTAGACCGTCGCCCCGAGGTCGACGAGGCCGGTCTCGATCCGGGCGCGCAGCCGGTCCTCGTGCTGCTCGATGGCCGCCCAGGACGCGGCCAGGGCGGCGCGCCGTCCCCCGCCCGGGTCACCGGCGAGCGCCGCCAGGAAGTCAACTGCGGCCGCCGCCCCGGCGAGGATCTCGTAGGGAAGCGTCCCCAGCTCGAAGCGCTCTGGCACGGCGTCACTCGACGGCAGGAGCTTGTCGGGGTGCAGCGTCTCGAGGAGCGCCGGGTCGGCGGTCAGCACGCCACAGTGCGGGCCGAGGAACTTGTACGGCGAGCAGGTGAGCACGTCCGCGCCGAGGGCGACCCGGTCGACGAGGACGTGCGCGGCATAGTGCACGGCGTCGACGTGGACCAGTGCGCCGGCTGCGTGCGCGAGATCCGCCAGCGCCCGCACGTCGGGCATCGTGCCGATGATGTTCGAGGCCGCCGTGACCGCGACGACCCGGGTGCGGCCGCTCAAGAGCGGCTCGATGGAGTCCAGCTCACCGGTCTCCGGGTCGAAGTCGAGCCATCGCACCCCGGCTCCCGCCGACTCGGCCGCCTGGACCCACGGGCGGACGTTCGCGTCGTGGTCCAGCCGGGTCACGACGACCTCGTCCCCCGGGAGCCATGTCTTCGCCATCGCCCGGGACAGGTCGTAGGTCAGGGCGGTCATGCTCCGCCCGAAGACCACCCCTCGCGGATCCGTCCCGACGAAGTCTCCGAGGGCTGCCCGGGCATCGCGGACGACGGCCTCGGCACGCTGCTCCGCACGGGTCACCGTGCCGCGGTTGGAGATCGCCGAGGTGAGGACCCTGGCCATCGCCTCACCGACCGGTCCCGGCACCTGCGAACCTCCGGGTCCGTCGAAGTGGGCGGCGCCCTCGGCCAGTGCAGGGAAGTGGGAGCGCAGGACGGCTACATCGAAGGTCACGACCCCGATCCTGCCACCCCTCCTCAGCGCACGAACGCGAAGAGGCGGGTATGCCGGGTGGCCGGCTCCGGCGCCCGCGCCAGCTGGTGCACGCCGACCGACGTCAGGACGCCGGCCGGGGCCTCGAAGGCGACCTCGCCAAACCCGCGGTCGCCGAACCGTCTCCGGATCGTGGGGGTCAGGTCGGGGCTGCGCCGGCTGCGCGTCCAGATCACCCTGGCACCCGGGGCGCAGAAGTCGGGCAGCCGCGCGATGACTTCCTCGACGTCCCGGTCCGAGATGTTGCCGAGCACCCCACAAAGGAGGACGAGGTCGGCCGGTGAGCACCCGGCATACGACTCGGCGTTGCCGGCGTCGGCGCAGCGGACGTCGATACCCGTGAGGCCGGCGGCGTCCGCACTGCCGCGGGCCCGTTCGGCCAGCTCGGGGACGACCTCGACGAGGGTCGCCGTGACCCGCCCGGCGTCGCCGCGCTGCCGGAGGACTCCGAGGAGGTCGCGGCCGTCGCCGGCGCACATGCTGAGGACCCGGACGTCGCGGGGCGCGGTCTCGTCGAGCCACCCAAGGATGTGCCTCTGCACCGTGGACAACCGCCTGGAAAGAGGGGACTCGGGATCGCCGTAGGGGTCGTGCCAGGCCACCCAGTCGGTCGTCATCCCGCCATGATCCCCGACAGGAGCCCGTCGTAGGCTGGGCGGATGTCGACCGAAGAGGGGCGCCCGGCCGACCTGCCGCCGGAGAAGCCGAGCCACCGCAGCATCAGCCTCGGCCGCCGTGAGAAGGGCCACTACACGGTGACCAACGTGCGCGGCGGGACCATTCCCGTCTCGAGCGGCGACGACGCCGACTTCACGCCCGTCGAGCTGCTGCTCGCCGGGATCGCGGGCTGCACCTCGGTCGACGTCGACTTCCTCACGGCGCGGCGGGCCGAGCCCGAGTCGTTCGTCGTCGAGGTCGAGGCCGAGAAGGTCTCCGACGAGCGGGGCAGCCACCTGCGGGACATCGTCGTGACCTTCCGGGTCGGCTACCCACGGGGTGCGGGCGGTGACGCGGCCCGGGCGATCCTGCCCGACATCGTCCGGAAGTCGCACGACCGGCTGTGCACCGTGAGCCGCACGGTGATGCTCGGCGCCGACATCAGGGCGGTCATCGAGCCGTGACCGCCGACCAGAGCCGGGCGGCGCTCAACGTTCTCGACCTCGTGCCGGTCGCCGAGGGCTCCACCGCAGCCGACGCGGTCCGCGTGACGGCCGAGATGGCCCGCTCCGCCGAGGCGTTCGGCTACCGGCGCTACTGGATGGCCGAGCACCACAACATGACCGGGGTGGCGTCGTCGTCGACGGCGGTCCTCGTCGGCCACGTCGCCGCGAGCACCTCGACGATCCGCGTCGGTGCCGGCGGCATCATGCTTCCCAACCACGCGCCGCTCGTCGTGGCCGAGCAGTTCGGCACCCTCGCGACGATCTATGGCGACCGGATCGACCTCGGGCTGGGCCGCGCTCCGGGGACGGACCAGCGCACTGCGATGGCGCTGCGCCGCGACGAGCGCGCGGCCATGGACTTCGCGCACGAGGTCGCACAGGTCCTGCGCTACACCGGTCCGGTGGACCCGGATGCGCCGGTCCGTGCCGTGCCGGGCGAGGGGACGAACGTGCCGGTCTGGATCCTCGGCTCGAGCCACGGCGGCGCGCAGGTCGCGGCAGCGCTGGGTCTTCCCTACTCCTTCGCCTCGCACTTCGCGCCGCGGATGCTGCTCAGCGCGCTGGACGTCTACCGCCTGGGGTTCCGCGCCTCGGAGCGCGCCGACGCGATCCCTCAGCCGCGCACCATGGCCGGAGTGAACGTGATGGTGGCCGACACGGAGACGGAGGCCCGGCACCTCTGGGGCTCGACCCTTGAGCGGTTCCACAGCATCGTCACCGGCCGTCGAGGGCCGCTACCTGCCCCTCCGGACGGCGACGTCACGGCGGCCTGGTCGCCGGCTGAGCGTGCCGCGGTCGAGCAGATGACCAGCTGCTCCTTCGTCGGGACCCCGACGCAGGTCCGCGAGGGGCTCACCCAGTTCGTCCGGCATACCGGGGTCGACGAGCTCATCATCGCCACCGCCGCCCACTCCACGCAGGCCCGGCGGCGTTCGCTCGAGCTCCTCGCGCAAGTGTGGATCGGCTGACCCGAGTGGCGCCACGGGAAATGCCGTTGGCGCGGTTATCGTCGGCTTCGTGACGAGCGATGTCTCCAACGACGCGTTGCCGGTCAACGTGTCCAACAGCGTGGCCAAGGTCGTCGAGGACTACCTCGCCGAGCTCGAGGCCACCGTGCCGGGAGTCGTCGACGGGGTCTACCTCACTGGCTCCGTCGCCCTCGGGGACTTCCACGTGGCCTGGAGCGACGTCGACTTCGTGTCGGTGATCCACGAGCGCCCGACGAGCCAGCAGCAGTCGCTGCTCGCCGACATCCACGAGCGGGTGGCCGCCCGGCACGCGAAGCCCCGGCTCGACGGCTACTACCTCACGTGGGACGACCTCGCGTCGCCGCCCCGACGTGAGACGACGCTCGGCCTGAAGGCCAACGACGGCGTCCTGCACGCGGGCCACAACTGGGTGCCGCCCATCCTCGTCTGGCACGAGCTGCACGACCACGGCCTGCACGTCAGCGGGCCGAACCTTCAGGACCACGAGATCGCCCTCGACCACGAGGCACTGCGCCGGTGGTGCCTCGAGGAGCTGGCCAACCGCTGGACGCCGTGGTGGTTTCGGTCCGCGAAGCTTCTGTCGACCCCCGGGTTCGGGAGCCTCGGAGCGTGGGCGCCGGCGTCAGGGGCACTCGGCGTGGCCCGGGTCCACTACACGCTCGCCACGGGCCGGATCACGTCCAAGTGCGGCGCCGGCGAGTGGGCCCTGTCGGTCGCTGAACCGGAGTGGAAGCGTCTGCTCGAGGAGTGCCTGCGGATCCGGAACCGGCCGGACAGGCGCTCGCTCTACCACAACCCGTTCCGCCGGCGCCGGGACGCGTTGACCTTCATGGACCTGCTCATGACGGTCGACGAGGAGACGTTCGGAGATCGCCCACAAGGCTAGGACGGCCGGCGGGAGAGATCTCCCGTGTCGCCGTTGCACAGCTCACGTGGCCCGGACTGCCGCGGCGGTCGCCGGTAGGCGGCCATGTCCAGGACCTCGCTGCGGTGCCGGGACACCGTGTCGGCTGCAAGTGGCGGCTGCACCCCGAACTCGGCTGTGTCGGCCGGTGCGATGTCGACCGGCACGATGTCGACCGGCGCGACGTCGGCCGACGCGATGTCGGCCGGCCGGGCTGCCTGCAGCGCCCAGGCCAGGACCGCCGCCACCAACGACGTCGAGGTGTTGGCCATGACGCCACTGCCGACCAGGAAGTTCACGACGTTGTCGGTGGCCAGCCCGTACGTCATCTGGGTGGAGTCACCGAACGCGAGCCACAGGAGAGCGGCGACCGACCGCATCGCGCTGAGCGCCGCGATGGCGAGGCTGGCGCCGAGCGCGACGAACCTCGCCCCCGCGCCGACCCGGGGAACCCATGACTGGCGGCTGCTCGCGAACCAGGCGAGCAGGGCCGCAGGCAACAGCGTGGTCAGCGACGCCGCCTGGTTCACGCCCCACACCGCCCACTGGTAGATCCGGACGGGCAGCGGAAGCCCGTTCGGGGAGCCGGAGCTCTGGGTGAGGTCCGGCCAGAAGACCCGGTAGAGCGCGTAGAACTGGTCGAAGAGGCTCAGCAGCACCGCCCCGGCGAGGACGGGGACGATCCAGTCGGGCAGGACGGACCACCGGCCTGACGCCCGGCCCACCGCGGCATACTTCACCCGGACCATGTCCTGATTCTGCCAGCCCCACGAAGGGATGTCCCGATGTCCGTGCCAGATCCCGAGGCCGCTCCACCGCTGCGCTGGGGGATCATCGCTCCCGGCGGCATCGCCAACAAGTTCGCCGAGGCCGTCCACGACTTCACCGCCAGCACGGTCGTCGCCGTCGGTTCGCGCGACGGCGGGCGAGCGGAGGAGTTCGCCGGGCGGCACGGCATACCGAGGTCGTATGCCGGGTACGACCGGCTCGTGCGCGACGAGGAGGTCGAAGCCGTCTACGTCGCGTCACCGCACTCGGGGCATCGCGAGCACGCCCTGCTCGCCATCGAGGCCGGCAAGCACGTGCTCATCGAGAAAGCGTTGGCGCGCAACGGCGCCGAGGCGGAGGAGATCTTCGCCGCCGCTGAGGCCAAGGGCGTGTTCGTCATGGAGGCGATGTGGACCCGGCACCTGCCGCACATCGCCTGGGTCAGGGAGAAGATCGCCGCCGGCGCCATCGGTGAGGTGGTGACGGTCAGTGCGGACCACGGGCAGTCGCTCGACCTCCCCGCGGACCACCGGCTCAAGAACCCCGAGCTGGCCGGCGGGGTGATTCTCGACCTCGGGGTCTATCCGGTGTCGTTCGTCGTCGACCTCCTCGGGGCGCCCAGCGAGGTCAAGGCGGTCGGCCGGCTCACCGAGACCGGGGTCGACGGCCACGTCTCCATGCTCCTCGGCTACGAGGGCGCCGGGGGTGACCGGGGCGACAGCGACAAGGTGATCGCCCTGGTCGACACGACGTTGTGGACGAAGACGCCGACCGTTGCCGTCGTCTCCGGCAGCACCGGCTCCATCGAGCTCGAGGGCGACTTCTACTCGCCGGGGGTGGTGCGGCTGCGCAACGGGGACAAGGCCCGATCGGTGGTCGAGGAGTGGGACGGCAGCGTCGACAACGGTTTCCAGTTCGAGGCGGCCGAGGTGGCGCGGTGTGTCGCCGAGGGGAAGCACGAGAGCGAACGGATGACCTGGGAGTCCTCGCGGGCCGTCATGGCGGTCATGGACGAGGCCAGGCGCCAGGTCGGGGTGGTCTACCCGGGCGAGTGACACCGGCCCGTGACCCAGCTGAGGCCGAGGTGTTTCCGGCGTTCCTGCTTGGGTAGAGGTGTCGTTCATGAAGACTCGTGCATTGGGAACCATGACCGTCTCGACGATCGGGCTGGGCGGGATGCCCATGTCCATCGAGGGCCGCCCCGAACGGAGCCGCTCGATCGCCACGATCCACGCCGCCCTCGATGCGGGGATCACCCTGATCGACACGGCGGATGCGTACCACATCGGTGGTGACGAGGTGGGGCACAACGAGACGCTCATCGCCGAGGCGCTCAAGTCCTACGGCGGCGACACTTCGGACGTTCTCGTCGCGACCAAGGGCGGTCACCTGCGCCCGGGCGACGGGTCGTGGACCATCGACAGCTCGCCGGAGCACCTGCGGGAGGCCTGCGACGCGTCCCTGGCCCGTCTGGGAGTCGACGCCATCGGCCTCTACCAGCTGCACCGCCCGGATACCTCGGGAGTTCCGTACGAGGAGTCGGTCGGTGCGATCCGCGACCTGCTGGACTCAGGAAAGATCCGGATGGCTGGAGTCTCGAACGCCGACCCCGAGCAGATCCGCCTCGCCCAAGACGTGCTGGACGGCCGGCTGGCCAGTGTGCAGAACCAGTACTCGCCGGCATACCGAAGCTCCGAGCCTGAGCTGCGGCTGTGCCAGGAGCTGGGGATCGCCTTCCTTCCCTGGTCGCCGCTCGGGGGGATTACCAAGGCTGCCGACCTCGGCTCGCAGTTCGCGCCATTCCAGGAGGTCGCTGACGCGCACGGCGTCAGCCCACAGCAGGTCACCCTGGCCTGGATGCTCGCGACGGCTCCTGTGGTGGTCCCCATTCCGGGGTCATCACGCCCGGAGACGATCGCCGACTCGGCCTGCGCCGTCGACCTTGAGCTCACCGCCGACGAGCTGCAGCGTCTCGACCAGGCGTCCTGACTCAGCACCGGGCTACGACGGCACACACGTTTTTTACACCTCAGGTGTATTTTGCGAGTATGGCCAGAGTGAGAACGAACATCGAGATCGAGGACAGCTACGTCCAGACGGTGATAGATCGCTATGGCCTGCGAACGAAGACGGACGCCGTCGACCTCGCCCTTCGCCACCTGGCCGGCCAGCGGTGACGCGCGACGAGGCGCTGGCCATGCGCGGCGCACACGCCATGGGTGAAACGCCGTCCGAGGTCGACCCGCGCACGAGCCGATGATCCTCGCGGATACGTCCGCCTGGGTCGAGTACGACAGGGCGACCGGTAGTGCGGTCGACCAGCGATTGGCGGATCTGATTGCGGGCATCGACGACGAGGGCCCGCTTGCTGTGACCGAGCCGGTGATCATGGAGGTCCTCGCCGGAGGCACGCACCGACGCGCGCGAGCGCGACCTGCCCGGCTGCTGCTGCGGTTCCATCTCCAGCCTCTCGACCCTGCGGCGGACTACGAGGCGGCCGCGCGCATCTACCGCCGGTGCCGAACCGTCGGCGTCACACCACGCGGCCTCATTGACTGCCTGGTCGCTGCCGTGGCCTGGCGAAGCGGTGCCACCCTGTTGGCGCAGGACACCGATCTGCAACGGGTCGCAGACGTCCTCGGGGTCACCATGGATACGTCATCCGGTCAGCGGTGATGCGCGCAGATCCGGGCGCCGATGCGTAGGGTCACCGCAGCCCTCACCGTGTGCAGATGTCAGCCCGTCGTCGCGGCGCCGAAGATGTCCTGGTCGAGGCCCCCAGCGTTCGGGCAGGTGTCCGACGGGCCCGGGTTCCGGCACTGCAGGACGTCGAAGCCCTCACCTCCGACGTACCTCGGGTCGTCGCCACGGGCGACCTGACGGGTGTCGGTCCACACGTTGAAGGCGAAGGACCCCACGGAAGAGACGTAGTTGTAGTCGCCGTGGAAGGGCACCTGTCGGTCTCCGAACATCTCGTAGTTGGGCATCTGGGTGACCGACGACAGCCTGGCCACCGCCCAATTCGCCCCGCCGTCCCGGGAGGACGCCCCGTAGGTGTCCAGCCCTTGCGTCGCCGTCGCGAACCCGCCGGGGTCACGGTGGGCACCGTCGTTGCCCGGCGGGTACTGCACGCTGTATGCCGGGTCGTTGCGGCTGTCGTGCCACACCGCGTGCAGGACCCCACCGTCCGCGTTGATGTCGGGGTAGAACTGGTGCCCACGCTCGGTGCGAGCGAGCAGTGTCGGGGCCGACCACCCGGTAGTGCCGAGGGTGCTGAAGAAGATGCCGCCCTGCCCGACGCGACGGGTGCCACCCGCTGGGTCGGCCGTGTTGTAGGTCGTGGCGGAGGGCTGCTCGGTGCCGGGAATGATCGCGTCGTAGGTCAGGTACACGCGCTGGTCGGCGGCGGCGGCCTTGGGGTCGGCGGTGATCCGGGGCTGGCTGTCGTGGCGGAGGAAGACAAAACCGCTCTGGCAGGCGAACGGGCCGGACCCGCAGTCGCGGCTGTCCCCCACCGAAGCCTCACCGGCCTCGGACGCGGGGCCATCGGCGTTCTTGAAGGCCTGGTCGCGGGCCTGCGCCGCCGCCGCAGGACTACCGGCAGAGTCGGCCGCATCGAAGGGCTCGAATGTCGCGGCGGTGGCCGGCTTGCTGAAGCTGCCGCCCCCGTCGGTGGAGACGACGTACTGGATCGAGGTCTCCTGGTGACCGCGGTTGCTCTCGAACTGACGGTAGGCGACGTAGACCGTGCCGTTGCTCGTCACGGCGATGTCGGCGAACTGGACGTTCTTCGACCCGGTCGAAATCTTCGCCATGTGGCTGAAGGTCTTTCCGTGGTCAGTGGAGCGGCTGAACTGGATGGAGTTGTTGCCGCCAATGCCCTGGAACAGGCTCCAGGCCCCGTAGACGTTCCCCGCGTATGGGCTGTTGACGCCCCGGTCGACCTCGATCGACGTCTTGTCGTTGAACCGGCCGTTCAGGGCCGGCCCACCACTTCCGACGATGACCGTCCGCACGTAGTGGGCGGCGTCCTGGTCGTAGGTGGCGATCCAGACCGAGCCGTTCTGCGGCGCGGTCCGGTTGAAGGCGTTGCCCATGTAGAACAACCGACCCTCGTTGTCCCACGCCTGGACGGGGTCGCCGGCGTTGCCGATGCCCCGCTGCTGCAAGGGGCTCGCAAGCCCCTCCGGGGACTTGTCGGTGGGGTAACCGGGGAGCAGGCTGTCGGTCCACGTCCTCCCCGAGTCCATGCTGCGGTAGAAGCCGGTCCAGGTGCCCCCGGCCAGCGGGACAGTGCAGTAGTCGTTGGATCCGGCCACCACGATCGAGGGACGCCGCGCGTCGACCGCTGTGGACGGCTCGTTCTGCTGCCGGCGGTTGCCGCCGCATGCGGTGATCGCGTCGCCCGCCGGCGCGGGCCGGTCATTCGCCTTGACATAGGCCGAGTCCACCGTCACCGCGACGTCCCCACCGTCGACTGGCGAGGCCGATGCGGTCAGCAGCGGTGGTCCGAGCGCCAGCGCCCCGATCGACAAGGTGGCCGCGGTGGCAAAACGCAACGAGTGACGTCGCATGTCCCAGTCCTGTCCTCACACGCATGGTTCGCGGTTTCGCGCCGGCCCCCGTCAGCGCGCCCTCCCCGTTCGGTCAGTTGGACGACCGGGGAGCTCCTCGCCGGACGATCCTGCGTCCCGACGTCGAGCCAACCCCACCTTGGCGACTCGCGCCCCCGGTTGGCAAGGGCCGGACGTTAAAGGCTCGGTATCAGTCGCGGGTGTCTACGGTTGCGCTCATGGCCGATGCGATCTTCGAGCACCCGCGGCTCGCGGCGATCTATGACGCGCTCGACCCCGACCGGTCCGATCTCGAGGCCTACGTCGACATCGCGGACGAGCTCAACGCTGACAGCGTGGTGGACGTCGGCTGCGGCACAGGGACCTTCGCGCTGCTTCTCGCCGGTCGCGGCCTCGAGGTGACGGGCGTCGATCCCGCGGCCGGATCGCTGGCCGTTGCCCGCGCCAAACCCGGCGCGGAGCGGGTGCGCTGGGTCCACGGTGACGCCACGTCCCTTCCCCCACTGCAGGTCGACCTTGCGACGATGACCGCGAACGTGGCCCAGGCGATCGTCGACCCGCTGGACTGAGAGGCGACTCTGCGCAGCCTGTATGCCGTGCTGCCGCCTGGGGGGTACCTCGCCTTCGAGACGCGCGACCCGGCATACCGGGCCTGGGAGCAGTGGAACCGTTTGGCCTCCTACAGCCGCACCGAAATCCGCGAGGTGGGCCGGGTGGAGAGCTGGGTCGAGGTGACCGATGTGAGTGCACCCTTGGTGAGCTTCCGGGGAACGTGGGTGTTCGCCTCGGACGGCGAGGTCCTGACGTCGGACTCCACTCTGCGCTTCCGCGAGCGGGATGAGGTCGAGGCCTCCCTGATCCAGCACGGCTACGCGGTGGACGAGGTGCGCGACGCTCCGGACCGGCCAGGCCGAGAGCTCGTGTTCCTGGCGCGGCGCGAAGGTTGAGAAGCGGGCATGATCGTGGACATGAAGGTTGAGCTGTTGTACTTCGACGGGTGTCCCAACTGGGTGGAGATGGACGCGCGGGTTCGCGCGGCGCTCGAGTCGGTCAGTTGCGGCGACAGTGAGGTCGAGCGCGTCCTGGTGTCCACGCCGGCGCAGGCCGAGGAGATGGGCTTTCCGGGTTCGCCGACCGTGTTAGTGGACGGGCGTGACCCGTTCGCCGAGCCCGGAGCCCCTGTGGGGCTCGCGTGCCGGCTCTATCGCAGCGGTGATGAGCTGGCCGGGCTGCCCACGGTGCAGCAGCTCGTCGGGGCCCTCACGCGGCTGACGCCGCACGGTTCCTCACCGGGTCACACCGGCGAGTAGCCGCTTCGCCTCCAGGGTGTCGTCACTGGAGAACCGGCCGTAGAAGGCGTGCCGCGACCCCAGGAGTGCGGCCCCGGCGTCCGCGACGTGCTCGAAGTGTCGGGTGGCGAAGTGCGTTCCTGAGCGGCAGACCAGGACGTGGACGAACTCGTGTCGCAGGACCTCGAGAGCGAGAGCGTTCGTGGTGGCCTTGGAAACCCAGACCTGGCACGTGCGCATGTCGGTCACCGCGTACACCGGAGCCCCGCGGTAACCGGGCATCGAGCCGAGGTGCACCGCGAAGCGGTTCCGGGCAGCGAAAGCGGTCACGGCTCGATCCCTCGCTGAGCCGTCCGGCCGCTGGACAGGGCGGAGGGCGAGCGGCCGCGCAGCCGTCTGGTGCGTGGGTATCGGCGACGGGTTGGCGACCGGCGCCGAGGCGGCCGAGGCGGGGCTCGGCTCCACAGTGGCTGGACGAGGCGCGTCCGCAGCGGCAGCGGCTCCGACGGGGCCGGTCCCGGCGAGCAGGGCTACCAGGACGGCTCGGGTGGTGAAGCGGGTGTGGTTCGTCGTTGGCTTCATCTGTCCATCCTGCCTCAGTGGTCGACTGGGAGGTCCTGCGGGGCCGCGGCCCGACCACGGGAGCCCGGCCACGGCCGGTCCGACTCCTGGTGCCGTCAGTCCTGGGTGCGCCGGTGGAAGGCTCGCAGCGCGAGCGGCATGAACACCAGGGTCAGCCCCAGGGACCAGGCGATGGTCACCAGGACCGGGTGGTGCAGCGGCCAGGAGGCGTCCGGGGGAGCCGGTGGCGTGTTGCCCCAGAGGACCCGGAGCGACTGGACGAGCGCCGAGACCGGGTTCCACTCGGCGATGGTCCGCAGCCAGGGCAGCATCTTGTCGGTCGGCGCGAAGGTGTTGGCCAGGAAGGTGATCGGGAACATCACCGTGAACATGAAGCCGTTGACCGCCTCCGTCGAGCGCATCATCGAGCCGACGAGGATGCCGAACCAGATCATCGAGAAGCCGAAGAGCAGGATGAGCACGAAGGCGAGGACTGCCTCGAGGACGCCACCACGGATCCGCCACCCGATGAGCAGACCGGTCAGCGCCATGACGACGATGCCGATGCTGGAGTGCATGAGGCTGGAGATGCTGCGGCCGATGAGCACCGAGGCCCGGGAGATCGGCAGCGACCTGAAGCGGTCGACGATGCCCTTGTCGATGTCCGTGTTCAGCCCGATGGCCACGATGAACGACGCGAAGGCGATGGTCTGGCCCATGATCCCGGGCAGCAGCCACTCGCGGTAGGACGAGCTGTCGGTCGTGATCGCGCCGCCGAAGACGAAGGCGAAGAGCGCCACGAACATCACCGGCTGGATGGTCACGTCGAGGAGCAGCTCCGGCATCCGGCGGATGTGCAGAAGGTTGCGGCGGGTGATGACGAGCGACTGTCCGAGAACGCCGACCGGGCGGATCGCGGGCCGTGCCAGGGGAGCGCTGCTGGTCATGATGCCTCCACGGCTTGGCGGACGTCCTGCTCGTCGGTGGCCTCCTCGGCCCGGTGGCCGGTGAGGTGCAGGAAGACGTCATCAAGGCTCGGGCGCTTGAGGCCGAGGTCGTCGAGGACGATCGCGCTGTCCTCGAACACCGCCGCGATCCGGGTCATGTCGCGCAGGCCGTCGGCAGGTGCGGTCAGCTGACGGGCCGAGGCGTCGACATGGACCTCGGCAACGTGCCGGCGAAGCAGGCCCTCGGCTGCGGGGAGGTCGGCAGCGTGCGAGACGGTCAGCACGAGGCTGGCCCGTCCTGACTGGTCCTTGAGCTCGAGCGGCGTGCCGGCGGCGATGACCTTGCCGTGGTCGATGACGACCACCTGGTCGGCGAGCTGGTCCGCCTCCTCGAGGTACTGGGTCGTCAGCAGCAGCGTCGTGCCGTCGGCGACGAGCTCGCGCAGGACGTCCCACAGCTCGACCCGGCTGCGTGGGTCGAGGCCGGTCGTGGGCTCGTCGAGGAAGAGGACCGGTGGAGTGGCGACGAGGCTCACGGCAAGGTCCAACCGGCGCCGCATCCCCCCGGAGTAGGTCTTGACGATCCGGTCGCCCGCCTCGGCGAGGGAGAACCGGTCGAGCAGGTCCTCCACGGCTGTCTTGAGATAGCTGCGGGTCAGGCCGTAGAGGGAGCCGATGAGCCGGATGTTCTCGCGCCCGGTGAGCAGCTCGTCGACCGTGGCCGCCTGGCCGGTCAGGCCCATGCTGCGCCGCACCTGGTCCGGCTCCGTGCGCACGTCGTGACCCGCCACGAGGGCGGTGCCGCTCGTCGGCGTGCTCAGCGTCGTCATCATCCGCACGGTGGTCGTCTTGCCGGCGCCGTTGGGACCGAGCAGCCCGAGGACCGACCCGCGGGGGACGGAGAAGCTCACGTCGTCGACGGCGAGGGTCTTCCCGAAGCGCTTGACCAGGCGCACGGCCTCGATGGCCGGAGTGTTGTCCACGGTGCACACGATAGGCGCGGGCGGTGACGCCTCACCACGCCTTATCCTCCCTGGTGCCGCTCGTGCCGCTCGTGCCGCTGGTGCCACTCGGTCAACCGTTGGGTGCCAGCCGGCGCACCGTGAGGATCTGCTCGCTCCGTCCCACTTGCCCATCGGCGTCGTGCAGGGTGGAGGACGTCAGACCGACCCCGTTCGCCCCGAAGACCACCTGCGTGTCGAAGCCGACCCAGGGCCCGGCGGGCTCGCGGAAGAGGTGCACCGTGAGGTCGACGTTGGGAAACATCCACTCACCCGGGGCCTGCCGGACGGCGATGCCGTTCGCGGTGTCGACGAGGCCGAGGAAGGCGGCCGTCGGGCTGGAGTCGACCCCAGCGACGAGAGCCGTCCCGGTGCGCAGCCACGCCTGGCCACGACCCGGCTCGTTGCTCGTCGCCACCCGTCCCTCGAGCGAGGAGATGAAGCCACCGCCCCAGACCTCGCCGCCCTTCCAGGCGGGCATCGACTCGGGCGCGGGCAGCGGCCCGGCGCCTCCCCCGGCCACTTCCGCGGTCTCCTGCCGGGCGAGCCGCCAGGCGGTGGCGCGGACCACGGGTCGCCCACCGGCGACCAGGGTCGCCTCGACGAGCTCGATCGTCCGGCCCGGCCGCACGGTCTGCACCGACACCTCACTGGGCTCGGCAGGGATCATGCCGAGGATCTCGTAGGTGATCCGCGCCAGCTGCATGTCCTCCCGCGGCTGGTGCCCGTCGATGGCGTGGGCGAGAAGACCCGAAACCGGACCCATGTGCTGCTCGCGCGGGTTCCACACCCCCAGCGCGTGGGAGGTCGGCTCGTAGGCGCCGTCGCCCAGAAACGTGTAGTAGCTGCCCGACGAAGGGTCGAGTCCTTGCTCCGTATGCCGGGTGCTCTCCGTCGTCACAGCGCTCACTGTAGGCAGGGGGCCGGGTGCTCAGCCGCGGACGGCGGTTCACTTCTCTTGGTCGCGAGCTCAGCGGACGCGGTCGAGCACCTCCCGGGCGCACGCCTCGGCCGAGAGCTCGGGCAGCCAGTGACCCTTGGCCAGCTCGACGAAGCGGTAGTCGGCCTCGACCATCGCGCCCGTCCCCTCGGCCGCCCGACGCCCCAGCACCCGGTCGTCGCACCCCCAGACGTACGTCGTCGGGATCCGGGTGCGGTGGACGTCGCCGTGCGAGAGCGGGAGCGCGCGGTACCAGGCGAGGGCCGCCGTGAGCGCTCCGGGCGCGGCCATCCGGGCCAGGTAACGGTCGGCGACCTGAGGTGGCAGGCCGGAGCTCAGCAGGGCCGGACGGAACATCCGGGAGAACAGCAGCTCGGGCAGCACGGGCACCTGGAACCACGCGATGTAGCCGGAGTGCACCGCCTGCCAGGGGTCTAGCAAGGCCCGCCGGAGCGCTGCCGGGTGCGGGGTGGAGAGCACGGTCAGCGTCTCGAACCGGTCGCGGTGGCTGCCCGCCGCCGCCCAGGCGAC
>JAABUT010002754.1_pt1 | contig 16234 bp, 12 predicted proteins | sample 5559281 | NCBI WGS metagenome assembly JAABUT01 (sample SAMN10711880, study PRJNA513359) | rock metagenome | isolation source: Antarctica rocks | place: Antarctica: Victoria Land, Ricker Hills nord | collected 2016-01-04 | reverse complement strand
GCCATTGACGCGGCAGGAAGGGCCGCAAGTCGTTCAGGCCCGGCAGGTCGTTGTGGACGTCGGTGTCGATCAGGCGCAGCGCGGCGATCCGCCCCGCCGCCGTCGTCGCGCGCGGTTCGAGTACGATTCCCATGTCTCCCCCTTTTCATCGGACAGTTGGTCTGGCCGACCGTTCGCCAACGCCGCGCTCGCCATACCCGTATGGTGGGGGCATCGCGCGGTCCCGGCTGCCCCTTGCTCCCTGTACTATAGCGCACCGGCACAGCGCTGGCGAACGATCTGGCCCTTCTTCCGAGCGCCGCCTGACCGATCGGTCATACCCTTCCCCGGCCCCGGTCGCTATACTGGATGAAGGGCTGGCGGACGACGTTGCGCTCTGCGGGGCTGCGGCGCGTCCTTCTATCGCACGACCGGTGACTTTGCGACCGACACCACACTAAAGGATGGCCTCCCGCGATGCTACGACGCTTCTTCGCCTACTACCGCCCGCACCGCAGGCTCTTCGCCCTCGATTTCTCCTGCGCGGTCGTCGCGGGGCTGCTGGAACTGGCCTTTCCGCTCGCGGTGCGCGCGTTCGTGGACGAGCTGCTGCCGAGCCGCGAATGGGGGCTGATCGCTTTCGCCGCCGCCGCGCTGCTGGGCATCTATCTGGTCAATACCGGCCTGATGGCGATCGTGACCTACTGGGGCCACATGCTCGGGATCAACATCGAGACCGAGATGCGCCGCAAGAGCTTCGATCATCTGCAGAAGCTATCGTTCCGCTTCTACGACAATCAGAAGACCGGCCACCTCGTGGCGCGCGTGACCAAAGACCTGGAAGAGATCGGCGAGATCGCGCACCACGGCCCCGAGGATCTCTTCATTGCGATCATGACCTTTATCGGGGCGTTCGCGCTGATGTTCGCGATCAATCCCCAACTCGCCCTGATCACCGCCGTGCTGGTGCCGATCATCGCGCTCCTCACCAGCCGCTATGGCGGGCGGATGACGCGGACGTGGGGCTCCCTGTTCGGGCGGGTGGGCGATTTCAACGCGCGAATCGAGGAGAACGTCGGCGGGATGCGCGTCGTGCAGGCGTTCGCCAACGAGGACCACGAGCGCCGACTGTTCGCCGAGGACAACGCCCGCTACCGCACGACCAAGCTCCAGGCGTACGGGCTGATGGCCGCCAGCATGTCGCTGAGCTACCTGAGTATGCGGCTGACGCAACTGGTGGTGATGGTCGCCGGGGCCTACTTCGTCATGCAAGGGAGTCTGAGCGAGGGGGGCTTCATCGGCTTCCTGCTGCTGGTCAACGTCTTCTTCCGCCCGGTCGAGAAGATCAACGCGGTCCTGGAGACCTATCCGAAGGGGATCGCCGGTTTCAAGCGGTATACCGAGCTGCTCGACACCGCGCCCGATATCGCCGATGCACCCGGCGCGCTCGCGGCCACCGGGCTGCGCGGGGCCATCGCCTATGAGGGGGTCGAGTTCGGCTACACGCCGCAACAGCGGGTGTTGCGGGGGATCGATCTGGCGATCCGCCCCGGCGAGACGGTCGCCTTCGTCGGGCCGTCCGGCGCGGGGAAGACGACGATCTGCTCCCTGCTGCCGCGCTTCTACGAGGTCGAGGCGGGGCGGATCACGATCGACGGGATCGACATCCGCGACATGACGCTGGCCTCGTTGCGGCGGCAGATCGGCATCGTACAGCAGGATGTCTTTCTTTTCGCCGGGACTATCCGCGAGAATATCGCCTACGGTCGGCTCGACGCGAGCGAGGCGGAGATCATCGACGCGGCGAATCGCGCGCGTCTCGGCGGCCTGATCGAGGATCTGCCCGCCGGGCTCGATACGGTCATCGGCGAGCGCGGCGTGAAACTCTCCGGCGGGCAGAAGCAGCGCCTGGCGATCGCGCGGATGTTCCTAAAGAACCCGCCGATCCTGATCCTCGACGAGGCGACCTCCGCGCTCGACACCGAGACGGAGCGGGCGATCCAGGGGGCACTGGCGGAACTCTCCGAGGGGCGCACGACGCTGGTGATCGCGCACCGGCTGGCGACGATCCAGGGGGCCGACCGGATCGTGGTGGTGGACGAGAGCGGCATCGCCGAGCAGGGGCGGCACCACGAGTTGGTCGCCGCCGGGCGGACCTACTCGCGGCTGCACGAGGCGCAATACGGCGGTGCCGTGCGGTAGGGCTGGTGCCGCGCCGCCTCGCTCCGCTCGATGGGGCGAGCCTCCTGCCGGATGGCTCCGGTGGTTGCCCCTTCTGGTAATACCACTGCTTTGACACCGAATCGGACCTATGCTACCGTCCTGGCAGCGGGCGCGGCGCGGTCGTGAGGCTTGCTCCAGACACCGATGCTCCCTCAGTCCTCGCGCACCCGCGCCGCGCCGCCGCATCGCGCATAGCGCGGTGACCATCGTGCGTGATGCACCGCGTGGCGCAGGGGCCACGCGGCGTGGGAGGGGACGATGATCGCGACCGAGGCGACGACGACGGGTGCGACGGAGCAGCGCGCGCCGCTGATCGATTGCGACGTCCATAACCGGGTGCCGGGGGTCGAGGCGCTGTTTCCCTATCTGCCGCCATATTGGGTCGATCACGTCGCGCAATCGGCCTTTAAGGGGGCGCAGAGCACCTACCATCCGAAAGCCTCACCGCCCGTCGCGCGGCCCGGCAGCACCCCGACCGATGGCCCTGCCGGATCGAGCCTCGCCCTGCTGCGCGAGCAACACCTCGACCCGCTCGGCGTCGAGATCGCGATCCTCAATTGCCTCTACGCGATCGATAGTTTGCACAACCCCGAGGCGGCGACCGCGTTCGCCAGCGCCGTCAACGACTGGCAGATCGCCGAATGGCTCGGGCCGGAGCCGCGCCTGCGCGCCTCGATCGTCGTGCCGACCCAGCTACCCGAACTGGCCGCGCGCGAGATCGAGCGGGTCGCGGACTATCCGGGCTTCGTCCAGGTGCTCCTCCCGGCGCGCACCGAACATCCTTATGGGAGCCGCCTCTACCGCCCGATGTGGGAGGCGATCGCGCGGCGGGGTCTCGTGGCCGGGATTCACTTCGGCGGTGCGCCGGGAAATCCGCCCTTCCCGTCCGGCTGGCCCTCCTATTACGCGGAGGAGTATGCCGGGATGGCGCAAGTCTTCCAGTCGCAGCTCGCCAGCATCGTCAGCGAAGGGGTCTTCGACCTCTATCCGTCGCTCCGCGTCACCTTGATCGAGAGTGGCTGCACCTGGCTCCCGGCGTTCCTCTGGCGGTTCGATAAGGAATGGCGCAATCTCCGCTCGCTGGTGCCGTGGGTGAAGCGCGCCCCCTCGGCCTACATCCGCGAGCATGTCCGCCTGACCCTCCAACCGTTCGACGCCCCGCCGACGAGTGAGGAGCTGCTGGCGACCGTGGCGCAGATCGGCTCCGCCGAGATGCTGCTGTTCAGCTCCGACTATCCGCACCGGCACACCGCCGATCCGCTGGCGGCGGTCCTGCCGGGCCTGCCCGCCGCGTTGGTGCGGCGCATCCGGGCAGACAATGCGCGCGCACTCTACGGTTTCCCGGCGTCGCCGTCCGTGTCCTGAGCATGTCGCTGCGTAAGGAGGATGACCGATGGCTACCACTATGCCGCGCGCCGCGACCGCGACGCGGACCCGGCCCGCGCTGATCGACTGCGACATTCACAACGAACTCGACTCCGAGCGCGACCTTTATCCGTATCTCCCGGCGTGCTGGCTCGAGTACATCAAGACGTACGGGCTGCGCGGGCCGTCCGGCGGCTTCTACCCGCGTTTCCTGAACCGCCGCAACGACGCTTATCCGCCGTCCGGGCGCGAGGCCGGCTCCGACCCCGCGTTCACCTCGCGGCAGTTGCTCGACGAGTGGAATGTTGTCTACGGCATCCTGAATCCGCTGACGGGGGTGGGGTCGCAGCTCAATCCCGAGTTCGACGCGGCGCTGGCGACGGCGGTGAACGACTGGCAGGCCGCCGAGTGGCTCGATCCGGAGCCGCGCCTGCGCGCCTCGATCGTGGTGCCGTTCGAGCACGCCGATCTGGCGGTGGCGGAGATCGCGCGCCGCGCCCGCGACCCCCGCTTCGTACAGGTGCAATTCAGCGGCAGGCCGCGCGAGCCGATGGGGCGGCGCAAGTACTGGCCGATCTACGCCGCCTGCCAGGAGTATGGGCTGACGGTGATGTCGCACGCCTTCGGCTCCGGCGGGGGTCCGATCACCGGGGCCGGGTGGCCCTCCTTCTATATCGAGGACCACATCGGCCCGGCGCAGTCGATGCAGGCCAACCTGATCAGCATGGTCTACGAGGGGGTCTTCGAGCGCTTCCCACGATTGCGCGTCGTCTCGGCGGAGAACGGCTTCGGGTGGGCACCCGCGCTCGCCTGGCGGCTGGACAACACCCATGCGCTGCTCGGCGACGAGTTGCCGCACCTCAAGCGCAAGCCGTCCGAATATTTGCGCGAGCACGTCTGGTTCTGCACACAGCCGGTCGAGGAGCCCAATCTGCTCGATCTGCTCCGCACGATCGAGCAGATTGGGGCCGATCGGCTGATCTTCGCCAGCGACTACGCCCACTGGGATTGGGACGCCCCGGACACCGTGCTGCCGCCGCGCCTGGACGAGGAGAGCCGCCGCAAGATCCTCTACGAGAACGCGCGCGAACTGTATCGCCTGCCGGACATGGCGGCGCAGGGGTAGGGATGGCACGCTACATCGTGGCGCGCGCGGACGAGATCCCGGACGGCGCACGGAAGATCGTGGAGGTGGCAGGACGGTCGCTCGGCGTCTTCAACCTGGCGGGGGAGTTCTTCGCCCTGCGGAACCGCTGCCCCCATCAGGGCGGGCCGCTCTGCGAGGGGAAGACCTGGGGGCTGGCGCAGACGCGGGTGCCGGGCGAGATCACCTACAGTCGCACGCGCGAGATCCTGACCTGTGCCTGGCACGGCTGGGAGTTCGACATCCGCACCGGGCGTTCCTGGTGCGACCCGGACCGCCTGCGCGTGCGTCGTTACGAGGTCAGCGTGGAACAGGGCGCGGCGGTCGCGCCCGGCGAGGACGCGCCCGCGCCGGGGCTGGTGCCGGGGCCATACACCGCCGAAACGTTCGCGGTGACGACCGAGGGCTCGTATCTGGTCGTGGAGATCGGCTCCTGAACGAGCGATGGGGTTGCGATCGACGATATACGGTCTGGTGCATCAGCGTAGAATCGCTGCATCCAATCCCCTGCGCGGACTAGGTAAGGGCTGGTCAGCCAGTATGCGACGCTGCGGTGCGTGACCGGCGCGCCAGGTGATGAGATACTGTGGGCGGTACCGGGGACGCTCTCCCAGACAGCGCGGCGAGACGCTTGGTGCCACATCCATTGTAGCGATCATCCTTGCAACAAAATGGTGGGCCATGACCGCCGAACGCGACCGCCTGCGCGCCGATTACGCCGCCTGGACCCGCTGGGGGCCGTATCTCAGCGAGCGCGCCTGGGGGACGGTGCGCGAGGATTACAGTGTGAACGGCGACGCCTGGGGCTCCTTCCCGCACGACCACGCGCGCTCCCGCGCCTACCGCTGGAACGAAGACGGGCTGGCGGGCATCTCCGACGACAAGGGGCGGGTCTGCTTCGCGCTGGCCCTCTGGAATGGGCGCGACCCGATCCTTAAGGAGCGCCTCTTCGGCCTCACCGGGCCGGAGGGGAATCACGGCGAGGATGTCAAGGAGTACTACCACTACCTCGACGCCACCCCGACGGGTTCATACCTGAAGATGCTCTATCGCTACCCGCAGGCCGCCTTCCCCTACGAGCGTTTGCTGGCGGAGTCACGCGCGCGCGGGCGCGACATGCCGGAGTTCGAGTTGCTCGACACCGGCATCTTCGACGACGGGCGATTCTTCGATGTCGTCGTGGAGTATGCCAAGGAGTCGCCGACCGACATCGCGATCCGCCTCAGCGTCACCAATCGCGGGCCGGAGGAGGCGACGATCTGGCTCCTACCGACCCTCTGGTATCGCAACACCTGGTCGTGGGGGCCGGGGCAGCGGCGCGGCGAGCTGACCGCAGCGGCGATCCGGCAGGGCGACGATACGACCATCCCGGCGATCGGGGGGATCCACCCGCTTCTCGGCGAACAACTCCTCCTCTGCGAGGGGGCCGACGAGCTCCTTTTCACCGAGAACGACACCGCGCTCCAGCGCCTCTATGGCGTGCCGAATCCGACCCCGTTCGTCAAGGATGGCTTCCATCGCTACGTGATCGGTGGGGAGGGCACGGCGATCAATCGGGCCGGGCACGGCACCAAGGCCAGCGCCCTCTACCGGCGCGCGATCGCGCCGGGAGCGACGCTGGCCGTCCGGCTGCGCCTGATCGTCTCGTCCGCCGCAAATCCCGGCGGCGAGCCGCCCGGGGCGGGGGAGGAGGATCTGCCGCCGCGCGTCCCGTCGCCGACGCCGCGCGACTGGCGGGAGAGCGCGACGCGGCTCGGCGTGGTCGGCACGCCCGCGCCCTTCGCCAACTTCGCGGCGACCTTCGCCGCGCGTATGCGCGAGACCGACGACTTCTACGCGGCCCTGGCACCGGGGCAGACGGTGGACCTCGCGCTTGTCTTCCGGCAGGCGATGGCCGGTCTCCTGTGGTCGAAGCAGTTCTACCACTACGTGGTGGCGCGTTGGCTGGCCGGCGATCCGGGCCAGCCGCCCCCGCCCCCGGAGCGGCGGCTCGGGCGCAACCACGAGTGGGGTCACCTCTATAACGAGCGGGTGATGTCGATGCCCGACGCCTGGGAGTACCCCTGGTACGCCTCCTGGGATCTGGCGTTCCACTGCCTGCCGCTGGCGCTGCTCGATCCTACCTTTGCCAAGGGTCAGCTCGATCTGCTGCTGCGCGAGTGGTATCAGCACCCGAACGGCCAGAACCCGGCCTATGAGTGGGCCTTCGGCGACGTGAATCCGCCGGTCCTCGCCTGGGCCGCCTGGCGCGTCTACCTGATCGAGCGGACCCATCACGGCGAGGCCGACCGGCAGTTCCTGGAGCGGGTCTTCCACAAGTTGCTTCTTTCGTTCACCTGGTGGGTGAACCGCAAGGACGCCGAGGGGAACAACGTCTTCGAGGGGGGCTTCCTCGGTCTGGACAACATCGGCGTCTTCGATCGCAGCAAGCCGCTGCCGACCGGCGGTTTCCTGGAACAGAGCGACGGCACGAGCTGGATGGCGATGTTCAGCCTCAACATGCTGACGATCGCCCTCGAACTGGCGCGCGCGAACCCGGTCTACGAGGCGATCGCCACCAAATTCTTCGAGCACTTCCTGGGGATCGCCGCCGCGATGGCCGCGATCGGCGACCGCACCGGGGAGAATGGCATCGCCCTCTGGGACGAGGACGACGAGTTCTTCTACGACGTCCTGCGCCTCCCGAACGGGAGCAGCTTCCCGCTGAAGATCCGCTCGTTCGTCGGGCTAATCCCTCTCTTCGCGGTGGAGACGATCGAGCCGGAGACCCTGGCGGCGCTGCCGGAGTTCCGGGAACGGCTCGAATGGTACCTGGAGCACCGCCCCGATCTGGCGAACCTCGTCTCGCGCTGGCAGGAGCCGGGCGCGGGCGAGCGCCGCCTGCTGGCGATCTGCCGGGGGCACCGCCTGAAGCGACTGCTGCGCCGGGCGCTCGATCCCGCCGAATTCCTCAGCCCGCACGGCGTCCGCTCGCTGAGCCGCGTCCACGCTGAGCACCCCTACACCCTCGATTATGCTGGGGTGCGCTACGTGGTCGAGTACGAACCGGCGGAGTCGCGCAGCGGCCTCTTCGGCGGCAACTCGAACTGGCGCGGTCCGGTCTGGTTCCCGGTCAACTATCTGCTGATCGAGTCGTTGCAGCGCTACCACCACTACTTCGGCGACGACTTCACGATCGAGTGCCCGACCGGCTCGGGGAACTTCCTGACGCTGGACGCGATCGCGGACGAACTCTCGCGACGCCTGATCGCGCTCTTCGCGCGCGATGCATCGGGCCGTCGCCCGGCCTTCGGCGGGACCGAGCGTTTCCAGGCCGATCTCGATTGGCGCGATCGGCTCCTCTTCTTCGAGTATTTTCACGGCGACAACGGCGCGGGCCTCGGCGCGAGCCACCAGACCGGTTGGACCAGCCTCGTCGCCAAGCTGATCCAGCAGCAAGGCCACCATCGGCACGATGGCAACGATAGCGTGCGCCCAACCGCCGCGTCCGGGATCGAGGAGGCATAGCCAGCCGATATCCGTGTGCCTCTGTCGGGCGCGGTGTGAGGGGACGTGGCGAGATGGCGTGCGGTCCGAACTGAAGGGCGGTTCCCGTACCTGGTGCGTGGGTGCCTGCCCGAACGGATACACCTTCCGACGCGCGGAGCCGGGGCAGGACCGAACTCCACACCAGCGAATCGGGCTAATACAGCGGCGCGTTCGTCTGCAACACCGCAGGCATCGGCGATGAGCGGGGTTGTCAGCACAATGCTGACAACCCCCTGCCCGTGCGTCTGCTTGTCTCACGAACGGTCGTTATCGGTCAGGCCCTGGCCGACCCCCGGTACGTCGCCTCGATCTGCGGGAAGTCCGCCTCCGAGCGCTCGGGGTGGAGCGGGCATCCATCTTCCACCAGATCAAAGACTGTGAGTTCGTCCGCCGCGCCGCCCCTGCGGACGAGTACCGTATCGCCGATGCGGATGGGGATCGCACGCTCGTCGTCCGGGCGCGCATCGGTGAGCCGGAATTGCTGGCCGCGCAGGGTGGCGCGGTCGCCCACCAGGGCCTCCACCTTATCCCCGCCGAAACGCCAGCGAATCTCCGGGGGAGACACGCTGCGGTCGAGGGCGACAATGTGACCGGGGCGGACGCGGGTGCCGATTTGGCGCATGAGCGGGGCAAGGGGCGCGTCGGTCACGCTGCTGTCAGTGAGCAACCGCACCCGGCAGCCCTCAGCGGAGCAGGCGATGGCGCGCGAGCGTCAGATTCATGGCGTGCCTCCTTGAGTTGGTGACTGGTAAACGAAATCGAAGCTGTCGTGTACCTCATACGTCACCTCCTATGGCTGGTGGCACGGGCCGCGAGGAGTGTAGTTGACCATTGAGGTATGGGCAAGGAGCGCTAAACCTCCCCTCCTGGTTTGGCAGCCATGTCATCCCGCACGATCGGGCTGGCCGGTTTCTGACGATCTGGCGTTCTTCCCGCGCTGCACGCCGCCACAGGCCTGCCCTTCCCCAAACCGCTCAGCCCTTCGTCTATCCTGCTGCGCCCGCACTTGACGGGAGATCACAGGCACGCCGGATCGTACCTCCCATGTGCTGAAATATATGAACAAGTGTGCTAAAATTAGGATGTCGTGATGGTGGCGCGTGCGGTGCCGGGCGGCGGGTGGCGATGAACAGCGATGCGCGCAAGGAGAACAGCGATGAGCAGCGATGATCTCTTCGGTGGCGAGTACAGCCAGGCGCGGGCGACGGGTCGGGCAACCTGGCCCGCGACCCTGCAATGGCACGGCGGCAACAGCCGCTCCGCGCGCGACGACTTCGAGAGTCGCGGCGGCTTTTTCCTCCCCGAGGAGGGGATCCGCAACCTGGGCCTCGATCCGCACAATCCGCCGGTCGGCGCGGCGTACGAGGCGCTGAAGTTCGAGACGAAGCGCGAGCAGGGCTGGGGCTTCTCCACCATCCATCTCGCCGTGCTGCAGACTGCCTTCGGCTGGGAGGATCGCGACACCCGCCAGCGCTTCACGCGCGACGAGTATCGCCGCCGCCGCGAGTCGCAGGACGGCAGCGAGGCGAAGCTGCGCGGACGCCTTTATGTGATGGCGGTCGCGCGCGAGCTCGCCGACCTGGGGGTGACAGAACCGGTGCTGGTGACGCTGCGCGGCACCTATTCGCGCGCGCTCGATGTGCTGATCCGCGATCGGCTCGGCGCGATCGCGGCGCACGCCACGAAGCTGCGCGGGCGGCGCGGGATGGCGGGCGCGGTCCCGCGCGAGGCATTCTGGCTGCCCGTCACGCCCGGAGCGCCCGCGCGCGTCGGGAGCGGGGCCAACACCTCCGAAGTCGCCCTGCCCGCGTCGAGCCTCCCCGAGACCTTGCCGACCGACGACGACGCCTTCCGCGCGCTCGTCCTCCCGCTGCTGGTGCCGGGCGATTCTGCGCGACCGGGCGGCCACTTCGATGCGCTCTGCGCGGAGTATCGCCCCCTCTGGGACGGCCTCGCTGCGTTCGCCGGGTCGGCGGTCGCCCCGGAGACCGCCCCGGAGGCCGCGCCCGATGAGGAGGAGGACGGCGCGCGCGAGGAGTGCCTGCGGCAGGCGGCGGCGGCCTATCCCGAGCTGGACGAGGCCGGGCGGGCCGCGCGGATCGACGAGGTTTTTGCGCGGCACGGCATCGAGGCGGCGACGGCGACGCCCGACGATTATCGCCGGATGGCCGATTGGCTGCGTCGGAAGGCGACCCCGCAACCGGTGCGCGCGATCGCTTCCTGATCGCGACGAACGAGAACTAGACGCCGCCCGCGCTATCATCTTGTGCGGGCGGCGGCGTTTCCCTCTTGTGTTCGGGATGGTGTCCTGCGCGATGGGGGCGACTGGGGCGCTTACCGCTGCGCCGTTGCCCCGGCATCCTCGCGCACCAGCGTCGCCAGGTGTTGCAGCCCCGCCCACTCGTCGCCGGGGCCGGAGAAAATCAGGACAGCGGGGCCGGTGAAGTCAGCCTCCCGCGCCAGTGCGAGGCACCGCCGGAAGTCGGCCTCGTCCATGTTTCCGGTGGCGTCGAACTGCGCCCCGGCATGGACGGTGATCGCGCCGGGTAGGACGGCGCGGAGGGCGTCGTACTTCGCCGCGCCGTACGACTGATAGTTGTTGAAATCGGCGCAGAGGCCGATCGTCCCGCCCGTCGCCTCGCGGAGGGCGCGCACGTTCTCCGGCGGCATGGCGAGCGGTCGCCACGTCTCGGTTAGCAACGTCGGCCCGTGCCTCCGCGCGGCCTCGGCGAGGGTTAGCAGGCTCGCCGCGCTCCAGCCGATCGCCGGATCGGTCGGCGCGGCCTCGGTCAGCCCGGCGGCGACGCGGACGTAGCGCGCCCCGAGTCGCGCCGCGATCGGCAACCACTTCTCGGTGAGCGCGACATCGCGCGCACGCCGCGCCGGATCGGCGGCGCTGAGGTCGCCATCGTCCACCAGGAAGGTCAGCAGCACGATCCCCGCCGCGTCGAGGCACCCTCGCAGGGTGGCGAGGTAGGCGTCGTCGGTGCGCGGCAGGTGGAAGTGGCAGAGGTCGAGCGTCGCGTAGCCGCGCGCGCGCAGCTCGGCGGGGAGATCGAGCAGATCGAGGTCGCCGGGACCGAAGTTGGCGTCGGCGCGGCGCGGGGTGGCGGCAGGGTCGAGGCCGGGATAAACCGGGCCGAGCAGATGCCGGATGCTCCAGGTCGAGATGCCGAGCGTTTCCATCGTGACTCCTCTATTCTGCCGTTGCCTACGCCCCGCGCGCAATCGTGCGAGGCGTGGTGGGGAAAGCCGCTTTTCGCACGATTGCGCGCGGGCGGCGCGGCGCGTGTCGCCCGCTCAGACCATGTGTCGCCCGCCGTCGATGCTGATCGTCTGGCCGCTGACCCAGGCGGCGAGATCGGAGGCGAAGAAGAGGACGCCGTTGGCGATGTCCTGCGCCTGGCCGAGGCGGCGCAGCGCGATCCCCTCCACGAGGCGGCGCTGGCCGTCCTCGCCCATCGCCTCCCACTGGCGCTCGGTCGCGGGGTTGGAGCGGACGAAGCCGGGCGCGATGGCGTTGACGGTGATGTTCTGCGGGCCGAGCTCGTGGGCCATCTGGCGCGTCAGGCCGAGCTGCCCGGCCTTGGCGCTGGCGTACGCCTGGATGCCGGTCAGGCTGACGGAGCGCCCCGCTCCCGAGGAGATGTTGACGATCCGCCCGCCGCCGCCTTCCTTCATCAGCGGGGCGACGGCGCGGATGCAGTAGAAGGTGGCGTAGAGGTTGGTGCGGACGACGATGTCCCAATCCTCGTCGGTGATCGCCTCGATCGGTCGCCCCACCTGCCCGACGACCCCCCCGGCGCAATTCACCAGGATGTCGATCCGCCCCGCCTCGTCCCGGATCTGCTCGACCATCCGCCCGACCGCCGCCGCATCGGTGAGATTCGTGGCGACCATGCGGCCCTGGCCCCCCGCTGTCGTCACGGCGGCGACCGTCTCGGCCAGCCCGTCCGCCAGGAGGTCGGTCCCCCAGACCTGCGCGCCCGCCCCGGCGAGGGTCAGGCAGATCGCCCGCCCGATGCCGTGCGCCGCCCCGGTGACGAGGGCCACCTGTCCGCTCAGATCGATCTGCTTCATGGTCGCTCCCTTTCGTGTGCCGCGCGAAGTGCGCGCGGTGTCTATCTGTCGTTGCGTCACCTCAGCGCGCGTCGCGCACGATCTGGCCGCCTTGCATGACCAGCACCGGGTGGCCGAGCGCGCCGAGGTCGGCGAGCGGGTCGCCGGGGACGGCGAGGATATCGGCCACGCAGCCCTCCGCCAGCCGCCCGACGTTCGGTAGATGGCACGCCGCCGCCGCCCGCCCGGTCGCGGCGTGGATCGCCTCCAGGGTGGAGAGCCCGGCGCTGTGCAGGTGGATCAACTCTTCGTAGAAGTCGTCGAAACCGGTGTAGCGCCAGCCCGCATCATTGCCGGCGACGAGCGGCACCCCCGCCGCGTGCAGGAGGCGGATGTTCTCGATCGAGTCGCGGTCGCGGTCGGGGGTCAGGGTGACGATCTGTGCTTCCAGCGGCGTGGCGATCCCCTGATGGTGGCGCTCTTTCATCTTGACCGTCGAGTCGATCCCCACCTGTAACGTCGCGGTGACGTAGACCCCGGCTGCGGCCAGTCGCCCCGCCAGCGCCTCATCGAAGTGCCAGGTCGTGTCCTCGGACATGAAGGTGCAGTGCTCGATGTGGTCGGTCCCGGCGTCGAGTGCCCGCGCGATCGAGGCGGTGGCGATGCAGTGGCAGGAGGCGGGCTTACCGTTCTGGTGGGCCACGTCGATTGCCGCGCGCAACTCGTCGAGGTCGAACGCGGCCCATTGCGGGTAGGTGCCGACCGTGCCGCCCCCCGCCGCCATCAGCTTGATGAAGTCGGCCCCCTCGCGCAGGAGTTCGCGGGCGGCGCGGCGTAGCGTGTCCGGCCCGTCGACCTCGCCACCGAACTGGCGACAATGCCCGCCGGTGATCGTCAGCGGGCGTCCGCTGAGGACGAAGCGCGGGCCGGGGACGATCCCGGCGCGGATCGCGTCGCGCAGCCGGAACATGATCTGCCCCTTGCCGCCGCAGTCGCGGATGGTGGTGACGCCGGACTGGAGCGCCGCGCTGGCATTGCTCGCCGCCTGGAGGACGAGGAGTTCGTCGGGGAGGGGGCTCCACGACTCGACGGAGGTGCCATCGCCGGGGAGGATCGTGTGGGCGTGCATGTTGATCAAGCCGGGGAGGATCGTCTGCTCGCGCAGATCGAGGACAGTGGCATCGCGCGGCGGCTCCGTGCCGTCGGTGACCGCGCGGATGATGCCATCCTCGATGGTGATCGTCATCCCGCGCCGTGGTTCGGAGAGGGTGCCATCCAGCAATGTCCCGGCCAGGATGGCGACCCTGGTGGTCGCGGCGTTTGGTGAGGCGTTCATCTGGTTATCGCTCCTGCTGTCGCCCGCGCATGCGCCGACGACGGGGGCCTGGGGTATCGCGCGATCGTGGCACGATGTGCGGAAGGCGTTCGCCTCGCCCCGCACCGCCGCGTGCAGTCTACGTCCTTCCCGCGCACAAGCCAAACGGCGGACCGGTGGGTGGCGGCGTATTGCCGGACGTTCTCAACCACGGCCCCGAATATGCGGCGTGATCTGCTCCAAAGGGTTGTTCGCGCGGACGAGCGAGGAGATGAGGAGACGATGGCGGACGAGCGTGAGTGGGTGCGGGTGGCAGTCATCTGGGATGGCGGTGACGAGCGGGACGATGACGACGAGGCGCGGGATTGGGAGGAGGGGGCGGGCGTCCTGCCACCGGATTTCCTGTTCGACCGCCAACCCGAGGGGCGCGACGCGGGCCTGACCAGGCGGCGGCGGAAGAAGCTGCGCAGTGACGAACGCTAGCGCTGCCTGGGTTCCGTTGACGAGTGTACTTGCGCGGGATGACGGTGCTGGCGAAGTGGACGAAGGCGAGGGAGCGGCGGGCATCCGTGTCGCAGCGCAAGCATACCCGCCGAGAGTACTGGCGTGTGCCGATACAGCCCTTCCACCGGGTGACGCTCCTTCTACGCGGCGTAATTTGAAGCGACCGGCAGCATCCTTCCGCTGGCCTTGGGGATGCTCGGCAGCGCACGGGTCGATCGGCCCTTCAATAGTGGAGCGCCTGACAACCGGGTCGAACTCCCCGATCCGTCGGGCGTGACGATCGGCTGTTAAGGAAGGACGCGCAGCGCCATGGGCCATCGTTTTCGGGCTCCACACGGTGGACAACCTAACGGCCGCTGATCTGCTCGGACTCCGCGATGCCCTCGACGCGATCGACCTCGATCTCGTCGCGAGCCTGGCACCACTGTCGGCAGCGTTGGTACCCATGATTGCCGAGTGGCACCAGCTGCCGTATGCGATCACTCGGCGGTGGTGATGGAGCGTGGCTGGCACCGATGGATGGAGTCGGCACCCGAAGCGCGCGCCGCCCTGGTCTGGCATCTGGCGCGGCTCGATCGAACCGATGCGCTGCGGGCGGATCTGCGTATTCCACGATGGGCGTTGGCAACGGGGTTGTTGGCCTCGCAGATATGGCGCGACGGGGCAGACGTGCCGGTGATCCGTGGTTGCCGCCCGCCCCGCATCTGATATCCTGTGCATGATCGACGGACGCGCGCCGTGGATGACTCCCCAGGCCGCGAATCGGCGGACATGGTCCGCGAGTCGGTGGCGAACCTGGCCCACTGCGGCATTCCCGGTATGGGGCGGAGACGCGCGGGGTTGCGGGCGGTGGATGGTGCTGTGGTGGCGGCTCGCCACCCACTATTCGTCGAGCAGAGGCGAGCGAAAGGGGTGCTGGCGGTGATCCTCCCGAAAGACCGCGACCCGCGTTTCGTGACGATCCGCCGTGGTGGGACCCTCACCGATGCGGATCACCAACTCCTCGCCCTGTGGGCGGCAGCGTGCGCGGAGCACGTCCTCGACCTCTTCATGTCGGCGCAGCCCGAGGACCCGCGACCGCGCCAAGCGATCGCGCAGGCCCGCGCCTGGGTGCGTGGCGAGATCACGATGTCCCAGGCGCGCACGGCGGGCGGCCATGCAATGGGCGCGGCCAGGGACCTGCGTGGAGCGGCACGGCATGCCGCGTACGCCGCCGGCCAGGCCGCGGCTGTCGCGCACGTCGCCGCGCACGAGCTCGGTGCGGCCGCCTACGCGATCAAGGCCGCGCGTGCCGCCGCGCCGGGAGGAGCGGGCGAGAGCGCAGGGCGACGCGAGTGCCGGTGGCAGCGCGACCAGCTCCCGGAGGCGATTCGCGAACTCGTCCTCGACGACCAGCGATTGCGGAACGACATCTGCTGGTCGGTGTTCGACTGCTGAGCGCGCGTCGGGGTGCCAGCACTGCCCAACAAGCGCATCGAGCGGACGCCGTGCGCTAGTACTACAATTGTACTTGACTGACCGTGCGGTTGGGAGGCGAGTACGAATGTGTCCCATAACCCGTACCCAGAGTCAAGGAAGTCGGCACGAACGTTAAACTACAACTGTAGCATTAGGTTCCATTGACGAGTGTGCTTGCGCCGGATGATGGGCTGGCGGAGTGGACGAAGGCGCGGTCACCTTTCGCGCCACGCGCGTCGGCGAGGATACGGCGCTGGCGCAGATCGTGGGGTTGGTGCGGCGGGCGCAGTCGTCGAAGGCCCCCGGCCAGCGGCTGGCGGACAAGGCGGCGCAATACCCGGTGATCCTGGCGGTCGGCGCGGGGGTGCTGATCTTCGCTGCCTGGCTGATCTTCGATGGTCGGCGCTGCTGCTGTCGCTCTCCTCGATCATCGTCGCGATCAACGCCATGCTGCTCCGGCGGGTGGAAGGTGCGCTGGCCGAACCGACCGGTGCGACGGCATAGGCGCGACCGCACCCCCGCGGTATCGAGCGAAGGCGGCGCAACCGGCTACTGCTAGCCGGTTGCGCCGTTGCGTCTCCCGTGTCCGCTGCCCTGCCGACGCTTGCCGCCTGGCAGCGGAGCCATTATGCTGCTTCGACGCTGGAACGCCGTATCGT
>JAABUT010002753.1_pt1 | contig 16236 bp, 15 predicted proteins | sample 5559281 | NCBI WGS metagenome assembly JAABUT01 (sample SAMN10711880, study PRJNA513359) | rock metagenome | isolation source: Antarctica rocks | place: Antarctica: Victoria Land, Ricker Hills nord | collected 2016-01-04 | reverse complement strand
GCTGGACGTACTGCGGGTCGGCAACGCGCGGGCCAACGAGATCGCCGAGCACACGCTCGATGAAGTACGGGCCATGATGGGCATGAAGTACTGAACCCCGACTACATCAAGCGCCCCAGATATCGATTGGCTACTGGGACACCACCCATGCCGGTCGGTTGCTGCGCGGTCGCAGGAGCGGACTCGACAGAAGCGAGGCGCACACTCACCCGTCGAGCGCTTGGGCACGTCTCAGTAACTGAGATACTTGTCTCGACAGGTGGAACCAATTGGTACGGTCCTCTCGACCGGAGGAGGCCCATGACCCAACCCGTTACCTACACGCACGGCCATGCTGAGTCGGTGTTGCGGTCCCATCGATCGCGCACCGCGTACGACTCCGCGGCCTACCTGCTGCCGCACCTGCGTCGTGGCCTGTCCGTCCTGGACGTCGGCTGCGGGCCCGGCACGATCACCGCCGACCTGGCCGAGCTAGTCGCGCCGGGCACGGTGACAGCGCTTGAGCTGACCGAAGAGGCTCTCAACGGTGCCCGGGAGGAAGCCGCGCGACGCCGGCAGGACGGCATCGCGTTCCGGCTCGGGGACGTGCAGCACCTCGACCTGCCCGACGACGAGTTCGACATCGTGCACGCGCATCAGGTGCTCCAGCACGTAGGCGACGCCGTGCAGGCCCTGCGGGAGATGCGGCGGGTGTGCCGGCCCGGCGGTCTCGTCGCTGTCCGCGACGGCGACTACGCCGGTTTCACCTGGTGGCCGCTGGTTCCCGAGCTCGATGACTGGCTCGCCCTCTACCGGTCGGCAGCGCGCGTCAACGGCGGCGAGCCCGATGCCGGTCGCCGGCTGCTGTCCTGGGCCCGGGCGGCCGGGTTCTCCTAAAGCGGGTGTCGCAAGTTCGAATCTTGCCGGGGGCACCACACGTTTGCGCAGGTCAGCGAGTTCGACCGGCGTCGCCGCCCTGCTGGGTCAAGGCAACCGATGCCGCGTTGTGGCACGTTTGTGGCACAAAAGCATCCATTGCCAGGGCTACAACGTCGAGGTCGTCGTCGAACAGACCCGAGTAGACGTCGAGGGTCATGGCCGCCGACGCATGGCCGAGCATCCGCTGGACAACCTTGACATTCGCTCCGGAGCGGACGGCGAGCGAGGCGGCCGTATGGCGCAGATCGTGAGGCTTGAGGCCAGCAATCCCGGCGCCCTGGCAGGCCGGAGCGAAAACACGTCGACGCCAGTTATTCAGGCGAAGAACTTGCCCATTAGAGGAGGTGAAGAGCACGGCGTCGGCAGGCCGGCCGACTACGCGGGACAGGAGAGCCGGTACGAGTGACGGAGGCACAGACACCTCCCGCGTGCGGTGCGTCTTTGGGGTCGTCCAGACCATGGTCGATCCGACGACCGAGACGCTGGCGCCGATCATGAGCCGCCGACGCATCTCGTCAAAGTCGCCCACTCGCAGCGCGGCGAACTCGCCAAAGCGCAGACCTGTCACAGCCAACAAGGCGATTTCGTCCCCGTGAGGTCCGGCAGCGGTGACCAGACGGCCGAGCTGCTCGCCGCTCAGGAAACGGGGCGGCGATGCCACTTGGCGAGGCAGCCTGATGCCCCAGGCGGGGTTGCGACCGATTAGCGAATCCGCCATGGCGGCATCGAGGATGAGCGACAGCACGCGATGAACCTTCCGCACGGTACCGGCCGACACACCGGCAGTGTGAAGGCCGTTTAACCACTCAGCGATGTCTCTCGTCGCCATCCGGTTTACCGACCATCCGCCCCACTTCGGGATCAGGTGGTGTCGGACGATGCTCGCGTATCGGTCCGACGTCGACGCCTTGAGGTGCATCTGCGATGACGCCCAACGAGCAGCCACCGACCGGAAGGAAACCTTTCCGGCGGCCGGATCGACGTACGAACCACGCGCCATCTCCGCCATCAGGTCGTTCAGGAACCGCTCGGCATCCACCCTCCGCCGGAACGACTTCTTGCGCTGGGCACCGCCCGGATCGCGCCAGCGAGCCAACCACGTTCCGTCGCGAGGATCACGCTTGACCGACGACACGTCATCCCTCCTGATCTCCGGCCCACGCCCGGACCGACTGCGGCACGTAGCGCAGGTGACGGCCAAGCTTCAGCACCGGAGGCCCCTCGCCACGGTGATGCCACTGGTAGAGCGTGGCCACCGGGATGGCCAGGAAGAACGCCACATCTTGGATGCACCAGAGACGATCAGTCTCCGCTTCCGTTTTGGCTGTCATGTCCTCGCCTCGTCTCTCGATACGACCCTTGCCGAAACTGCCGAATGAGCGTCCACAGGTGGTGAGCCGCGTTGTGCAGCCTTGGTTTTGGCGTGCTCGTACTGTTGGCGCCATGCGTTGGCTTGGCGAAGTGATGTGGCGATGACGGAGACGTAGTCGACAGAGTTGGCTTCGATGTCTTCCCAGACGTACCGGGGTGTGCCGTCGGGCAGTGTCTGGTCGGCGGCGAGTCGGTCCGCGTCGCCGGGGTCGATCCCGGCAGCTTCGAGGACCTGGGCGACGACGGCGCGCCGGTCGGCGCGGTGTTCGGTGAGGGTCTTGCCGGACCACTGCCGTGAGACGAGGACCCGACGTCCGCCGAGGCCGAGATTTTCCCGGTCGTGCGCCGGCGAGGAGCACCGGCCGGGGACCAGGCCGGGCTCGGGGTCCTTGGGGGTGACGCCGTATCGCAGCCAGTTCGCACATCCCGGGGAGCAGGGCAGGGTCTCGACCTCACCGTGCAGTCGGTCGATGTGCCGCTCATAGGCGTCGGCGTGGGGGGCGTGTTCGTCCGAGTAGGTGTCGGCGACGTTCTTGGTCAGGTACTTGCACAGGTAGCGGACGGCCCGGTCGGAGTCTTCAGTGCCGCCGAGCAGGCCTTTGATGTCGACCTGGACGCCGAGCCGGACCACGTGCGCGGGCCCGTCCAGGGCGTCGGTGGCTTCCTCCCACGAGCGGAGGGCCTCCCCGGTCGTCGGGTCGACGTAGCAGCCGGTAGCCACATCCCAAACCGGCACCAGCGGCCCGCAGTAGACGACTCGGTCGAGGGAGGGCCACCAGGCGGCGTAGTAGGTGGCCCGGGCGACGGCCTTGATCGTCGTTCTGGGGATGGCTCCGCGGACAGCGGCATGCAGGTGCGGGGCGAGGCGTCGTTGGGCCTCGACGGCGGAGAAGTACTGCACCTTGTACCCGGCGCAGCGGCGCAGGTTCTGCCACCACCGGTCCAGTAACCTTGGGAACAGCAGCGCGTCCAGGGCGGCGCGGCGGTAGTCATACCGGGACGGGTCGACCGGCACCCCCGCACCGAGGATGACCTTGCCGTAGGAGGGCAGCGTCAGCGTGATGAACATCGACGGCTGAAACACCCGGCCGGTCCGTTCGTCGGTGAACGCCTTCCCCGTCGTCCGCTGATCCATGGGGATCGTGGGCAAGTCGGGGACCCCGGGAAGTCGTCGCGTCGAGCGCACCCGACGACCCGGATCCTCAGCAGCGTCCTCGTCGGCCTGGTCGTCGTCGAGGTGCTCGCCCTCATCGTCCTCGGCCTCGGTCTGCGGGTCGACGTCGGCGACATCGTCGAGGTCCACCGCTGTCTGGTCGGCGTCGGTGCGGTGCCAGCCCTCGCGGCATTGGTGCATCCGCAACCGTCTCGCTTTGGTAGCGCACGGCCCACAGACGGCCTCCCGGGTGGAGCCGCAGGGGATCGGCACCGACACCGACTGGCCCGTAGCTCGGTCGGTGACTCCGCGGACGTGGGGGCGGATGCAGACCCCCGCCGACTCCGCCGCCAGGACGGCCATATCGGACCCGACGTCGAACGATGTCAGCAGCGCGGCACCGGTCATGCTGCGTCGCCCCCGTCCTCGCTTGTGCCGCGGGCCAGGTCGGCGCCGTAGAGGCTGCGAGCGTGCAGCCGGGAGCGCCAGGAGGAGCCGCGCCGGATCAGAGCCCGGTCGGCTTCGCAGAGGCCGCCCCAGACGCCGTCGTCCTCTCCGGCTTCGAGGGCGTACCAGCGGCACAGCTCGATGACGGGACAGCCGGCGCACAGGGCGGCTGCACGCTTGCGGGCGATCGGGACGGAGTCGGTGACGCCCTTCGGGAGGCCCTTCCACCACAGGTCGGGGTCGCGGGAGCCGACGCACTTACCCTGCTCGGCGAGCAGGAGCAGCGCCCGCTCCAGGTCGGGCCTACCCTCCGGCACCAGCCGGTGGCCAGCAACGGGCCGGCGCGTGTACTGGGTCATGACCGCACCCCCTGACCGGCGACCTCCGCGCGATCCGCGACGACCTGCGTGTCCGACGACTCGAACCGGCTGGAGGCGCGGGTTCGAGGCGCCCGTGGCTGCCGCGGTGCCCGCGCAGACCGTTCGGTCCTGGTCCGCGCCGAGGTCGTGCCCGGCTCATCTTGCTCGTCGGGTGCCGGCGTGGGGACTTCCTGCCGCACGGGGGTCGCGAACATGGCCGCCGCGACGCTGATCGTGGCGTCGTCGGTGTACCCGGCTCGGACCCGCACCGGGTTCCCACCATCCTCGGGCAGGACATACCCGGTGCCCTGAGCGTGGCGGGTGATCCGGTGACACGGGGCGAGGTCGGTAAGGGCGCCGTCGCCGAAGATCATCGCGACCTCGGAGGTGTCCCGCAGCCGCAGCCCGATCGTGATCTGGAACAGGCCCCGTTGCGGGACGACGTCCTTGCGGGGGTCCTGCAGGAACGCCCACACCACGAAGCCCGGCGCGCGGCCCTGGGACAGCAGCACCGACAGGGCCCGGTCAGCCCGGTCGCGCAGCTGCCGGTCCGCGAGATATGCCGTGACGGAGGCGAGCTCGTCGACGATCAGCAGATGCAGCGGCTCGGCCACCGTCGGGGTGTGGGAGCGGACTCGCCCGGCCAACCCGTGGGTCCGGCGTACGCAGCCCTCGGCGAGCCACTCCAACAGCGCGACGGCGTCCTCGGGGGTAGTGGCCATGGTCGAGAACAGGTCCCGCCCGAGCAGCAGTTCCATCCCGCCTTTGAGGTCGATCCCGTGCAGGCGAACAGACCCGGCTTTTACCCACGGGCCGAGGGCCAGGACCAGACCCCACAGCACCGAGCCCTTCCCCGAGCCCGACGCGCCCGCGACCAGCGCCGACGGGCCGACCGGGACCAGCCACGGGCTGCCGTCCTCCACCCGGCCGACCGCAACCGCCCTGGGCGACCGGGACACGTCCACCCCATACGGGTCGGGCACGGTAGAGGCGAACGGATGCCCCAGCAGGTCGCGAACCGTCAAGGTCAGCCGGGCCCCAGCATGCCCGTCCGGGTCGACCAGCACCCGGGGCACGTTCGTGGCCACCGCCAGCCGGGGCGCGGCCCGCTCGACGTCCGCGACGGTCAACCCGGCGGGCAGCCGGACTCGCAAACGGACCACGGGACCGGACACGCTGACCCGAACCAGCTTGGGCACCACCGTCGCCGCCTTCCCGCCGGCAGCCTTGGCCGGCCGGTGCACCGACAGCCCGACCTGTCCGGCGAGGGACTCCCAGCGGGAGGCGAACCACCGTTTCGTGTGCCACCGCTCCACCACGGCCCGCCACGAGCGGCCATGCAGCCACGGCCAGAGCAGCAACGCGGCCCCGACTCCGCTGCCCCCGGCGACCAGAGCGGGACGGTGCGACGTCCAGCCAGCCGCTACGACGACGACCAGGGCCACGTGCAGCCAGCGCAACAGCCGCAGCGATCGTCGGACCGACAACGCCATTGCCGAGACCGGCTGCCACGCAGCGCCCAGGGCATCCGCGATGGTGCGTGCCCGGGCGGCCATTACCGGGGCCCCCGCTCGTGACGGGCGAACCCGGCACGGACCTCCACCAGCTCGTCGGCGGCCGCGTCCAGCAACGACACCGCCTGCCCCAGCCGGACCGAGACGTCACCAGGCGAGGACCGGATCCGATCCTGCAGCTTCCCCACCGCGTCCGCGTGGCCCTGGACCCGGGCGCGCAGGTCCTCCACCACTCCGACGGCATCATCGTCGTTCGAGACACCCAACGAAGCCGCCCACCCGTCAACGTTCACCCCGGCGACCATCACGCCGCCGCCTTACCCGGGTTCCCAGGTGTCCCGGTGGCGCCGCCGGCCTTGTCCTCGGCCAGACCCTCGGCCCGCCACGACTCCGTGAGGCTGCCCGAGGCCTTGATCACCCGGACCTCGACCGACAGCCCGAGGAACGCTACCGGCGCGAACTCGCCCAACACCGGCTTGACCGGCGAGCCGACCGTGACCGTGCCCGTCGTGTTCGACTCCCGCCCGAACGAGACCTGACGGTAGAGAACCTCCACCGCCCACAACAGCATCCCGGTGTCCTCATCCCGCTCCTGGGTCTCCGACGGCTTGCGCTTCCCATCCCGCTCGACCCACTCAAACACCTCGTTCACGATCCCCGTGGACCGCATCGCCTGCCGCTTACTGTCAACCGCGTAAAACGTCATGGTCGTCTCTCTCTGTATGCGTTCCAGCCCCCTCGCGGGGCTGCAGAACCCATCAGAGACCCAGCGAAAGCGATGGACCCGGACAAACTGTCCGGGTCCATCTCGGAGGGGCGAAGACGCCAGTCAGCGGGGTGCTAGCAGCTCCTCCGCCGCCGCGATGATCGCACCCCAAGGCAGTGGCCTGCCCGAGGAGGCCGAACGCGGCTCGAATAGCGGCCAGACGTCCTCGCCGTAAATGAGTCGCACGCCCGCCCGGTGCAAGGCGTCGAGGTGGGCCGGCCAGGCTGGTTGTCGCGTATGCGCGGCGTTCACCCTTGGGAACACCACCATGGGAGCCGTACCAATGTTCTCGCAAAGCATTGTTAGCGCTTGGTTGTCGGCAATCCCGAGGGCGAGTTTTGCGACCGTGTTCGCTGTCGCCGGAGCTGCGATGTAGACGTCCGGCCTCGGATGAGGACTCTCCTCGGAGGGGAGTCGAGGAGTCGAACGGACGGGCAGCCCAGTTGCAGCCTCAAGCTGACCCATCGAAGCAGTTGCCTTCAGCCACTCGACGGCGGCCGGAGTTGCGGTGACGGACACTCGATGCCCGAGTCTGAGTAGAGGTCCCACAAGACCGTCATGCAACTCCTCAAGCCCACCGGCCGCTGAGGCGACGACCGCCACGACGCCCGTCATTGAACCGCCCTGCACCGCTCGGCCAGCTCACGAATTGGTTTCGAACGCGCCGAAGTGCTCGGAGTCCGCCTGTGCATCGTCCGAACAGTTTCGCGTACCGACGTACTTTGCCGAACCAGCTGCGGAGCGCGCCGCTCCGCGTCCAACAGCGTCGACAGGGCCGCGTCGTCCTCAGCCACGAAACTGAGTGCCCGCGCTACGTCGATCCGATGCGAAGCCGCCCTCTCCACCGGCATCGTCTCCGTCGAGACTGACGGGCCCCGCTCGACCACGAAGGCAATGTCTCCGAGGTCGAGAGCCGTCGAGACTCATGGAGGCGAACGTTTGTCGGCCCGAATCCGGTTTGCCAGTAGTTCCCGTCCTCGCCCAGTCGAGTGGCGGCCTCCTTCGCGCGACTCAACAGGTCGCTTGTAGTCGATCGATCTTGGCGGCGGGCGGCCGCCACAGCGGAGCGCAGGTGGAGCATCCCCAACAGACTCAGCGCGTCCGGGTCGGTGTCACGGATGCGCGCGCCCAGCCACTCAGACGCCGCGATCCCGAGCTCCAACGCGTCGTCGTAGCGACCGACAGAGAGCAGGGCGTGTGTCCCTGATCGAGCAGCGGACGCGAGAACCAACGGGTCGTCGGCCTGGTCGGCGGCATACATCGCTCGCTCAGCCGCAATCCAGGCCAAGTCCGCCTCTCCAATCTTCGAGAGCGTTGATGCCGCGAGGTGGTGCACCCGCGCCGACACCGCCCATCCGGGCCGCATGTCGCCCTCTGACGCGTGATCCTCCAACGTCTGGCATGTCGCGATGAGCGCGGGCAATGCCGTGATGACCTTCCCAATACTTCCCTGTTGGAAGTCCCCCCATGCCAACTCGGCCATCCTCGCTGCTGACACGACGTCGACCGGAGGCGAATCGTCAGACGCGAACAACACTCGCGAGAGCCGTCTCGGTGCCATCAACGCATCGCGCACCGCCGGTACATCGTCATCACGCTGCGCCTCGTCCTCGACGAGCACCGGCTGGCCGAGGAGATCACCGATCGTGACCCTTAAAGCCTGCGCGACCTGACCCAAGACGTCGAGCCGTCGAATCGGCCTGTCGCCGCGCTCGATCTTGCTCAGCCAGTCTTCAGACCGGCCGACCAGTCCGGCCAGCACCTCCTGAGTCAGGCCGCGCCGACGACGGTAGAACGCAATGCGTTCTCCCACCGAGAACTGATCACCGGCTCCGCGCATACACCCCACGATATGCGAACGACGGACACCGTCGCTGAAAGGCGCCGTAGCGAGCAAGGAAGCAGCAACGCAGCGCCAGGAGGAGTGCTCAGCCGCTCTGACGTTTGCGGCATGGGTCAAGATGTGGTGGCCGCGGGTCAGGGGGCCGGCTTGCCTTACGCAGGGCTAACCCTCCGGGCTAGGCTCGTCGACGACCTGGGTGCCGGACTTGACAACGTTGAAGGCGGCCAGGACCCGCGACCGCGTCCGGGGGGTAAACACGGATCGCGTTCGCGTATCCACGCAGACAGCCGAACGCCCCACTTTGGCGGAGCGAACGGGCTGCACTCGTCCACGCTTGTGATCCGACGGTTGACGTGCGACACATCTCCGTCAGCTGATGTGCGACGACCTAGACTCCCTAGCACGCGTCGTTCCTTTCGGCGGCGCTGAGCGGCATCTTGACCGCAGTATGTGGCCATAAGTCCGCACAGGGCTATTCAGCTGACCGGACTTGTGCTGGTCACCGCCCTCCCCGCCGCCGGGGGCGTCAGGCGTTCCCCTGACCGACTCCGACGCCCGGGCCCAGCTCCCGGGGCGCCCGTGGCGTGGCCTCTACCTGCAGTTTTCGGGCTGAGTCGCGACCGTCCAAGCCCGGAGTTCCGCAGTTGGTAGGCACATTTGGGCTTGATCATCTGCATCGTCGCAGGTCAGTCGCTATGTGAGGTCTCCGGAACGCGTTTTCGTGTAGGCACACGACTTGGGGCGTGTCGCTCGACATAGCTCGTCTTGCGCGCTTGAGTGGTGGGCATGTATTTGCGGGAGACGCGCCGGACGAACCGTGACGGGTCGGTGGTGTCCTACCTGCAGCTGGCGCACAACGAGCGCAGCGCCGAGACCGGGAACCCGGTCGCGAAGGTGATCCACAACTTCGGTCGGGCCGAGCACGTCGACCGAGACGCTCTGGCCCGCCTCGTCTCGTCGATCTCACGGTTCCTCACCCCTGAGCAGGCGGCGGCCGCGGCGCATGGCGCGGAGGTCGAGATCCTGGACTCGCGGCCGCTCGGAGGGGCCTGGACGCTGGACCAGTTGTGGGAGCGGCTCGGGATCGGCGCGGCGATCCGTCGGGTCGCGACCAGTCGCCGCCTGGACGGGGCGGAGGTCGAACGGATCGTGTTCGCGCTGGTCGCGCAACGAGCGTTGAAGCCCGGGTCGAAGTTGGCCGCGACCAAGTGGGTCGCGAAGCGAGTCGCGATCAACGACCTCACGGTCTTCACCGACGACCAGGCGTATCGGGCGATGGACTTCCTGCTCGAGGCGCTCCCGGAGATCGCCTCGGAGATCTTCGGGTCGGTCGCGCACCTGCTCAACCTGGATCTGGACATCATCTTCGTCGATACGACCAGCACCTACTGGGAAGTCGACGGGGCCGATGAGCTCGCCGACCTGCAGGACAACGTCGATGACGACGGCGTCACCCGGCCGGTCGAGAACGGGGCGCGGGCGTTCGGGCACTCCAAGGACCACAGAACCGACCTTCCTCAGGTCGTGATCGCGATGGCTGTCACCCGCGACGGTGTCCCGGTGCGGTGCTGGACGTTCCCGGGCAACACCGCCGACACCTCGATCATCCGGACCGTGAAGGACGACCTGGCCGGCTGGAACCTGCACCGGATGGTCTGGGTCGCCGACCGCGGGTTCGCCTCCGCCGCGAACCGGGCGTATCTGACCCGCGGTGGTGGGCACTACATCCACGCCGAGAAGCTCCGCAACACCAACAGTGAGGCCGCCGCCGCGCTGGCCCGGCCGGGGCGGTATCGCACGGCCGCCGGGAACCTGCGGGTCAAGGAAGTTGCCGTCGCACCCGGCGGCAAGGGCGACGGCGATGAAGGTGCTCGGGCACAGCGGTTCGTGGTCTGCCACAACCCCGAACAAGCCGACCGCGACGCCACCGTCCGCAGCCAGCTCGTCGCGCATCTCGAGCAGCTGATGACCGGCTCCGATGGGTGGACCGAACGGCGCCGCGACGAGTTCGTCGGGAGCCTGAAGACCAAGCCCGGACTACGCCGTTACCTGCGCCGCACCAACGGTGGGCTCCTGCGCGTCGACGCGGCCGCGATCAAGCGCGAGTCCCACCTGGACGGCAAGTGGCTGCTCCGCACTTCCGATGCCACCCTGACCCCCGACGACCTGGCCGCGGCCTACAAGACGTTGCTGCAAGTCGAACGTGGCTGGCGTGACATGAAGGGCGCGCTCGGACTGCGGCCGGTGTTCCACCACCGCGAAGACCGGATCCGCGCCCACGTCCAACTGTGCTGGCTCGCCCTGCTCCTCATCCGCGTCGTCGAGAACGCCACCGACCACACCTGGCGCAACGTCCGCGACGAACTCGAGCGGATGCACCTGATCACCCTCGCTACCGCCGACGGCCAGATCGCGCAACGCTCCGCGACCACCCCAGGCCAGAAGACGATCCTCACCGCGCTCCAGCTCGCTGAGCCCGCCCGCTTCTTCGACTTCACGCTCCCCAGCGACTGACCCCACCGGCTCCTCCCGGGCCGAGCCTGTGGACGTGTAGTAACACGACCCTCACACGCCATTTCGGCATAACCGCAGCTCACAAGGCAGATTCGGGCATCGTGTGCTCACGAACTGCGGAACTCCGGCAAGCGGTCTGCGACGGACCGGAGCGCGACCACGCCGCTCCGCGTGGTCCGGTCAGCTGAATACCCCTGAGTCCGCGATAGCGGGAATCGGGCAGCAACGGCTGGTTCCGGTCGATACTCTTCAACGACTGGGACCGAGCCACGCTCGGGTGGGCAGCGGGAGGGCCGTACAGGTGCAGGGGATCGCAACAATTGACCGTCAGCCGGGCAGCGAAACCATCGTTGTCTGGGTGACGAAGCGCTTGGAACCGTTGCGGGCGGACAACACGAACGCGGTGGCCATCGACGCGGCGTCTGATCCCAAGGCTATGGACAAGGTGCACTCGCTGACGCGGTGCTGCGCGGTTCTGGTCACCGAGGGCTCTGTCCTGGAAGGTCTCCCCGTCGAGGGTGAGCCGCTTACCGTTGCCGATATCGATGCGCTCGTGGCCGAGACCGAGGCTCACCAGCAAGCGATCCTCGACGCTGTGAGCGCGTACAAGCGCCGCACGCGGTCCGCGAACCTCAAGGACCCAACGTTCCCCAAGAGCCCGGCCGTGGCTGACTTCACCCCATCGGATGACAGCCCGAGCCAGCGGGCCCTCGGCACGGCGAACTACGTGGGGAGAGCGTGGAGCGCGTGGCTCAAGACCGACGAGGAACGCCGCCGCCGAACCGCCCGCCCCAAGACTGGCGAGACCCCGTGGATGATGCCGGACGAGCTCAACTCTCCCGAGGTTGCGCTGCTCCCAGCGAAGCTGGTGGCTCGCTTCCGAGAGCAGCCGTTGGTCTGAGCGATGCTCGACTTCACCGCGATCGACTTCGAGACGGCCAACTCCTACCGCGGCTCTGCCTGCGCCGTTGGTCTGATCCGTTTCCGCAACGGCGAGCCCGTGGACGAGCGCCGCTGGTTGATCCGTCCACCTGAGCAGGTGGACTACTTCGCGTCCTTCAACGTGGCCCTGCACGGCATCGACGCTGACATGGTGCGGAACGCACCTCGGTGGGACGTAGTGCTGCCCGCAATCGTGGACTACATCGGCGACGACATCGTGGTGGCTCACAACGCTGGTTTCGACATCGGCGTGATCCGCTACGCCTGCGCCGTGGAGAACATCGAGTGGCCCGAGATGCGGTTCCTCTGCACCCTGGTCATGGCCCGGCGCGCCTTGCGCCTCCCGTCGTACCGGCTCCCGTTCGTGACCGACGCCTGCGGCTTCGAGCTCGAGGACCACCACGACCCACTGGCCGACGCTCGGGCAGTGGGCGGCATTGTCGCCGCTCTCGCTGCGCGGGCCGGCGTGACCGACCTTAGAGCCCTCGCCTCGGCGCACCACATGTCCATCGGGCGCATGAGCAGCGGGATCTACAAGGGCAGCGTCTGCACCGCCACCGGAAACAACGGCCTGGTGTTCCCAGGCGTCAACCCCGATGCGGACCCAGACGGCTACCTTTTCGGGCGGGTTGTGGTGTTCACCGGAGCGTTGATGTCCATGACTCGGCAGATCGCATGGGATGAATGCGCCCGCGTCGGGGCCCTGTCCGAGAAGGCACCGACGAAGCGCACAAACGTGCTCGTCGTCGGGGACATCAACCCGGCCGTGCTGCGACCCGGGTCCAATATCACCGGCAAGGCCGGCAGGGCCTTCGACCTGCAGGACCAAGGTCAAGACATCGAGGTGATGACCGAGGACGACTTCGCGCGCTGCCTCGACGGCGGCGACTTCCAGAAGTTCCAACTCGACGCCGCACAATCGGACGCCGCCCCCAGGCGCAGCACGCCGGAGCCACCCGCTCCGAAGCCACCCAAGCCACTACGCCGAGAACCGGTTCCCACCGACCAGGAATGCTCGGCTGAGCGATGCACGAACGTCGCGGCGTTCAAGACACGAAGCAAGCCCACGTGGTGCCACGACCACATCACCGGGATTCTGCGCGCGGGTGGCCTTCGGCCACTGGAAGAGTCCTTCACACATCCCGACGACTGGCGCTTGACCGAGTGCCTGACCTGCGGCTGCATCGCGCATTACCGCTTCAATTACACGCTGGACAAGAACGCCGAAGACGAGGCCACCTGCCGCGCCTGCTTCTGGCGACATTGGGCGAAGTGGGCGCGAGGACTTCAAGGCGCGTATGCCATGGTCGAGCCCGTGCCCTACGAGCAAGCGCAGGCAGTCGCTGAGGACCACGGCTACATCTACCTCGGACCACTGACCGACCCGTCGTTGCCTGACGATCCGCACCGGACGCAATGCCGTCGATGCGGCAAGCTCAGCGCCGCGAGGCTTAGCGACATCTCCTTCGGCTGCACCTGCCAAGCGCGCTAGCTTGACGCGGGCCACCGCGGCCTTGGGGGCTCCATGACGGAGCACACACTCGTCCGCGCCGCATTGCTGCATTGACCTCTATGGGATCAAGGGCGCGGCTCCGCCGCGCCAACCTAGTGCCGCCCTCCCGGCTCACGGCAGGGACCCCCGCGCTCCGGCGCTGGCGCGCCTGCGCGCACCCCCACCGCTCCCCGTCCAGGCTGCACCGGGTCGACAGAAGGAAGCAGCTCCGTGCCGTTCGAGGTCAACTCACCTCCGACCCGCCGACCCGTCGCTAGAGCATCCGCCCGACTCCGGACCGCATCAAGGGCGCTGACGCGTCGCTCCGCGATGGACTCCGTCCACCCCTGACCCGGCCACTCCGCCGGGCTCCTCTGCTCCGCTAGGGGTTCGGCGGCTCTCCCTGGCCATCGCGAGTGCGGGCGGACTACTCGTCGCCGGTGCCCTTGCCGAGGTTGCATTCCTTGCAGAGTGTCCTCAGGTTATCGAGGCGCGTCTTGCCGCCTCGGGAGAAAGCCCTGGTGTGGTCAACATGCAGCGCGCAGCCTGGGTCAACGGCAGGCGACCGCCCACACGTGACGCAACGGAAACGGTCTCGTCGCAAAACCTGATACCGAAGACCGATCGGCATGCTGTGCTGATCCTCCTGACGTGCCTTGGCAGCGATGGGCGATGGAACACGGGGGATAGCGGCCTCGAGTTCGCCCTGTTCGATGTCTCTGTTGACCCGTTCCACGAAGGCGAGTTTCGCCATTCCCCACGTGCCAAATTTGGCCGCGTAGGCACCGTTCGTGATGCGCGACGGAGCGCGGTTCATCTCGTCGTAGGTCGGTGCGCGTCCATGGTGAGTCCAGGCGTCGAGCAAGTTCTCGAAGTAGTCATCGTCTGTCCAGCGCCTGCCCATGGCCGACAGTTCTAGACCCGCAGCCTCGAGAGCTGCTTTCCACGTGCCGAATCTGTTAATCAGTGCACGTTCGGACATAAGGTCCGCGTGTTGCAAAAGGTCGGCACGGGTGATTGCCTTCCGACCCACCTTCTCCGAGATTCGTTGGAGTTCCACGATCATGTCATCCGCCGTCGCGGAACGTGCTCGCTGATCGCGCATCTTCGGCGTAACGCGCTTGCCCCCGTAGCGATCAGCGAAGCCGGCGGCTGCCAGGGCTTCCATCCATCCACTGAACCGGCGGATGACCGTCGACGACGCCACCCGCGACAGGGCGTCGAAGTCGTTGCGCGTCACCGGCCCGGGCGGTAGGAGCCCGACCACACGTCGTACCTCCGCAAGGATGCTGGCGTCGTCGTACGACACCAGGCGGTCCATCTCAAAGGCTGGCTTTGCGTAATCACCCACGGAAGCAGGGTAGCCGCTTGGTACAGCTACCCGGGCGAATCCAGCAGATCCGCCACACCCACTGGCAGCAGTCGCATGCCCCGGCTGTGCCCCCCGCGCCCCGCGACGCCGCTCCAACGCGTCACCGGATGCAACGTGAGCAACGCTCAGGTAGTACCGGCGGCGCAGGCTGACACGCCTTCGCAATGAGAAGGTCTGGGGTGTGGACGTGCTCGCTTCCCAAGCTGGACTGCGTGGCACGCCTGTGGCACACCGAGGGGCCAGACAGCGTGCAGCGACGACAACCACTGACAATCTCTGACCAGCGGAAATGCCCGATGCGGCACCTCCAAAAGGAACCTCGGTGAGCCTCCGACATCACCGCCACGTCGAGCACGTGGTGCTACGCGACCGAGGAGCAGCGTGAGTGGTGGGGCGGGATGTGGGCGGACCGAATCACGAGCTCGGCGCTCGCCCAGCAGTTGCTGACCTCCGGAGCCGCGAGCCAGGACGACCTGACCCGCATCGCCGACGGCTGGCGCCGTTGGGCGAAGGCGGGCGACGGGTGGCTGTCGGTGCTACATGGCGAGCTGCTCTGCCGAGCCTGAGATCGGCTGGTGTTCTAGCACCGAGGTGGGTGTTGGTCCCGGACGCCGATCGGTCATCGGAATGGGCGTGGTTGCGACATTCGTGCCTCCGGCACGCCATTCGGCGTCTAGCGGAAGAGACAGAAGGGGTGACCAGCCGGGTCGAACATGACCCGAACGGCTTCTTGAGGCTGAACCTCGGCCGAGCGCGCACCGCACGAGATGGCCCACTCGACTGCGTCGACCAGTTCGTCGACCCGGATGTCAAGGTGCTGCGTTGCGATCTGGCGCTCAGACTGGGCGGGCCAAAAAGGAGCTTGCCACTGCTGCTCGAACTCGAAATTCAGAGTGAGGTTGGGAGTCTTCACTTGAGCCCAACCCGCATCCGCAGGTTCGCCTGGACGAGGCGGATCGGACGCGGTGACCGCTGCATGCAGGAGGTTCGCGTAGAACTGCGCGAGCTCGCGAGGAGCCGGAGCCCCGAGCGTGATGGACGTCAGTCGGATCGACGGCTTGTGCGGCTTCGACATGAGATCCAGTTTCGCATCAGATCTGCGCGCCGAGCTCATCTCCCCCGGCCGTGGGCAAGCGCGCATTTGGCGTCCCGGATGGCGAACCCTGAGCGCACCGCACCCCACCCACACCGCCGGACACCGCACCGACCCCACCTGAGTCGGCCCGGCCCCGGGCTGCACGAGCGCAGGCTGCTCGACAGCAGCCGGTCGATGACCACCGGGCGCGCCCCCCTCGAACCCTGACCTGCGCCGCGTCGGCGCCGCGTTCCTGCAGCGCAGCACCACCCCGTAGCCACGACCGGGCCCCGTCCGCGATTCGTTCGTTCGTTCGTTCGTTCGCTCGTTCGTTCGTTCGTTTTAATTGTTGTGTTCGTACGCACGGTCGGTTAGGGTGGTCGTATGAGCGAGACACCTGTGGGTCAGGCCCCGGCGACCGGTGGTCGGGTGCGTCAGTACGCGACGGCGGCGGAGCGGGCCCGGGCGTT
>JAABUT010002752.1_pt1 | contig 16237 bp, 20 predicted proteins | sample 5559281 | NCBI WGS metagenome assembly JAABUT01 (sample SAMN10711880, study PRJNA513359) | rock metagenome | isolation source: Antarctica rocks | place: Antarctica: Victoria Land, Ricker Hills nord | collected 2016-01-04 | reverse complement strand
GCGGAAGGCGTCCCAGTCGGTCGGGTCCTCGCCCTTCTCCTGCCGCGCGCCACGCCACCAGTCGTACTGGTTGCGGACGTCCGGGTTGGCCACTTCCAGGTCCGCGAAGGTCGCCATGTCGCCCCCCCTTTCTTGCTCGCCGGCCCACCCGGCGATCGGCGCACCGAAAGCAATAACGCTGCCACGAGTATTGTCAATTAAAGTCGGGCTGGCAGAGCTGTCGGGGAATGCGGGCGTGCTGAAGGAAGGTGAGGCCGCCGCTCAGGCCAGCGCCGGGGTGCCGGTGACGGCCTGCCAGGTGGCGAAGCGCTCGGCACGGGTCTGGCGGTAGACTTCGGCGGTGAGGCGGTGGCGGCGCGGGCGGAAGTGGCTGGCGATGGGGCCGTGCGCGGCGAGGAAGCGCTGGGCATGGCCGGGGCTCTTGAACCGCCGCATCCGCCGCTCGCGCTCGCGCGTGGGCTGGTGCGAATTCTCCGCCCGGTTGTTCAGTCCCTTGTGCCGCCGGTGCTCGACGCTCGGCAGCACGTCTCGCTGCGCCGCCCCGTAGCTCGCGAGCTTGTCGGTGATCAGCACGCGCGGGACGTAAGCCAGGCCTTTGAGCAATTTCCGCAGGAACCGCACGGCCGCCCGCTTGTCGCGCTGCGACTGCACGAGGATATCCAGCAGGTTCCCGTCCTGATCGACCGCGCGCCATAAGTAGTGCTGCGCCCCGTTGATCCGGATGAAAACCTCATCGAGGTGCCTGTCGGGTGTGAAAAACGCATCTGGTGCTGGAAATCGACCTATGCCACCTCGCGATCATACTCGTGGATGAGGCCGCCGAGCACATCCTGTCGCTGAACCGGACCATGCCGCGTGCGCTGGTTGAAGGGGAGCGGCACCCGCTGCCCGATGCCTTGGTGTGGGCGCGCCTGATTGTAGTGCGCGACGTAGGCCGCCAGGACCTGGCTCAGGTGCGCCTCGTTGACGATGAGCAAGTGGTCCAAGCACTCCTCCCGCGCCGAGCGGACCCAGCGCTCTGCGTACGCGTTCGCGGTTGGTGATCGATAGGGCGTGCGCACCACCTCGACCCCCTCGGCTGCGAATACCGTGCCGAAGGCCGACGGGAACTTGGCATCGCGATCGTGGATGAGGAAGCGGGGCGGCGTGCCGGTCTCTTGCATTTCCCAGGCGAGTTGTCGCGCTTGCTGGGCCACCCACGCAGCTGTCGGGTGGGCGGTGCAGCCGGCCAGATGGACGCGCCGTGTGCCCACGTCGATGAAGAAGAGGACATGCAGCGTCTTGAGGAAGAGGGTCTCGACGGTGAAGAAGTCGCACGCCAGTAGCTGGTCCTTGTGGCGGTTGATGAACTCGCGCCAGGTCGTCGCCCGTCGCCGCTGCGGGGCGGGCGGCACCCGATGCCGCCGAAGGGTGGCGCGCACGGCCGACGCGCTAACGGCGTGGCCCAGCTTGTTCAGCTCCCCCTGTATGCGACGATGGCCCCACCGAGCGTTCTCCTGCGCCAGCCGGAGGATGAGCGCCTCGACCTCGGTCGGGATGGTCGGGCGCCCGCCTGGCTGCGTCCGCCGATAGGTCCACCTGCGCCGGACCAACTCGCGATGCCATTTCAGGATCGTGTCCGGCTTGAACAGGAGCAGATAGTGGTCGAGCTGGTGCCGCGGGCCGACGGTCGCCCGGACGAGCGCGGCGGCCAGGACGGCGAGGGTGAGCTTCTCGCCGCGGGTGAGCCGGGGCGGGCGGGGACGCTGGCGCTGCAGCAGGCGTACCTGGTGTCGCAGCACGAGGATCTGGAGATCCTTGTCGCCGTCGAGCCGCCGTCTGCCAAGCGTTAGGTCAACGAGGAATGTGACCAGATGCGCGAGCACGAACCAGAACACACGTCCCCTCCTAACTACTCATCACCTGCGCGCGGCACCGTTCGCCACGCCAGGGAGATCATAGCTGAGGGAGAGTGACCAGCAGGCACGGACGGACCCGCAGGACGAGTCACGAGAGCCACATTGCCTGGCCTCAATGATGCCGGATGACGTTTTCACACCCCACACCCTGTTTGCCGCACAACAGGACTTTCCTTGACAGTGCCAGGCGACGCGCGTGCTCCTGCACGACTGGCAGGCCGTACAGCGGGTGCAGGCGACGATCGTGCAGCTGGACGATGAGACGAAGGAGGCGGCGTAGATGGCCGATACCACACCGCCCGCACCGCCCTACGTGGTTGAAAATCGTCCCGGTTCCGGCCTCGCCACCATCACCGACCGGCGCACCGGGCAGGTGGCGCTGTGGTCGCGCTCGTTGCGCGGCGGGTCGGGGCGGCACAGTCGCCGCGGGCGGCACACCACCTGTGCCAACTGCGGGCGGGAGATCGTCGGCCCCTTCTACAAGCCGCCCCAGCGGCCCGGCCCGATCGCCGCCTATCTCTGCCTCGCCTGCGTTGAGGGCGCGGCGGCGCAGCGGCCCTGATGCGCCTGAGCGGGGGTGGCGGGCAGCACAAACCACCGGAGACGCCCGACGCGGCGGAACGCCGCTGCGGGCAGCTGCTCCTCGTGGGCGGGAGTGGGATCGTCTGGGAGATCGTCGGGGCGGTCATGGGCGGCGCGCGGGGGCCGCTCGTCGCGACGGCGGGGCTCTGGCTGACGCTGGCGAGCGCGGTGGCCTTCGTCGGCACTCTCGCCCTCGTGGCGGGGCGGGCCCTGTGGCGGCGCTGGCGGGGCTAGGGCGCGCGGGATCAAGGCACGGAAACGCTGATTACCGTGTCTTGATCATGTCCTGGCCGACCGACAGGCATACGGCCAGCTAGGGAGCGAGGCCGCGACGGGCCCGCAAGCGCGGGAGCGTGACCCCGTACTTTCGGGTGACAGACACGCTGGCCGCTGTAGGCTACGGTGGGGATGGCCCACGACACAGGTGCTCGGTCGGGGCGGGCCCCGCGCACCGGGCATGGCAACCACGGCGCCGCACCGGAGAGACTATGGGCACGCCCCTGCGCGAGCCGACGCCTGCGCAAGTACCATCCCGCCCCCAGCTCGATGATACGGCCCTCATGACGGCGATCGCCGCGCGCGATCAGGCCGCCTTCGCCAGACTCTACGATCGGCACAGTGCCAGCACCTATGCCCTCGCCTATCGCCTCCTCGGCGAGCGCGACGCGGCGGAAGGGGTGGTGGAAGCGGTCTTCCTCGCGCTGTGGCACACCCCTGGTGACTTCGCCCCGCTGCAGGGCAATGTCCGGGCACAGCTGCTGACCCGCGTCCGGCGGCGCGCCTGCCGCATCCGTGCGGTACGGTGACATGGGTTACGGGGCCGGCGCACCGCGAGTGAGACGGCGACGCGCAGGGTGACGAGGGCGACGGCGCGCTCGCTTGTTTATCTCCGCGTCTGGCCCCGCTCGCGTACCATCGCCCTGCCGCCCTCACCCGAGCATGGGCTCTTGGGAGCGCCGGGCTATGCTCGGGTCGGGACGTCGTCTTCCCCGGTGCGACGGAGCGCGAGGGTGCCATGCCATCGTTCGCGGCGACGTGCGGCGAGGCCGCGATCGGGGCGGTGCGCGCTTCCGGGCGTTCTGGGGGGCGATGACGGCGCGGTGTTCCGGGCCTATCAGGACCGCTCAGGGGCCGCTCTGGTGGCGCTATGGCGGCCGGGGGATCGCGCCCTCAACCGGGCGGCGTTGCGGCTCCTGGCGGCGACGGACACGCCCTGAGGCGACCGCGCTGGCCTGCTGGGCCGGGGAGCACCTCGGCGAGGTCAACGCCCGCGCGATCCGGTCCTGACGGAGCGAGACGTTCACCCCTTCCGTGCCCGCTGCTCAACGCGGATGAGCCGGATGATGGCAACCACCAGGGCCAGGGTGTCGACGATAAAGTTGGGATCCATCGGACTTGCTCCTGCACGCTGGGGCTGTCTTGGCCGCTTACTCCATCCGGTTCGATTTTCTGGCAGTCGGGGTGTGAGAGTGCCAAGACTTTGCCTCGGACGGACTAAACGGCCAGCACAGGTGCGCAGGACGGTGATGCCGCTCCCCTCGGCCACGCGGTTGAACGCCTGCCCATACTTGCTATCGTTGTCGCGAATGCGGTACCGGGGCCGCTGGTCGAAGGGCGTGGCCTCGCGCAGTTGCTGGGCGACCCAGGCGTCGGTCGGGTGCCGTGTCACCCCGACGTGCATCACCCGGCGCGAGCCGAGCGCGATCACGACGAAGGCGTACACGGGCCGGAAGAGCGCGTCCGTGATCGGCAGGAAATCGCAGGCCCAGATGTCGCCGGCGTGGTTGCGGAGGAAGGTGGCCCAGGTCTGGCCCGCCTGCCGCGGTGGGCGGGCGGCGCGCATGTACTTCTGCACGGTCCACTTGGCCACGCGGATGTCGAGCTTCGGCAGTTCGCCGCGGATGCGCTCCGCGCCCCAGAGGCGATTCGCGGCGGCCATCTCCCGGATCAGCGCGATCGTCTCGGGTGGCGTTCTGGAGGGGCGCGCCGCTGGGCAAGGGCGCGATCTCCGCCGCCAGATGTGACGGAACAACTGCCGGTGCCAGCGCAGGAGCGTGTCCGGCTGGACGATGAGGAGCACCTGCCGCCAGGCGCGGACCCGGCTGGCCAGGAGCACGAGCAGCGCGCGGTCGGCCGGGGTGCAGCGGGGGCGCTTGGCCCCCCGCTTGAGGACGACGAGCTGCTGGCGCAAGAGCGCATTCTCGGCCACCAGCTGGCGCTTGCTGCGGGTCAGATCGGCCAGCGTCCCGGCAAGGACGGCGGAGGCAGCGGGCCTCGTGGCCGCCGCGAGGCGACGCTGGAACGCGTGCAGAGCGGTGCGACCGGCGTGGGCAACGCGCCGCAGGAGACGAGTGAGCACGGGTGGCTCCTTGTGTCGGTGGCGGCGACCGGAACGAATGGCGGAAGCCTGTCGGCCGCACGCCAGCCGCCCTACACCGGAGCCGCGAGCGGCGACCGGCGGTGCGGCCCCACAGTACCGGGTGATAGCCCAGCGCCCCTCAATTCTCGCACGGATGTGCCAACCAGCCAACACAGGGTCAAATTCAGGCTCTGCGCCAATCTTGATGACGCGAGTTCTCGCCTTTGCGGCACGGCGAAAGGCGGAATTGGCCGGGCCAGCGCACGATACCCCAGCGCGCCGACCCTTGCCCCGACATCATTGCCTTAGTGCAGCAAACACGCGGATCGTCGTCACCAAGATTGGCGCAGCGCCCCAATTAAGTGATCAGCGACATCCGCCCGGGACGAGCAAGTGGAATACGACCGAGCATCGGCTCTTCGCCCATTTCAGCCTGAACTGGCGCGACCGACCGCTCATCAGCCACGAGGTGATCGTCAACCTGATCGGGGCCACGACGGGTTGTGTCAGAAATCGGATGGGGGCCTGGCGGGGCTAGCTAGCGTCTGGTAGCGTAGCGGCCTTGCCGTTGTCCGCAGGAGGTGCTCGTGCCTTGTCCCCATTGCGCCGCGACCGCGACCGTCGCACAGCCGCAGCGCACCGCGCTGGGCTAGCGCACCTTCCGCTGCCCGGCCTGTCGGCGGGCCTTCAACGAGCGCACCGGCACGCCGTTCGACCGCCTGCAATATCCGACCGATCTCGTGCTGCTCGTCGTGTTGTGGCGGCTACGCCACACGCTGCGCCTGCGCGACTTGGCGGAGCTGTTCCTCGCGCGTGGCCTCGTGTTCACGCATGAGACGGTTCGTGAGTGGGAGGCGCGTTTCGCCCCGCTCCTCGCCGCCCGGCTGCGTGTCAAACGACGCGGCACGGCGGGTAGCACGTGGCACGCGGACGAGACCTGCCTCCGGGGTAACGGGCGCTGGTGCTCTCTGTACCGCGCGATCGACCGGGACGGCAATCCGGTCGAGGCGCTGCTGCGCGAAAAGCGCGACGTGGCCGCGGCCCGGCGCTTCTTCGCCCGGGCGCTGGACGTCGCCGGCCATGCTCCGGAGCAGGTCACCACCGACGGGCACGACGCCTACCCCCGCGCTATCCGGGAGACGCTCGGCCCAGGGGTCAGCCATCGCTCCAGCCGCTACATGAATAACCGCATCGAGCAGGACCACCGAGGGATCAAACAGCGCTACAATCCGCTGCGCGGGTTCGGGTGTTTCGCCGCGGCCGCGCGCTTCTGCTCGGCCTTCGAGGAGCGGCGCCAGTATTTCCGGGCCGTCAGCCAGGGCGGCGAGCGCGTCCCGCTGGCTGAGCGGCGGCGGCAGTTTCAGGAGCGGTGGGCGACAGTCATGGCCGAGCTGGCGGCGGCCTAACCGCCGACGCCGTGGACCTCACGCCGCCAGCAATACCCGACAGTACACCCATCGTCCCCAATTCTGACGCAACCCATGTCCCTGCCGCAGTCTCATCCTCTGTTGCATGGGGCAAACGGCCCTCGGTGCCACACTGACGTCGCGGACGATCCGGACCGCCGGGCCGCCACCCGTTTTTTGCGGACGGCGGCGCTTTTTCGTCTCTCGCCGGCGCGGAACCGCCGCCCACGGGTCCCGTTCTATGGGTGTTACTCGGGGGACAACGGATTGTTGTAGGGGGAGGGCGGGGCGATGCGCCGGTGGTCGATGGCGATCGTGGCGTTGCTGATCGTGGTGGGCGCGGGGCTCGTGCCGGGGCGGGTGCCGGGGGCGGCGGCGGTCGGCGCTTGGACGCAGACGGCGGCACCGCCTGCGGGGACGGGGCTCGATCCCGGTCGCCTGACGCCCCTGCCCGATGGTCGGGTGCTGCTGACGCGACTGGGGCTGGTGGGGCAGGAGTTGCGCGGAATCGCGGGCCTCTACGATCCGGCGCGCGGGGCGTGGGCGGTGGTCCCCGCACTGGATGCGCGGGCCGGGTATGCCGCACCGGTCGTGCTGCGCGACGGGCAGGTCCTCCTCAGCGGCGGGGCGTCCGCCAACGCCTTCCCGGAGGAGGCCAATTTCCTCTCGGGCGGCGCACAACTCTACAACCCGGCCCGGAATAGCTGGGCGCAGACCGGCTCGCTGGTGCAGGCCCGCGCGATGCACACCGCGACCGTGCTCACCGATGGCTCGGTGCTGATCGTCGGCGGGCAGACCGGCACGAAGTACGGGGAGCATCAGGGGCTGGCGAGCGCCGAGCGGTACGATCCGCAGTCCGGGAAATGGTTGCTGACGGGGCCGTTGGCCGGACCGCGTACCGGGCACACCGCCACCCTGTTGCACGATGGGCGCGTGCTGGTGGCCGGTGGCCAGATTGACGACCGGCAAACCCCGAACCGCGATCTCCTCACCGCCGAACTCTACGACCCTGCGACCGGGCGCTGGACCCTCGCCGCGGCACTGTCAGGATAACTGCTCAGCCTTACGGGGGTCGGGTGTGCGATACTCGGCGCATGCGAGAACAAGCATGCACGCTCACCTACAAACGGCATCGCTTCCCGTCGGAGAGTATCAGTCACGTGGTGTGGCTGTACTTCCGCTTCGCGCTCAGCTACCGCGACGTGGAGGAACTGCTCGCCGAGCGGGGCGTCATCGTGACGTATGAGACCGTGCGCCAGTGGTGCCAGAAGTACGGCCAGGCGTATGCGAACGCGCTGCGCCGGCGTCGCCCGCGCCCTGGGGACAAGTGGCACCTGGACGAGGTGTTCGTCACCATCAACGGCGACCAGCACTACCGCTGGCGCGCGGTCGATCAGGATGGGCTGGTGCTCGATATCCTGGTCCAAAGTCGGCGCAACAAGGCCGCCGCTAAGAAGTTCTTCCGCAGACTGCTTAAAAGCGTGCGGTACGTGCCCCGCGTGCTGATCACGGACAAGCTGGCCAGCTACGGCGCGGCGCAGCGCGAGGTGTTGCCGAGCGTCGAACACCGCCAGCACAAACGATTGAACAACCGGGCGGAGAATTCCCATCAGCCCACCCGCGAGCGCGAGCGGCGGATGCGGCGGTTCAAGAGCCCGGGGCACGCCCAGCGCTTCCTCGCCGCTTACGGGCCGATCGCCGCGCACTTCCGCCCGCGCCGCCAGCGCCTGACCGCCGCCGAGTACCGCAGGACCAGAACGGAACGCTTCGCCACCTGGCGGGCCGTTACCGGCACCCCGGCCATGGCCTGAGCGGTCACACGATCCCGCTTCACTACGTCTCCGAGCACCAACAGGTCACTCGCCCCGAGTTAAATTGACAATGCCCCTTGCCAGGCCCCCGAGGCCTGACCTGATAGGAGCCGGTCGCGGCCATGCGACCCGAGAGCGTCCTGTCGGCCTCGGGGGGACGGCGGCCGCGCTCGGTGAGGAGGCACGGATGATCACGATCGGCGTTGCTGCCCACAAGCGGGTGCATGTGGCGGTGGCGGTGGACGACGCGAGGCGGGAGGTGGCGCGCTGGTCCGGCCCGGATAGCCCCACCGGGTGGCGACAGCCGGGTGTGCGGGGCACGACGTTGGGGCCGGGGTGCCGCCGAGGGAGCGAGGGGGCCTGGAATTACGGGCGCGGCCTGGCCCAGGATCTGATCGGAGCGGGGGCCACCGTCTACGAGGTCAACCCGCGCTGGACCGCACAGCAGCGGCAGCGCGCGCGCAAGCCCGGGAAGCACGACCGCCGCGACGCTGCCTGCCGTCACCCCGGACGACGAGACCGCCGTGCTCGACGTACGCGTGACGGAGCGCGAGGGCGCGGTGGCGGAGGCCACGCGCCTGCGCAACCAGGTGCACCAACTCCTGCTCCAGCGCGATCCCGCGTACCACACGCACCTGCCGAGTCTGCGGACGACGACCGGCGTCGCGGCGGCGGCCGGGTATACCGCGACGGCTCCCGGTCCCCTCGCGCAGCACCGCGCCGGCGCGGTGCTGCGCCTGGCCGAGCGGTGACAACGCGCCCTCGCACAGGCCAAGGCCCTGGCCGCCCAGATCACCGGGCTCGCCGTGGCGCGATTCGCTGCCCTCACCCAGATCTGCGGGGTCAGCCGGCGCACCGCCGGGGCGCTCGCCGGCATCCTCGGCCCCGGTCGCCGGTTCGCCACCGACGCCCACCTGGCCGCCTACGCCGGGGTCGCCCCGCTCGAGGCCTCCTCCGCCGAGCGGGTGCGGCACCGGCTCAGCCGTGGGGGCAATCGCCGTCTCAATGCCATCCTGTACCGCATCGTCCTCACGCAGTCACGGCATGCGCCAGCGGCACAGGCGTATCTGGCACGCCGCGTGAGCGAGGGCAAGACGCGGCGGGAGGCGGTGCGCGCACGCAAGCGCTTCGTCGTCCGGGCGCTCTGGCGGCGCTGGCAGGAGTGTCTTGCCCCGGAAGCCACCCTCGCGCCGCGCGCGGCGTAGCGACGACAGTGCCACCGCACCGCGGGGAGCGCGCTATCAGCCTGGTGTGGCCGGTGGAGGTTCCCTCCACCGGCCACACCAGGAATCCTACGCCCTGCCACAAAGCGCCGGACCAGGGGGCTTGACATAGGAGCGTCAGTACCCGCGTACCCCCGGACCGCACAACCGGGCAATCGTTGCCGGTGGCGGTCGCAAGCGCTATGCTTGCCTCTGTGGCGGACGACAACGACGGGGAAGGCCATGGGCACGAACGGCTCGCGATCCGCACGAGATCTGTATTCGGGACTCCGCTTCCTGATCGAGGAGCAGGGGCTCACGGTCGCCGACCTTGCCCGCCGCTTGACGGCGCAAGGTGAAGCGGTGGACGCGCGTACGCTCCGACGCCTGGCTGACCCCGATCGCGCGCTTAAGCTGGTCGACACGCGTGTCCTGGAAGCCGTCTGTCGGGTGCTCGGGATCGACATCGGCGACCTTCTTGTCTTCGCTCCCGCCCTCGGCACCGATCTCCGACGGCTACCCGAGGCGCGGCAGCACCGCCTCAATGCGCTGATGGATGCCCATGCCGAAGGGGAACTGGCACCCGGCGAGCGGCGGGAACTGGAGGCGCTGGTTGCGGAGGCCGACGATCTCGACTTCGCGAACGCGCGGCGCCTGGCCGAACACCGCGAGCTAATGCGTGCGAGCGTCCGTCCGCGCTCGCACAGCGCGGCGGACTGACCGTGCCGCATGCTTCGGCGGAGGTCCGGCGCTTCGTCGAACGCCGAGCCGCAGAGCGCTGCGAGTATTGCCACGCCCCGCAGCTGCTCGCCAATAGCCCGTTCCATATCGAACACATCGTCCCGAGCAGTCAGGGTGGCACTGACGATCCCGAGAACCTCGCCCTGGGGTGCAACGCCTGCAACCTCGCCAAGGGGTCGCGAACGGGTACGCCCGATGCCGCAGGTGGGGGGACCGTCCCACTCTTCCACCCGCGCCGCGATCGCTGGGACGAGCACCTCGCCTGGGCCGAGGATGACGTCACGCTGGTGGGCCGTACCGCGATCGGCGTGGCGACCGTCACCGCCCTGAATATGAACGGGTTCCGGCAGGTACGCGCGCGGCCGTTCTGGCGGCGGCTCGGTCTCTTCCCGTAGGCGTCAAGCCCCGCAGCTTCCCGCAGCGGTAACTGGCGAGCGGCGAGCGGCGGGTGGGCGAAAAAGGCCTGTCCTGGCTCGTATATTAGGGGTGTTCCGGGGTGGCGGTGAGGCCATTGTGCTGGCAGCGGCGACGACCGCGATACAGGGAGAGTGGCCCCCGCCATCGCGGGACGATCGGAGCCTGGACCGTATCGAGTGGCACGGACCACGCATCACGAGCGCAGGCCAGGGTCGTCCCGGGGAACGGTCGGAACGTGACCCAACGGCGAGGGGGGTAGATGGAAGCGGGGAGCGCGATCTATCGGTTGTATGTCGGCGTCGACGTGGCGGCGGAGACCTTCGTGGCCGCGTGGCTCGCGCCGGGCGGGCAGGCGGGCGCGCCGGTCGCCGGGGAGCAGACGCCGACGGGCTTCGCCGCCCTTCAGCGCCGGCTCCAAGCCACGGGGAGCCCGCCGGCCGCCACGCTGGTGGTGCTGGAGGGGCACTGTCAAGTAAAGCCCGATTGTGGGGCAAACAGGGACGTCGAGGCGTGTTGCGGCGGGGCGGTGCCGCCGCTCAGGCCGTGGCGGGGCTGCCGGTGACGGCTCGCCACGCGGCGAAGCGTTCGGCTCTGGTCTCACGGTAGACATGGGCGGTCAGGCGGTGGCGGCGCGGGCGGAAGTGGGAGGCGATGGGGCCGTAGGCGGCGAGGAAGCGCTGCGCGTGGCCGGGACTCTTGAAGCGGCGCATCCGGCGCTCACGCTCGCGGGTGGGTTGGTGCGAATTCTCGGCGCGGTTGTTCAAGCCTTTGTGCCGCCGATGCTCCACACTCGGCAGGATCTCCCGCCGCGCCGCGCCGTAACTGGCGAGCTTGTCGGTGACCAGCACCCGCGGCGCGTACTCGAGGCCCTTGAGCAACTTCCGCAGGAAGCGCACGGCGGCGGCCTGATCGCGCCGGGGCTGCACCAGGATGTCGAGCACGTTGCCGTTCTGGTCGACCGCCCGCCAGAGATAGTGCTGCCGACCGTTGATCTGGATGAACACCTCGTCAAGGTGCCACTTGTCGCCGGGCCGCGGGCACCGACGGCGCAGCTCGTTCGCATAGGCCTGGCCGAATTTGCGACACCACTGACGGATGGTCTCGTAGGTCACGATGACGCCGCGCTCCGCCAGCAGCTCCTCCACATCGCGGTAGCTCAGGGCGAAGCGGAAGTACAGCCAGACCGCGTAACCAATGATCTCGGCTGGGAAGCGATGGCGCTTGTAGATGGGCGAGCGCGTCTGTTCTTTCATGCGCCGAGTATCGCACACCAAGCCAACGACGAGGCCGACCAGTTATCTTGACAGTGCCCCCCGCCGCGCACCCTACCGTGCGGAGCCACCGTCACGTCGCCCTCGCCGGGCACCACGGCCGCCGGGGCCTCGCGCGGTCACGGGTGGCACCGCCGCAGGCGGCGCGCAGCGGAGCGAAGTGCCCTTGACGGCGCGGGGTAGCGGCCACGCTGCGCGATTGGGAGGCCGCGACACTGCACGGCACCGCCGCACCGTCGGAGCAACGCCAGGAGCGGCGGGGCGTGGGGCGTGCCCCTACCACCGATGCCAATTGAGCGACCGGCAGTACGCCTCGCCGTATGATGTGCGACGCCGGCATGCAGTCAGCATGGCAGGAAAACGGGCCTGCTGACGAGCGCGACACGGCTTGTCAGCGCTGAAAACGCCCCCGGTATCTGCCGATTTTGCTGCCATCCCAACTACACTCCTGCGTCACCAATGATGGGTCTTGCCGACATTCGATGATCGCTCTCCGCTCGTTTTGTGCGTTAGCATGGGCGGATCGTCCGCGCCGGGTGGCCGCCGTCGCAAGGTCGTCGCCGACGGCCAGCAACGCGCGCTGCCGCTCAAGAAAAGCCGGATCCGGATCATCGAATGTCGGCAAGACCCCCAATGATATGGCGGGGCGTCGGAGGCATCCCCCGCAGCTGGCACGAAGTGTGCTATACGTACAGAACACACGTTCCCCTCGCCGACGCGGCGAGGGTGATGAGCAGGCGCGAGGAGATGGCGCGATGGCGAAGGCGACGCCCCGCAAGGGGATGCAACTATTCGACGCGGACGAGGTGCTGATCGGCATGATCGCGGGGGCGCGCGGCGGCAGCGTCGTCGTGGAGGGGCGGGCGATCCCCAAGGGCGCGATCGGGCGCGTCACCGAGAATCGCGCCTACCTGAAACCCGGCATCGTGATCGGGGTCGGCGGGCACGGCCACGCGACCGCCATGCCCACCGTGCGCGCGGTGGGCCGGGGGAGTGGGCGGATCGGGCGCACGACCACGCCGCCCGCCGAGGCGCGCGCCCTGCGCCCCGAGCCCGGCGAGCGGACGTATACGGCCCTGGCCGCGCCCACCGTGGTCCCCCTGGCGACCGAGCGCCTCCGAGCGACGAAGCGCCCGATCGACGCGGGCGAGGTGCGGATCCGCAAGACGGTCGTGGCGGAGGAGCGCGAGATCCCGGTCGAGCTGACCTACGAGACGGTGCATGTCGAGGAGCGGCAGCTCCCCGCCCGCCCGGCGACCGGGGCCGACCTCTTCGCGGAGGGGACCGTCGTGGTGCCGCTGCGCGGCGAGGAGGCGGTCGTGACGAAGGAGGCGGTCGTGACCGGCGAGGTGGTGATCGCGAAGGAGCTGGCCACCGAGCGTCACTACGTGGCCGACACCGTGCGGGCCGAGCACGCCGAGGTGGTCGAGCAGGGATTCGTGCGACGCGCCCCGCGCTGAGGTGCCCCCCGGCAGAGCCTGCTGCGTGCGGTGGCCGCGCCGTGCCGGTCAGCGCGGGATGTGGAGCACCTGGCCGGGGAAGATGGCGTCGGGATCGGCGAGTTGGCCCGCGTTCGCCGCGAGGATGCGCGGCCAGGCGGCGGGGTCGCCGTAGGCCTGGCCCGCGAGGCCCGCGAGGGTGTCGCCCTGGCGCACGGTGTAGTCGGCGCCGGGTCGGGGCGGCCCGGGGTCGCCGCAGCCCGCGAGCAGCAGGCCCAGCGCGGCCCCGAGCAGGGCCCGGCGCGGCAGGTGGGGCGGTCCGAACGGCGGCGGCATCGGCATCGGCAACCCCCCTCCACGCACACGGCAGCCACGTACCCGTTTGCCCGGGCGGCGCATGTCATAGGTAGCTCTTGCGGCGGAAGAGCCACGCGAGCGCGTCGGCGACCGCCATCAGCCCCAGCAGGCTCGCCGGGCAGGACGACCCCGACGGCGGCGCGATCGAGCCGGTGCCGCGCGCGGTAGGCCTCGGTGCAGAGCATCGTAGCAAAGTCGGCCGGGCTGGCACGTGGGCGAAGCCGCGACCAGAGCGGCGAAAATGCTCCCACCGGCGCAGTCGGCCGGACGCCGGTAATCCGGCGAACCGCACGGGATTCCGCCGGGCACTGAGACATTGATTGCGCGACGCATTATGAGAACGGATCGTCGAGGGCGAGCGCCCCACCCGAGAGCTCGGTCGCGGCCGTCGCAGAAACGACCGTTTTCGCGACGTTACCGCCGAGACACACCGGCCGATCATCGGTCATCCTCGCCTGCGCCTCCTCCGGCACTCCCGACTTTAACCAGGTGGTTGACATAGGGGGGCATGAGCCGGTATACTGTCTCCTGACCAGGTGGTTGACTACGGCGCAGGCGGCCCGGGGGGCGGTGTAACGAGCGGAGGAGCGGTGGACGCGATGCGGGTGCGCTGGTGGGTGCAGATCATCACCCTGGCCGCGAGCTGCTACAACATGGGCACGATCTGGATGACCCAGGTGTGTTGGCGGCTCTTCGCCCAGGTCGGGCGAGGGGATTTTCCCGCCTACCACCGGGCCTGGTGGTTTGGCCGGCGTGGTATCCAGCCCGTGGTGTTCCCCGGCGGTTTGCTGGTGACGGCCTGGGTATCGACTGCGGCGTGGTGGGGGCGGTTGCAGGGCCAACTGGAGTACGTGCGTCAGGAAGACGGCACGCTGAATCCGCTCTATCAGCGGCTCCTCGCCACCCATTGGCTGCGCGTCGCGCTCTTCACCGCCTCGGCGCTCCTGCAAATCGCGATGGCGGCGGGCACGCGGGAGACGCTACCGTCTGTGGGAGCAGCGCCGACCGAGGTTGCCGCTACGGAGGCCGCAACGACCGCCGGGCGCGCATGAACGACGGACCGCAGGCGGTAGGTACCGCGCGTCTGCCCGCCGCAGATGGCCCGCACGCCTTGGTCCGCATCGCTTTTCGCCAGCTCGCCGAGCGCGGCTTCGAGGGGCTGCGGGTGCGGGAGGTCGCGAAGGAAGCGGGGGTGAACCATGCGACCTTGCTCTACTACTACCCCACGAAAGAGGCCCTGATCCAGGCCGTGGTCGCGCACCTCGCGCGGGCGTTCCGTACGCCCGTCCCCGGCCTCGACGACCCCGATACGAGCGCGCTGGGGGCGCTGCGCCGCGAGTTCGCGGATATTCAATACCGTGTGCATACCACGCCGCAGACCTTCCTCGTGCTCGGCGAACTGGCGGTCCGTTCTCGGCGCGACCCCGCCATCGCCCGCATCCTCCGGGCCCTCTTCGCGGGCTGGCAGGGGCACCTCGCCGCCATCCTGCGACGGGGGATCGCGGAAGGGTGCTTCCGCGCCGACCTGGACATCGACGCGACGGCGCTGGCGCTCAGGACGCAGCTCGCCGCCATTGGCTATCAGTCCCTGGAAGGCGACGGCGGCGCGAACCTCGATCCGCTCCTCCGTCAGCTCGCGAGCCAGACGGAATACTGGCTGGCGGCGCGCGCCGATGCGGGCGCACTCAAGCGGGAAGGGACGAGCCGATGACCCACACGACCGCTCCCCCCCCGGCCCTGCCTCCTCCCGGAGCGGCCCGGGAGCGGCCACACGCCCCATCCCCGGCGGGGTTCCTGCACGGCATGACCACGCGGCAGTTCGTGGTGACGGGCCTGCGCCAGCTCGTGCCCGGCCTCGTGCTGAGTATCGCCTGCACGCTGATCCTCTACAGCCTCTTGCGGCCCCACTTCCCGCCGGCCAGCGTGATCCCGCTGCTCGGTGCGTCGCTGTGTCCCGTGCTGGCGAACATCGTCAGTCTCGCGCGCCATCGACGTCCCGACCTCTTCGGCGTGATGGTCCTGATCGGGCTGGCGGCGAGCGGTGTCGGGGTGGTGCTCGGCGGTGGCCCGCGCCTGTTGCTGCTGCGCGAATCGTTCGTGACCGGGGCGAGCGGCGTCGTGATGCTCGCGTCGCTGGCGCTCCCCCGGCCGCTCGGCTACTACTTCGCCCGGCAACTCCTGACCGCCAACGACCCGGCGCAGGGCGCGGCATTCGTCGCGCTCTGGCAGGACCGGCGCTTCCGGCGCGCGATGCGGGGCGGCACGGTGTTCTGGGGGTGCTTGCTGCTGGGCGAGTTCGCGGTGCGAGTGGCGCTGGTGCTCACCCTCCCCGTCGTGCTGGTGCTCGCGCTCGCCCCCCTGGTGCTCAACGCCCTGATCTTCGGCGGGGTGGTGGTGAGCGCGATCTGGGCCGCCCGTCTCCTCCGTCCCGGTGCGGCCACGCCCCCCGCGTGACCGCGCTCGCGGGGTCGTGTGTGCCCGGTGCGTGGTCATCCAGCACCCTCGTCCCGGGGAGCGTCGCCACGGTGGCGGAGCCGCGAAAGCCCGCGAAAGCCGGTGAACGACGGGCGCGGTAGGCTAGCGCGCCCACGGTGGTGGCGAACGCCGCTGGTGCCCCTGGTGTCACGAACGTTGAGACTGTTGCCCATTCCGTTATGGTAAACTGTAGGCTGTCTGTCTCTGCTGCTGCTGGGCCACAGGAGGGGCATCGTGGCGGTTAGGGCGCGAGCGCGGCGAAGCGCGACACGCGCGGCG
>JAABUT010002751.1_pt1 | contig 16241 bp, 17 predicted proteins | sample 5559281 | NCBI WGS metagenome assembly JAABUT01 (sample SAMN10711880, study PRJNA513359) | rock metagenome | isolation source: Antarctica rocks | place: Antarctica: Victoria Land, Ricker Hills nord | collected 2016-01-04 | reverse complement strand
CATTACAGGGTACCCTTCGCAGCCATCATGCTGCCGGAGCTGCCAGTTGGTCCGCGAGTGGATGGGTCGACACTCTTTCCGTCCATGATGCTCAACACCGCGGGGGCGAGCCAGACGCAGTTGCTCAGTATTTGCGTTGCGGGCTACGCGGGCGAGTTGTGCCTCTTCGACAAAGCCCACGTACAATCCGGGGGCGAAATCCACGTCTGCGCGGCAGGGAGCGCTAATGATGCAGCAGCGATCCTGAAAATCGGAAAACTCTCGATCGTCGCGCTTAAGGACACCAACGATATTCAACGTGTGCTCGTCGGCTGCGTGCAATCACTTAAATTCGAGCCCTACAACATCCTGTATTGCGATGTGGCCGGTTTCCGACGTACGGCCTCGGTGCTCTACGCGCAATGGAAGGCTGTCGGCTTCCAGGGCCTCGCATTCACCGGCGACGCGCTCGACTAACCTTGCAACGCGGTTTCGGCACGATCACACGGCACCCCACCGTAGGATCGTGTTTCCGCTGTGAATTCGTGCCGCAAACCCTGGTTTGCGATACGGTTGCCTGAAGGCCGCTGGCCGGCGCTCCTGGTTTATGACAGCAGGAAGCCTCAACCGTCTAGGCTTCCAATAAGCTCGAGTAATTTGGTCTCGCAAGCGGACACGTCGTGACCTCGGCGGCGCGAGATCATGAAGGTCAGCGGGCGAATGTGCCAAGCGCGGCGTTTGAGTTCGATGAGTGCTCCGGTCGCGAGATCGTTGATGACGAGGTGGGCTGGCATGTGGCCCCAGCCTAAGCCGGCTTTCAGGAAGTCATGCTTCGCACTCAGATCGTTGAGCAGCCATTGGCGCTTCCCGGCGACTGACATCTGTGTCTTTTCCGCTCCGGGCTGATTGTCGGTGACTACGAGTTGAATATGTCGGCCGAAGTCCTCAAGGGAAATTGGCTCTGAGCTGGATGCCAGCGGGTGACTTGGAGCACATACCGTTACCATTCGCGTCTCGCAAAGCCAGTGTCTTTCAATCGTGCTTGGATTGACTTGGGGGACGTCCGCGACCGTGACCGCAAGAGAGCACGTGCCCGCCAGAATCAAGTCCTCTCCTCCTTGCATTGTCGTCATTCGGAGGTTGATCGTCGCCGTGGGGACGTCGGCTTGCAGGGTTCGCAGACAGTCGATCAGGTGCGCACGCGGGAAATATACGTCCACAGCAATCGAGATTTGCGGCACCCCGGTCTTGGAAATCGAAGTGGCGCGGTTCTTCATCTCCTCTGTTCGAGAGATCACGGCACGTGCATCCGGCAACAGGCTCCGGCCTGCGGGGCTGAGTTCTGCCCTGCGCGTGTCGCGTTCGAAAAGCTCGACGCGCAGAGCGCTTTCAAGGGCCGTGATCGCGTGGCTTATCGCCGATTGAGCGCGCTTCAGCACGCGTGCAGCGCCTGAAAAGCTTCCTTGGTCGCAGACGGCAACGAACGCGCGGAGCTGGTTGATGGTGACACTGTCGATCATGGCCATCCAACAAGTAGATCGTATCAAGCAGATTTTCGTCAGTTCTCCTCATGTGTCAACATCGCTAAACGAAGTTCCAGTGATCGCGATCAAGGGCGGCCCGCCTCATGGCGTGGCGTTCCGAGGCAAATCACCGAACTCGTCCACACACAATCTTGAGGCCAGATATGCCGACGTTGCTCGCGATCGAAGCAAGCCCCCGCTTCGAACATTCCACCTCGCGCAAGCTGACCGCCGTGTTCGTCGCGAAATGGAGGGCGGCCCACCCGGACGGATCGGTGGTCGTTAGGGACCTGCTCAAAACCAATCTTCCGTTCGTCGACCTGCCTTGGATCGGTGGCGCCTTCACGCCGCCGGAAGCGCACTCGCCTGAAAGCGCGGCGGCAATCAAGGTGTCGGACGATCTCGTTGCCGAGTTGAAGGCGGCCGACCGGGTCGTCATCGGCACTCCGATGTACAACTTCGCCATTCCCGCCGTGCTCAAGGCTTATATCGACCACATCGTCCGCGTCGGCGTCACGGTGTCGGCCGACAACAAGGGTCTTCTGACCGGCACGTCGGCCGACATCATCCTCGCGAGCGGCGGCGACTTCTCGCCCGGCTCTCCGGTCGAAAAATATAACCAGGCAAGTGGCTATCTTCGACAGGTGCTCGGCTGGATCGGGATCACGGACGTCAATATCGTGCTCGCCGGCCGTGCGCTCGCCGGGATCTATGGTGAAACGGCGGTGGAGCGGCTCGGTGACGCCGTGCAGGCCGCCGCGATGCGAAAGCTTGCGGCGCCCACCCTGGCGGCAGCGTAGAGCGTAGCCTAGCAGGATGTCCGCAAATGCGGCGAGCAGCGGCTCGGCTTTCGAGCGGGGGGTTGCTAGGATCGCCGATCCCGCGGCGTCCCTTGCGGGAACGCCCGGCCACAAAGCGCGCCGCCTGATCGACAGCGACGATCCGGGCTTTACGGACCCGTTTCTGTTGATGGCGGAGGATTGGATGCCTCACGGGGCCTTCGCGGTCCACCCCCACCGGGGAATCGAAACCGTGACCTTCGTCATCGAGGGAACTGTGGAGCATTACGACGATGCAGGCCATCGGGGCGTCGTCAGGTCCGGTGACGCACAATGGATGACGGCCGGGCGTGGCGTTCTTCACGAGGAAAACGCGTTACCCGGCACGATCGCCCACATCCTTCAGCTTTGGGTCAACTTGCCTGCCGCCCTGAAGATGACACCGCCGCGATACCAGGACCTTATCGGCGATGAGATGCCGAAATGCGGCGAGGCCGGCGTCGAGATGAAGGTTTTTTCGGGCGGAATCAAAGATGTTTCTGCCAGGACTCTGAATCATGTTCCGATCCTCATGCTCGAGGTCCGGCTTCGCCCCGAAACCTCGACAAGTGTTTCTGTTCCAAGCATGGATAATGGGTTTGTTTTCGTTATCCAGGGCTCGGTGATTATCGGCGCAGACGGCGTCACCCTTGAACTTGGCCAGCTTGCCTGGCTTACGCGATCCGACAAGGAGGGCGTCTCGCAGCTCAGCCTTCGTTCGGGGAAGGGATCGTGCCGACTGCTTCTGTTCAGCGGACCGCCACTTCGGGAGCCTGTCGTTTTCGGCGGTCCGTTCGTGATGAACACTGAAGAAGAAGTCCAGCAAGCTTTCCGTGATTTCGCGAGACAACGGCTTTGAACGAGCGAGCGTAACACGTCCGCAGTACGAGGCGATCTCACCATCATCCAGCAATCGATGGAGCCGGGTTATGACCTATAGCATCGTCGGAACGGGAAATGTCGGACAAACCTTCGCTTCTTTTTTCGCTAAGGCGGGGGTCGAGGTCGCTCTCGCGAACACGAGGGGGCCGAAAGCTGTAGAGCCGATCGCCAAGCAACTTGGTGGCAAGATTGTTGCTTCGTCGCTCGACGAAGCCCTCGAAGCCGACATCATCTTCTTCGCCGTCCAGTTTCTCAGCTTCAAGGACGTCGGATCGGTGAAGCCTGATTGGACCGGCAAGATCGTCGTCGACGTGACGAACGCCGCCTTCCTTCCCCAGGAGGTGCAGGACAGGGAGCTGCAGGGACGCCTGTCGTCGGAGGTCAACGCCGGACGCGTACTAGGCGCAAAACTGGTGAAGGCATTCAACCAGCTCCCGATGCCGGTTCTTTCGAGTCCTGTCCCGGATGGTGGAAAGCGCGTCGTGTTCATCGCGAGCGACCATGAAGACGCGAGCGCAAAAGTCGCGACCTTGGCAGGGCGTCTCGGGTTTGCTCCGATCGAAGTCGGGAAGATCGGCGAGGGCGGCCGACTGATTCAGGCCAAAAATGCGCTAGTGTTTCAGGATCTCATCAGGTTTCAGAAGACGTGAGAGGAGCCGGTTGTTGCCGGTTGTAGCTCGCCAAATGGCTAAGTGACGACGTGGCCTCGACATCTGTAGTCCTCGGGCCAAGAGCCGACCTGAAAGCAACAAGAACAACTCTGCGGACGGAGTCCTAGAAGTGCAAATCGGAATCATCGGCGCGGGCAATGTCGGGAAAAACGTCGCTCGCCACCTCGTTGCCGCCGGCCACCAGGTCGTCATCTCCAATTCCCGAGGACCCGAAAGCCTGGGCGAGGTTGTCTGCGAACTCGGAACGTTGGCCACAGCGGGCACCAAGGAGGAAGCCGTCGAGAGCGACCTCGTCATCTTGTGCGTCCACTGGCACCACGCTCAAGAGGCCCTTAGGGGTGTCGCCTGGAGCGGTCGCATCCTCGTCGATGCCACCAATGCTCATAACGATGATCCACCCGACATCAGCCTTGAAGGCGTAACCCGGTCGCGCGCGGCGTTGGCGAAGATAGGGCGAACCTCAAGCGAACTGGTGGCCGACTGGGCTCCAGGCGCCCGGGTCGTCAAGTCGATCAGCAACATCCCGATGGAGTGGATCAAGGACTTCAGCGACAACAAACCGAAGACGGTCATGTTCACGTCGGGCGACGACAAGGCAGCAAAGCGTCTGGTCATCGACCTGCTCGAAGGAGTGGGTTTCGCCGCGGTCGACCTGGGCTCGCTCCGCGAAGGCGGAGCGTTGCACGAAGTCGGCGCGCCCCTCTCAGGACTGGATCTGCACTTGATGCGACGGCTTCGCTGAAGGTTGGGCCTGCGAACAATCGACGAGGCGCTCCCGTCAAGAACGGTCGGGCGAACCAAACACAAAGGCGATGGAGGCAACGATGGCTGCAATGATCAAACCCAGCTTTCACCACGTCACCCTGAAAACCAACCGGCTACAGCAGATGGTGGACTGGTATAAGACGCTGGTCGGGACAGAGGTGCTATTCCAGAACGACACCAACGCCTGGACCTCGAACGACGCGGCGAACCATCGCCTGGCATTCCTGGCAGTCCCGGGCCTGGAAGACGACCCGGACAAGATTAAGCACAACGGAATCCATCACAGCGCCTTTGAATACGCGTCCTTCTCCGACCTTATGTCGTCGTTCGACCGGCTGAGGGAGCACGGCATCATGCCCGTATTCTGTCTGAATCACGGTTCGACGATGTCCTTGTACTACGAGGATCCGGAAGGGAACTATGTCGAGCTGCAAAGCGACAACTTCGGCGATTGGGAGCAGTCGGGCAATTTCATCCGGACATCCGATGACTTCCGCGCCAACCCGATTGGCACGTTCTTCGACCCGGTGAAGGTTTATGACGCTTATATCGCCGGACAGCCGTTCGAGTTATTGCACCCTGCCATCCGCAAGGGTGATTTCCTTCCAGACTCGGCCCCTGGCATCGGCCTTCCGGAAAAGGGCGCCGACCATGCCGCTTCGCCGGAGTAACGTCACCTCTCCCGAAGCGGATCGGGGCATCTACATCCGGTTGCTGGCGAACAAACGCCGGCTGGCAGGAGGGTGATGGTCTGCCGGATCGTCCTGACCGATCACGCCTGGCCGGACACGGATATCGAGCGCGGCGTGCTGGAGGCGGCCGGGTTCGAGCTGGTGACCGGCCCCGCCATTGCCGGCACCGCGGGCGACGTGGAGGCCCTGGTGGCGGCGCACGATCCAGCCGCCATCATGACCTGCTGGGCGCCGGTGTCCGCCGCCGCCGTCCAGTCTCCGTCCGACCTGAGGATTGTCGCGCGGCTGGGCGTCGGCCTCGACAACATTGCGACGGACGCGGCCAGCGCGCGGGGCACGTGGGTGACCAATGTCCCGGATTACTGCGTCGAGGAGGTGTCGGATCACGCGGTGGCCCTGCTGCTCGCCCACTTCCGTGGCGTGGCCGCGCTCGACCGCGACACGAAGGCGCTCCGGTGGGATCCGGCCGGTGTGCGTCTCGAGCGCGTCCGCGACCTCACGGTCGGCGTCATCGGGTTCGGGCGCATTGGCCAGGCCACTGCCCGCAAGCTGGCAGCCTTCGGCTGTACGGTGCTCGCGGTGGACAGCCTGCCTTCGGCCACCCGGCTAAACGTCGAGCAGGTCTCAATGGCCATGCTGCAGGAACGAGCGGATGCAATCGTGCTCCATGTCCCGTTGCTCGACAGCACCCGGAACATGGTGAACGACCGGTTCATCGCGGGATGCCGTAGGCGGCCCCTCCTGATCAACGTCAGCCGGGGCGGTCTGATCGACAATGCAGCGCTGTTGCGCGGGCTAGAAGCCGGTGCGTTGCGCGGGGCGGCCCTGGACGTGATCGACGGTGAGCCTTCGCCGCCATCCGGGATCCTCGCGCACCCGGGAGTGATCGCGACCCCGCACGTCGCCTTCCTGTCGGCCGCGTCGCTGGTTGAGTTGCGGCGCCGCGCGTCGGAGGAGGTGGTGCGCGTGCTCGACGGACTGGCGCCGCTCCACCCGTGCAACCGACCGGAGGGCGCCCCCGCCCCGGTCCCGGCATCGTTCGACTGGGGTGTGGCTAGCGACATCCGGATCGTCAACGACGCGGACGGTCCCTACGTGGTGAAGCGCGCCCTGCCGCGCTTGCGCGTCGCTGCCGAGTGGCTGTCCGACCCGGCCCGCTCCCTGGTCGAAGCGGCGGCGCTTCGGGCAATGGCCGGGATCATCGGGCAGGAGGCGATGCCCCGGGTGCTTTGGACCGACCCCGGGCGGCACGAGTTCGCCATGGAACTGGTCTCGCCGCGCCTGCGCAACTGGAAGCAGGACCTGCTGGACGGCCGGATCGACCTGGCGACCGCGCATCGCGCCGGGCGGCTGCTCGGCCAGTTGCACGCCGGCTCGGCAGAGCGCCCGGACCTGCGCGACGAGTTCGGAAACACGCGTTTTTTTGAGGAGCTGCGGGTCCGGCCCTATTTTGGCCGCGTGGCGGAGCGCAACCCGGACCTAGCCAGGTCTATCGAGGCTGTCGTGGCGGGCATGGCGGAGCGCCGCTTCGCCCTGGTGCACGGCGATTTCAACCCCAAGAACATCCTCGCCGACGGTGCTGACGTCGTGCTGCTCGACTGCGAGGTCGCGCACTGGGGCGATCCGCGCTTCGACCTGGCGTTCTGCCTCACTCACCTGACGCTCAAGTCGCTGCGCCGGGCGGCGCCCGCCGCCGCCCTTGTGGCGGCTGGACTCGAGCTGGTGCGTGGCTATCGCGAAACCGGCCCAGCGATCGTCGATGCGGCGCTGGTCCAGATCCTTGGCTGCCTGATGCTGGCACGGCTGGAAGGGGACTCGCCGGTCGACTACCTGGCCGACCTCGACGTGGAGGCCACCAAGCGCGTGGCCGTGCATCTGCTCCGAGATCCAGCCGCCTGCGGCCCACTAGGCGCCCCCGTTTTGGAGACTTCCGCATGAGCAGTTCGTCCCGCATCACGCGGATCTTCGCCCGGCAAGTTCTGGACTCGCGTGGCCGCCCGACCGTGGAGGCCGACGTCGAGCTGGCCGGCGGCAGCACCGGCCGCGCCTGCGCGCCCTCTGGCGCCTCCACGGGCCGCCACGAGGCGTGGGAGCTGCGGGATAGCGACGCGTCCCGCTTCGCGGGCCTCGGCGTGTCGCGCGCCGTTGGGCATGTCGTGACCGAGATCACGAGCGCCCTGTCCGGCCTGGATGCCGCGTCGCAGGCGGAGGTTGACCGACGCATGGTCGAGCTCGACGGCACGCCCAACCTGGCGCGCCTGGGCGCCAATGCCGTGCTCGCGACGTCGCTTGCGATCTGCCGCGCCGCGGCCGACGCTGCGGGACTTCCCCTGCATCGACACATCGCGGCGTTGGCCGGCTCGCCCGCCATGACGATGCCGATGCCGATGGTCAATATCCTCAGTGGCGGCGCCCATGCCGGGCGGAGCATGGACCTGCAGGACTTCCTTGCGGTGCCGGTCGCCGCGGCGACCTATTCGGAGGCGCTGGAGATGGTGGGGCGTGTCCGTTCCGCCGCGGGCGAGTTGCTGGCGGCCGAGGGGCGAACGACCCTGCTCGCAGACGAGGGCGGGCTCAGCCCGGGTTACGAACGGGCGGAGACCGCCCTGGAGCTGATGGTCTCGGCGATCTCGCGGGCGGGACTGCGGCCCGGCCCGGACGTGGCGATCGCAATCGACGTCGCCGCGAGCGAGCTGTTCACCGCGGGGCGCTACGACCTGAAGGGGGAGCGCCGTCAGTTCGACGGCGAGGCCATGGTCGACTTCGTGGCCGGGCTGGGGCGGCGCTTCCCGGTGATCTCGGTCGAGGACCCGCTCGATCAGGACGACTGGGACCATTGGCACCGGGCGACGCTGGCGATGCCGCATGTGCAGGTACTCGGCGACGACCTGTTCGCCACCAACCGCACGCGCATCACAGCAGGGATCGAACGTAGGGTGGCGAACGCCGTGCTGATCAAGGTGAACCAGAACGGGACGCTGACGGGCACGCTGGAGGCGATGGCCGCGGCTCGGGCCGGTGGCTACGCCACCGTAGTGTCGGCGCGCTCGGGCGAGACGGAGGACCCATTCATCGCCGACCTCGCGGTGGGCACCGGCGCCGGCCAGATCAAGATCGGCTCGGTCCGCAACTCCGAGCGCCTGGCCAAGTACAACCAGCTTCTCCGCATCGAGGAGGACGCCACCCTGGTCTTTGCGGGAACCTCCAGCATCGCAGGGCGGAGCAAGCGGGCGGCCGCCTGACACCCCCATCCCAACGGAGTACCTGCATGACATTCGCTCTCGCCACGATCCGGCACGACGGACATCCGACACCCGCCATCGAGGTCGGCGCGCGCTGGTACGCACTCGCCGACCTGGCGCCGCAGGTGCTGGAGCCGACGCCGTCGCGCGGCCTGATCAACGTGTTCGAGCACTGGACTGATCGTGAACCGGTGCTGGTGAGACTGGCCGACGGCATAGCGTCGGGCGATGTGGCCGCTGCCGTGCTCAGCCCGGCGCCAACGCCAGATCAGTTCCTCACGCCGTTGCAATATCCCAGCAAGGTCGTGCTGATGGGCGCCAACTATGCCGACCACATGGCCAAAGACGGGGCGTTCCTGAACGCGAAAACGAAGGAGGAGTCGATCCCGGTCCTGTTCTTCAAACCGCCCACCACGACGCTGGTCGGCTGTGGCAAGAGCGTCCGCTACCCCGCGCAGTCGGACAAGTTCGACTGGGAAGGCGAGCTTGGAGCGGTGATCGGCAAACGGGCGCGCCGGGTGAGCGTCGCCGAGGCGCTGGACCATGTCGCCGGCTATGCCGTCGGCATCGACCTGTCGGCACGGGACTGGCAGTTTCACCCGAAGCACCTGGTCAAGTTCGACCTGTTCGGGGGCAAGGGGTTCGACGATAGTTGCCCATTCGGACCGAAGATCACGCCGGCCCGCTTCGTGCGGCACGATGGGCTGTGGCTCAAACTTTGGGTGAACGGCGACCTGAAGCAGGACTCCAGCACGAGCAACATGATCTGGTCGCTAGCCGAGCAGATCTCGGCGATGTCGGACCACGTAACGCTAGTACCCGGCGACGTGATCCTGACAGGGACACCGGCCGGCGTTGGCTTTGCTTCGAACACGTTCCTGCATGTCGGCGACAAGGTGGATGCTGAGATCGAGGGCTTGGGCCGGCTCAGCATAGAGATCGTACCCGACCAGCCGATGGCCACGACGGTCGATCAGGAGATGAACCATGGATGAGACGGACGAAGTGCTCGGCTTCGAGGCCCGCCGCTGCGAGGCGATGGTCGCGGCCGACTTCGGTGCGCTCGACCGGCTACTGTCGGACGCGCTGACCTGGACGCATTCCTCGGCACATCGGGACGACAAGGCGAGTTTCCTGGCCACGTTGCAGGCTGGCCGCATACGCTACCTGGAGATCGGGCGCTCGGAAGAGCAAGTGCGCCTGCACGGCAAGGTGGCCGTGGTGACGGGCGTGGCCGATATGCGGGCGAACATTAACGGCGAGGAACGGCAGCTTCGGAACAGATACACCAACGTGTGGGCCGCGTCGGACGACGGATGGCAGATGATCGCATGGCAGTCTACTGCCGTCCCCGGTTGAGATGAAGTAACAAGTTTTAAAATATACTCCGTCCACGTGAAAACCCGAAAACTTCTCACCTCCGAAAGGCTGCTGATATCAGCGTCGACTCGCCAGCCGATTTTCGGGTTCTCGCGTGAACGGAGTATAAGAGATTCTTATTATGCCAGTGTTTCACGCGCACATCCCCGCTAAAACGTTTACCAGCCATGAGAAGAAGGAACTTGCTCGTGCGCTAAATCTTGCGCTTCATGAAGCCCTAGGGACACCAATGAATGATAGGTTCATTGTTATTAGCGAGCACGGCGAGGACGAGCTTTTCATTCATCCGGCTTTTCCACAACTCGAGCGATCTGACCGACGGATAATCGTCACGGTGACCTTCGGGGAGGGTCGTACAGTCGAAAAGAAGAGGAAGCTCGCTGAACTTATAACACGCTACGCTGTCGAGAAGGCCGGGCTGAAAGAAGACGACGTGTGCATCATGATGTATGGCATCCCTCTTGAGAATATGAGCTTCGGTGGTGGGAAATTACTTTCGGACATCGATCTCGCAATGCCTTGGGTAAAACAGCCTTAGGTAGCTGGAGATCAGGCGTTTGGGAGCGGGTGCACCTGCATGGGACGTTGCTGTCCTCACCGGGGTTGCCGACATGCGCGCGGGCATTAACGGCACGGAGCGGCAGCTTCGGAACCGATACACCACCGGGCGGGCGAAGTCGGACGAGGGCTGGCAGATGATCACATGGCAGTCCACGGCTGTGCCGAAAGCCTGGCTGACGATGGTGAGGGCGGAATGACCTTGAGAAGCGACTTGTTGGGTACGTGGAACTTGGAGAGCTACGTGGAGAACCCCGTCGATGGCTCTCCGCCGCGTCATCCGTTTGGAGACGATGCCCGGGGCCGGCTGATCTACGATCACGGAGGATGGATGTCGGTCCAACTCATGGTGGCTGCACGGCCGTTTTTTGCATCGGGAGATTGGTTCAACGCTACCCCGGACGAGTTATCAGCGGCTGCGGCATTCATCGGCTACTCCGGTACATTCGTCGTCGACGAAAGCGCGGAGACTGTTAGTCACATGATTGATATGTCATTTTTTCCGAACTGGATCGGGCAAACGCAAATCCGTTGCATCAGCCTGACGCTGAACCGTCTCGAATTGACGCCAGTCGAGCCCATCCGTTCAGACGGCCGAGATGTGATCCCCAAGCTGCAATGGATGCGGCATGAGCGAGCCCGGAGCGCGGCAGATGTCTGAGCAAGCCCTGTCAACCGTCGGCATCCGCTCCGAAGTGCGGCGAGATGGTACGCTGCATCTTTCTCTCCAATCCACCGCGTTGCAAAATCCCGGGCCGGACGAGGTCGTGGTCGAAATGGTCGCAGCACCCCTTCATCCGGCTGACATCAGCATGCTGCTTGGACCCGCCGACCTTGCCAGCGGGGCGACTACCGGAAAAGGTAAAGATAGAACTGCCGTCTTCCAGATTCCGCCTGAACGGATGAGGTCGCTCGCCACGCGGGCAGGAAAGTCGCTCCCTGTGGGAAACGAGGGCGCAGGCATCGTCGTCGCGGGAGAACGCCACGAGAACCTGATTGGCAAGCCCGTCGCGGTGATGGGAGGCGGCATGGTGACCCGCTACCGCGTGGTGCCAGCTAGGAACCTCCTGCCCATCCCCGACGGAATCCCGATCGGGAACGGAGCGGCCGTCCTGATCAATCCCCTGACGGCACTCGCGATGATTGAAACAATGCGGGAGCGAGGTCACAACGGGCTGGTTCACACGGCGGCCGCGTCTTCGCTCGGGCAGATGCTCAACCGGATTTGCCTGCAGGACGACATCCCGCTCGTGAATGTCGTGCGCAGGCCGGAGCAGGCATCTCTGCTCAAAAGCCAGGGCGCAAAATATGTTTGCGACAGCAGCTCGCCCAGCTTCGCGGACGAACTCAGCGCGCAGGTCGCAGGCGCCGGCGCCACTCTAGCCTTCGACGCTGTCGGTGGCGGAAAGCTCGCGGGGCAAATCCTCTCGGCCATGGAATCGCACTGCCTCGCACAAGTCTTCGAGTATGATCGCTATGGCTCCAAGGTGCACAAGCAACTCTATTTCTACGGCGGACTCGATACTCGGCCATCCGAACTCGACAGAAGCTATGGCATGTCATGGAGTGTCGGCGGATGGCTGATCTTCGACGAGCTGGAACGGATGCAAGTCGAACGGCTGGATACGTTGCGCTCGCGCATTTCAGCTGAAATGCAAAGCACGTTTGCTTGCGAGTTCGCCGGTGAACTTTCCATGACCGAATTGTTGGACCCTGACACCCTGAAGGTTATCGCGCAGCGGAGCACGGGGGCGAAATACCTTGTCAATCCGAGGAAGCCACTCACCTGACCCTTCTAGGCGCTGCTGTCCATGATTGCTAACCACGAACACATGAAACGAAACGCTTGGGCTTCCTTTGACGGACACCATCGGCCTAACCGCGTGGTCACTGGGCCAGGTAGGCAGATCTGGCAGAGATGCCTCGGCGAGCACGCTGAGCTTGCGGACAACCAGGCCGCTGTCAGCCGGCTTGCCAAGGTGGATGGCGTAGTCCACCAGGTGAAGCAGATCGCTCATCCCGGCACTGCGGAACCCCATGCTGGGGAACTGGCGCGCTGGGTATCGAAACCGTTATCGTAGCACCTGGCGTTTACACAAGCGGCACCGACCACTTTGCCTATGCGGACATGCCCGGCGACGAGGCGCGCGCGGCCGAATACGCGAGCGGCCCGACGCGTGAGCTTGCCGAGCAGGCAAAACAAGCCGACCTGGGGCGAGCGTGCCCGTGGACGCAGACGCAGCTGACGTGGCACGCGCCATCGTGCGCATGGTCGCCATGCCGTTCGGCACGCGCCCGCTGCGAATTACGATCGACCCCGCTGACGGCGGCACAGAAGAACAAGATCGCTGACCGCGTGCGCGCCGCCTTTCTTAAGGTGAGGTGGTTCAGGTCTGACCCGCCGCGCGCGCTGAGACGCGCGCTAGGCGGTCGATGGCTGACCGGAATGCCTCTTCGGTGCGCGCCTCGTGCTTAAGGCCCGAGCCGGCAGTCGCCACAAATGCCGCGAAGCCATCTGCGTCGCCGAACGCTGTCAGGTCCGCGCCCCCCTGCGCCGCCTCGCGGCCGCGCCCCGCGAGGAGCATGGCGAACTCCGCATCAAGCCGGGCCACATGGGCGGCAGTCAGCTCGGCATCGAGCTGCAGCAGCTCCGCGCCGTGCGGGGTCGCGTTGAGCATGTGGAAGAAGCCAAGGTCCTTGGCGAGCAGGGTCGCGGCGATGTTCTCCGATAGGGGCGCGCCGGGAACCCAAGCCGCCTCTGCCCGCGCAAGCGCCTCATCGACCAACAACGCCGCCAATGCCGCGAAGAGCGCACCCTTCTCGGAGAAGCGAAGGTAGAGGGTCGCCCGCGCGATCCCTGCCTCGCGCGCGATGTCGGCCATGCTCGTGCGCTGGAAGCCATGGCGGCCGAACAGCGTCAGCGCCGCGGCGAGGACGCGCTTCAAGCCAGGATCGGACGGACTGGACACTTATCTTCCAATATGTCTATATCGGCGGGCAGGCAAGGAAGGTCATCATGGTCGGGTGTGGACGTGTACTGGTGACCGGTGGATCGGGGTACATCGCGGGCTTCTGTGTCGCACAGCTTCTCCGCGAGGGCACGCAGGTGAGAACAACGGTCCGCAGCCCCGCACGCGAGGCGGAAGTCCGCGCCGCGATCAGCAAGGTCGTGGATGCCGGCGACCAGCTTGAGTTCATGAGCGCCGATCTAAACGCCGATCCCGGGTGGCGGGAGGCCTGCGCCGACTGCTCGGGCGTGCTGCACGTCGCCTCGCCCATTCCGTCGCGCAACCCGAAGGACGACGGCGAACTGGTGCGGCCAGCGCGCGACGGAGCGCTCCGGGTTCTCAAGGCGGCCCGCGACGCCGGCGTGAGGCGGCTGGTGATGACGTCTTCGACGGCGGCGGTGGCCTACGGCCATGGCGGACAGTCGCAGCCGTTCACCGAGGCAGACTGGTCCGACCCGGGCGACCGATCCGACAGCTCCGCCTACGAGCGGTCCAAGATGATCGCGGAACGCGCTGCGTGGGACTGGCACTCTCGCGAGGGCGGGGCGCTGGAACTCGTTACGATCTGCCCGGGTGCGGTGATCGGTCCGGTACTCGGCGGCGATTTCTCAGCCTCGCTCGATATCGTTAAGAAGCTGATCGACGGCTCGCTGCCCGGTCTGCCGCACTTCGGCTGGCCGCTGGCCGATGTGCGCGACATCGCCGACCTGCACGTCCGGGCACTTCGCGCGCCGAACGCCGCCGGCCAGCGCTTCATCGGGGCTGGCGCGTTCTACTGGATGGAGGACATCGCCCGGGTTCTCCGCGACCGCGTGCCCGAAGTGGCGAACAAGGTGCCCAAGCGCCGGTTGCCGAGTTGGCTCATGCGGCTGTCCTCGGTGTTCGACCCGGTCGTGCGCGACCGGCTGTTCGAGCTCGATAAGCAACGGCCGGTCTCTGCTGAGAAGGCAAAGCGCGAACTCGGTTGGACGCCGCGGGACAACGACGACGCAATCATCGATACGGCACACAGCCTGCTCGCCGAAGGTGTCGTAAAACGCAGGCAGGGCCGCGGCGCGGGCGCCGGAGGCGCCATGCGGGCTGCCCTGGTTCTCTTGGCGCTGTGCGCCCCGACCACGCCGACCGTAGCATCAGCGCAGGACATGGCCACCCCGGTCGGGCGGTGGCGGACAGTGGACGATAAAACCGGTAAGCCGTTGGGCATCGTTCGCATCTGCAAGTAGGGTCCGAGCATTTGACGAAGTGATACAGGCCTGCGTCGTCCAAAATTGATGGCAAGCGGCTGGTCCGCTTACCAACCAGACGACGTGGACATAGCTTGTGCTCCGTCAAAGCCAGGGATCAGCGCCGATGATGTCGCAAACGATTAGGACCAAAGGAGCTGAACTCGTCGTCGAGGAGGCCGGCATGGACGGGCCGGCGCTGGTATTCCTTCACTACTGGGGCGGTTCGGCCCGTACCTGGGACCCGGTGGCCGCGCGTCTGCCTGCACGCCGGTGCCGTGTGCTGGTCAACCAACGCGGTTGGGGCGGCTCGCGGGCGATGGACGAGCGTTACGACCTTGAGGCGCTGGCGGATGATGTGGCGGCCGTGGTGGGGGATCGGGAGATTGCCCGGTACGTGCTGGTCGGCCACTCCATGGGCGGCAAGGTGGCGCAGGTCCTGGCCGGACGCCGGACGCGCGGCCTGGCCGGCCTCGTGCTGGTGGCGCCCGCGCCGCCGACCCCGATGGAGGTTCCGGCGGAGGTCCGCGCCGGGATGCTGGCCTCCTATCAATCGCGCGAGGGCGTGTTGCAGGCGCTAGAAGTGCTGGCCGGGCCGGCGCTCGGCGAGGCGGAGCGGAGCGGGAACAGGTAATTGCGGACACGCTGCGCGGCGAGGCGGGCGCCAAGAGGTATTGGCCGGAGCAGGGCATGTTGGCCGATGTCAGTGCGGCGCTGAACGGCGTCGAGGTGCTGGTTGCCGGGGAGGATCAGGTCGAGCGCGAGGCGGTGCTGCGACCGGCGCTGTCGCGGTTCCTGCCGCAGGCGCGGTTCACGTTCGTCCCCAACTCCGGTCACCTCATCCCGCTTGAAGCTCCCGAAGCCGTCGCATCGAGTTGTGAGCGTATGTGCGGCGCGCTTCGCTAGCTCAGGGGACGGCCAACTCAGCGCAGGTCGACCGTCCCGCGGGTGCGTCAAGCCGCCTTCGGCAGCTTCTCGGCTGCCATCGCGGCCTGGACGGCGGCGCGGGCGGTGACGCGCTGACTGAACTCGCCGAGGCGCGACCAGCGGGCAAGATCGATGCCGAAGTTCGGCAGCCAGCTCAGCACCACGAAGAGATAGGCGTCGGCGACGGTGAAATCTGGGCCGGTAAGGTAAGGGCGTCCGTCGGCGAGAGCCTTTTCGACTATGTCGAGCTTGCGGCCGATATTCGCGACTGCCGCCTCGCGCGCCTCGGGAGCGAGCGCCGGATTGAAGAGCGGTCCAAACGCCTTGTGAAGCTCGGCCGAGATGAAGTTCAGGTGCCCGTTGAGCCGCGCGCGCTCTACCGTGCCGGCGAGCGGCGCGAGCGTGCCAGGCGCGTGCTTGTCTGCCAGGTGTTGAACGATGGCCGGGCCCTCGGTCAGGACCTCGCCGTCCTCGAGTTGCAGCGCCGGGACGTAGCCCTTCGGGTTGATGGCGGTGAAGTCCGCGCCGGATTCGGTCTTCTTGGTCTTGAGGTCAACGGCTTCGAGCGCGAAC
>JAABUT010002750.1_pt1 | contig 16249 bp, 16 predicted proteins | sample 5559281 | NCBI WGS metagenome assembly JAABUT01 (sample SAMN10711880, study PRJNA513359) | rock metagenome | isolation source: Antarctica rocks | place: Antarctica: Victoria Land, Ricker Hills nord | collected 2016-01-04 | reverse complement strand
CGTCCGCGGCGGCGTGCAGGTCGTTGCGGACGAGGGTGAGGTCGGAGGCTTCGATGGCGACGTCGCTGCCGGCGCCCATGGCCAGTCTGAGGTCGGCCTGGGCCAGCGCGGCGGCGTCGTTGACGCCGTCGCCGACCATGGCGACGACCTTGCCGCGCTGTTGGAGGGATTTGACGACGTTGACCTTCTCGGCGGGCAGGACCTCGGCGACTTGATCTCGTCGCGGATGGGGCGGACGGCGTCGACGCCCTGTCCTGCTGGGTCGTCTAGTTCCCAGTCCTCGTACCGCTTTCCGGGGAAGATGGGGCAGGTGTCGCCGCAGCCCATGGTGATGACGACGTCGGAGCCCTTGACCGCTTCGGTGGTGAGAATCTTCGGGGATTCGGCGGTGATGTCGATGCCGTCTTCGGCCATCGCGGCCACGGCGGAGGGGTTGACCTGGTCGGCCGGCATGGAGCCGGCGGAGCGGACCTCGATGGCGCCCCGGGAGAGGTGGCTCAGGTAGGCAGCGGCCATCTGGGAGCGGCCGGCGTTGTGGACGCAGACGAACAGGACACTCGGCTTGGTTGGGGGTGAGGGCTTGTCGGACATGATCGGTCGGACCTTCCAAGAGGGGTTGAGCGGCCTGTGGGTTAGCGGGCGGTTGGGCGGAGGTCGGCGAGTAGGCGCGTGACGCGGACCTGGAGGTCGTCGGCGATCGCGCGGACGACCTCGATGGGCTGGTCGGCCGGGTCGGCGACGTCCCAGTCCTCGTAGCGTTTGCCGGGAAGGGCGGGGCAGGCGTCGCCGCACCCCATCGTGATGATGACGTTCGCGGCGTGGACCACGTCGTCGGTCAACGGCTTCGGGAAGGCCTCGGAGACGTCGATGCCGCGTTCGCGCAGGACCTCCAACGCGAGGGGGTGGATCTCGCCTGTCGGGGCGGAGCCGGCGCAGCGGACGTGGACGTGTCCGCCCGAGAGGTGCCGTGCCAGGGCTGCGGCCATCTGTGAGCGGCCGGCGTTGCGGACGCAGACGAACAGGATCTCCGGGGTCTCGGTGGCGACCAGGCCGCGGGACTGGGCGGCGGCCAGGAGCCGGTCGCGGGCGAACCGCTCGGTCAGGATCGGCAGGTAGTCCGGGACCTTCGAGATGGGCTCGAGGTGTGCGCGGGCATCCTGGACGGCTTGGGCGATGCTCTCGCGGGAGAAGACACCGTCGTAGCGGTAGGCCAGCTCAGTGACGATCCGCTCGTAGTCCGCCACCGGACGGCCCATGTCGGACACGGTCCGGGCGCTGGCGGTCTCAGGGGTGATGGGTGTGCTCATGGATGGGCTCCGGGAGGTCGAGGGGCTCCGGGCTCGCGCCGGGCCGGGGGTGGAGGATCTCGGTCAGGCCGGCGCCCAGGGCGGCGCCGACGAACTGTGCGAGGACGAAGCCGAGGAGACTGGCCGGCGCGATGCCGGCGAACGTGTCGGTCGCGGACCGGGCCAGGGCGACGGCGGGGTTGGCGAACGATGTCGAGGAGGTGAAGAAGTAGGCGGCGCCGATCCACGCCGGGACCAAGGCGGCCCCGAGGTGGCCGCGGCCGGTGCGGGTCAGCACGCCGATCACCAGGAGCAGGCCGGCGGTGGCGACGACCTCGCCGAGCCAGAGCCCGGCACCTGTGCGGGCGTGTGTCGACGCCTGCCAGGCGGGCAGGTCAAACATCAGGTCCGCGACCGCGGTCCCCGCCAGACCGCCGAGACACTGGGCGAGGATGTAGCCGCCGGCCTCGACCGGGGCGATCTCCCTACGCAAGGCGCCCACGAGGGTCACCGCCGGATTTAAGTGGGCCCCTGAGACGGGGCCGAGGGACCAGATCAGCACCGCAAGGGCCGCGACCGTGGCGAGGGCGTTGATCAGCAGCTGGAGGCCAACATCCTGGGTCAGCCGGGTGGCCATGATCCCGGAACCCACCACGGCAGCGACCAAGGTCCCGGTGCCGAGGACCTCGGCAGCGAAACGACGGAACAGCAGTTGGGTGTTCAACCCGTCAACCTCCGGTATCGATGATCATCAATGGAGGAAGCGTGACAGGCGGCATCGGAGGATGTCAATATGGACGGATGTCGGTGTGGGAGGTCAGTTGATGGTCGGCGCGAACCTGCTCGTGGAGCAGCCCGCGGCGCGCGTCTCGCAATGTGACGGCGCCCTGTCCAAGCCGTTAGAACGCGGCCGCGCCGAAGAGTTGGCCGGCCTGCTCAAGGCCGTCGCGGACCCGGTCCGGCTCCAGCTGATCAGCATGATCCGCGCCGCCGACCAGGAGGAAGCCTGCGTCTGTGACCTCACCGACGCCGTCGGTCTCTCCCAACCGACCGTCTCGCACCACCTCAAGGTCCTCACCGAAGCCGGACTCCTCACCCGCCAACGCCGCGGCTCATGGGCCTGGTTCACCCTCGTCCCCGAACGCCTAATCGACCTCGCCGCCATCTTCCAGACCCGCGCCTGACGACCAACCGAGGAGATTGACGTGGTCGCGGCGTAGCCTTCACAGGCAGGTGCGAAAGCGGGTAACCCGTGGACAGAGCGGCCGTGGTCGACGAGATGGAACGCGCTCGATGGCCCAGGCCCATTCCCTTGCGACGCCACGCACAAAGTGTGCCAGCACTGCACTTCCGTCGTCGTCGTCGCTCCGCGGCCGGTCGGTACACGTCATGACCCGCGCTCCAGGATGTGCCGACTCCTGACCGCATCAAGGAAGCCCCACATCGATATCCGTGCCCTAACTCGTGCCCTAACTCGGGGCACGAGGCGGTTAATCCGGGTGTCTCACGGCCATTCGCGGTCATCGGAGAGCGAACCCCTAGACGCACGAAACCGCAGGTCACAAGGGCTATGACCTGCGGTTCAGAGAGTGGCCAGGGGCGGGGTCGAACCGCCGACCTTCCGATTTTCAGGCGGAGGATCGAGTGGGCCGGATCCATCCGGACCGGAGATCCAGATTCGCCCGCGGCATGCCATCCCTCCCGTGGTCTCATTTCTAGTCTCATTCGTGTGCGTTCAGGGCGGTTCCTGTAGGGTCTTGTGGATCGGCGTTGAGCGTGCCTGAACGCTCGCAACCCGCGATGAATCCCGCGGGGCAGACCTCGAAAGCGTGTGTGGGGGTAACTCCACCGTGGGTTCAAATCCCACCGCCACCGCCATTGTGAAGCTGTGATATCTGAGGACATCGGAAACCCCGTGAACTCCGGGTTCGGGTTTTCTCCGTCCCGGCTGCTCGTGCGGGCTTCTCCCGTCGACCGGTCCTGTGTCGCACGGTCCTGTGTCGCACGATCCGGTGGCGGCATCGGGTGGCAGCACGTTCGTCACGCCGCGCGCACCCTTCCCGGTGCGCGCGGTGTGGCCGAGGTACCCGCACTCGCTCCCGCAGTGTGGTGATGCTGCGCGCGGTGTGGCAGGCGGCGCGCGGGCTGAGGGACGGGAATGGTCCACATCGCCGACCATCACGGTGAAGGCGGCCGCGTATAGCCACCGACCACGTCGGCCATCAGCTCGGAAAAGGTGATCGCCGTGTCGTCCTCGTGGAGCGGCCCGACCACCTGGATCCCGACGGGCAGCCGACCTGCCGTGCTCCCGACCGGAGCGCTCACCGCGGGCAGCCCGGCCAGCGAGGCGTGCGAGATCCAGAACGGCTGGGCGTCGTAGGGGCGCTCGCCCTCCGGGGTCGTGATGGTCCGCACACCCAACGGTCGGTCGTCGTGGGGGAACGCGGTGGTGAAGGTCGTCGGGCAGAGGAAGACGTCGACGTCGCGGAAGTGCCGTCCCCACGCGGCGCGGGTGGCCATCCGACGACGCTCCTGCTCGATGACCTGCGACATCGGCAGGTCCGCGCCGCCCTGCCCCTGGAAGGCGAAGAACAACCCGACCTGGAAGCCGAAGGACTCGGCGCTGGCTACGGGGTCGACGTCCGTCGGCCACCCCTCGATGATGGTCACTCCCGCCTTGGCCAGCGCGTCCGCGGTGTCGGACAAGACTGCCCCGACGTCACTGGCGACCGGCGCGCTCGAGTGGTCGAGGACGATGCCGACGCGGTGGTCCTCGAGCCGGGAACGCCGCGGTGGTGCGAGCTCCCACGTGCCGGGCCGGCCGGCATACCCCTCGGACCCGGCGGTGGCGCGCAGGGCCGTCCGGAGGTCACCCGCGGTGCGGGCGAGTGGACCGATGGTCGAGAGGTACGCCAGCTCGCTCTCCGGAGCCCGGGGCCCCGGTGGCTGGAAGCCCGCCACGCTAACGGTCCCGGCGGTGGGCTTGAGGCCGTAGACACCGCAGAAGCTCGCCGGGATGCGGATCGAGCCGACCAGGTCCGAGCCGTACTCGAGGAAGGTCATCCCCGCCGACAGGGCGGCCGCGCCGCCTCCGGTGGAGCCGCCGGGGGAGCGGCTGGTGTCCCACGGGTTGTTCGTCCTGCCGTAGACCTCGTTGGCCGTCTGCCCGAAGTCCGCCAGCATCTCGTGGACGTTCGTCGTCCCGACGACGATCGCGCCGGCCCTCCGAAGGCGGCCCACCGCCGTCGCGTCCCCGGTGCTGACATGGTCCGCGAACGCGCGGTTGCCCCACGTGGAGTGCATCCCCGCGACGGCGAAGCTCTCCTTGACGGTCATCGGTATGCCTTGCAGCGGGCCGACGTCCCCGCCTCGCGCGAGTGCCTCGTCGGCTTCGATGGCTTCCCGGAGCGCCTCGTCGTGCCGCAGCTCGACGACGGCGCCGAGCGTCGGGTTGACCGCGGTGATGTGCGACAGGAGCTGGGCGGTGAGCTCACGGGACGACACCCGCCGTCTGCGCAGGAGGTCGGCAGTCTCGGTCGCGGAGCCGAACAGCAGCTCACTCATGGGCGTGGCTGTCCGAGAAGGCAACTGGCTCCTGGAGCTCAGTCACCCAGGCGTCCGGGTCCCCTGCTGCATACTCGAGGTAGAGCTCCCGGTTGTAGCCGGTGGAGGTGTGACCGGAGGCGTCGATCCAGCGCGCCAGAGTCTGCAGGGTAGTCATGACGGTTTCCATCGAGCCGCGGTGGACGATCGTGGCGGCCTGCGCGATCGCGGGGAGATCGACGACATCGAAGGGATGGTCGCCCCGGGCGTCCAGGTTGACCGGCGCCGACGCATGGACGATGACACCGCCGTCGGGCGCCTCCTCGTAGTAGGCGATGGCCGGGCCGACCACACCGGCTCCGGCCTCCCGGAGCTGGTGCATGAGCTCGTTGTAGAGCGGACCGATGACCGGCCCGATGGACTGTGGCTCGAAGCCGTGGGCCGCCCCGCTGAGCTCGGCAACACGGACTGCGGGTATCTGCTTGACCTGGATGTCGTCGGTTGGCATGGAGCCCTCCATCTCGATGGTCCGGAGCCTCGCCTCGACCTGGCCCAGCCGCCTCGTGTCGGCCGCGATCCGCGACTGGAGCTCGGCCCGGCGCATCCGCAACATCCCGCTCAGCTCCGCCGCACTCAACGCGTCCTCGAGGATCGAGCGCACCTGATCCAGGGTGAACCCGAGGTCCTTGAGCGCGACGAGGCGGTTGAGCCGAGCGAGCTGGCCGGCGTCGTAGGACCGGTACCCCGACACCGCGTCAACGCGGGCAGGGCGAAGCAGGCCGAGGGCGTCGTAGTGGCGCAACATGCGCACGGACACCCGACCGTTTCTGGCGAAGTCTCCGATCGTGAACATGACGGCTCCCGGTCTAGGGCCTGACATGGTGTCAGGGTCAAGAAACGTGTGAGTTGCACAGCAGCTCGTGACGGGCCGTCGCTCCACAGGACGTGCCTAGTCTCCACCGAACCCGGAGATCGCGCCGGGCCGAGGTTGGGGATGTATAACTGACCCACCTCGTCCCCAGGGAGTACTCGTGCCCCGTCCCGTGATCGCCGTCCTCAACGGGCCCAACCTCAACCTGCTCGGTGAGCGGGAGCCCTCGGTCTACGGCTCCGAGACCCTCGCGGACATCGAGCGGCGGTGTGTGACCCGCGCCGACGCCCTCGCACTCGACGTCGACTTCCGGCAGAGCAACCACGAGGGCGAGCTCGTGACGATGGTCCAGGACCTGCGCCACTCGGCGGGGGTGGTGATCAACGCCGGTGCCTACACCCACACCTCCATCGCGCTCCGCGACGCTCTGATGCTCGTGGACGGACCCATCATCGAGGTCCACCTCTCGAACGTCCATGCACGGGAGGCGTTCCGGAAACGGTCGTACATCTCCGAGATCGCCACCGGGGTCATCGTCGGGTGTGGTCCGCTGGGCTACGAGCTGGCGGTCAGCGCCGTCGCCGCGGCGCTCGACGTCAGTGGCAGGTGACCCTCGGGGTCATCGGCAGGGATCATCGGCAGGTGACCCTCGGGGGCCATCGGAAGGTGACTCTGGACTTGCCGGCGATGTTGGCCAGGACGTTGAGCCGGCCGGGATCAGCAGCGGGGGCTCGTCGGGGCGGGTGTGGCTCCGGCCGTTCCTCCGGGGCTCCCGGCCGACGGCGCCGCTGGTGCTGCTGGTGCCGCTGCAACAGTGGTGAACGCGTTGCCGAGCACGAGGTCGACCGACGCGTCGGCCCGCGCGTCGGTGACCGGTGCCGCTCCCGCCACGAGGGCACCGACCACCTTGGCGGCTGCCTCACCGTTCTTGCCGTAGCGCACCTCCGCCGTCCCGGGGATCTGCTTGCGTGCGGGGTCGTTGGCGATGGTTCCGACGACGAAGCCGCGGGCCTTGACGATCTTTGCCGCGTCCCCGGCGAGACCGCCCCGCCCCGTCGCGTTGTAGACGTTGACCGTGATCTGGCCCGGAGCCGGTGCTGCTCCCTGAACGGCCGGCGTGGTCTGCGTGACGGAGGGGCAGGCCGCGGCGGCCGTGGGCTGCTTCTTGAAGTAGGTCGAGGCGTAGTAGAAGGCCCCGGCCAGGAGCGCGACCGCGATGAGGAGGGTGATCGCCGTCCGCCGGCGTTTGCGGGCTCGCTGGGAGGAGCCCGACTCCACGACGTAGCTCATCGGTCACACCTCCCCGCAGCACCCCGGCCGCCGCCGCCCGATCGTTCCATGCTAGTCAAGCACGAGGACCCGGGCATGCAGCGTAGGACGCTGCTGCAGCGCGGCTCGAAGGGCTCGGTGGAGTCCGTCCTCCAGGTACAGCTGGCCCTCCCATTCGACCACGTGGGCGAACAGGTCACCGTAGAAGGTCGAGTCCTCCGAGACGAGCATGGCGAGATCGAGGTTGCGTTTCGTCGTCACGAGCTCCTGGAGGCGGACCATGCGAGGCGGCACGTCCGACCAGTCCCGCGCAGTGACGAGGCCGTGGCCCGGATAGGGGCGGGTCTCGCCAACGGCCTTGAAGATCACGGGCGTCAGTGTAGGCAGATGCGTGCCCGCTGCCCCTGACATGTCACGGCTGGAGTTCGAAACGTGACCGACTCAACCAACCCCCCCAGACGCTCCTTCGACCGAGGCGGCAGCCACCGGTGCAAGGGCCGCCGCGGCACCGGCAGGAGCCGAGCCGCAGCGGCACCGAGGCGGGGTCCGCATCCCTGCGCCGACCATCGACCGAGCCCGCTGCTCACGGCGTCGCTCAGCCCGAGCCGCCGGGCGAGCGCGACCTCGCTCCGTTCACTGATCGCCGTCGGGGTCACCGTCCTCGTCCCCCGACATGTCGGCGAAGTACGTCACGATCTGGATCTCGGGGTTGTCCGCCGACTCGAGCACGAGCTGGCGCAGGAGGACCACCCGGCCATCCGGGATCCGGATCCGCTTGACACCACTGCGGTTCGGCTCGGCGTCATGGCGCTCCCACCACACCCGGGCCTGAGGAGTGATCGCAAAGACCTCCTCGAGGAGCGACCTGAACGCCGGGTCGTCGGGATGCTGGGCGAAGGACTCGCGAAAGTGCGCCATCTGGTCGGCGGCCTCGGCCTCCCAGTCGACGTAGAGCTGACGAGCCGACGGGTCGCACAGGTAGTACCGGAGCATGTTCCGCTCGCGGGCCGGGAGCTTGTTCCAGTTGGTGAAGAGCAGGTTCGCGGAGCGGTTCGACGTGAGGATGTCCCACCGGGCGCCCATGACGTAGGTGGGGTTGGGCTCCAGGACCCCCGCCAGCTCCTCGATCTCCTCGCCGATCTCCTCCCCGGCCAGCGTCGGGCGACGCACCTGGCCGCCACGCAGGTCTGTGAGCATCCTGTGCTCGCCGGCCGTCATCTGCAGTGCCCTGCCGATCGAGTCGAGGACCGCCGTCGAGGGCCGCAGGTCTCGGCCACGTTCGATGAAGGTGTAGTAGGACAAGGAGATATCGGCGAGCTCGGCCACCTCGGCACGACGCAGCCCGGAGACGTTGCGTCCCGCGACCCTCGCGATGCCGACGTCCTCCGGCCGAAGACGCATCCGGCGCTGCCTGAGGAACGTGCCGAGTGAAGGCGCAGACCCGGCGCGGCCCGCGGTGGTCAGGGCCGGGTCAGCCGGTGTCCGCGTCGTCATGCGCACAGTGTGCCAGCGGAAGGCCGGTGCACCCTGATCAACTTTGCCGCGGGGAAAGGCCCGGCTCGGTTAGGTTGGGCGCCATGACAGCTCGCACCGAGAAGAACCTCAGTCGACCCCGTGAGGGCAACGACTCGCCGGCCGGTCTGCTGGTGCAGCTTCGCGGTCTTCGGCCTTCGCTCTCACCCGCCGAGGACCGAGTGGCCGAACGGGTGCTCGCCGACGCCCGAGCCGCGGCGGGGCTGACGATCAGCGAGCTCGCCGTCCAGGCCCGGACCTCCGAGACGACCGTGCTGCGCTTCTGCAAACGGCTTGGACTGCCCGGCTACCCCCAGCTGCGGCTGGCCCTCGCCGCGGAGTCCGCCCAGCCGAGGTCGAGGATCGTCGCCGACACGGACATCAACCAGGACGACACGATCGACGACATCATCTCCAAGGTCGCCTTCACCGACGCGAGCGCGGTCGAGGAGACCGCCCAGCAGCTCGACCGCGCCTCACTCGCGGCTGCAGCGGACGCCATCGCCGCGTCGTCGCGAGTCGACATCTACGGGATCGGCGCCAGCGCCATCGTCGGCACGGACGCCCAGCAGAAGCTGCACCGCATCGGGGTCATCGCCTTCTCCTGGAACGACCCCCACATCGCCCTCACGAGTGCTGCCCTGCTCGGTAAGGGGGACGTCGCGATCGGGATCTCCCACTCGGGGACGACGCGGGAGACGATCGAGTCCCTCGGCAAGGCGCGTCGGCAGGGCGCCACGACGATCGCCCTCACGAACTTCCCCTTGTCCCGGCTCGTGGAGACAGCCGACATCGTCCTCACCACGGCGGCTCGCGAGACCTCCCTCCGCTCGGGCGCCACGGCGAGCCGCATCGCCGCCCTCACGGTCGTCGACTGTCTCTACATCGCTGTGGCGCAACGGCACCTGGCCCGCGCTCGCAAGGCCGTGGCGGACACGCGGGCCGCCGTGTCAGGCCACCACCTGGACAACCCATCCGTCGAACCGAGCCGTCAGTGATTCACCATATTGACTGGCGAGTAGGGAGAAACTAACCTCATCAAGGTGGGCGACGACTTGAGGGTGGACAACACGACCGTGCGCGATGTCGGCGTGCACGACGTCAGAACGCACGACGTGAGCGTGAGCGCGCCGACCGAGGAGCGCCACCCTGACTCCGTCGGCATCGACCGGCTGTCCACCCTCGAGGTCCTCCGTCTGCTCAACGCCCAGGATGCGACCGTCGCCGTCGCCGTCGCGGAGGTGCTGCCGGAGCTCGCTGCGCTCGTGGAGGGAGCCGTCGCCCGGATCCGGGCCGGCGGCAGCGTTCACTACTTCGGAGCCGGCACCTCCGGCCGGCTGGCCGTCCTCGACGCCGCCGAGCTGCGGCCGACCTTCAACGCCCCGCCGGACCTCTTCGTCGCGCACCATGCCGGTGGCCTGGAGGCCCTCGTCAACGCCGTCGAGAACGTCGAGGACGACGCCGAGCTCGGGCGCCACGCGGCCGAGGCGGTCGGTGCGGGCGACGTGGCGATCGGTCTGACGGCGTCCGGGCGCACGCCGTTCGTGGCCGGGGCGCTGGCGCTGGCGCGGGAACGTGGTGCCCTCACCGCGCTCATCACGGCGAACCCCGACGCCGAGATCGGTCCGGCCGTCGACCACCTGCTCGCACCGGCCACCGGCGCCGAGGTCGTCACGGGCTCCACGCGCCTCAAGGCGGGGACCGCCCAGAAGCTCGTCCTCAACGGGTTCTCCACCGCGGTCATGATCGGTCTCGGCCGCACCTGGTCCAACCTCATGGTCGACGTCGTCGCGACGAACGCCAAGCTGCGCGGTCGCGTGGTCCGCATCCTGCGTGACGCGACCGGAGTGGACGAGGAGGCTGCCCGGCACGCTCTGCGCGAGACCGGCGGCGAGCTCAAGCCGGCCTTGCTGACCTTGCTCTCCGGCGTGCCGGCCGGCGAGGCCCACCGGCTCCTGGAGCTGCACGACGGGTCGGTCGCTGCGGCGCTGGGCGCCCTGACCACGCAGTCGGGACCGGCCTGACGACCGGTCGTCCATGATGGGGCCCGTGAGCCATCTCGTGGGCATCGACATCGGAGGGTCGGGGCTGCGTCTGCTGACGGTGCTCGACGGCACAGCCGGCACAGTCCGCACGGCGACAGGTGTCCGCATCACGCCGGGCGGCATCGACCTCGACGCCCTGGTGAGCTCGGTCGAGGTCCTCCTGACGATCGAGGCGGCCGAGACAGCCGGGACAGCCGGGACAAGCGGAACAGCCGACCAGAACCCGCCGGCCATCGACGTGCTCGTGTGGTCGATGCGCGGCCTCCTGGGGCTCAGCGACCCGCAGTCGGTGCTGGGCACGGTCGCGGCACGCCTGAACGCCCATCGGACGGTCGTGTGCAGCGACGCCCTGTCCTCGCTCGTCGGAGCCCTCGGTGAGGTCCGGCCCGGCGCCGTCGTCGCGGCCGGCACGGGGGCAGTCGCATTCGGCACGGACTTCGCCGAGGTCTGGCGCCGGGTCGACGGCTGGGGACACGTTCTCGGCGACCGCGGTTCGGGCGCGTGGGTCGGGCTGGAGGGGTTGCGTGCGGCGTTGCGGGCGCATGACGGAGTGAGCACCCGTGGGTCCGCCCTGCTCGCCGCGGCCGTCGACCACTTCGGGCCACCCGCGGCCTGGCCCGGGCTGGTCATGACCCGCGCCGACGCACCGGCGGTGCTGGCCGGCTTCGCACCGGTGGTCACCGCCCTCGCCGAGAGCGACGCGGCTGCCGCGGACATCGCCGCCGCCGCCGGGAGGGCGCTCGCGTCGTCGCTGGCCGCCGCCGCAGAGGGGGTCGCCGCCGCCGCGGTCACCGCGACGGGTGGGCTCCTGGAGGCCGCGGCGGTGCGCCGCGCGTTCGAGGACGCCTGTCTGGAGAGGGGGCTGGTGCTGGCGCCGGCGCGCGGCACGTCCGTGGACGGTGCCGTTGCACTGGCGCGCCATCTGCACTCCGGCCGTCCACTCGACTCGCGCCCGCCCTACCTGCTGCTCGGCTGACGCCCGCAGAAAAGGCCCAGGAGGGTTTGCCGCGCGGCCCGTCACGTCGTCAAGCTCACCCGGTCCGCGGCGGCGCAGAGGCGGCCCCTCCTCGGGCGAGAAGGACCAAGGTGACCGAGGCGCTCCGGTGAGCGTGCGGCATACGGGTCAGGACTCTGCCACGTGGTCGTCGAGCCCGGCGATGACCTGTTCGAGGAGTGAGGCGAGCTCCGCGCGCTGCGCGGTGCTCAAGGTGCTCAGGACGTCGCTCTCCACCATGTCCGACTCCTTGATGGCGGCCGAGAACGTGTCCCAGCCCTCCGTGGTCAAGGTGACGAGGACGCGGGTGCGGTTGGCGGGGTCCATGGTTCGTGAGACGATCCCGCGCCCCACCATCCGGTCCAGGCGGTGGGTCATCGAGGACGGGGCGATGCTGGCCGACTCCGCGAGCTGGGTAGGGGTCAGCGCCGCGCCTTGGTCGCAGGTGGCGAGGCGGGAGAGGACGGCCCACTCGCCCTGGCTGAGCCCGAGGTCGACGAGCTGGCGCCCGTACCACTGGCCGAGGCGGCGCTGGAGACCGTGGATCGCGGTGATGACCCGCTGCACCGTCTCCTCGCCACCGGCGGCCACGTAGCTCGCCACGTCGGCGCGATAGCGCTGCTCGGCGGTCTGCGCTGCACGCTTCCGGGGTGTCATGCCCCGATCTTCTCATGCTAATATTTCGATCTCGAAGTATTTGGATGACAACTCTACTAGATCGAATGTTGAGAGATCGTGATGAAGCGCGCCAACATGGTGGTCCTGGCCGGAGCGGTGAGCATGCTCGGCTGGGGGACCGTCCTGCCCTACCAGTACGCGTATGCCGCGAACACCCGCGGTTGGGGCACCCTCGCCGCCGCCGGCGCGTCGAGCCTCTTCTCGATCGGAGCCCTGCTCGCTGCTCCGGTGGGTGGGCGCCTCGCCGACCGGCTCCCACCCGTCCGCGTCGCCGTTGCCGCAAAGACGGTTGCCGCCGTCGCGAGCGTCGGCCTGCTCCTCGCGAGCTCACCGGTCACCTTCCTCGGCGCCATGTTCCTGTTCGGCATGGGGATCACCGCGGCCCAGCCGGCCCAGTCGGTGCTCGTCCTGCGCTGGGTCGGGTCGGCGGACCGCCGGCGCGTGTTCGCCTGGCAGTTCACGGGTTCGTCGGTCGGCATGGCCATCGGGGCCCTGCTCGCCGCCCAGGTCGTGGACCTGCACGACGAGGACGGCATGTGGCCGTCTTTCGCCATGGCCGCCACCGGGTTCCTCCTGTCCGCAGGGCTGCTGGCCCTCGCCGGTCGCCGGGCCGGGGACGCGTCCGCCGCGGGGTCCGACCGGTCGTCGACGGCCACGGGCGCCAGTTCGCTCGTCGCCTTGCGTGCCATGGCCTCCGTCCCGGCCCTGCGCTGGTTCGCCGCCGTCACGGTTACCCTCGCGCTCGGGTTCTACGCCCAGTTCGAGTCGGGGCTGCCGGCCTTCGCGCTGATGGTCCTCGACGTGCCGGAGCAGACCATCGGCACCGCTGCCGCCGTCAACTGCCTCGTCATCGTGGCGCTGCAGATGGTCGTCGTCCGCTGGACCGCTCGGCGCAACTCTGCCTCCCTCCTCGTGGCCGTCGGCCTGGTCTGGGTCCTCTCCTGGGGCATCCTCGCCCTGTCGATGAGCACGCCCGGCATCGCCGCGGTCCTGTTCGTGACCACCTACGGGATCTTCGCGGTGGGCGAGACGTTGTTCGCTCCCGTCCTGAACCCCCTCACCGCGAGCCTGGCTCCGGCGGGGATGGTCGGGACGACGCTCGGCGTCTTCGCCGCCCTGCAGACAGGCGTGTCGGCCGTCGGTCCGCTGCTTGCCGCCCTCGCACTCGGCGCCGGACACGGGATGACGTTCGTCGTCGTCCACCTCGTGATCAGCGTGCTCGCCGTGCTCGCTGCACTGCGGCTACGAGCCGTGCTCCAGCCGCCGGCACGGCCCGCCGCAACGGCGGCCGGTCCCCGCGACGCGGGTGGCGACACGTCGAGCGAGGCCGACACCGTCGCCTGCGGGTTTGCGGTCCCCGTCTGAGACAAGCGAACCCGAGCGTGGTGCGCCCGATCCTCTGGCGCACGGCAAGTGGCGGTCAAGGGCGTGCCGGAAGCTTGCGGCATTTCCATGGGTCTGTCCTGCGCACCGTCAAGAGATGGCCAAGGTCATTGACGCCGACCCCGGCCGACACCAAGGTCACGACGTGAGCCGTTTCGACATGTGAGACGCCTCGACCCCCTTGTGGTTCGGGACGGGCCTCTCATGCCGATTCCTCGGCGCACTCGGCAGCCACCGGTCGGTGGTCCATCTCCGAAGGAGAAGCACAGGTGAGACACCTCTTCACGGGCGCCACGCTCGCAGCAGTGATCGCTGCGGCAACGGCCGTCCCGGTGGTCGCAGCGCACGGCGCCACCACGCCGACGCCGGACCGCGGCATCCAGATCCGCTCCGAGCAGGCGAAGGCCGACCAGACCGGTCGCGCCCTTGGCCTCGGCAGCGGCGAGAAGCTCGTGGTCAAGGACGTCATCACCGACGCCGACGGCTCGAGCCACGTGCGCTACGACCGCACCTTCAACGGCCTGCGCGTTCTCGGTGGTGACTTCGTCTCCCACCGCGACCAGGCCGGTGCGGCCAAGGACGTCAGCTGGAACGCCTCCGGCAAGGTCGCCGTCGCATCGACGAGCCCGAAGGTCTCCGCCGGCGCGGCCGCCTCGAAGGGCAGGGCGGAGGGCCTTCAGCAGTCCTCGGCTCCTCAGAGCGAGCTCGTCGTGTATGCCGGGGGCGCGGCTCCCGTCCTCGCCTACGACGTCGTCACGGAGGGCTACCGGGCAGACCAGACCCCGTCGCGGTTCCACTCCGTCGTCGATGCCGACAGCGGAGCGACGTTGACCGGCTGGGACGAGGTGGTCCAGGGCACCGGAAAGGGCATCTTCGTCGGGACCGTGACGCTCGGCACGACGTCGTCCGGCGGCAGCTACCAGCTCAAGGACACCACCGGGAACTACACCACCGACCTCAAGGCCGCGACGAGCGGCACCGGGACCCAGTTCACCGATGCCGACGACGTGTGGGGCAACTTCGCGGTCAGCGACCGGGCCTCCGCGGGCGTTGACGCGCACTACGGCGCGGAGAAGACCTACGAGTTCTACAACACCGTGCTGGGGCGCGCCGGAATCTGGAACAACGGCACCGGTGCCCGCTCCCGCGTCCACTACGGCAACAACTACGCCAACGCCTTCTGGGACGGCACCCAGATGACGTACGGCGACGGTGCCGGCAACACCAACCCGCTCGTCGAGCTCGACGTCGCCGGCCACGAGATGTCGCACGGTGTCACCGAGCACACGGCCGGCCTGGCCTACAGCGGCGACGCGGGTGGCCTCAACGAGGCGACGTCCGACATCTTCGGCACCGCCGTCGAGTGGTACGCCAACAACCCGAACGACGTGCCCGACTACCTCATCGGCGAGAAGCTCAACCTCAACGGCAACGGGACACCGCTGCGCTACATGGACCAGCCGTCCAGGGACGGGGCGTCGAAGGACTGCTGGACGACCTCGACCGGGAGCCTGGACCCGCACTACTCCTCGGGCCCGCTCAACCACTGGTTCTACCTCGCCTCCGAGGGCTCCGGCGCCAAGACGATCAACGGCGTGAGCTACGACAGCCCGACGTGCAACGCCGCCGCTGTCACCGGTATCGGCCGGGACAAGGCCGAAAAGGTCTGGTACCGAACGCTGTCCGTCTACCTGACGGCGAACAGCACCTACAAGAACGCCCGTGACGGTGCCATCCGGGCCGCCAAGGACCTCTACGGCGCGACCGGGACGGAGTGCGCCGGCATCGCGGCGACCTTCTCGGCCATCGGCGTCCCGGCGGGAACGGAGTCCTGTGGTGGAACGACTCCCCCGCCCATCGGTGGCAACCTGCTCGCCAACCCGGGGTTCGAGTCCGGCGGCGTCAGCTGGACCGGCACCGCCGGACCGATCACCAACAACCCCGGTCGTCCGGCCCACAGCGGCTCGTGGAAGCTGTGGCTCGGGGGCAACGGCTCGACCTCGACGGAGAGCGAGGCGCAGACGGTGGCCGTGCCGGCAACGGGCACCCCGAGGCTCTCGTTCTGGATCCGGACGGACACGGCGGAGTCCGGCAGCACGGCATACGACACCATGCAGGTCCAGGTGGTCAGTGCCGGCGTCACGTCGACGCTCGCGACGTTCTCCAACGTGGGGACCAACGCGACCTACACGCAGAAGGCGTACGACCTGTCCGCCTACAAGGGCAGGTCCGTCTCGGTGAAGTTCCTCATGAGAGAGGACTCCTCGCTGCAGACGAGCTTCGTCGTCGACGACGCGGCGGTCGCCGCGAGCTGACGCACGGCCAGGACGCGGCGGTCTCCCGGCGCAGGGGACCGCCGTTCGTCGTGGGCTACGCCTTTCGGCAGATCTGGTGGGCGGGACTGGGGCCGGTGACGTCGTTGACGAGTCGGCCCACCGCGGGTGGGACCGTGTCCGGAGGCTCGACGGACGTGTAGGGCTCGCGCGTCCCCGCCGTGAGGGTGGTCCGGATCGCGTCCGCGACGACGTGGTCGGGTGTGGCGTCCGGTGCACTCGGCTTCGGAGCGGTGACGAGCGCCATGACCTGGTCCGACAGGGTGACCAGGTCGGCGGAGCCGATCCGGCAGGTTGTCGGGCCACCCGCCCTGGAGGTCACCGTCGACGCACCG
>JAABUT010002749.1_pt1 | contig 16249 bp, 13 predicted proteins | sample 5559281 | NCBI WGS metagenome assembly JAABUT01 (sample SAMN10711880, study PRJNA513359) | rock metagenome | isolation source: Antarctica rocks | place: Antarctica: Victoria Land, Ricker Hills nord | collected 2016-01-04 | reverse complement strand
ATAGGTCGCCGGGAACAAAAAGCCCTCCGGCTTGCCCTTGGCGTACGTCGGGAGCCCGAGCGTGGACGGCCTGGCGAGCGCGGCGGCCAGGTCGGCCCGGCGTACCTCGGTGCCCTTGGTCAGCCGGGCGACGACTTTGGCCAGCGGTGTCCCCTCGGGCACCGTGACCCGGCCCCGCAGCCGGGAGGTGGGCTCCAGCAGGAGGGCCAGGGCGCTGCGGGCGCTCATGTGCTCGCGCAGCTCGTAGAAACCGGGCTGCACCGACCGCGACCTCGGCTCGGCCGAGGAGGCGTCGGCGAATGCACCGGCGCTCTTGACGACCTGCTTGCTCACCAGTGTTGCGCCGATGTTCCTGGCCGTGTCTCCCTCGTGGATCTGCACCACGGCGGCGCCCGCGCCGGTCCCGCTGTAGTCGGCGTTTCCCGAGAAGGCCGCGAGCACCGCGCGGCCACCGGTCACCGCCCCACCGAGCAGCACCAGCACCAGCACCACGAGCACGAGCAGGCCGACGGGCTTGGGCAGGCGCCGGGGAGGAGGCGCCGGACGGTCCTCCAGGAGCAGGCTCACAGCATCGACCCTACCGACCGGTGATCGCCGGCACGCCGACCCGGCGCAAGAGAGCCCGATCCGGCTCAGCCGGCGCGCTCGAGCACCGCCTCCAGCAGGGCCACCGCGGCCGCCTGGTCCACCACTGCGCGGGCCCGCGTGCCGGTCCGGCCCGAGGCCCGCAGCGCTGCGGTCGCCGCCACCGTCGTGAGCCGCTCGTCGACCAGCTCCACCGGGACGGGAGCCACCAGCGCGGCGAGCACGACGGCGTACGCCCGGGCCATGTCCGCCGACGCCGACTCGGACCGGCCGGACAGGGAGGTCGGCAGGCCCACGACCACGAGCACGGCTGCCCGCTCGGCAGCCAGGGCTGCGACGCGGGCGTGGCCCGGTGCGGGCACCGTCTCGACGGGCGAGGCCAGGATGCGGTGCGGGTCGCTCGCGGCCACCCCGACCCGCACCGTGCCGACGTCGACGGCCAGCACGACCCCCGGTACCTGCGCCACGCGTTGCCCTCCCGCCGCACCTCGTCGCCACACCTCGTCGCCACACGGCCCGGCCGCCGTCCGGCCCGAGTAGTCTCCACCCCTGGAGTGCCGGGAAGCCTGGTCGGCGTCGCTTCGACATGCCGGGGGACGCGTGCACGAGTCATGGATGTTCGGCCTGCTGGTGCTGTCCGCGTCGGGCGCCGCCCTGGCCGCGGTTCAATCGCAGGTCGTGTCCCAGCGGCTGCGGATCCCGGCGCCCGCCCTGTTCTTGGTAGCGGCGGCCCTCACGGTGCGCTTCGTGCCCTCAGTCGTCGAACCCAGCCATGGCACGGTCGAGCACGTCGTCACGGTCGCCCTGCTGGTCATCTTGTTCGACGGCGGCCTGGGGATCGGCGTACGCCGGATGCGCACCGCTGCCCCGACCGTGCTCAGCCTGGGTGTGCTCGGGACGTTCGCGACCGTCGCCGGGGCGAGCCTGCTGGTCCACGCGGTCGTCGGTGTCAGCTGGTACCTGTCGGTCCTGGTGGCCACCGCCATCGCGCCGACCGACCCAGCGGTGGTGTTCTCGGTGCTCGGCCAGCGCGAGGTCGAGGGCCGCAGCGGGACGGTCCTCGAGGGCGAGTCCGGGGCCAACGACCCCGTCGGGATCGCCCTGATGGCCGCGCTGCTGAGCGCCGGCTCGCTGTCGGCCGGGGCGCTCGGGCAGGTCCTCGGCACCTTCGTGCTGCAGATGGTCGTCGGCGCTGCCGTGGGGGTGCTCGGTGGCCGCCTGCTGCTGCTCGTGATGCGCCGCGTGCCACTGCCCGGTGAAGGGCTGCATGCCGTACGCACCCTGGTCGGCGCGGGTGTGTTGTTCGGCGTCGCGACGGTGGCCCACGGCTCGGGCTTTCTCGCGGTGTTCCTCGCCGGCGTCGTCCTGGGCGACGAGCGTGCGCCGTACAAGCGTGAGATCGAGCGCTTCCAGTCGGCGCTGGCCAGCCTCGCCGAGGTGGTCGCGTTCGCCTACCTGGGTCTGACCGTGCACCTGGACGTGCTGGTACGCGCCGACGTGTGGGTGCCGGGCCTGGTCCTCGGCGTCCTGCTTGCCGTGCTCGTACGGCCGGTGGTCGGGCTCCCGCTGCTGCTGGGCGCCCGGCTCGCGCGCGGCGAGCAGGCGTTCGTGCTGTTCGCGGGCCTGAAGGGCGCCGTGCCGCTGCTGCTGGGCAGCATGTTGGTGCCGCTCGCCGGAGGTTCCCGGCTGTACGCCGTCGTGGTCGTCGTCGTGCTCGTCTCAGTGCTCGGTCAGGGGACGCTCGTGCCGACGGCGGCCCGGCTGCTGCACGTCGGCATGCGGATGGTCGCGCCGGAGCCGTTCGCCCTCGGGGTACGGCTGCAGGACGAACCCGAGGGCGCGTACCGGCTGACCGTCGCCCGAGGGTCCCTGGCCGACGGCACCCGGATCGGCCAGCTGCCGGGCCTGTCCGAGGGCACCTGGGTCAGCCTGGTCGTCCGGAACGGCGCGCTGGTCCCGGTGCGGGGCGACACCCGCCTGGACGCCGGCGACCAGGTCCTGATGCTGCTGGACGACCAGCAGGACGCCGCCGCCGTACACGCGTGCTTCGAGCACCCGTCCGGTCCGGCCGCCTGAGGCGACCGGCCGCTCGTTTGCTCCCCGCTGCCGGCGCCCCCGCCGGCTCCCCACGCCGGCGCCCCACCAGAGCCCCCCCGCCGCCGCCGTCCGCGCCGTCTTCCACGCAGGTCAGGACGTGGTCGTCGACCCGGCCTTCGCCGTCTTCGGGGCGTGCGCCGCCAGCCGAAGCACCGAATCGGTACTGCCGCTCTTGACGGCCAGGACGCGGGCGAGCTCGCCCACCTTAACGGTGGACCCGGCTGCCTTGCTCCCGTTGTTGCGGACGTGGCTGGTGGCCGTGTAGGCGTAGGTCGCGAGGAAGCCGTCCTTGCTCTTCAGCGTGACCGTCCCGGCGGTGCCGGTGGAAGCCGGTGTCACGGCGGTCACCTGGCCGCGTTGGACATCCAGCACGCGGTCCGCCTTCTTGGTGTGGACCGTGAACTCGCCGTGCTCGGCGCGGGCGCCGAGGGCCTTGCGGTGGTGACCGTGGTGGCCCTGGGCCTTCTTCGCGGTCGCGCCCGGCGCCGCTGTGCTCGAGGTCGAGGAGGCGTAGGCCACGCCGCCGATGAGCAGGGATGCGGTCGCTGCGCCGGCGACCACGACGACGGGGGTACGGCTGAGTTTCACGGTGTCTCCTTCATACGTCGGGGCGGCGCCGCTCGTGGTGCGAGCGGCGGATGTGGTGCGGTGTCGCACCCAGTACAACGGCGCACCCACGGGGCTCGGTCCCGATCCGTGTTCGAGGTCTGTAAGGGATCCGCCGGCGCTCAGCTGGTGGCAGTCCGGGCCACGAGCTGCTCGGCCAGGACCAGCGCGGCCGCGATCCCGGCCGGCTTGCTGCCGCCGCCCTGTGCAACGTCGTCCTTGCCGCCGCCCTTGCCGTCCACGGCCGGCGCCGCCTCGCGCAGCAACGCGCGCGCGGACACCCCGCGCGCCCGGCCGACCTCGTTGACCGCAGCCACCAGCGTCGCCCGTTGCCCGCCCGCGGCGACGAGGACAGCTCCCGCGCCGGGGAGCCTCCCCCGGATGTCCAGGGCCAGCGCGCGGACCAGGTCGGCCGGTGTCCCGGCGGGAGCCTCGACGCCGACGTAGGAGACGCCGTCGAGGTCCTTGGCCGCCGCCGCAAATGCCGCGGCCTGGTGCAGTACGGCGCCCGCTCGCAGGCCTGCCAGCTCCTTGTCGACCTCGCGCAGCCGGGCCACCGTCGCGGCCACCCGGTCCGGGACCTGCTCGGCCGGCACCTTGAAGTCGGCGGCGAGCTGCGCCAGCAGCACGTGCTCGCGCGCCAGGAAGGAGTACGCGTCGAGCCCAACGAGGCCCTCCACCCGTCGTACACCGGCCCCGATGGAACCCTCCGACAGCAGCTTGACCAGGCCGAGCTGGCTGGACCGGCCGGCGTGGGTGCCCCCGCAGAGCTCGCGGGCGTAGTCGCCCACCTCGACGACACGTACGGCGTCGCCGTACTTCTCGCCGAACAGCGCCATCGCGCCGATGAGCCGCGCCTCATCCTGGGTCGTCACGAAAGCGCGCACCTCGAGGTCGGCGAGCGCGATCTCGTTGATCTCCTGCTCGACATCGGCCAGCACCGACTCCGGTACGGCGCCCGGCGAGGAGAAGTCGAAGCGGAAGCGGCCGGGCGCGTTCAGCGAGCCCGCCTGGGTGGCCTGCTCCCCCAACGCCGACCGGAACGCCTTGTGCACCAGGTGCGTGGCAGTGTGGGCGCGGGACACGGCACGGCGACGCTCGACGTCGACCTGCGCCAGTAGCGTGGCGCCGACCGTGAGCTCACCGCGCACGACCCGGGCGCGGTGCACGGTGAGCTCGGGCAGCGACTTCTGCACGTCGAGCACCTCGAGCACGGTGCCGTCGGCGAGCTCGAGTCGGCCGGTGTCGGCCAACTGGCCGCCAGACTCCGCGTAGAACGGGGTGCGGTCCAGCACGACCTCGACGTCCTGGCCGGGGCCCGCAGCCTGCGCCGGGGCGCCGTCGACGAGCAGGCCCCGCACGGTCGCCTCGGCGGACACCTCGGCGTACCCGATGAACATGCTGGTGCCCGCGGCGTCCAGCAGGGCGCGGTAGGCAGACACGTCGACGTGGCCGGTCTTCTTCGCCCGCGAGTCGGCCTGGGCCCGGCCGCGCTGCTCGTCCATCAGCGCACGAAAGCCCGGCTCGTCGACCGAGAGACCTTGCTCCGCAGCCATCTCGAGCGTCAGGTCGATCGGGAAGCCGTAGGTGTCGTGCAGCGAGAACGCCTGCCGCCCGGACAGCACCCCGCCGGCCGTACGCGCAGCAGGCACCGCCTGGTCGAAGATGGTCGCGCCCTTGGCGACCGTCTCCAGGAAGGATGCCTCCTCGGCCTGCGCGACTGCCTGGATCCGTGCGGTGTCGGTGACCAGGGCCGGGTACTGCGGCCCCATCGCCCCGATCGAAGCCTCGACAAGCGAGGACACGGTGGGGTCGAGCGCGCCGAGCAGGCGCATGGCGCGAACGGCCCGGCGCACGATGCGTCGCAGCACGTAGCCGCGGCCCTCGTTGGTGGGCGTGATCCCGTCGCCCATCATCATGACGGCGGTACGGGCGTGGTCGGCCACGATGCGCAGCCGTACGTCGGAATCGGGCGCCGCGCCGTAGCGGACGCCGGTGAGCTGGGCCGCGCGGTCCAGGATCGCGCGGGACGTGTCGATCTCGTAGAGGTTCTCCACGCCCTGCAGGACCGTCGCCACCCGCTCCAGGCCCATGCCGGTGTCGATGTTCTGCCGGGGAAGATCGCCCAGGATCGGGTAGTCGTCCTTGCCGGTGCCCGCACCTCGTTCGTACTGCATGAAGACCAGGTTCCACACCTCCAGGAAGCGATCGCTGCCGGTCGCCGGACCGCCCCCCGGCCCGTAGCCCTCCCCACGGTCGACGAAGATCTCCGAGCACGGACCACAGGGGCCGGGAACGCCCATGGACCAGTAGTTCTCGACCTTGCCCAGCCGCTGGACGCGGGCTGGTGAGACGCCGACGTCGCGGGTCCAGATGGCCTCGGCCTCGTCGTCGTCGAGGTAGACCGTCACCCAGAGGTCGCGCTCGGCCAACCCGTAGCCACCGTCGGCGACCGGCTTGGTCAGCAGCTCCCAGGCCAGCGGGATCGCGCCGGCCTTGAAGTAGTCCCCGAAGGAGAAGTTGCCGGCCATCTGGAAGAACGAGCCGTGTCGCGCGGTCTTGCCGACCTCGTCGATGTCCAGGGTCCGGACGCACTTCTGCACGCTGACGACCCGGTCGGCCGGCGGTGCCTGCTCGCCCAGGAAGTAGGGCTTGAACGGCACCATCCCGGCGTTGACCAGCAGCAGCGTCGGGTCCTCTGCCACGAGGGACGCCGACGGGACGACGAGGTGCCCGCGCTCCTCGAAGTGGCTGAGGAAGCGGTGCCGGATCGCGTCGGACCGCACGGCCTACGCGCCGGGCGCGTCGACGACGTCGTGGGTGCCGTCCAGGCCCAGACCGGTGCGCAGCTCGTCCTCGCGCTCGGCCATCCCGAGACGGACCTCCACGCCAAACTCACGGATCGCGTCCGCGAGGTTGCCTACCGCGCCGGACAGCCCGCTCTGCACCCCGGCGGGGGTGAACCTCTTCAGCGACTGCGACGCCCGGCGGACCACCAGCACCCCCACCGTCGCACCGAGCGCCACGTAGAACAGCCGCCGGGTCACGACCGGCCCTTGCGCTCGAGCTTGACGTCGGCCTTGATGCGCTTCTCGATGTCGGCGGCCTGCCGGCGGTGAGCGGCCCGGCGTACCCCGTAGGAGAAAGCGGCGACTTTGATCACCGGGCTGCCCAGCGTGGCGCTGAACAGCGAGGTGAGGGCGGACACGTTGCCGCTGATGGACTGCACGTTGGCAGTGATCGCATCGACGCGTACGAGCTCGCTGTTGACGTGCTCGACGGTCGTGGCGGTCTGGCTGATCAGCGGGACCGTCTCCTGCGTGATCCCGGCAACGAGCTTCTGCGTCTCGGCGAGGACCTTGCCGAGCTTGAGCAGCACGAGGGCCAGGAACACCACGAGCCCCACGAAGGCGATCGCGAAGATCAGCCCCACGACGTCACCGAAGTCGATCACTGCTGCTCCTTGTCGGCGAGGGCGTCGAGCTCCTCGGTCGTGGGTGGTGCCGGTCGGCACCTGGGTCGGAAACCGGACGCCGCGTCTTCGGGCACCACCCCCCGGTCACCGCGCAGCACCTCGCGCAGCCCCGCGAGCCGCTCTCGGACGACGCGCTCGACCCCCAGGTCGCCGGGCGAGTAGTACTCCCGCCCCGCGACCGGGTCGGGAGCGTACTGCTGTGCGACGACCCTGCCGGGGAAGTCGTGAGGGTAGCGGTAGCCGCCCGGGGAACCGTGCCCGAGCGTTGCCGCTCCGGGGTAGTGGCTGTCGCGCAGGTGCGCCGGGACCGTCCCGGTGAGGCCGGCGCGCACGTCGGCCACCGCCGTGTCGACTCCGGCCAGCACCGCGTTGCTCTTGGGCGCCAGCGACAGGTGGACGACCGCCTGCGCCAGGTTCAACCGCGCCTCGGGCATCCCGATCAGCTCCAGGGCCTGCGCGGCGGCGACGGCCACCTGCAGCGCGGACGGGTCGGCCATGCCGATGTCCTCGCTGGCGCTGACCACCAGGCGGCGCGCGATGAAGCGCGGGTCCTCCCCCGCCTCGAACATCCGCGCCAGGTAGTGCAGGGAGGCGTCGACGTCGGACCCGCGGATCGACTTGATGAAGCCGCTGATGACGTCGTAATGCTGGTCGCCGTCGCGGTCGTAGCGCACGGCAGCCCGGTCCACCGCCTGCTCGAGCAGCTCCAGGGTGACGACGTCACGGATCGCCGCTGCCTCCAGCGCCGTCAGCGCCCGGCGCGCGTCACCCCCGGCCAGCCGGACGAGGAAGTCCTCCGCCGCCGGCTCGAGGACGACCGAGCCGGCCAGGCCGCGGTCGTCGGCGACCGCCCGTCGTACGACGGTACGCAGGTCGGCATCGGACAGCGGCTCGAGCGTCAGCAGCAGCGAGCGCGACAGCAGCGGCGAGGTGATGGAGAAGAACGGGTTCTCGGTGGTCGCCGCAATCAGCGTCACCCAGCGGTTCTCAACCGCCGGCAGCAGCGCGTCCTGCTGGGTCGTGGAGAAGCGGTGCACCTCGTCGACGAACAACACCGTCTGCTGCCCGGACTCCCCCAGCGCGCGCTTGGCCTCGGTGATGACCTCGCGCACGTCCTTGACGCCGGCGGTGACGGCCGACAGCTCGCGGAAGCGGCGGGCGGTCGAGCGCGCGATGGTCATCGCCAGCGTGGTCTTGCCGGTGCCGGACGGTCCCCAGAGGATGACCGACAGCGGGGCGTCGCCCTCGACCAGGCGACGCAGCGGGGCCCCGGTGCCCAGCAGGTGCTGCTGGCCGACGACCTCGTCCAGGGTACGGGGACGCATCCGCACCGCGAGCGGGGCGACCCGGTCGCGGGCCTCCTGCTCGGCGGCGTCGAAGAGCGTCACGTTCGCGAGCCTACGTTCGCTGCAAGCTCGGGTCCGGTCCCCGTGCAGGGATCTGCGCCGGCGTGCCGAACACAGCAGGCAGACCACCCACCCCGGAGGCCCGCCGTGCGTCGTACCGCGCTCGTCTCGTTGCCCGTGCTGGCCCTTGCTGTCACCGGCGCCGCCCTCGCGCCGCCCAGCGCCGACGCCACGAGCGCCTCCTCGTCGCTGAGCTTCGGCGTCCCGCGGGTCGTGGACCCGATCCACGTCTACGGCGAGCCCGACATCGCCGTCAACCCCAAGACGGGCGCGGTGCACGCCAGCGGCCCGCAGGGCACCGGGACGCAGCGCTCGATCTACAACATCTCGGTGGACGGCGGCGACTCCTACCGCATCCTGCAGAACCTGCCGATGAACACCGACAAGGCGGACGCGACCGGCTACCTGCCGACCAAGAGCGCCCTCGGGCCCGGCGGCGGTGACACCGAGATCGCGATCGCGCACAACGGCCAGGCGTTCTTCAACGACCTCGCCGGCCTGGTCACTTTCACCGCGCTGACCACGAAGGACGACGGCAGGACCACCTCGGTCGCGAACCCGCTCGCCATCCCGAAGCCGCTCGGTGACCGGCAGTGGATGGCGCTGTTCGACCCGCAGCCGGGCGACCACACGACGTCGGCGTACAAGGGGCCGCTGCCGCTGAACTACATGGAGTACGCCGACCAAATCAATGGTGACCAGGTCGCGACCTCCACCGACGGGATGGACTACTCCCACAGCGCCGGCATCTACGCCAACGACATGGTCCACGCGCCCAACCACGGCGTCCCTCTGGTCGACCAGCAGACGGGGAAGTTCCTCGGCCTGACGAGCAACACGACCGATGCGGACGGGAACGGCAAGGACCTGGCCCTGGTCGTGGGGGTACCCGACCGCAACGGCAAGCTCGCGTTCCACTACACCCCGGTGGCTACCAAGCTGCCGGGCAGCCCGGAGACGCTGTTCCCGGTGCTCGCGCAGGACGGCGCCCGCAATCTGTACGCCGTCTGGGTCGACCACACGACCTACCAGGTGAACTACTCGTGGGCGCCTCCCGGCACCGACAACGAGTGGAAGACCTGGTCGAAGCCCCTGGTGATCAGCCAGGCACCGGCCAACGTCAACGTCTTCCCGTGGGTGGCGGCCGGCAAGGCGCCCGGCATCATCGACGTGGCCTGGTACGGCACGAGCAAGACCCTGAAGGAGCTCGGGGCCGACGGTCCCAGTGCCAAGCTGGACCAGTCGTGGGACCTGTACTCCAGCCAGCTCGACCACGCTGGCGGCGGCGCACCACACGTCGTGCAGGTCAAGGCCGCGCCGCACCCGATGCACTTCAACGACATCTGCCTGCTCGGGACGCTCTGCGTCACCGGCGCCGGCAACCGCAACCAGGCCGACTTCTTCAAGCTGGCGATCGACCCGGGGACCGGCCGGGCCCGGATCATCTACACCGACTCCTCCAACAAGCTTTCGCAGGCCGAGGGCACCGACACCGCCGCCGACCACCAGGGCGCGGCGCTGGACACGGTCGTCACGCAGAACACCGGGCTGTCGGCGCTCACCGGCAAGCCACTGCTGCCGCAGGAGTCGACCGCACCGATCAGCTCCATCACCGACCCCACCGGCGACTCCCTGTTCAAGCCCCTCGGCGGCGCCTACGTCCCGGGCGCGGACATCACCAAGCTCCAGATCGCCAAGCAGGCAGGCAACCTCATCGCCACCGTGACGACCAAGGCCCCTCTGGCGGGTGCCGCCCTGGCAAGCGGGGTGCCGACCGCCCAGATCGTGGTCCGCTGGCAGATGGGCAATGTCCTGTACTTCGCCGCTGCCGAGGCCAATGCGGCCACCGGCGCGACGAGCTACTACGGCGGCAAGACGTCCTCGGTGGACCTGTGCTCGGTCTCGGGCTGCAAGCCCAACTACCTGACGTACAACGCCGCTCCTGCCCCGGACGTCGCGTCCGGCACCGGCTCGTCCACCGGGAACCGGTACGTCATCAAGATCCCCCTGTCGGCCGTGGGGAGCCCCACCTCGTCCAGCCTGCTCGAGGAGGTCATGGGCTTTGTGACCGCATCGCCTCAGGCCGGAGTGGTGCCGCAGAACAACGGGGCGGACTTCGCCGACATCGCTCCGCTACAGCTCGAGGGGACCAAGACCTTTAACGCCCGCCTGACAGAACTGGCCGGCCGGGGCACCGCCGCGCCGGTCGCCACCCGGACTCCAGCATCCGGCTCAGCGGGGTCTTCGACTGGTGGCGCCGCGCCGGCCCCGACCGGGACGGACGGGGCACTGTCCAACGGGTCCGTCGCCCGAGGCACGTTGGCCCAGACCGGCCTGAACACCGTGCTGCCGGTCGTCGCCGTGCTGCTGCTGCTCGGGGCCGGGCTGCTGATCCGGCGACGGCGGTCGCACGACGCCGGGTAGCGGCGGCTGGCTAGCCTTGCCGGTGTAGCGCTGACCGTCCTGACCTCCGCGGCGGAGGTGCTGCTGGCCAGCGACCACGACCCGTACGTCCGCGGCTCGCTGCGCAGGCCACTGGTCTGCGGGTGGTCCGGTCCGGGCGCGCTGGCCTGGCTGGCCACCGATGCCGAGGAGCGGGTCCCGTACCTCATGGCGCTCGGCGAGCCGACGGCCGTCGCCGCCCTCATGGCCGATCTGGCGCCGGAGCTGCGCGACCGCGCAGCGCGTCACCCTGCCGCGCGGGACGTCGCCCCTGCTGCCGGCCTGGGTCGGCCTGTCCGGCACGGACTGGGACTTCCGCTGGACCGCCGCGCCACCACCGCCACAGCCCGGGGAGGAGCTGGTCGTTCCGGTGGAGGACGACGCCGTGGCACCGCTGCTCGCCGCGGCCTCCCCGACCGCCTCCGCACAGCCGGGCGACCCCGCCGTACGCCGCTGGGTGGGTGTCGAGCAGGACGGCAGGCTGCTGGCGTGTGCGGCGGACACCAGCGCGACGACCGGCGTCGGGCACCTGTCCTCGATCGCGGTCCACCCCTTCGCGCGCGGCCGAGGGCTCGGCTCGGCGGTCACGGCAGCGCTCACCCGGCAACTGCTGGCGCAGGGCTGCGACGTGGTGACGCTGGGGATGTACGCCGACAACAGCGCCGGCCGGGCCCTCTACGACCGGCTCGGGTTCGTGGACTCCCACCGCTTCACCTCCGGCCCGCTGGCCGTCCGCAGCCGCTGGTAGGTCGCGGCTTGCTTGGATCAGTGCTCCCGCGCGCTTGCCGGTCCCGAGGGCTCAGTCCTCAGGCACCCAGTCGACGCCGGCCTCGGCGCGCTGCTGCGGCGTGATCGGTGTCGGCGCCCCCGTCAGCGGGTCCTGGCCCCCGCCGGTCTTGGGGAACGCGATGACCTCGCGCAGGGACTCGGCACCGGCGAGCAGCATGACGACGCGGTCCCAGCCGAGTGCGATCCCTCCGTGCGGCGGTGCACCGAAGGCGAAGGCGTCGAGTAGGAAGCCGAACTTGTCCTGCGCCGCTGCCGCGTCGATGCCCATCAGGTCGAAGACGCGCTGCTGCACCTGCTGCGAGTGGATCCGGATCGACCCCCCGCCGAGCTCGTTGCCGTTGCAGACGATGTCGTAGGCGTAGGCGAGCGCGCTCCCGGGCTCGGTGTCGAAGGTGTCGGCGTACTCCGGCTTGGGCGAGGTGAACGCGTGGTGCACCGCGGTCCAGGCGCCGGAGCCGACCGCCACGTCACCGGCTGCCTTCGCGTCCGAGGCCGGCTCGAACATCGGCGCGTCGACGACCCACACGAACTCCCAGCGGCTGTCGTCGATGAGCCCGCACCGCTTGCCGACCTCCAGCCGTACGGCGCCGAGCAGGGCGCGGCTCGGCGTCGGCTCGCCCGCGGCGAACAAGACGCAGTCGCCCGCACTGGCACCGACGTGCGCGGCGATCCCGGCCCGCTCGGCCTCGGACAGGTTCTTGGCGACCGGTCCGCCGAGCGTGCCGTCGGCCTGCACGAGCACGTACGCAAGGCCCTTGGCGCCGCGCTGACGGGCCCAGTCCTGCCACGCGTCCAGCTGCTTGCGGGGCTGCGCAGCGCCCCCCGGCATGACCACCGCCCCGACGTACGCGGCCTGGAAGACCCGGAACGGGGTGCCGGCGAAGTACTCGGTGCACTCGGTCAGCTCGTTGCCGAAGCGCAGGTCGGGCTTGTCGTTGCCGTAGCGGCGCATCGACTCGGCGTAGGTGATCCGCGGGATCGGCAGCGGGATGCGGGCACCGATCAGCGCCCACAACGCGGCGACGATCTTCTCGCCGACCGCGATGACGTCGTCCTGGTCCACGAAGCTCATCTCGACGTCGAGCTGAGTGAACTCCGGCTGGCGGTCGGCACGCAGGTCCTCGTCGCGGTAGCACCGGGCGATCTGGTAGTACCGCTCGAGGCCGCCGACCATGAGCAGCTGCTTGAACAGCTGGGGTGACTGCGGCAGGGCGTACCAGCTGCCGGGCTGCAGGCGCACCGGTACGAGGAAGTCGCGTGCGCCCTCGGGGGTGCTGCGGGTCAGCGTCGGGGTCTCGACCTCGAGGAAACCTTCAGCGTGCAGCACCTCGCGGGCGGTCCGGCTGACCTCGGACCGCAGGCGCACGGCCGCGGCCGGCCCGGAGCGCCGGAGGTCCAGGTAGCGGTAGCGCAGCCGGACCTCCTCGCCCACCTCGACGTGGTCATCGATCGGGAAGGGCAGCGCCGCGCTGGTCGACAGCACGGTCAGCGCGGTGGAGTCGACCTCGACGGCGCCGCTCGGCAGGTGGGGGTTCGCGCTGCCCTCGGGACGTCGGCGAACCGAGCCGGTGACCTGGACGCAGTACTCGGTGCGCAGCTCATGGGCGTCCTCGGTGCGCACCACGACCTGGACGATCCCGGACCGGTCGCGCAGGTCCAGGAACGCGACTCCCCCGTGGTCCCGCCGCCGGGCCACCCACCCGGCCAGGGTGACGGTCTCGCCGGCGTGCTGCTCGCGCAGCGTTCCGGCCTCGTGCGTGCGGAGCATCTACAGCCTCTTCTGGATCGTCATGAGCAGGTCGGTCAGCGCTACGGCGGTCTGCTCGCCGGTCCCGAGGTCCTTGACCTGGGCGACCCCGGCCTCCAGGTCACGGTCGCCGACGACCACCGCGAAGCGCGCCCCGGACCGGTCCGCCGCTCTCATCGCCCCCTTGAGCCCGCGGTCGCCGTACGCCAGGTCGCTGCCGATCCGGTGGCTGCGCAGGTCCGCCACGTGGCGCACGGCCCACGCCTTCGCCGCGGCACCCAGCGGTACGACGAAGACCTGCAGCGGGCTCTGCGGCAGGGCGATCCCCTCCGCCTCGAGGGCCAGCAGGGTGCGCTCCAGACCGAGCGCCCAGCCGATGCCCGGCAGCGACGGACCGCCGATCGACTGCGACAGCCCGTCGTACCGGCCGCCGCCGCCGACCGCCGACTGCGCCCCGAGGCCGTCGTGGACGAACTCGAAGGTGGTGCGCATGTAGTAGTCCAGGCCGCGCACCAGCCGCGGCGCAGCCTCATACGGCACCCCGAGCTCGTCAAGGTGTCCCTGCACCGCCTCGTGGTGCGCCCGGCAGGCGTCACACAGGGAGCCGTCGAGCAGCGGGGCGTCGGCCAGCTGCGCCTGCACCTGCGGTCGCTTGTCGTCGAGCACCCTCATCGGGTTGAGCGCAGCCCGCTCCCGGGTCGCCTCGTCGAGGTCCAGACCGCCGAGGAAGTCCAGCAGCGCCTCGCGGTACGCCGGCCGGCAGACCGGGTCGCCCAGGCTTGTCAGCAGCAGCCGTACCCGGGCGAGCCCCAGGCCCGCGAAGCCCTGCCAGGCGAGGGCGACGACCTCGGCGTCCAGAGCGGGGTCGTCCAGCCCGATCGCCTCCACGCCCACCTGCTGGAACTGGCGGAAGCGCCCGGCCTGCGGTCGCTCGGCCCGGAACATCGGCCCGGCGTAGCGCAGCTTGACCGGCAGCTGGCCCTGATGCAGCCCGTGCTCCACCACCGCCCGTACGACGCCGGCGGTGCCCTCGGGGCGCAGGGTCAGCGACCGGCCGCCGCGGTCGGTAAAGGTGTACATCTCCTTGCTGACGACGTCGGTGCTCTCCCCGACGCCGCGGGCGAACAGCTCGGTGTCTTCAAAGACCGGCGTCTCGAGGTAGCCGTACCCGGCCAGCTCGGCCGGGGCAACAAGCGCGTCCCGGGCGGCGAGGAAGGCCGAGCCGGGCAGCACGTCGTAGGTCCCCTTGGGGGCCCGAAAGGCCATCTACAGCCCCCGGGAGGGCGGCGGCGCGACGAGGTCCTGCAGGTAGGGGTTGGTGGCCCGCTCCCGCCCGATGGTCGTGGACGGGCCGTGGCCGCAGTGCACGACGGTCGCATCCGCCAGCGGCAGGACCTCGCGGGCGAGCGAGACCTGCATGTCGGCGAAGGACCCGCCGGGCAGGTCGCAGCGACCGATCGAGCCCTGGAACAGCACGTCACCGGAGAAGACGGTCCCCTCGAGCCCGAACATCACCGAGCCCGGCGTGTGCCCCGGCGCGAAGGCCGTGCTGATCGCCAGCCCCGCGAGCTCCAGCGGCACGGCGGGGTCGAGCAGCGCGACGTCGGAAGGCTCGGTCCAGCTCAGGCGGCCGCCGAACAGCTGCCGGCTCTCCGGGCTCAGGCCCTTCATCGGGTCGGCCAGCAGCTCGCGGTCCTGTGGGTGGATCCAGGCCGGGATGTTGCGCGCGCCGCAGACGGGCGTGACGGAGAAGGTGTGGTCCAGGTGGCCGTGGGTGAGCAGGACGGCGACCGGCTGCAGCCGCAGGTCACGCAGGAGCTCGTCGAGCTCGTCCTGGACGCCGATGCCGGGGTCGACCACGACGCACTGCTCGCCCTCGCCCGGAGCGACGACCCAGCAGTTGGTGTCGAAGGCGGCGGCCGGGAACCCACGCACGAGCACGGTCGTCATCTCCTCAGGACAGGTGGTCGTTCGACCCTACCGACGCGTGGCGCCGCCAGCCGACCGGGTTTGCCTACACTCCCGACAAGCACACACCGTGACCGCAACGTGGAGGACGAGCGTGGCCAGCAGCAAGCGCGAGCGAGAGCTCGCCCGCATGAGGGCGGAGCGCCAAGCCGCCCGCCGGCAAGCTGCCGAGGCACGTCGACGCCAGCGCAACGCCACCCTCGCCAGCGCCGCCGCGGTGGTCGTCGTGCTCGCCCTCGTGATCGGGGCCGTCCTGCTCCTGCGCGGCGGCAGCAGCAAGAAGACCACAGCTGCGCCCGCCGCCCCCGTCCCCACCCCGGTAGCGTCGGCCAGCGCCTCCCCGGCCGCCGACAAGCCCGGCACGTGCACCTACACCAAGTCCGGCACCGCCTCGAAGAAGCTCGGCAGCAAGCTGCCGCCGACCACCGGCGTCAACCGCACCAAGGCGGTCGCCGAGAAGATCATCACCAGCCAGGGCGAGGTCGACGTCAGGCTGCTCGCCACCAAGGCCCCCTGCACGGTCAACAACTTCACGGCCCTGTCGGCGTTCCACTTCTTCGACGCCACACCGTGCCACCGGCTGACCACCCAGGGCATCTTCGTCGTGCAGTGCGGCGACCCGAGCGGCACCGGTTCCGGCGGTCCGGGCTGGAAGTTCAAGGACGAGAACCTCAAGGGCGCCACCTACCCCCGCGGCACGCTGGCGATGGCCAACAGCGGGCCGGACACCAACGGCAGCCAGTTCTTCCTGGTCTACAAGGACAGCCAGCTGCCGCCGTCGTACACCCCGTTCGGCACCATCACCAAAGGCCTGAACGTCCTGGACAAGATCGCCGCTGGTGGCTCGATCCCGGCCGGTGACGGCAAGCCGAAGATCGCCGTCCGCATCGTCAAAGCTGTGGTCGCCAAGGCCTGACCGCCCCTACCCGTCGGTCCCGACTCCCCTGGGTCCGCTCCCCGTCACCCTCCACCGGCCTCCACCGGCCTCCACCGGACGCGATCTTGACGCTCTGGTGCGCGACACGCCGTGCCGGCAAGCAAGAGCGTCAAGATCGCGCCAGCAGGAGGGCCTGGAGTCGGGCCAGGAGGGAGGCCGCCCCGGGGCCACGGGTCGCGGGCCACGGGTCGCGGGCC
>JAABUT010002748.1_pt1 | contig 16258 bp, 16 predicted proteins | sample 5559281 | NCBI WGS metagenome assembly JAABUT01 (sample SAMN10711880, study PRJNA513359) | rock metagenome | isolation source: Antarctica rocks | place: Antarctica: Victoria Land, Ricker Hills nord | collected 2016-01-04 | reverse complement strand
AGCAATCCCATGATCAAGCCGGGGTCCGTGCCCCTACCCGCAACGACACACCTGCAACATCCACACCACCAGTCACATCAATTGCCGGTCGTTCTAAGACTCTCCGGATTGGTCGCCACGGCAAGAGCCAGCTCGGTGCGCGGTGTCAGCGGTCGGTAGCACACACCGGTGAGATGCAGGACTTGGGCGGAGGCCGGCACGATGCTCATCCCCACCTCCAGGGCAACCAGGCCCAGCGCCGTGGTGATGTGGTCGGCCTCGGCGACCGGCTCAAGAGATCCCCGCGATCCGCAGCACGGCCTGCACCTGGTCCCAGTAGCCGGGACCGGAGGAACGCGGGAACAGCACGATCGGTTCGTCGGTCAGCTGCTGGACCGGGATGGCAGGTGCGGTGGCCAACCGGTGTCCCACCGGGACGGCGACCATCAGCGGTTCGGTCCACACCGTTCGGGTCTGCAGTCCGTGGTCGACCGGTGGACGAGCAACACCGGTGTCGAGTTTTCCGGCCAGCAGGGCGTCGACAAGTTCCGGCGATTCCATCTCCCGGATGTGCAGCGACAGCTCCGGCAGCTGGGCCCGGCACGTGCCAACAGGGCAGGCAATGCCTGGTAAAAGGCGGAGCCGACAGCGCCGAGGGTGACAGCCTCGCAATGGGCAACACCATGGTGCTGCGGCGCAAGTTCTCCCCCGCCGAGTGCCTCGCCGACATCGAGCGCACCAAGGCCAGCGTCCTCGTCGTCGTTCCGGTGATGCTGCAGTGCATGTTGAAGCTACCCGCCAAGGAGTGCAAGCACGACACGTCGAGCCTGCGGATCATCGCCGCCAGCGGCTCGGCCATCGGGGCGCCGCTGGTCAAGAAGGTGCTCAAGGAGTTTGGACCGGTGCTTTACAACCTCTACGGCTCCACCGAGGTCAGCTGGGTTTCCATCGCCACCCCCGCGGAACTGCGGGACCATCCCGACACCGCGGGCCACGCTCCGGCGGGTACCCAGCTGGAGGTGCTCGACGAGGACGGCCACCAGGTCGACGGGGGCGTCGTCGGCAACGGAATGCTGTTCGAGGGCTACACCCGCGTCGGCGAGGACAAGGAGGTCGTCCGCGGGATGATGTCCACCGGCGACTTGGGCCACCTCGACGACGGCCTGCTCTACATCGACGGTCGCTCCGACGACATGGTGATCTCCGGCGGGAGAACGTCTACCCCGGCGAGGTGGAGGATCTCATCAACGAGCTCGACGGGGTGCGGGAAGTCGTCGTCGTCGTCGGGGTGGACGACGAGAAGTTCGGGGCTCGTCTGGCGGCCTACGTGGTGCGGGAGCCCAACAGCGGAGGCGACCCGGTGGACAGCGACTCCATCCGCGCGCACGTCAAGGCTGGGTTGGCGCGTTTCAGCGTGCCCCGCGACGTGGTGTTCCTCGACGAGCTGCCCCGCAACGCCACGGCAAGGTCGTGGCCCGCGACCTGCCCTTGTCCACCGAGTAAGCGGAGCTATCGCGGTCAGGGCTCCTAAAGGAGGAAGCCGCGCAGCAGTGATCCGGTGCGCCAACTACGCGTGCTTCCCCCTCGGCATAAGCCACGGAACCCTTCGACTCTGCCACGGCTACGCTAGCCGAGACAGAGGAGCAGTTGCGATGGCGGTTTACACGCAGTGCGTAGGCGGAATCAGCTTCCGTTTCAACGGCTTGGTGGACCTGTTAGCGAAGGCCACTCCCAGGCGCTCAGGCGATGAACTCGCAGAATGCGCGTCCTCCAGCGATACCGAGCGCGCCGCCGCCCAATGGTCGCTCGCTGACGTGCCCCTCGACACTTTCCTTGCTGATCTCGTGGTGCCGTACGAGGACGACGAGGTCACCCGGTCGATCATCGACAACCATGACCGGGCCGCGTACTCGACGATCTCGCACCTCACCGTGGGTGGCTTGCGGGACTGGCTGCTCGAGGTGGCGGTGGCCCCCGACGCGGCGGCGGTCCTGCGGGGCGTGTCGCCCGGGTTGACGCCGGAGATGGTGGCGGCGGTGAGCAAGTTGATGCGCAATCAGGATCTTATTGCGGTGGCCAAGGCAGTGCAGGTCACCAGCGCTTTTCGGACGACCCTGGGGACGCCCGGCCGGTTGGCCACGCGACTGCAGCCCAATCACCCGACCGACGACCCCACGGGTATCGCCGCGGCCGTGCTGGACGGTCTGCTACTGGGTTGCGGGGATGCGGTGATCGGTATCAACCCGGCAACCGATTCGGCGGCGGCCACGGTGGACCTGTTGCAGCTGCTCGACGACATCCGGCTTCGCTACGAGATTCCGGTGCAGTCCTGCGTCCTTTCGCACGTCACCACCACGATCGACCTGATCGAGCGGCGTGCGCCGGTGGACCTGGTGTTCCAGTCCGTGGCCGGTACCGAGCGCGCGAACGCGAGCTTCGGGGTGGACCTCGATTTGCTGCGGCAGGCCAACGAGGCGGGCCGTGCACTGAAGCGGGGCACCGTCGGTACGAACGTGATGTACCTGGAAACTGGGCAGGGCTCTGCGCTGAGTGCGGATGCCCATCGCGGGACCGGGAACCGCCCGGTGGACCAGCAGACGCTCGAGGCCAGGGCATACGCCGTGGCACGCGAGCTGGACCCCTTGCTGATCAATTCGGTGGTGGGCTTCATCGGGCCGGAGTACCTCTACGACGGCAAACAGATCCTGCGTGCGGGATTGGAAGACCATTTCTGCGGAAAGCTGCTGGGCCTGCCGATGGGCGTGGACGTCTGCTACACCAACCATGCCGAGGCCGACCAGGACGACATGGACAACCTGCTGACCCTGCTCGGGGTGGCGGGCTGCACCTACGTGATGGCGATACCGGGCGCCGACGATGTGATGCTCGGCTACCAGAGCACGTCCTTTCACGATGCGCTCTACGTCCGCCAGGTGCTCGGACTGCGGCCGGCGCCGGAGTTCGAAGCGTGGATGCGCAGCCTCGGGCTGATGGATGAGGCTGGACGAGTGCTTCGCGTCGTCGCCGAGAACTCCCCGCTGCGAGCACTGACGGCGACCGCGTGATGTCGGGGCCGAAACCCGTGCACGAGCCGGGCGTGGACGGTGCGCCGGACTTATGGACGAGCCTGCGCCGCAGCACCCAGGCGCGGATCGGACTCGGGCGGGTCGGCGATGGTCAGCCCACCGGCAGTGTGCTGGAGTTCAAGGCTGCGCATGCGCTGGCCCGGGACGCGGTGCACCAGCCGCTGGACGTGAGTGTCCTCAGTGACCAGGTGGCGGCCATCGGGCTCGGCAAACCGGCCGTGGTGACCAGTCGGGCGCAGTCGCGGAGTGAGTATCTCCGCCGCCCCGACCTCGGCCGCTTCCCCGACGACCTCGCTGCGGTACCGCGCAGCGCCGCCGAACTGGGCTTCGTGCTGTGTGATGGGCTATCGCCGACGGCGCTGATGCAGCACGGTGCCCCGTTGCTCAAGGCGCTGGTCGGCGCGCTGTCCGAGCGGTACACGATCGCTGCTCCGGTGATCGCGACCGAGGCCCGCGTGGCTTTGGGCGATCACATCGGTGCGGCGATGGGAGTGCAGACGGTGCTCGTGCTGGTCGGCGAGCGGCCGGGGCTGTCGGTGCCGGCCAGTGTCGGGTTGTACCTCACGCACCTGCCCCGTCCCGGGCGCACCGATGCCGACCGAAACTGCGTATCCAACGTCCATCCACCCGAGGGGCGGGGCTACGCCGCAGCCGCCCGGGTGATCGCCGATTTGGTGGCCGGCGCTCGCAGGCTCGGCGCCTCCGGTGTCAACCTCAAGGACCAGTCACGTCCAAATCAGCGGGCCGCCATCCTCGTCGAGGAAGAGAACTAACGTCAGCCTGTGATCAACGCGGCGTTCCCGGCGCGCTGAGCTCAACGTATTCGCCGTTGTGGCGGGCGTTGCCACGCAGCCCGCGTCCGGGTGTACGCATGGTGATGCAGGTTCGATCTGCGCGGAAGAGGTCACACGAAAACTCAAACGGGGCGCTTGCAGCATCGAATGTCGTCCGGGTGATGGATAGGAGTGCGGACCCAGGCTCGATCGAGAGTAGTTGCGCTTCCTCGTCAGTCGCGTTGACCACTTCGACGAGTTCTTCTGCATCGCAGGGCACCGTGGCAAACTCCTGTTCAAGGAGTTCATAAATGGAGCCGCCGAGGGGCATCTCCAGAAGCCCTGGAAACCGGTCCGCCGGGAATTGGGCGTGATCGAGCGAGATTGGTGTCCCGTCGGCGAGTCGGATTCTACGAATCACCACGACCAACCCGTCATCGTCTAGGTGGAGGGCGGCCTTTGTGGTCTCGTTGGCCACCGCGATCCGGGTTGACACGATCCGGCTCCCCGCGACATATCCTTGCCGCGCCAGGTACGCGGGGACGCCGGTGACGTGGCTCAGATCGCGTTCGACCTTGGCGTGGCTGATGAATGTACCGCCGGACCGGCCGGGCGCCCGACGCACGAGTCCGGCTTCTTCGAGTGCGGCCAAGACCTGCCGAAGCGTGGCACGGTTGACGCCATAGTGTTCGGCGAGTTCCCGTTCGCTGCCCAGCCGCGCCCCCGGTACCAGTTCGCCGGTACCGATATCCGACAGTATCCTCCGCCGCAGCTTTTCGGCGACTGTCTGTTCGACCGCCATGACCACCTCCCGGACGCCGAGCACATCGACCGAAACGGCCAGTCCTCGTCTGGTTGACGCGGTCTCTCACACTATCGAAGACCACAGCCGGGCCTATCGGCGATGCTCATATTTCCTGAAGCGCCATAAGGGATTCGGGGAGGACCTGCCCGCCGTCGATCACCAGTGACTGTCCGGTGATGTACCCGGCCTCGTCGGTCGCGAAGAAGAGCGCAGCGTTGCCCAGGTCGGCGACCTCACCCAATCTGCCCTGCGGGACGGTGGCTGCCATCTGATCGAGGTAGTCCTGACCGAGGTCATCGAGCCCTTCGGTGCGGATGTTACCCGGAAGGATCGCGTTGATCGTGATCTTGCTCCGGGCCAACTCCATGGCCGCCGTGCGGATGAAGCCCAGTTGCGCTGCTTTGCTCGCCCCGTAGTGGGACCAGCCCGGGAAGCCGGTGAGGGGACCTGTAATCGAAGAGGTCACGACTATTCGTCCGTGCCCGGACTTCTCCAGGGGCGCGAGACAGGCTTGCACGGCGTACACGGTGCCCTTGAAGTTGGTTGCCATGACTGTTTCGAGATCGTGGGGAGTCATGTCCGTGAGCCTGACGGTGGGAAAGATGCCGGCATTGGCGCAGAGCACGTCGATACCGCCGTGACGTTCCACGGCAACCTGAGCCATACGGTGGCATGCGGCGGGATCGCTGACCTCCACCTGCAGCGTCGACACCTGCCCGCCCGTCCTTGCCAGCGCCTGGGCCGCAGCGTCGAGGGCGGTCTGGTCGCGACCGGCGATGAGCACCTGAGCGCCGGCGTTGAGGAAGACTTCCGCGATTCCGCGGCCGATCCCCTTGCTGCCGCCGGTGACGATCACGGACCGCCCGGTGATGGGAGTGAACATCGAATACACCTCTTCGAAGCAAATAGGGGGTAGGACTAGAACAGTGACGTGCCGCCGCTGGCGACGTAGCGGCGCGCCAACGCGAGCGATGCTTGTGTGTAACTGGGGCCCTTGGTCTGGCACTCTCGGGAGTGGGCATGGGAGCCCATCCACGCCACCAGAAGAAGCCGCCGTAGCATGACGAAGGTCGCGAGCATGTCCTCGTCCTCCGCAGACAGCGCAGCGACCGACCGGTAGCCACGCAGCCAGGCGTCCTGCCATTGGTGGAGTCGTGGGTGGGCTTCGATGAAGGAGACGGCGGCGCCGAAGTCGTACATGTACCAGGAGTAGCCGCAGTCGTCGAAGTCGATGACGTTGACGCTGTCAACGTCAACGAGGAGGTTCGCCAGTCGCAGGTCGGCATGGACGAGCCCGAAACGGTCCGCTCCGTCGCCGTATCTGGCCAGTCTGGTTTGGATGAGCTCCGCCGCGGCACCCAGCGTCAACATCTCCTCAGGACCAATCCCGATGCCGTCGCGCCATCGGCCCCATCGCGGTTCATCGCCCAGCGAGTGGGGCCAGTCCCACGCGAACCGGGTGAATCCCTGCGGCCGTCGCCAGGTGCGGGCGTGCTGATGCAGCTGCGCGGTGATCTGGCCCAGCCGCGCGAAACTCTGGGGGTCGAGTGCGTGTTCATCGGGTTCGACGCCGGGAACAACTTTGAATAGCACCGCGTACCGTTCGACGCCTCTGACGTGTGTGGCCACGACCCTGCGGCCGTCGGTAGTGGGGACCACGACCGGAGTGGAGACACCGGATTCCTCGCGTAGGGCGGTGAGCCAGTCCAGTTCAGACTCGATCGACGCCAGCGGGTGGTATCCCTCGCGGTGGACCCGCAGGATACCGTTTCGCCCGCTCCCCGGATCATCGATGAGATAGGTGGCGTTCTCCGAGAGGTTGATGATCCTCGCGGTAGCCGCATCCGAGAAGCCGTATTGGGGCAGCGCGAGAGCGGTGACCTGGTCGTCACCCCTGGCCGTTTCTTCGTCCTGCAGCGGACGCACCGGTGGTGTTGGGTCAGTGCTCACGGCCCTGCACCTCGCCGAGGACCTTGGTGATGCGATCGCGTGCGGTCACCACGTCGTTGAGCCGGCCACCGATGTAGACGCGGCCGGCGGCGCCGATCATCTGGACGTCGATGAGGGTGATGCCGGGGGCGGCGCGCTCCGCTTCGTTCGCGGCGACGGCCGCGAACAAAGCTGGGGTCATCTCGTAGACGAGCAGCGTCTCGCCGGGCAGGATCATGGATCCCTGCCGGTTGCGGTTGAGGATCACCGCGTGCTGGTCGGTGAGGTGTTCGATGATGTCGTGGTAGAGCACCCGCGGTCGCAGCTGGTCGGCGGCAGCCGCTCCAATACCTGCGAGCACGGCTTCCCCGGCGTGTTGCACGTCACCGAGGTCACGGGCGTGGATCTCAAGAACGCCGAACTGCCGTTCGACGAACAGGATCCCGGGTTCCACGGTCGGCACGGACTTCAGAGCCAGGTCGATGACTCGTTCGATCGCGAGTGCCGGTGCGACCTCGATGATCAGGGCGTGGTCCTTCTCGAACGGTGGGTAGCCGCGCGCCCGGGTTGGGGTTCCCATGTATGCCGCGAATTGTTGTTGCAGGTCCTGCACGAGTAGGTAGACCCGCAGGTCCGTTCGCGGGATGGTCTCGCTGGCCAACGGGGCCACCTCCAGTTGGTTGGTTGTGGTCGGCGGATCGGGCTAGTTGGATGCCAGTTCGAAGTGGGTGCCCAGCTCGGGGTGCGGGCGCGGGATGACGTGCACGCTGATGAGCTCGCCGACCTGGGAGGCAGTTTCCGCTCCGGCCTCGGTGGCGGCCTTCACCGCGCCGACCTCTCCGGAGATGATGACGGCAACGAGACCATCACCGACCTGTTGGCGGTCGGTGATGGTCACGTTGGCGGCTTTCACCATGGCGTCGGCTGCTGCGAGGGCGGCAACGAAGCCCTTGGTTTCGATCATGCCGATGGCGCTGCTGGACATTGCTGCTCCTTGTGGGTTCTGCCCGCGCATGCTGCGCGAGAGGTCAGGGTCGGGTCTTCCCCGATGGGGTGGTGCTGGTGGTCCCGGTGGCATTCGGCTCAGCCACGGAGTCGATGGATCCGATGATGAGTGCGTCCACGGGCGGGGGTGGCCCCGGGAACCAGGCGGCAGCCACGGACCCTTGGGCGACCAGGACTCGTTCACCGATACCGCTACCGAGGACGTCGAAGGCGATCAACCTCGCCGTGGAGTCCTCGGCTTCGACTTCGAGGAACGCCCCGTTGGGTAGTCCGTCGAGTCGTTTGGTCGACCAGACGTTGCCGGTCACGACACCTCGTAGCATTACTGCTCCTTCTCAAGGTGGACGCCGAGGGCTCGCGCCTTTTCGCGGGCGAGGGGGGTGAGTACGGCTGGCCGGGCCAGCAGCAGGCTTTCCCCCGCTTCGGCTGCGGCGATGATCTGCCGTTCGGTGACGGCGCCGCGTTCGACGCGCCGAGCCCGGGTTGCCTGCGTTCCGGAACCCTGACCGGGCGCGAATCGGAACCGGTGGCGTCCGGTGCGCAGGTCTTGGCGGTTCTTCGGGTTCTCGAAGAGCTCGAGCAGATGCCGGGCGAAGGCATCGAGGTCCCCGTCGCAGCTCATCCGCACGTCCTCAACCCGGCTCCGACCCGGCGGGGCAGGACGGGCAGCAGGCGCCGATACGGGTGTGGCGGCCGTTCCCGCTCGTCCCGGTGCGGAGACCGGCCTCGTGGTGGGTGCCCCGGCCGTCGCGTCGGTGACCCCGGTGAGGGCGTCACGGACCGAGGCGGTGACCATGTCGGCGACCGCTTCACGTACCGCGACCGCGACGAGTGCGCGCAGCCCGTCTCCGCCCGGTGTGCTCATGTGCGTCCCTGCAGGGCGTGTTCGGCGGCCTGGGCGGCTTGGCGGATGTCGGCTTCGGTGCCGCACAGGTAGACCCGTCCGGTGGCACCCATCATGCGGTAGTCGACGACTTTGACGTCGGCGGCCTTCTCGGCCTCGTTGGCCGCCAGGATGGCGTACGAGGCGGGCTGCACCTCCAGGACAAACAGCGTTTCCCCCGGCAGTGCCATGGACCCGACCTTGTTGCGGTTGATCAGAAAGGCATGTTGATGATCGATGCTCGAGATGATCTTGCTGGCGAGGATGGTCGGTGTGATGGCCTCGCCTGCGGTGGCCCGGAGCTCGTCGAGCACGGCATCGGCGGCGGATTGGACCGCGCCGGTCTCACCGTGAAATTCCAGATAGCCGAACTGTCGCTCGACGACCAGGACGCCGGCCTGCACCTCGGCATGTTTGAGTGCCACGTCGGTGAGCGACTCGATATCCAGTCCCGGTGCAACTTCGATGATCTGGGCCGCCATGCTGGCCCTCGGCAGAGACCCCTTGATCCAGGTGCCCAGGTAGACCATGGTCTGCGGCTGCAGCCGGTCGATGAAGATGAAGGATCGTAGCTCTGCCACTGGGGTCAGCCTTTGTTGATGAGTTGGGAGAGTTCTTCGACGACGAGCCGGCGGATCTCCGCCCGGAACTGCTGGTCGTCCCTGCGCAGTGCCCCCCGCGTGCCCTGGCCCACGCGGGCGGTGATCCGATCGATGGTGTCGCCTCCGTTGGTGTGAGACCGGCGAGAAGGTGAGGTTGTCGGGGCATCATTGGACGCAAACGGGTACGCCGGTACAGGACCGGTGTGGGCTCGCCAGGGAGACAGACCGTCGAATTCGGCCATCGGGAAGCCCGCGTTGGAGTTGTAGGCGATCCGAGTCCAGTTCATCAGGTGCCGAGGCTCGAGGTTCTCCCCGAGAGAGCTGCGGCCGGCGAAGCCGGTGCCGACGGTCATGGTCGTCGCGAGGTTGGTACCGATGCCCGAGGCGCCGGTGCTGTTCCCGACGTTGACCGCGACGCGCAGCACCGGCACCTGAGCGGCGTACTCCATGATCGTCGCCGCGTCGGTCGAGTGGATCGCGGCGGAGTGTCCCGCCCCGGCGATGCGGATGATTGCCCTGGCGGTCTCGACCCCGCTGCGCGCATCAGGGACCCCGATCAGACCGAGTACCGGGGAGAGCTTCTCATGGGTCATGGGCTCTTCGGGGACCGCAACCTCGAACGGCGCGACGAGCACCCTGGTGCGGGGTCCCGAGCGGAACCCGGCCTGCTGGGCGATCCAGGAAGCGTCCTTGCCCACCACCGCGGTATTCAGCCGGCCCTCGGGGAACATGTAGGCGCTGAGTCGTCCGGCATCGTTCGGGTCGAGAATCTGAGCGCCGCACCGTTCCAGTTCCTTCACGAGCGAGGCCCGCACCGATTCCTCCACAATCAATACCGACTCGTTGGTACACAGCACCGAGTTGTCGAATGCCTTGCTGTCGACGATCAACTTCGCCGCGGTCTTCAGGTCAGCGGTGGCGTCGACGAAAACGGGGATGTTTCCCGGACCGACGCCGATCGCCGGGTTGCCGGAACTGTAGGCCGCCCGCACCACTGCCGTTCCGCCGGTAGCGAGGATGACGTTCGTGCGCGCGTCGCCCATCAGGGCCTCGATCAACGGGATCGACGGATCCGCCACACATTGGATGATCCCGTTCGGGGCGCCGGCGGCGACAGCGGCTTCGGCGAGCACCCGGGCGGCGTCGGCGCAGCACTCCTTCGCCATCGGATGCGGGCTGAGCACCACCGCGTTGCGGGTCATCAGGCTGAGCAGGACCTTGAAGTAGAGCGTGGCGATGGGGTTCGTCGAGGGGGTCAGCGCCAGCACGACCCCGGCAGGGCGGGGCACCTCCACGATCTTGCGTGTCGCGTCGATCTTCGGGCTGACGAAATCATGGGTGCGGTATTCCGCCACGATGCCGGTCGAACACGCCTCGTTTTTGATGATCTTGTGCTCGACCACCCCGAAGCCGGTCTCTCGCACCGCCCACTCGGCGTATTCCCGGGACTTGGCGTGCGCGACCTCGGCGACCGCGGTCACGATGCGCTCGACGTCGTCGCGGTTGTAGGCCGCGAACGCCCGGGCTGCCCACGTGGCCCGTTCCAGCATGTGCCCGGCGCGAGCGGCCGAGTCCTCGGTGGTGTGCTCGCTCATCAGCTGGCCCTCCGCTCGGACAGGCGAACCGCTGTCTCCGCGCGGGCGATCCCCACCGCGACCCGGTCCAGGAGTTCCTCGCACAGATCGGAAGGCATCAAGATCCCGGGCTTGAACTGCAGCACTCGCGGGTCGAGCGTGGAAAAGATCGCCCACACGCCGAGGTTGTATAGCTCACGCATCACGTACTTCGCGCCCTCGGGATGGTTGAACTCCAGACCCATCACCACACCGTTTTGCCGGATTCCGATGAACCAGTCAGGGTGGTTGGCCTGGATGGTGCGCAGGCCCGACCCGACCAGGTCGGCGATGTAGTGCACCATGGATCGCACCTCGGGGCGCAGCGTGATCTCCAGCGTCTTCAACGCTGCGACACAGCCGAGTTCGGCGCCTCCGAAGGTCGAGATGTGCCCGAAGCCATCTTCATCGAGCCAGGCACCGGAGCGTTCACTCAGCAGCACCGCGGCGATCGGATAGATGCCCCCGGAGATGCCCTTGCCGGTGACCAGGATGTCCGGCTCGATGCCGTGCTTGGTGATGGCCCACAGTTCCCCGGTACGCATCAACCCGGTCTGCACCTCGTCGGCGATGTAGAGCGCGTCGTATTTTACGCACAGACCCTTCACGTGCTCCAGGTAGCCCGGGTGGGGCAAGGGAAATCCGTATGTCGCCGGGATGGTCTCCATGATCACCGCGGCTACGTCCCGTCCGCGCAGTGCGCTTTCCATCGCCTGGAGGTCATTGAAGGGAACGTGCGGGAACTCCTCGGGGCGATCGGACAGGAACATCTTCGAGAACCGGTCGTCGCCAGTGGCGACGGCCAGTCCCGTATGGCCGTGGTAGGCCTTGGCGATCGAGACGATCTTGCGCTTCTGCATCGCATGACGGGCGCTCTTGAGGGCGATATCAATGGCCTCACCACCACCCGAGGCGTACGCCACCTTGGTCAGTGACGCTGGAGCGCTGCACACGAGCGCCTCGGCCAGTGCCGTGCGAGCGACCGAGGGAAAGTGGTGGTTGCCGATGTCGAACCGGTTCATCGCCGCACTGACGGCGCCCATGACCTCCGGATTGCGGTGACCCAGGTTGTAGGTACCACCGTTGAGGTGTACATCGATCAGCCGTCGACCGTCCATGTCCCACAGGAAGTAGCCTTCGCGGCGATCGATCACGAGGTCGACCCCGGAGTCAGACCAGAACTGGGTCTTGTCCGGGTTCCAGTACTTCTTCGACTTCGCCAGGACCTCGTCCTTGGACTCGAAGCCAAACAAGCCGTAGTCGTGCATCAGTTACCCATCGCTGTAGGGCCCGGGCCGAGAGGATGCCCGCAACGTCGACTGCGAGCATCATTGGTCGGACCGACAATGTCAACGGTCCGGCCAAAGCTGAAAACAGTTCGACCGAAAGCCTTGTCACTGGACCGACTCGGTGCCACCATGGCTGCATCGATGTGGTCTACGCCACATCCGCCGAGGCCTCGACCTCTCCAGGCGACGGAAGGTGCATACCCATGACCACCGAGAAGGCCCAGAAGCAGTCTGCCGGTGCGACGAGCGCCGGCCCCGAGGTACAACGCCTCAAGAAGAACGCCGTGGGACTTGTCGGCGTCCTGTTCATGGCGGTCGCGACCGCCGCACCGATCACCGCCATGGTGGGCAACGTGCCGATCGCCATCGGATTCGGCAACGGCGCCAACGCGCCGGCCGGCTACCTGGTGGCGACCATAGTGCTCGGCCTGTTTGCATTGGGCTACTCGCGGATGGCCAAACACATCACCGCCACGGGCGCTTTCTACGGCTACGTCTCCCACGGACTCGGCCGGATAATTGGCATGGGTGCCGGTGCCTTGACGACCTTGGCCTACGTCGTCTTTGAGGCCTCGCTCGTGGGAATCTTCTCCTTCTTCGCCACCAACTTCTTCTCCGCGCACCTCGGACTCCAAATCTCCTGGATCTGGTTTGCTCTGCTGATGCTGGCGGTGAACGCCACCCTCACGTACTTCGACATCAACCTCACCGTCAAGGTGCTCGGGGTCTTCCTGGTCACCGAGATCGTGATGCTCTCCTTGATGGCGCTCACCATCTTGTTCACCGGCGGCGGTCCCCAAGGCTGGTCCCCCGCTTCCCTCAACCCAATCAACGCCTTCAAGAACCTGAACCAAACGGTCGCCGACCCCAACCATCCCGGACAGATGCTCCGCGCGACCGGAGCCGCCGGCATCGGCCTGTTCTTCGCGTTCTGGTCCTGGGTTGGTTTCGAATCGTCCGCCATGTACGGCGAGGAATCCAAGAACCCCAAGAGCATCATCCCCAAGGCCATCATGGTTTCCGTCATCGGCATCGGCCTGTTCTACGTCTTCATATCCTGGTCCGCGATCGTGGGCACCGGCCCCGATGCCTCCGTTGCCCTTGCCCAGGACCCCACCACCGCTGGCAACATCTTCTTCGGCCCGGTGCAGCAACACCTCGGACAGTGGGCCGTCACCCTTTTCGAGTTCCTGCTGATGACAGGGTCCTACGCGTGCGGGATGGCCTTCCACAACTGCTCTGCACGCTATATCTACGCCATCGGCCGCGAAGACCTCATCCCCGGGTTCGGGAAGACACTGGGGGCCACCCACAAGCGCCACGGCTCCCCCTACGTCGCGGGCTTCGTGCAAAGCGCCATCGCCACCATCATCGTGGTGTGGTTCTTCGCGACCGGACGCGACCCCTACAGCCAGCTCTACACCCTGATGGCAATTCTGGGAACATTCGCCATCCTGATCGTCCAAGCTCTCACCGCCTTCGCGGCAATCTCCTACTTCCACGTCCACAAGAAACATCCGGAAAGTGCGAACTGGTTCGCCACATTCCTCGCGCCCTTACTCGGCGGCATCGGAATGCTCTACGTCACCTATCTGCTGATCGCGAACCGTGGCTTCACTTCCGGGTCAGCGGCAAGCGACATCGTGTTCACCTTGACACCCTGGGTCGTCGCGGCCGCCGCGGTAGGAGGCATCGGCTTCGCCCTGGCCGCGAAGTACTTCGCACCGACACGCTATGAGATCATCGGCCGCGTCGTGCTGGACGACACCCAGGAACGAGAAGACCTCGAGGACACCCAAAAAACAGAGACGGTCCGCGAACATCCGCCGGTGTCGTTGTAATGGCATTCAGGTGATCAGTGTTATGAAGCCATCACAGCACAACCCATTTCATTCTGACCACGACGACGCCCTGAGCGAGAGGTGAGGGCAGGTGCCAGATAGGCAAGTTCACGAGATCGACCATGATGCACCGACGGCCTCACTGGTCTACACCTTCGGTGGCACCCCACCGGTCACGTCGATTTCGCCGGGAACAATCCTGACCACCTCGACGATGGACTGCTTCGCCGGGCTGATCCGCGCGCCCGACGACGTGCCCTCCCAGGTTTGCAACCCGAGGTACCTCAACCCCCAGACCGGGCCCTTCTTCGTCGAAGGCGCCGAGCCGGGCGACACCGTCGCCGTGCACTTCATCACCATCGAGCCTCGGGAGCCCTGGGGTGTCAGTTCAACGGTTCCCTTCTTCGGCGCCCTCACCGCGAGCAGGGACACAGCCCTGCTGCACTCCCCCCTTCCGGAGATGACCTGGATCTACGAGCTGGACACCGCGGAGAGGATCGTGCACTACCAGGCGCGGGAGAGCGGCCTACACCTCCCGCTGCCGATGGACCCGATGCACGGGACCATCGGAGTCGCGCCGCCCCTCGGCGAAGTACGGTCCTCGCTCACACCCGGCTCATGGGGCGGCAACATGGACACACCGGAGATGAGGGTGGGCGCCACCTGCTACCTCGGTGTCAACGTCGAAGGGGCTCTGCTGAGCCTCGGAGACGGACATGCACGCCAAGGCGAGGGCGAAACATGCGGTGTCGCGGTCGAATGCGCCATGGACAGTGTCCTGGTTGTGGACCTCATCAAGAACTCACCCACCCCATGGCCGCGCATCGAAAACGACGACTACCTCATGACGACCGGCTCGGCGAAGCCCCTCGAAGACGCATTCCGTATCGCCCATACCGAAATGGTGCATTGGGTGAGCGATCTCCTCGGGCTTGCCACGATGGACGCCTACCAACTCGTCTCCCAGATCGCCCTCAGCCCCGTGGCTAACGTCTGCGACACCGTCTACACCATGGTCTGCAAAATACCCAAGCGCCTGCTCGGGGGCGTGGCCGCATACACCGATGTCCATGCGGCCATGGCCGCTGTACGCAACTCATATCTGCCACGATGAAAGCATGGAGGAAAAATGGTCGCTGATATGCAACACACCCAACGAACCGCGCCGAACACGCACGCCCTTGATCCGCTATCGGCCGCCGAGATCACCGCCGCCACGGAGATCCTGCGGGCCGACGGCAAACTCGCCCCGTCCGTCCGGTTCGTATCGGTGTCGCTGGTCGAACCGCCCAAGGAGCACCTGAGCGAGACCGTCGCCCCGTTGGAGCGGCAGGCTTTGGTAGTGCTCTATGACCGAGCCCGCAGTCAGACCATCGAAGCTCTGGTCTCCCTGGACAGTCAATCCATCGTGGGCTGGCGTGAGCTGGAGGGCGTGCAGCCCGGTGTCATGCTCGAGGAGTTCTTCGCCGCCGAAGACCTCGCCCGCGCCGACCCCCGTTGGCAGGCCGCGGTCCGTAAACGCGGAGTCACCGACTTCAGCCTGGCGATGCTGGACCCCTGGGCCACCGGTTACAGCCAGGAAACCGAGACGGGTCACCGCCTCATCCGGCCCTTGACGTTCATCCGCTCGGGGCCCGACGACAATGGCTACGCCCGCCCGGTGGAGGGCCTGTTGGTGCTGGTCGACCTGGACCGTATGGAGGTTATCGACGTCGAAGATCACGGTGTGGTGCCTTTGCCGCCTCAGCCGGGGAACTACATGCCCGAGCTGATGACCCAGCCTGGCAACTGGCCTGCCTTCACCCAGTTGCGCCCCGATGTTCAACCCCTGGAGATCACCCAGGCCGACGGGCCGAGCTTCACCGTGACCGGCCGTCAGGTGGACTGGCAGAAGTGGCGGCTGCGGGTGGGTTTCAGCCCCCGCGAGGGGCTCGTACTCCACGACATCGGCTACGCCGACCAGGGACGGATGCGGTCGGTGATCCACCGGGCATCCATGTCGGAAATGTACATTCCCTACGGCGACCCAGCGCCCACCCACCGCTTCAAGAACGTGTTCGACGAAGGCGAGTACGGCATCGGGTTCCTCCTCAATCCGCTGGCGCTGGGCTGCGACTGCCTCGGCGAAATCTTCTACTTCGACGCCGTCGTCAACAACGCCGACGGACACCCCGTGACCATCCCCAACGCCATCTGCATGCATGAAGAAGACGTCGGGGTCAGCTGGAAACACACCGACTTCCGCACCGAGAAGACCGAGGTGCGCCGTTCCCGGCGCCTCGTCATCTCCTGCTACGCCACGGTCGGCAACTACGAATACGGCTTCTTCTGGTACCTCTACAACGACGGCAACATCGAGTTCGAGGTCAAGCTCACCGGGGTCATCTCCACCGGCGCCCTGCCCGAGGGCGAACAACCCACCCACGGCACCATGGTCGCGCCCGGCCTCTACG
>JAABUT010002745.1_pt1 | contig 16273 bp, 13 predicted proteins | sample 5559281 | NCBI WGS metagenome assembly JAABUT01 (sample SAMN10711880, study PRJNA513359) | rock metagenome | isolation source: Antarctica rocks | place: Antarctica: Victoria Land, Ricker Hills nord | collected 2016-01-04 | reverse complement strand
AGGCGACCGTCTGTCACGAGACGCCGGTCGACGAGTGGGACCGCGTCCTCTCGGTCAACGTCCGCGGCCCGTTCCTGTGCACCCGGGCCGCACTGTCGACGATGCTCGACCAGGGCGTCGGGCACATCATCACGGTGGCCTCGGTCGCCGGCCACATCGCCTTCCCCGGACGCTGCGCATACACGACGTCCAAGGGCGCGGCTGTGCTGTTCACCAAGTCCTTGGCCGTCGACTACGCGGCGGCCGGCATCCGGGCCAATGCGGTCTGCCCCGGCTTCGTCCAGACCCCGATGACGCAGTGGCGCCTCGACGTCCCCGAACTGCGGGCCCAGATCGAGTCCCGGATCCCGCTCGGGCGGGTCGCCCAGCCCGAGGAGATCGCCGAGGCGATCGCGCTGCTCGCCTCGGACCGGCTGGTGTACCTCACCGGTCATTCGCTGATGCTCGACGGCGGCTGGACCGCGCGCTAGCCGAGACCTGACCAGAGGGAAGGACGATCATGAATGGACGGTTGGAGGGCCAGGTCGCTCTCGTCACGGGCGCGGGGTCGGGCATCGGCCTGGCCGCGGCCCAGCTGTTCGCCGCCGAGGGTGCGGCGGTGGGCGTCGTCGACGTCCGGGCCGAGGCGGCCGACGAGGCCACAGCCAAGATCGTCGCCGAGGGTGGTCGCGCCGTCGCGCTGGTCGCGAACGTCGCCGACGCCGAGCAGGTCCGGACGGCGGTGGAGCGCACCTCCGCGGAGTTCGGCCGCATCGACGTCCTCTACAACAACGCCGGCGTGAACAGCTCGGGCTCGGTGGCCGACGCGCAGGAGGACGACTGGGACCGGTGCTTCGACGTGAACGTGAAGGGCACGTTCCTGTTCTCCCGCGCCGTGATGGCGCACCTGCGCGCGGCCGGTGGCGGCGCGATCGTCAACCAGGGCTCGGTGGCCGGGCTGGTCGGCATCCCGAACTTCGCGGCCTACTGCGCCGCGAAGGGGGCCGTGGTGTCGCTGACCCGCTCGATGGCGATCGACCTGGCCCCGCACGGCATCCGGGTGAACGCCATCTGCCCGGGCACGGTGTTCACCCCGTTGATGGAGCCGATGCTGCGCGCCCGCGGTGCCGGCGACCTCGACGCCGGGCTGGCCAAGACGGTCGTCAAGTACCCGATCGGGCGGCTCGGCAATCCGGAGGAGATCGCCCGGGTGGCGCTGTTCCTCGTCAGCTCGGAGTCGTCGTTCGTCACGGGATCCGTGGTGACCGCCGACGGCGGCATGACCGCGCAGTAGGAGGAGGACCGGTGTCGTTCCACCTCGGCCCGGACAAGCTCGTCGACCTCGACCGGGCGGCGCGGGCGGTCGACGACGGTGCGCTGGTCGCCCTCGGCGGCGGGCTGTCGGCCCGGCTGCCGATGGCGCTCGTGCGCGAGCTGATCCGGCAGGGCCGGCGGGGTCTGCACGTCGTCGGGTCGGCCCACAGCATCGATGTCGACCTGCTGATCGCGACCGGCGCGCTGGCGATCTGCGAGGAGAGCTATGTCGGGTTCGAGCAGGATCTCGGGCTGGCCCCGGCCTACCGGCGGGCGGCCGAGACGGGGGCGATCGAGCTGCGGGAGAGCTGCTGCGCCACCATCCTCGCCCAGCTGCGCGCGGCCGAGTTCGGGGTGCCGTTCCTGCCGGTGCGCGGCGTCAAGGGCTCGGACATCCGCCGGCTGCACCCCGAGTACCGCGAGGTCGTCTGCCCGTTCACCGGCGAGACCCTGGTCGTGGTTCCGGCCCTGCGCCCCGACGTCGCGCTGATCCACGCCCCGCTCGGGGACCGCCGCGGCAACCTGCACCTGGACCAGCCCTACGTCCTGGACGAGCACTTCGCGTCCGCGTCGCGCGCGGTCATCGCCACCGTCGAGCGGATCGCGTCGGTCGAGGAGGTGGCCGCGGCCGGGGTGACGATCCCGGCGCACCTCGTGAGCAGCGTGACCGAGGTGCCCTACGGCGCCCACCCGAGTTCGTGCTACCCGAACTACGCCTACGACCGGGCCCATCTCGGTGAGTACGTGCGCGCCGCGACGGCCGGCGACTACGCGCTGCGCGACTACCTGGACCGCTACATCACCCGGGAGCCGACCGAGGAGGCGTACCGCAAGGTCGTCGGGGCCGACCGGCTCGCCGCGCTCGGCCGGTGGGCGGACTCCAGTGAGGGTTGGCAGGAGCTGTTCCATGAGTGAGCGGGGCTTCTCGATCGACGAGTGGTTCGTGGTGGCGCTGGCCCGCACGATCCGCGACCGCGAGGTCGTCTTCCACGGCTTCGGCAGCCCGTGCGCCCAGGTGGCGATGCACGTCGCCCGGCGCAGCCACGCGCGCGACATGCTGCTCGTCGAGGGGGCCACCTACGCGGTCAACCCCGATCCGCCGTTCATCCCGCCCACCGGCAACGACTTCGCCCTGGAGCGTGGCGCGTCCTACCGGATGCGGTTCGGGGAGTTCTTCGACGCGGCGGTGCGCGGCGATGTAGACCGGATGTTCCTGTCCGGCGGCCAGATCGACCGCTACGGCAACACCAACGTCACCGCGGTCGGCCCGCTCGAGCGGCCGAAGGTGAAACTCGGCGGCGGCGGTGGCGGCTGCAACCTCGCGGCCACGATCGGCCACCTGTCGCTGTGGACGACCCACCACCGCTCCGGCCGCACCCTGGTCGGCGAGTGCGACTTCGTCACCGACATGGGCCATCGAACCCGCGCCGGCACCCGGGCCGAGCTGCGCTACACCGGCGGCGGCCCCGAATGGCTGGTCACCGAGCTCGGCGTCTTCGACTTCGACGGCGCGGGCCGGGCCCGGCTACGGCAGGTGTTCCCCGACGTCGACGTCGACACCGTCCGGACGGCGACCGGGTTCGAGTTCGAGGTCGCCCGGGACCTGCGGCCGGTGCCGCCGCCGGGCCCGGCCGAGCTCGCCGCGCTGCGCGCCGTCGACCCCCTCGGGGTGCGCCGCTCGGAGTTCTCGCCGGCCGAACTGCGGCGCACCTTCACCCAGGGTCACGGCACCGGATGCCTCTGCTGAGCACGGGGCCGAGCACGGGGCCGAGCACGGCGCCGAGAGCGGCGCTGACCGCTGTCTTCGAGCCGCGGCGGGTGGCATTGGTCGGCGCGTCGGACCAGCCCGGCAAGACCGGCGAGCTGTTCTGGCGCAACCTCGCGGACTTCCCGGGTGAGCTCGTCCCGGTCACCTCCTCGGCCGAGACCGTCGGCGGCTGCCGCACCTACGCGACGCTGGCGTCGGTGCCCGGGGACATCGACCTGGCGGTGATCGTCGTGCCCGCCCCGGCGGTCGTGGACGTCATGCGTGACGCCGCGGCCAAGCGGGTGCCGGCCGCCGTGATCATCAGCGCCGGCTTCGCCGAGGTCGGGCCGGCCGGGGTGACACTGCAGGACGAGGTGCTCGCCACGGCCCGCGCCGGCGGCGTGCGGATCGTCGGGCCCAACTGCTTCGGCGTCCAGAACTGCACCCTGCCCCTCAACGCGTCGCTGGCCGCCGGGACGCCGGGAGGTGGTGGCGGCATCAGCCTCGTCACCCAGTCGGGGGCGTACGGCATGGCGATCCACTCGCTAGCGCTGGATGAGAAGATTCGCTTCGCCAAGGTGTACGCGGCCGGCAACGCCGCCGACATCAGCCCTTCGGAGCTGCTGGACTACTTCGGCGGCGACCCGGCCAGCCGCACGCTCTGCTTCTTCCTCGAGTCCCTGGCCGACGGGCGCGCGTTCTTCGACTCGGCCCGCCGGCTCACGCCCGACGTCCCGGTCATCGTCGCCAAGACCGGCCGTTCGCCGGCCGGTGCGCGCGCCGCGCAGTCGCACACCGCCGGGCTCGCCGGCAGCGAGCGGGTGTGGCGGGCCGCCTTCGCCCAGGCCGGCGTCGTCCTGGCCCGCTCCGGCCTGGAGATGATGGACGCCGCGCGGGCCCTGGACTCGCAGCCGCCGCCGACCGGCCCGCGCATCGCGATCATCACGAATTCCGGCGGCACCGGCGTCGAGCTCGCCGACCTGCTCGCGGACGAGGGCGTACAGGTGCCCGAGCTGTCGCCCGCCCTGCAGGACGAGTTGCGCGCCGTGCTCCCGCAGTTCGCCAGCCCGCGCAATCCGGTGGACATCACCCCGGTCTGGAACCGCTTCGTCGAGCTGTACCCGCTGCTCGTCGACCGGCTGGCCCGCTCGGGCGAGGTCGACGCGATCGTGCCCGTCCTGCTGCACCGCTCGGCCGACGATGCGGTCGCCCGCGCGCTCGTGGACACCGCGGCCCGGTTGCGGGCCGACGCGGTTCCAGCGTCGGTCTACGTGTGCTGGGTGGCGCCGCGCACCAACCGGGCCGGTGCCGACATCCTGCAGGCCGCGGGCCTGCCCTGCTTCGAGTGGCCGGAGCGCACGGCCCGCGCCGTGGGGCATGCCGTGCGTTACGGCGCGGCCCGCGCGCAGGTGCGCCCGCCCCGCGCCGCCCCGCCGCGACCGGCCGGCGTCGGTGCGCTGCCCGACGGCTGGCTCGACACCGATGCCGCGGCCGGCCTGCTCGCGGCGGCGGGAATCCCGGTCACCGCCGGGGCGACCTGCGCGTCGGTCGAGGCGGCCGTGAGCGCCGCCGAGCAGCGCGGCTTCCCGGTCGTCGCGAAGGTCCTGCACGGCGACCTGCTGCACAAGAGCGACGTGGGGGGCGTGCGCCTCGATCTGACCGATGCCGCGGCGGTCCGGGCCGCGGCCACCGACCTGCTCGGCCTCGCGGACGGCGCGCAGGTGCTCGTGCAGCGGCAGGCGGCCGGCGCCGAGGTCATCGTCGGCGGGCTGCGCGACCCGCAGTTCGGCCCGGTCGTGCTGGTCGGGCTGGGCGGGATCCTCGTCGAAGCCATGGACGACGTCGCGGTCGCCCTCGCGCCGCTGCACCCGGACGAGGCCCGGCGCCTGCTCGCCGGCCTGCGCGGTTACGCCGTCCTGGCCGAACCGCGAGGCGACGTCGCCCGCGACCTGGACGCGCTGGCCGCAACGATCTGTGCCGTCGGGGACCTGCTCGCCTCGGTGCCCGAGATCGCCGAGCTGGATCTGAATCCGGTGCTGGCCGGCGCGGACGGATGCCGGGCCGTGGACTGGCGGATCCGGGTCGAGAATCAGCCGATTGCGGCCCGGAATCGGCCCGGCGAGGACGAGGTTGCGCCCGGTATTTCGCCCTGACAGGGGGCAGAATCGCGCCGCCGTTCTACGTAGCGTCCACGGGATCCAGCACTGCCACGCGAGGGCTGTGGCCTCGACGCTGTGGCCTCGACGACGAGGGGCGTTTTCATGCGAATCGGCTCACAGGACATCCTGCTCCCCACCACCATGGTGGGGAACTACCCGAACCCGCGGTGGTATGACGGCAGCGGGTTCGCCACCTATCCCAAAGGCGAGTTCGTCTTCGACGCCATCAGCCGCGAGGCCTACGAGGACGCCGTGGGGGCCATCGTCCACGACCAGGAGACCGCCGGCCTGGACATCATCAGCGACGGCAAAGTGTACGGCGGCGACTCGCCCTACGGCCAGATCCTCTACCACTACGCCGAGCGGCTGACCGGCTACAAACTCTCCGGCCCGCCGATCGGGCTGCCGATCTACTCGACCCTGTTCGCCCCGACCTGCATCGGCGAGGTGCGCCGCGAGCACCCGCTGCACACCAGCGCGCTCCGCGCCGTCCGCAAGGCGACCAAGAAGCCGGTCAAGATCTCCTACACCGGCATCCAGGTGCTGGCCGCCGCCACCAACAACCAGTTCTACAAGGAGACCAAGGAACTCGCGCTAGCCATCGCGAAGGCCTTCAACGAGGACTTCAAGGAACTGGCTGACGAGGGCTGCGACATCATCCAGGTGGACGAGTTCGTCTGGCCCTACGGCATGGGCGACTGGGAGGTCGAGGTCCTGAACGTGGCCATGGAGGGCGTCTCCTCGCAGTTCTGGGTGCACACCTGCTGGGGCAACTACTCCGGCACGCCCGGGTACTTCCCCGACGACGAGGAGCGCGAGTACGGCGCCTGGGTCCTCGACAACCGGCCGTCGACAGCGTCGGCGCCGCAGCGCGCCCACGGCATCTTCCCGCAGGTGCTGGGAGCCAAGATCGACGCGCTGAACTACGAGGTGGGACGCACCGGCCCCGACGACCTCAAGCCGTTGCTGGACCACAACTGGGACAAGGACTTCGTCGCCGGCATCATCGACGTCAAGAGCACGGTGACCGAGACGGCCGACGAGGTGGCCGAGGCGATCCGCGGCGTGCTCGAGTTCGTCCCGGCCGAGAAGCTCGGGCTGTCCACCGACTGCGGCCTGATCAACCTGCCCCGCATGATCGGTGCCGGCAAGCTGCGGGCGCTGGCCCACGGCGCGGCGATCGTCCGGGCCGAGCTGGAGGCGAAGAAGTAGCGGCCCGGCCCCGTCGTCTTGTCTGGCCGGGACGAGTGCCCGACCAGGGTTGGTACCGACAGGTCTAGGAAGCGCGGCGGCGTTTGCATAGTCTGTTGGTCGAGAGGGGGCGACGCCAATGCTGCCCAGCTCCGTGGCGGTCGGGATCCCCGGCGCCGAACTTGCTCCGGGCGATCACGTCTGCGTGTTCTACCAGAGCCGCGCCGGGCGCGACGAGATCCTGATCCCCTACCTGCGCGAAGGGCTGCGGGCCGGCGACAAGTGCGTGTGCGTCGTCGACGCGGACGAAGCGGAGTCGGTGCTCGCCGCGCTGGGCCCCGACGTCGACCTGGGTGAGTGCTTGGACCGGCGCCAGCTCCAGGTCGAACGCTCGGTGGACACCTATCTCACCGGCGGGTCGTTCTCGACCGAGGCGATGCTGGACTTCTGGGATAGGACGGTCGGCGGAGCGGTCGCCGGCGGATTCGAGTTCGCGCGCGCGGCCGGTGAGATGACGTGGGCGCTGCGCCAGCTGCCCGGGGTCACCGAACTCGTCAGCTACGAGGCGCGGCTGAACCGGTTCCTGCCCCGCTACCCGCAGGTCATCCTGTGCTTCTACGAGCTCGACCTGTTCAGCGGCGAGGTGCTGATCGACGTCCTCAAGGTCCACCCCAAGGTGCTGCTCGGCGGCATGGTGCTGGACAACCCGTACTACCTCGACCCCGACGAGTTCCTGGCCGCGCGGTCTTGACCATGCCTGCGGTGACGGACTCCGTGCGAGCCGACGCGCAGCTGCGCAATCAGCTCTCGGACCTGCAGGGCCTGCTGATGCTCTCGATCCTGATGACCGAGAGCGGGGACGAGGCCAAGATCCTGCAGCTCGCGGCCACGTCGGTCCCGTCGTTCGGCCCGAGCCACCTGGTCGGGATCCGCTTCGCCGAGGGCAGCTGGTGGGCGTCGGCCACCTCCGATCCGAGCGAGGAGCTGCGGACCCAGGTCGATGCCCAACTGAGCCAGCTGGACGCCAGTGGCGGGGCGATCGCCGTTCCCGGCGAGGGGTGGGCGTGGGCGCTACCGCTGCGTGGCTTCGCCGGCCACCTCGGGTACTTCATCACCGCGGCGGCCGCGGAGCCTGGGACGGCGGAGCAGTTCCTGCTGCGGGTGCTCGCGCAACAGACCGGCGTCGCGTTGGCGAACTCCCGGCTGCACGCGCGCGAGCGCCGATCGGCCGAGGAGCTGCGGGCGGCCAACGCGACCCTCGCCCAGACGGTGCGCGCGCTGGAACAGTCGAAGCAGATCCACGACCGCTTCACGCGGGCCGCGGTGGCCGGCGAGGGGCAGGAAGGCATCGCCCGGGCCCTGCACGAGCTGACCGGCTACCCGGTGGCGGTGGAGGACCGCTACGGCAATCTGCGCGCGTGGGCCGGCCCGAACTGTCCGAGCCCTTACCCGAAGGATCCGCCGGCCCGGCGCGAGCAGATGCTGCGCCGCGCGCTGCGCGAGGGCCGCCCGATCCGCGAGGGCGGCCGGCTGGTGGTGCTGGCCAGCCCGTTCGCCGAGGTCCTCGGTCTGCTCGCGCTGATCGACCCGGCCGGGACGGTCGGCGACCGGGAACAGATCGCCATGGAGCACGCGTCGACCGTCCTCGCGATGGAGCTGGCCCGGCTGCGCAGCCTGGCCGAGGCGGAGCTGCGCCTCCGGCGCGACCTGGTCGAGGAACTGCTCTCGGGCACCGAGGAGCAGAGCGCGGTGGCCCGGGCGCAGGCGCTGGGCCACGACCTCGAGCAGCGCAACCGCGTCGTCGTCGCCGAGGGGCGGGGCCGCACCAAGAGCAACGAGGCGTTCTTCCACGCCGTGCGCCGCGCCGCCCGCGACCTGAAGGTCGGCTCGCTGCTCGTCACCCGCGGCGAGTCCGTCGTCCTGATCTCCGGCGCCGACCTGCCCTGGGAACGGTTCCGGGCCGCGATCCTGACCGAGCTGGGCGGCGGTCGCTGCAGCCTCGGCGTGGGCGCGTGGTGCACCCAGCCGCGGGATCTGCCGCGGTCCTACCGGGAGGGGCAGCTCGCCCTGCGGATGCAGACGATGGCCCGCGGCGGGGACCGCGCGACCTGCTACGAGGATCTGGGCATCTACCAGATCCTGTGCGAGGTGCAGGACGGCACGACGGTCGAGCGCTTCGTCCGGCAGTGGCTCGGCGACCTGCTGGACTACGACGAGCACAAGCACTCGGAGCTGGTGAGCACCCTGAGCCGCTACCTGGGATGCGGCGGGAACTACGACGCGACGGCCGCCGCGCTGTCGGTGCACCGCAGCACGCTGAAGTACCGGCTGCAGCGCATCCGCGAGATCTCCGGGCACAATCTCACCGACCCGGACACGAACTTCAACCTGCAGCTGGCCACCCGGGCCTGGCAGACGCTGCAGACGCTGTTGACGTGACGGCCGGCGCGCTCACAGCTCGCTGCGGACGATGTCGACGGCCTGGCCCATGGCCCGCAGCTTCGCGTAGGCCGTGGTGCGGCTGAAGTAGCCCAGGCCGCAGTCGGGGGACACCAGCAGCCGGTCGGCCGGGACGTACTCGAGCCGGTCCCTGATCCGTTGGGCGATGGTCTCGGGTGTCTCGACGATGGAGTTCTTGGCGTCGACCACGCCGAGTCCCAGGACCTTGTCCGACGGGAAGTCGCGGAAGGCCTCGAGGTCGTTGAACTCGGCACTGCAGCTCTCGACGTGGATGACGTCGACCGGCGAGGTCTTGAACAGGGTCATCATCTCGTGGGTCTTCGCCTCGAACACGTCGCGTTGACCGTCGACGCTGCCGTAGCAGATGTGCCAGAACTTGAGCGCGTCGACGCCGTCGAACATCGTCTCCTGGACCTCGATCTGCCACTCGTCCTGCGTGTACGGCGCCAGCACGTCGATCAGCTGAACCGCCTCGAGGCCCATCGAAACGAGGTGTTTCAGCTCCTGGTTCATCGCCACGGCGAGGTCGCGGGCGACGTCGATCGGGTCGTCGTAGAACTGGTTGTCGGCGATGATGCTCTGCTGGGCCGGGCCCAGGAAGGCGACCTTGAACGGCCGGTCCGTCGAGAGCTTCATGGCGTTGACGACCGGCTCGAAGATGGGGCGCTTCCATACGATCTTCTCGGCGACCGTCGCCTTGTAGAAGGGCGCGTACTTCGCGCCGTCACCGGGTGGGCCGTAGGGCCGGAAGCCGCCGAGGTTCTCGGGGATGAAGTGGAAGATCGGTTCGAGCTGGAAGCCGGGCACTTCCCACTCGTAGTACTGCGCGCCGTCGCAGAGGACGTCGAGGCCGGCGGCTTCCTGTTCCGACGCGCAGATCTTCGACGCGTCCTCGTACGCCACCCTGAGGTTGTGGCTGCGGTACACCGGCTCCTGCAGCGAGCCCAACACCCGGCCCTGCAACCAATGTGGTCGGGGAAACGCGGACACCGCCGAGGTCGGCAGCAGTACTTCCTTGCCCCTGATCTGCATGATGCGTCCTCTCGCTGCTAATTGAGTGCCGGCTGCGCGGCTGCCGCCGGTGCTGGGCCCGTGGTACCGAGAAGCTTCGCGACCGCTGCGACGATCCGAGCAGCGTCGACATCGACCTCGGCTTCCAGCTCCCGGGCCACCGGCCACGGGACGTTTCCGCCGCTGATCCGGGTCGGCGCCGCCTTCAGCTCGCCGAAGGCCTCCTCGGCGACGAGGGCCGCGATCGCCGCCCCCCATCCGAGCTGGCCGGGGTTCTCCTCGGCGATCACCAGATGGCCGGTGCGCGTGACGGACTCCAGCACGGCTCGGGCATCGAGCGGAACGAGCGAGCGCAGGTCCAGGACCTCCGCCGAGACACCATGAGCCGCGAGCGCATCGGCGGCCTCGAGACACCGACCGACCGTGATCGAGAGCCCGACCAGCGTCACGTCAGTGCCGGCTCGCGCCGTGCGCGCGACACCGAGCGGAATGCTGAGATCCCCGTCCGGTACCTCTTCGGTCAGCACGTACAACGCCTTGTGCTCGAACACGAGGACGGGATCATCGTCGCGGATGGCGCCGGCGAGCAGGCCTTTCATCTCCCGCGGCGTGGCCGGGGAGACGATCTTCAGCCCCGGCACCGTCATCGCCCAGTTCTCGCACGATTGACCGTGCTGGCTGCCGAAGCCCAGGCTGCCGAATCCGTTCGAGCCACGCAGGACCAGCGGCAGCGTTACCTGGCCACCGGTCATGTAGCGCGTCTTCGCGATCTCGTTGACGACCTGATCCCAACACGTCGCGTAGAAGTCGGCGAACATGATCTCGGCGACCGGCCGGAGCCCGGCCATCGCCGCACCCATCGCGGCACCGACGATCGCCTGTTCGGAGATCGGGGTGTCCCAGACCCGGTCGGAGCCGAACTCGTCCGAGAGCCCGACCGTGGTCTTGAACACGCCGCCCGGAACGATGTCCTCGCCGAGCAGCACGACACTCGGGTCGCGCCGCAGCTCCTGCGCGAGGGCTTCGCGCACGGCATTGCGATACGTCAGTTCCGCCATTGGGACCCACCGTCACTCCAGAGGTCGGTCCAGGCACAGTCGGGTCGAGGCGGCTCGGCGGCGAGGGCCACGTCGGCGAGCCGGTTCACCTCCGCTCGGGCTTGCTCGTCGATCCGGTCAAGTGCCGCGCCGTCGCCCAGACCGGCGCCGACCAGTTCGGCCCGGTACCGGGGCACGGGGTCGCGGGTCTTCCAGAGGGCAACCTCCTCGGCCGGGCGGTAGGTGCCGCCGTCCGCGGCGGAGTGGCCCTTCAAGCGGTAGGTGTCGGCTTCGATCAGCGCCGGGCCGGCCCCGCTGCGGGCCGCCTGCACCGCCTCTCCGACGACTCGACGAACCGCACCGACGTCGTTGCCGTCCACGACCACCCGGTCGAGCCCGTAAGCCGCGGCCTTGTCCGCCGCCGGCCGCTCCGTCGGGATCATCGACGCGATCGGGGTGTACTCCATGTACTGGTTGTTCTCGCACAGGAAGACGATCGGCAGCCTCCAGATCGCGGCCAGGTTCACCGCCTCGTGGAACGCGCCGATGTTAACGGCGCCGTCGCCGAAGAAGCAGACGGTGACGGCCCCGGATCCCTTGATCTTGCTGGCCCACGCCAGGCCGTTGGCGATCGTGAGATGGGCGCCGACGATGGCGTACGAGCCGTAGTAGCCGTGCTCGACGCTGGTGATGTGCATCGAGCCGCCCTTGCCGGCGCAGATACCGCCTTCGCGGCCCAGCAGCTCGCGCATGATCGCCTCGGCGGACGCGCCGCGAGCCAGCGCGTGGGCATGCCCTCGGTACGTGCCGATCGAGTGGTCCCCGGCCTGCAACGCCGAACCGGTACCGACCGCGATGGCCTCCTGGCCCAGCCCGAGATGCGCGGGACCGTGGACCTTTCCCTGCCGGTAGAGCGAGTCGATCTTCTCCAGGAATCGACGGGTGAAGATCAGCCGCTCGTAGAGTTCGAGCGTCGGTTGGCTCTGCGAAGTCGGCGCCTGTTCACCTAGCGTCGCTCGAGCCATTGGTCTGCGTCCCCTGATTCGGTTGCGCTGAGGCTGACTTCGTCCGCCCGCAACTTAGGTGATTCAGGCCGGGCGCCACACCGTCCTGCGAGGACGAACTCCCGTTCGGACGCTGACCGGGCAGAGCAATTTCGGGGCGGTCGGGTGGTTCTCTCGCGGTGCGGGAGGCCCGCCTCAGCGGCCGTGCTTGGCCCAATACGCGCCGAACAGCTCGTCCTCGCTGACCGGCTGCGGCGCGATCGGGCGCGACACCCAGGTGAGGTTGACGAAGTGTCGCGCATTCACGTTCTCGGTGGTGAAGTTGCCGCCCCACGTCCCGCAGCTCAGGCTCAGCGTGAACGGCAGCCCGTTGCGCGGGCTGCCCGCCCCTTCGTTGAGGTTCTGGTTGACCAGGACGCGCGCGGTCCGCGTGCCGGTCGCGAGCGCGTCGACGTGGTCGTCGCGGCTGGTGTGGATGCCGCAGGTGTGCCCGAGACCCTGGTACCCGGTGATGGCGTTCACCTGATCGACCGCGTGCTCGATCCCGCCGGCGTAGGAGTACAGCGCCAGCACCACCGAGAGCTTCTCCCCGGAGAACGGGTGGTCGGGCCCGGCCCCGTCCTCCTCGACGATTAGGAACGTGCGGTCGTCGGCGATGGTGAACCCGGCCAGCCCGGCGATCACCGAGGCGGGCTTGGCGATGACGTCGGGCGTCGGGATCGCGCCGCCCTCGGGCCACATGCACTTCTGCAGCGTGGCCTTCTCGGCCACGCTGCACAGGTGGCCGCCGCCGGCGCAGAGCCGGTCGAGCAGTCCTTGGTAGACGTCGGCCTGCGCGACGACCGAGTTGTCGGCCAGGCAGCTCGTGGCCAGGTCGAACGTCTTCGCGATGACGATCGCTGCGGCCGCATCGTCGAGGTCGGCGGTCTCGTCGACGACGTGAACCGCGTTTCCCACGCCGACGCCGTACGCCGGCGTCCCGGAGCTGTACGCGGCCTTGACCATCCCCGCGCCACCCGTGGCGACGACCAGGTCGGCCTGGCGCATCAGCTCCTGGGTTGCCGCGATCGACGGGGCCGGCAGCATCTGCACCAGGTCGGCCGGCGCGCCGACCTCGGTGCACGCCTCGCGCATGAAGTCGACGACGGCCGCGGTCGTGTCCTTCGTGCGCGGGTGCGGGGCCATGATGATCGCGTTGCGGCCCTTGAGCGCGAACAGGGCCTTGACCGGTGGCGTGGCATCGGGGCCGGTCGTGGGGATCAGGGCGGCGACGACGCCGACCGGTTTCGCCAGCTTGACCAGGCCGCGGGCCGGGTCCTCCTCGACGACCCCGACCGTCCGGACGCTGCGCATGTCGGCCAGGACGCCGAGCACCCGCTTGTTGATCTTGATGACCTTGTCCTGGTAGTTGCCGAAGCCGCCCTCGTCGACGGCGAGCTTGGCCAGGGCCTCGGCGCGGTCGCTCCGCGCGACCGCCCAGGCCACCGCCGTGCACAGTTCGTCGACCTGGTCCTGCGTGTAATCGGCGATCGCGGACTGCGCGGCTCGGGCCCGGCCGATGACCTCCGCGATCTCCTGCTGCGTCGTATCCGTCATGGAGACAGGCTCCCCACAACCCGCCGGCGGGGGATCGACCCGGGAGGACCAACGTCGGCCGTTGCACCGTCCCTGCGGGACGTGTCGGCGGTTGCGGGTCGCCCGCATGCTGGACGCATGGACCTGCGAAACACCGTGCTCAGCATGCCCGAGTGGGAAGACCTGATCCATCGAGCCGAGATCCGAGCCGTCGACGAGCCGCTCGTCAACGTCGACGAGGACGCCACGACTCCCTACGACGCGATCTTCGTCGGCGGCGGGGCCGGTGGACGCTTCGGATCGGCCTACCTGAAGGCGCGCGGCGGCCGGCAGCTCGTGATCGACAAGTGGCCGTTCCTCGGTGGCTCCTGCCCGCATCAGGCCTGCGTGCCGCACCACCTGTTCTCCGAGGCCGCGCGCGAGATGGACTACCAGCGGTGGAACGCCGGCACCCTGTGGTTCCCCGAGTTCGACGACAAGCGCGCCTCGATCCGCGACCTCGTCGACCTGTTCAAGGCCGGCCGCAACAACGCCCACGCGTTCATGAACTGGCAGAGCAAGGAACAGCTGGGGATGGAGTACATCCTCAACACCGAGGCCACGGTCATCGACGCCAACACCGTCGAGGCGGCCGGCCGGCGCTACACCGCCCGCAACCTCGTGCTCGGCACCGGCGCCCACACCTACCTGCCCGACATCCCCGGCATCACCCTGCCCGGCGTGTTCGACTTCGTCGGGCTGATCGAGGACCTCGACTACGAGCCCTCGCGCTGCGTCATCGTCGGCGGGTCGAAGGTCGCGTTGGAGTACGGTTCCTTCTACCAGGCTGCGGGGTGCCAGACCACGATCGTGTCGCGCAGCCCGCTCCTGCGTACGGCGAGCCTGCACCACATCGACGAGGACCTGCGCACGTACGTCGTCGACGGCATGCGCAAGCGGGGCGTCGACATCCTCGAGGGCGCCGAGACGCTGGAGGTCCTCGGCGACGGCAAGGTGTCCGGCGTGCGCGTGCAGTTGGCCGACGGCAGCACCACCGTCATCGACACCGATTTCGTGTTCATCGGGACGGGCGAGCGGGCGGTCTCCCGGCCCTACGTCGACGCGCTCGGCGTCGACGTGGACGACCGCGGCAGCATCGTCGTCGACTCGCGCATGCGCACGTCGGTGCCCGGTGTCTACGCGATCGGTGATCTCATCGGCGCCCCGATGGAGATGTTCAAGGCCCGCAAGTGCGGGATGACCGCGGCCCGCAACATCATGGGTGAGGCGTTCGAGTTCGACTTCTCCGAGTACCCGGACTTCCTGCACACCACCTACGAGGTCACCTGGGTCGGGCTGACCGAGGCCGAGGCCCGCGAGCGCTACGACGACGTGGTCGTCATCCAGATGCCGCCCAAGGGCATGCCGCACGAGCAGCTGTCGCTGCCCTGCGCCGAGGGCTCGATGCTCTACGCCTTCACCCGCCCCGAGCTCACCGGATTCCAGAAGGCCGTCTACGACGGCAAGACCCGGCTGCTGCTCGGCGCACACCACGTCGGCTTCGGCGCCAAGGACGCGTTCCAGTACCTCGACCACCTGATCCGCAAGGGAATCACGGTCGACGAGATGGGCGAGATGAACGAGCTGTTCCTCAACCCGGATCACTTCATCCAGCTCTCCCGGCTGCGCGCCGGGGCGATGTCACTGACCGACCTCTAGGTCGACCGTGCGCATCGCAATGGGCATCGGTGGCGATGTCCTCGGTGAGCCGATCTCGCCCCAGCAGGTCGTCGACCAGGCTCGGGCGGCCGAGGCGGCCGGCTTCGCCTCGGCCTGGACGACGCACTTCTCGCGCGGCCTCGATGCGCTGAGCGTCCTGGCCGTCGCGGGTACCCAGACCAGCCGGATCGACTTCGGGGTGGGGGTCGTGCCGACCTACCCGCGCCATCCACTGGCCCTGGCCCAGCAGGCGGCGACGACCCAGGCGCTCTGCGGCGGCCGGCTGACCCTCGGCGTCGGGGTGTCGCACCGTCCGGTCATCGAGGCCATGCACGGCATCGCCTACGAGCGCCCCGCAGCCCACATGCAGGAGTACCTGTCCGTCCTCGTCCCGCTGCTCACCGGCGGGGCGGTCGAGTACGCCGGTGAGTTCTTCCGGGTGAATGGCGGCTTCACGGTGCCGGGCACGAGCGGGGTCTCGGTGCTGGTCGCCGCCCTGTCGCCGCGCATGGTGCAGGTGGCCGGTGAGTCCTCGGACGGCGTGGTCACCTGGCTGGCCGGCGTGCGCAGTCTGGAGGGCCACATCGTGGGGCCGCTGGGCGCTGCTGCGGCGGCGGCCGGGCGGGGCGCCCCCAGGGTCGTCGCGGCGATCCCGGTTGCGGTGTGTGACGACGTCGACGCCGGGCGTCAGGCCGCGGACCAGGTCTTCGCCCGTTACGCGGCGCTGCCGAACTACCAGCGGGTCTTCCAGCGCGAAGGCGTGGCGTCGCCCGGCGCGCTCGCCGTGGTGGGATCAGAAACCGAGGTGGCCGCCCAACTGCAGGGCTTCGCCGATGTCGGCGTCACCGAGCTGTGGCCGACCGTCTTTCCGGTGGGCTCGGACGCGGCGGCGAGCCGGGATCGGACCCGCGGCGTGCTCGCCGACCTGTCGTCCTGAGTAGTCCAAACACCGATTTCAGCTAGTCCGGCTCGATCGTCAGGCCGTCTCTCTCGTCGGCCCAGGCCGCGGCGCTGATCCGCCAGCCGGCCGACGTCCGGACGAACTGCAAGGTCTTCATTCCGCGCGCGGTGAAGGAGGTCCCGTCCTGGACGCCGGCC
>JAABUT010002742.1_pt1 | contig 16276 bp, 12 predicted proteins | sample 5559281 | NCBI WGS metagenome assembly JAABUT01 (sample SAMN10711880, study PRJNA513359) | rock metagenome | isolation source: Antarctica rocks | place: Antarctica: Victoria Land, Ricker Hills nord | collected 2016-01-04 | reverse complement strand
GGAGTGGATTGGAAGGCCAGAGTGGAATTGTTCGAACAGCTCCGTCAGGAGCACGAGTTCGGCGTGGGCACGATCGCCGGGGTGGCGGCCAAGTTCGGCGTGCACCGCCGGATGGTACGCCAGGCGATCGCGGGAGCGATCCCGCCGCCGCGTCGCTATCCGGTGCGCGTCCGGCCGAAGCTGGATGCGCTCGCCTGCTTCATCGACCGGGTGCTGGACGAGGACCGCCGTGCCCCGCGCAAGCAGCGGCATACGGCGCGACGGCTGCATCGCCGGATCCTGGCGGAGTTCCCCGACGCCGCCGTCGCCGAGTCGACGGTGCGCAACCACGTCAGGGCCCGCAGGCGTGCGCTGGGGCTGACGGCGCGCGAGACGTTCGTGCCGCAGAGTTACGCCCTGGGCCAGGAGGCTCAGGTGGACTGGTACGAGGCCTGGGCCGACCTCGGCGGCGAGCGGACCAGGGTCCAGGTGTTCGTGATGCGCTCGATGGGCAGCGGGGCGGCGTTCCACCACGCCTACCTGCACGCGACGCAGCAGGCGTTCCTGGAAGCGCACGAGCGGGCGTTCGACTACTTCGGCGGCGTATTCCGGCTGCTGCGCTACGACAACCTGGCGAGCGCGGTGCGCAAGACCCTGCGCGGCTATCGCCGGGAGGAGACGGTCCGGTTCGTGGCGTTCCGCTCGCACTGGCGGTTTGCCGCGGAGTTCTGCACGCCCGGGGAGGGTCACGAGAAAGGCGGCGTCGAGGGCGAGGGCGGCTACTTCCGGCGCAACCACTTGGTGCCGGTGCCCGAGGTCGCCGACCTCGACGCGCTGAACATCCTGATGCTGGCGTGGTGCCGTGCCGACGAGGCGCGCGTGCTGGACGGCCGCGCGGAGCCGGTGGGCGTGGCCTTGGTGGCCGAGCGCGCGCACCTGCTGCCCTGCGCCGCGGAGCGGTTCGACCTGGCCGACGTGACGTTTCCGCTGGTGGACAAGCAGGGCTGCGTCGTGGTCGCAACCTTCGCCTACTCGGTGCCGCTGCAGGCGGGCACGCGGGTGGAGGCACGTGTCCACCCCTCCCACGTCGAGGTCTGGCACGCAGGCCATCGGGTGGCGCGTCATGAGCGCTGCCACGGCCGACGCCAGCAGGTGCTGGACCTCGAGCACTACCTCGACGTGCTGAGTCACAAGCCGGGCGCGCTTGCCGGGTCCAGGCCGCTGGAGCAGTGGCGCCAAGCCGGGCGCTGGCCCGCCTGCTACGACGAACTCTGGGACCGGCTGCGGGCCCGGCACGGCAGGCAGAACGGCACCCGGGCCATGGTGGCGGTCGTGGCGCTCGGGCGGGAGTTCGGCCATGAGCGGCTGCAGGCGGCCATCGCCTCGGCGGTCTCTCTGGGCGCCTGCGACGTGGCGGCGGTGCGTTACCTGCTGACCGAGGCGGGGCTGCACAAAGCCAGGCCCGATCCTGTCGATGTCGGGGTCCTGGCCCGCTACGACCGGCCGATGCCGACAATGGCCGAGTACGACGTGCTCCTGTCCGCCCCGTGCGCGGGAACCGCGTGATGAGCGACCTGCAGGACCAGGCGGTCCGCCAGCACTGCAAGGCGTTGCGCATGCCGACGATCGGCGGCCAGTTCGCACGCCTGGCCGAGGCCGCCACCCGGGAAGGCCAGTCCCACGTCGGCTACCTCGAGGCGCTGCTGGCGGCCGAGATGGAGGAGCGGGACAGCCGGGCAATCGCGCGGCTGCTGCACGAGGCGCGCCTGCCGCGGATGAAGACGCTCGATGCGTTCGAGTTCGACCGGTCCGGCGTGTCGGCGGGGCAGCTGCGCACGCTGGCTGAGGGCGAATACGTGGCCAGGGCCGAGCCGATCCTGCTGGTTGGCGAGGCTGGCACCGGCAAAACCCATCTCGCGACCGGCCTGTGCGTCGCTGCCTGCCGCCAACGCCGCCGCGTCCGGTTCACCACCGCAACCGGGCTGATCAACGAGTTGGCAGAGGCGGCCCATGCCAACCAGCTCAGCCGCGCGCTGGGACGGTGGGAGCGGCTCGACCTGATCTGCATCGACGAGCTGGGCTACGTGCCGCTGGCCGAGACGGCGTGCGAGCTGATGTTCCAGGTGATCGCCGACCGGGCGGAGAAGGCGGCAGTGATCGTGACCACCAACCTGCCATTCTCGGAATGGTCGCAGGTCATCCCCAACCCGCGGCTGTGCAAGGCGCTGATCGACCGGCTGACGGACCGTGCGCACATCGTCACCACCGGCACCGACTCCTACCGGTTCCGCCGCACCACGGCCCAGCGCAAGACGGGCAAGGCATGACGGGGAGGACAGAGCAGCAACGCTGACGGGCTGGCCAGGCCCAGGCCTGGCCAGCCTATCGCCTACCGGCAGGTGGGCCAGAATTCACCAGCACCGCTGGGCCGAAATTCATTGTCATAGCCACCAGGTGCTTCTCGTAGTCGCGCATCAGGCGACGCCAGCGCGTCATCCAGCCGAAGGTGCGCTCCACCACCCAGCGCCGCGGCAGGACCTGAAAGCCGACCTGGTCGGGCAGCTTGCGCACAATCTCAAGGACGAAGTCGTGGTAGGCGGCCGCACTCATCAGCTTGCCCCTGTCATAGGCGCCATCGGCGAACAGGTGCTTCAGCCACGGCCAGCGTTTGCGGACGGCCGCGACGATCTTCTCCGCACCTGCTGCATCCTGCACATCCGCCGTGCTCAGGTTGACCATCAGCAGCCGTCCGTCGGTGTCCACCACGATGTGGCGTTTGCGGCCCCTGGTCCGTTTGGCAGCGTCGTAGCCGCCACCACCAAGCGCGTGCGGCGCCTTCACCGTCTAGCTGTCCAGCACGCCTGCGCTTGGGCTGGCCTCGCGTCCGGATCGCTCGCGGTCGAGCATCAGCGCCACGTCGTGGATGGTCTGGAACAGCAGGCGGCGCACGAAGCGCCGGAACCACCAGTAGACCGTCTGCCACGGCCCGAAATGCACCGGTAGCATGTGCCAGCCACAGCCAGCACGGGCCAGGTAGCGCAGCGCGTTCAGCACCTCGCGTAGATCCGCCTTTGGTGGCCTGCCACGTCCGGCGGGTGCAGGCAGGAAGGGAGCGATCCGCTCCCACTCCTCGTCCGTCAGATCAGTCGGGTAGCGTCGCCGCTTAAAGGCAGCCTGCCGGGCTCGATGTTCCTTGGTCCACATCCAGCCCATTTGGGGGGGGGGCCGCTTGGCCCAAACCCAACTACCTCAGGCACTCTCAATCGGGCTCCTGGGCTATCCGTCTGAGGCCGCATCTCTCCTGAACTTACGGATTTCTGACGCAAACTCAGATCGATGGATCTGAAATGGATCCCTTATCAATATCGACGCATTGTATGGTTTATTAACCTTATATGAAACGATTACTCCAGATGATTGCGCTGGTCGCCCAAACAAAAAATCTACCTCTTTTACGGATAATACATTATTCCAAGGAATTGTTACATCTTTTCCGTGCTGTATTATGCGTAGAGCTTCCTTACTCATAATAACTACTATGGGGCTTGGCTTAGTTCGACCAAATATCATGATTGACGTATACAATAATAATGCTGTCATTATGTACCCTGGTATTCCCAGAAATATGCTCTGCTCTAGTCCTACCTTTAGTGAAACCCAGGCAAGCAGCAATGTCAGAAAGGCAGATACTATAATTACTAAAATAAAAAAGGTTGACATAACGCTATGTCGTTCAACGTAGTGCGATTGGACGACATCGGACATCTGCACCTCCATTGACAGCGCTGCAACCATAACAGCCCTGAGTAGCGGGGCGGTGCCAAAATGCGTCACAGGGCAGCCGTAGTGCATTTTTAAACAGGCTCTTAAGTAGTGGATTCCAAAGGCGAGCCTTTGGCGGAGTTTGAGGCAGAGCCTCAACCTTGCTCGCTTCCAGCCTCGCCTCGCCTGCCTGGCTTGCTCACACAGGCTTTGGTCCGCGTCCAGGATTTGGCGAGCGCGACATGCAGCCGGGTGTGGCTGCTACGGTGGCTGCTCACTCGGGTGGGGATGATCATGGGGACCGGCGGGTTCGTAACGGTGTCGAGCCGGATCGCCTACGAGAACCGCTGGCTGCGGCTGCGTGAGGACATCGTTCGGCGGCCGGATGGCTCGGACGGGCTGTACGGCGTGGTGGAGCGCAACGACTTCGTGGTGGTCGCGGCGCTGGGGGAGGATCGCAGCATCACGCTGGTCGAGCAGTTCCGCTACCCGGTGGGGCAGAGGATGTGGGAGCTGCCGATGGGCATGTGGGAGGAGCGTCCGGACGCGACGCCCTCGCAGGTGGCGGCGGGCGAGCTGGCGGAGGAGACGGGGCTGGTGGCGGGCGCCATGGCGCATGTGGGCACGCTGTTCCAGGGGGCGGGTTACTCGAACCAGCGCGGGCATCTGTTCGTGGCGACGGCGCTGACGCAGGGGACGACGGGACGGGAGGCGAGCGAGGGAGACATGGTAGCGCAGCACTTCGCCCTGGACCAGGCAGAGGCGATGATCGCGGACGGGCGGATCACCTGCATGGTGACGGTGGCGGCGTTCGGGCTGCTGCGGATCAAGGGGCTGGTGTGACGGCGCGGGCATGGCGGGCGGCCCGGTGCCGCGCTCGGACGAAGGCGGCCGGCAAGACAAGGAAGGTTGAGGCTCTGCCTCAAACTCCGCCAGGGGCGAGCCGCCCCTGGACCGGCTTTCTTGAGTAAAGCCAGTCCAGGGGGCTTCCCCCTGGCGGGTCTGGGCGGAGCTGGCCGAAGGCTCCAGTGGCCCGCTTGGGCCATTGGAATGGCCAGCGGAGGGGGAGCCCAGCCTTGCCTGCTGACAGGTCAGTGCATCGGATCGTTGCTGCGACAGGTCCGAGGAACGAGGTTCCGGCGCTCTGCCCAGGCCTGGGTGGTGCCGTGTGCCGGGCGGATGCGGCTTGTGCTCGATGCCGCTTTGCGCGGTAATCAAGGTGCCGTGTTCGGCGGGGGAAACAGCAAATGGTTCAGCGGTCCGGGGGAGGCGCTCCCCTCGCGCGTCAGGCGATGGCCTATGTGCTGGCGGGTGGTCGAGGCAGCCGGCTGATGGAGCTGACGGACGCTCGGGCCAAGCCGGCGGTGTATTTCGCCGGCAAGTCGCGGATCATCGACTTCGCGCTGTCCAACGCGGTGAACTCGGGCATCCGGCGCATCGGGGTGGCGACGCAGTACAAGGCGCACAGCCTGATCCGGCACATGCAGCGGGGCTGGAACTTCCTGCGGCCGGGACGCAACGAGAGCTTCGACATCCTGCCGGCCAGCCAGCGCGTCACGGAAACCGGCTGGTACTCGGGCACGGCGGATGCGGTGTTCCAGAACATCGACATCATTGAGGGGTACGATCCGAAGTACATCGTCCTGCTGGCCGGCGACCACGTGTACAAGATGGACTACGAGATGATGCTGCAGCAGCACTGCGAGCAGGGCGCGGACGTGACCGTGGGCTGCATCGAGGTGGCGCGCATGGAGGCCACGGCATTCGGGGTGATGGCGGTCGACGGGGACGACCGTATCGTCTCGTTCCTGGAGAAGCCGGCCGATCCGCCAGGCATTCCAGGCGATCCGGACCATGCGCTGGCGAGCATGGGCATCTACGTGTTCGAGACGAAGTTCCTGCTCGACCAGCTTCGGCGCGACGCGGCCATCGAGGGATCATCGCATGATTTCGGTCGCGACATCATTCCCCACATCGTGACAAGTGGCAAGGCGGTGGCGCACCGGTTCGCGCGCTCCTGCGTGCGCTCGTCGCAGGAGAGCGGGTCGTACTGGCGCGACGTCGGCACGGTGGATGCGTACTGGTCGGCCAACATCGACCTCACGGATTTTGTTCCTGGTCTGGATCTGTACGACAAGGATTGGCCGATCTGGACCTATGGCGAGGTCGTGCCGCCGGCGAAGTTCGTGCACGACGAGGACGGGCGGCGTGGCTCGGCGGTCAGCTCCGTGATCTCCGGGGCGTGCGTGGTGTCGGGCAGCGAGGTCAGGCGCTCGCTGCTGTTCACCGGGGTGCATGCGCACTCGTATACGCGGATCGACGGCGGGGTGATCCTGCCCTACGCCGAGATCGGGCGGCACGCGCGGCTGCGCGACGTGGTGGTGGACCGGGGCGTGCATATTCCCGTCGGCCTGGTGGTGGGGGAGGACCCGGAGCTGGACGCGCAGCGGTTCCGGCGCACGGCGGCGGGGGTGTGCCTGATCACGCAGCCGATGATCGATCGGCTGGCGTCGTGATGGAGGATGCGGGTGGGGCTGGCGTGCTGCGCAAGGTGGCGCTGTTCAGCAAGGAGTATCCGCCCAACGTCTATGGCGGCGCCGGGGTGCATGTGGAGTACCTGGCGCGTGCGCTAGCGGGGCTGGTGGAGGTGGAGGTGCGCTCGTTTGGCGACCAAATGGTGCACGATGGCGCGCTGAGCGTGCAGGGTTATCCGGCGTGGGCGGGGGCGAAGGAGGGCACCGATCCGCGGTTCGAGGGCGCGGTGGATGCGTTCGCGCGGTCGCTGGCGATGGCGAAGGACCGGCTCGACGCGCAGATCGTGCACTGCCACACCTGGTACACCGACATGGCCGGGGTGATCGCGCACCAGCTCTGGGGCGTGCCGTACGTGCTGACGATCCACTCGCTGGAGCCGCTGCGGCCGTGGAAGGTGGAGCAGCTCGGGCGGGGCTACCATCTCAGCGCCTGGATGGAGCGCACCGCGATCGAGGGGGCGGATGCGGTGATCGCGGTGTCGGAGGAGACGCGCGCCGACGTGCTGCGGCTGTTCGACGTCGAGGCCTCGCGGGTGAGGGTGATCCACAACGGCATCGATCCCGGCGAGTATCGTCCTGTCGCGTCGCGCGGCGCGCTGCTGCGGCACGGGGTTGATCCGGAGCGGCCGTACGTGCTGTTCGTGGGGCGGATCACCCGGCAGAAGGGGATCATCCATCTGGTGCGCGCCATTGCGCAGATCGACCCGGCGATGCAGGTCGTGCTGTGCGCAGGCGCGCCGGATACCCCGGAGATCGAGCGCGAGATGGCGGACGGGGTGGCCGAGGTGCAGGCCAGGCGTCCCGGGGTGATCTGGGTGCGCGAGATGGTGTCGCGCGCGGAGGCGATCGAGCTCTACAGCCACGCGGCGGTGTTCTGCTGCCCGTCGGTGTACGAGCCGTTCGGGATCATCAACCTCGAGGCGATGGCGTGCGAGACGGCGGTGGTCGCGTCCGCGGTGGGCGGCATCCCGGAAGTCGTGGTGCCGGAGGTGACCGGGTTGCTGGTCGATCCGGGGCTGGTGGAAGGCACGTTCGAGCCGACGGACGCGGCGGCGTTCAGCGCGGGGCTGGCGGCGGCGATCAACCGGCTGGGGATCGATCCGGCGCTGCGGCGGCGCTTCGGGCTCGCGGGGCGGGCACGGGTGCTGGAGCGGTTCAGTTGGGCGTCGATCGCGCAGACCACGCTGGCGCTGTATCGCGAGGTGGTGGCGGGGCACGAGGCTCTGCGTGCGAAGGCTGGCGGGGCCTGAAGGCTATCAGGAAGCAGGCAAGGCTGGGCTCTGCCCAGGCCCGCCAGGGGGGAAGCCCCCCCTGGACCGGCCTTACTGAGACAAGTGGATTCCAAAGGCCTGCCTTTGGCGGAGTTTGAGGCAGAGCCTCAACCTTGCTTCCTGCCTTGCCTGCGGCGACACCGGGCAGACTGACCCGCTGCCTGCTTCTGGCCTTGCTTGCACCGCCGCGTCGAGTTCGCGATCCTGCGGGCATGACCTCCCATTTCGATCTGATCCTGCGCGGCGGCACCTGCGTCCTTCCTTGGGGCGAGGCAAAGGTCGATGTGGGCGCTCGCGGGGGCCGCATCGCCGCGCTGGGGGTGGGTGCGCGGGCTACGGCGGAGGAGGTGATCGATGCCACGGGCCTGCACGTGCTGCCCGGGCTGATCGACCCGCATGTGCATCTGCGCGATCCCGGGGACGCCAGTGTCGAGAGCATCCATACCGGGACGCGGGCAGCGGTGCTGGGCGGGATCACCGCGGTGTTCGACATGCCCAACACCACGCCGGCGGTGATTGATGCCGCACGTGTGGCGTGGAAGCAGGATCATGCCGAGCGGGTGAGCTGGTGCGATTTCGGGTTCTACGTCGGGGCGACGCGGGGCAATACGGCGGCGCTGGGCGGGCTGGAGCTGGGGCGTGGGGTGTGCGGGGTGAAGCTGTTCGCGGGCAGCTCGACCGGGGACCTGATGATCGAGGATGATGCCGGGATCGAGGCGGTGATGCGCGAGGGGCATCGGCGGGTCAGCTTCCACAGCGAGGACGAGTATCGGCTGCAGGCGCGGCGGGGAATGTTCCGCGTGGGCGAGCCTTACGACTCGCATCGGTTCTGGCGGGACGAGGAGTGCGCGTTCCTGGGGACGCGGCGGATCATGGCTCTGGCGCGGCGCACCGGGCGGCAGTCGCATATCCTGCACGTGTCGACGGCGGAGGAGCTGGAGTTCCTGGCGGGGTATCGCGATGTGGCGACGGTGGAGGTGCTGGTGAACCACCTCACCCAGGTGGCGCCGGAGTGCTACGAGCGGCTGGGCGGGATGGCGGTGATGAATCCGCCGATCAGGGACGCGCGCCACCATGCGGCGAGCTGGGCGGCGGTGGCCGATGGCACTGTGGACACGCTGGGGTCGGACCATGCGCCGCATCCGTGGGCGGCGAAGCAGAAGCCGTGGCCGGAGTGCCCGGCGGGGCTGACGGGGGTGCAGACGATCGTGCCGGTGATGCTGGACCATGTGAGTGCGGGGCGGTTGTCGCTGTCCCGGCTCGCGGACCTGATGTGCGCGGGGCCGGCGCGCGTGTATGGCGTGGTGGGCAAGGGGCGGCTTGCGATGGGGTATGACGCGGATTTTACCATCGTCGACATGGGGCGGCGGCGCGAGATCACCGACGACTGGATCGCGACGCCTGCGGGTTGGACGCCGTTCGCGGGGATGGTGGTGCAGGGGTGGCCGCTGGCGACGGTGGTGCGGGGGCAGGTGGTGATGCGCGAGGACGAGGTGCTGGGCGCGCCGGCAGGGAGGCTGGTCCGGTTCGCGGGGTGAGGCGCTGCTCTGCGACGGCTTGTCATGCCGGGGGGGCAACTTCCCGGCAGGTGGGGCTAGCCTCTCCCCCCGCTGCCTTTTTAACGACCCAGGCGGGTCATTGGAACCTTTGGCAGCTACGCCCAGACCCGCCAAAGGGCCGAGCTCTTTGGAAACCCTTTCTTTAAGTTCCGGATTTCAAAGGCAAGCCTTTGGCGGAGTTTGAGGCAGAGCCTCAACCTTGCTTGCCTAGACCGCTCACACTCAAGGGTTGTTGGTATGGGGAATTTTAAAGGCTTCGCCATCGAGGGAGTCCGGAGGAAGAGCTTGTGATCTTGCCTGCTTCTTGTGCCTGAGCGTGTGCGGTGCCGACTATTCCGATCCCGTCCTCCCGCGGCCTTGACCCGCCTCCGTTCTGGAAGGAGATAGCGGCGGCAGGGCGCCTGGCGTCCGGAACAGATCGAGGCGGCATCGTCCGCCGGGGGCATCGCGAGTGAGTGAAGTCGGGCCAGGACGGCGGGTGGGCGAGGAGGCAGGCAAGACCTACAAGCTGCGCCTCGAGAATGGATTCATCGACACCTACCTCTCGGGCAGGGCCATCCTCGACATTGGCTACAAGGGCTACATTCCCGATGTGGTGCCGATCGTGCCGCAGGCCACCGGGATCGAGCTGGATTTTCCCGGCTATGACGGGCGAACGCTGCCGTTCGCCGAGGAGTCGCAGGACGCGGTGTTCGCGAGCCACTGCCTGGAGCACATCCCGGACTTCCGCAACGCCTTGCAGGACTGGTTCCGCGTGCTCAGGGTTGGCGGGTTTCTGGTGATCATGGTGCCGCACCAGTTCCTCTACGAGAAGAAGGTGGCGCTGCCGTCGCAGTACAATGGTGACCATCAGAGGTTCTACACGCCGGCGTCGCTGATGTCCGAGATCGAGGAGTCGCTTCCGCCCAACAGCTACCGGCTGCGTCATCTGGCTGACAACGATCTGGGCTACGACTACTCGATTCCGCCGGACCGCCATCCCGGTGGCTGCTATGAGCTGGAACTCGTGGTGGAGAAGATCGAGGCGCCCGACTGGCCGCTGGCCGTACGGACCGTGCGGCGGTTCGACATGGATGACGAGGCGAGTGATCATTTCGACGCGATCGGCACGGGCACTACGCAGGACGTGGTGGCCGAGCGGGAGGCCGGCACGCAGCGGATCACCACGCTGATCGCCGAGCCGCATGATCTCGCGCTGTATGATTTCGGCCGCGAGACGGGCGGGGTGCGGCGCGTGCTGGCGATGACGCTTGGGCACTTTGGCGACTTCATCATAGGGCTGCCGGCGCTGCGCGGGCTGCGTGCGGCGTTTCCTGATGCTCACATCCGGCTGGTCGTGGGGGCGTGGAACCAGGTGGCGGCCGAGACCTGCGGCCTGGTGGATGAGGTGGCGACCTACAACTATTTTCCCGAGAACGCGAGGAACTGGGATGGTAGGCCGGTCCAGGGGATGGACAGGTTCCACGTCGCCGCTGCCGGCGTGTTCGACGTGGCCATCGACCTGCGGGTGGACGAGGATACCCGTCATCTGCTGGAGGAAGTGGACGCGGTCACGCGCTGCGGCATAGGCATCAGCGCGCGCTTCCCGTTTCTCGACGTGGTGCTGCCGTTCGACCACTCGCTGCGCCTGACGGACGGGCTGGACCGGGTCAGCAATATTCTTTTGGGTCCGGAGCGGTTCGACTCGCGTATGCCGCGGCGCACGCCGTTTCGTCATGATACGGATTTCAGCGTGGGCGACACCCACGTCATCTATGGACCATACATCAAGCTGCCGCCGGGGCGGTTTCGCGCGACGTTCGGGTTGCAGCTTTCGGGGTTGAGATTCGGTCTGAAACGGACGCGGATCACGGTGGACGTCGCCCGTAACGGATCGGACATCATTGCCACGCGCGCGTTCACTGCAGACCGGATCGCCCCGGCGATCAACGACGGCGTGCAGGTCGATTTCGTCAACAACTACGAGGATGGCACGTTCGAGTTCCGGGTGCACACATCGGGTCGGCCGCTGCGGGCCGTGATGGGGTTCAGTGGGGTGCGTCTGGATCAGATCGAGGCGCCGGCAACGGCGCGGTTCCGTCGCTCGGACCTGCACATCGGCGAGCAGCTCTCGTTGCTGGTGCAACTGCTGGCCGATCGCGCGGACCAGCTCTATCCAACGCGTGCGGCAGTGGCAGGGCCGGAAGAGTCGGACGCCGGCGCCCCGTCCGGCGCGGTTGGCGAGATGCTGGACGCGGTGCCGCACGGACGGCACCGCGTGGTGGTCGCGCCGGTGAGCAACTCGGACCTGCGGGACTGGCCGCTGGCGCACTACGTGTCGCTGGTTCGGGCGATGGTGGAGCGGCTGGACTGCGTGGTGCTGCTGGTCGGCTCGCGGACACAGGCCAAGCTGCTCGACCGCATCGTCGAGGAGAGCGGCTGCGCCGGCAGGGTGGTCAGCCTGGCCGGGCATACCGTCTGGTCCGACATGCCGGCGGTGCTGCGCGGGGCGGACCTGGTGATCTGCAACAATTCAGGGATTGGCCATCTCGCAGCCTCTGTGGGAGCGTCGACGCTCGCGATCTATTCCGCAAGCCATCAGCCGCAGGAGTGGGGTCCGCGCGGGCCACGCTCCCAGGCGCTGATGGCGGTGGTGCCGTGCTCGCCCTGCGGGTACGACAGGTTGTCGGAATGCCCTTACGAGCACGCTTGTATGCAGGGCCTGCTGCCGGAGTCGGTGTTCGCGCAGGTGGCCAGGCGACTTGCGGCGTGACCGGGGAGGGTTGGTGTCGTCGCGGTTTTGCGATGCGGGTGTGCGGCCCGGGAAATCCGGGGCGTGCCGCGGGAGTGTACCCGTGGTGACGACGGCGCGGACGGGCGAGGCTCGGGTGCAGAGGGGCGATGTCGCGACCGCTGAGACACGCCAGCGCCTCTCGCTGGCGCATGTGGTCCGGATGCGGATCGCGTTCGTGCGTCGGGCGTACGAGGCGCTGGGGCGACACAGGCGGCATCGGACGGTGACTGCCAGGATCGCTGCCGCCCAGGTTCAGGAGCGTGGTTCGGGTCGATACGTCACGCGCCGGCTGCATCGTTGTCCCTGGTGCGGCAGTGAGGCGGCGTATCTGTTTTCCTACGAGGTGTCCTATCCGGATGAGGCGGTGCTGTCCGAGCGGTGGCAGTGCGCGCATTGCGGCGGAGATCATACCCGCACGGTGTAGAGGCGGATACCGCAGGGTGCGGGAATGGTGTGCCGCGTCGCCGGCTGGTCGAGGTCGGTTGCGGTATGCCAGAAGCCACATGGGTGCCGCGGCGCAGGAGACGGCAGGTCGGATTGGTGGCTGCGGCATCGTGCCGCAGGTTTGCTGCGGCTGTGGTGGCCGGCTTTGATGGCGGGCATGATGGCCAGGTCGCCATCCATTGAGGAGGCGCGTCCGCTTGTCCATCGGTGTGGTCAGAAGGCTTCCCGCGCCGTTGCGTCGCGTGGTCGTGGGGGCGGCGGACGGGCTGCGCGTCTTCCTGGAGCGGCGGGCACAGCAGGCGCGATTGTCCGATCCCGCGCTGGTGCAGCAGGACAGGCGGCTGGGGCCGCTGCGGGAGCGGGGGCGACGGCACCCCGCCGGCACCCGGGTCGCGGTGGCCGGGCTGTTCAGCTCGCGCTGCGGGTTGCAGCGAGGGGCGGAGCTGATGGTGCTGGACCTGCGCGCGCGCGGGGTGGCGGTGCTGGAACTCGATCTGGCACCGGGGCTGGCGATCGCGTCCGATCTGCAGACCGCGGCGGAGGCCGATTTGTCCGTGCTGGCGGCGTGGGGCGCCAGCGAGGTGGTGGTGCATGTCAATCCGCCGGATTTCGCAAGGGCGATGGCGCTGTTCGATCCTCAGGCACTGGAGAGCGTGGCGGTCGTTGCCTACTGGGCGTGGGAGCTGACCGTGGTCTCGCCGGAGTGGCGTGCCTGCGCCGAGCTGGCGGACGAGATCTGGGTGCCCTCGCCGTTCGTGGCGGAGGCCCTGGCGCAGGGCATTCCGGAGTTCGACGCGCCGATCCGGGTGGTGCCGCACGCGGTGGACCGGGCGCCGATGCAGGGCGTCGGGGGTGGCGAACGCGTCGCGCTGCGGCGTCGGCTTGGGCTGCCGGAGGCGGCGTTCGTGGCGGGGACCTCGTTCTCGTTCGCGTCGAACTACGCGCGCAAGAACCCGTGCGGGGCGATCGATGCGTTCCGGGCGGCGTTCCGCGACGTCGGGGGGGAACGGATGGCGGTCGGCGAGGGTGCGGTGCGGCTGGTGGTGCGGTGTCACGATGTTGCGCGGCACCGCAGGCTGTTCGAGCACCTGGTCAGCTATGCGGGGGAGGATGCGCGCATCCTGGTGTGGGATACCGCCGCGGTGGTGTGCTCGATCCGCGAGTTCTATGGGCTGATCGACGCCTACGTGTCGCTGCACCGCAGCGAGGGGTACGGGCTCAACCTGGCGGAGGCGGCACAGGCGGGGGTCGAGGTGGTGGCGACCGGCTGGGGGCTGGCGCCCGATATCGCCGCGCGGCCGCAACTGCGCACGGTGGGCTCGCGGCTGGTGGTGCCGCTGGACACGGAGGGGACGTACGAACGCTTTCCCGGGGCGCTGTGGGCGGAACCGGATGTTCTGGAGGCGGCGGATCGCTTGCGGGAGTGCCGGGCTGCGTGGGCGCGGCGCAGCGGGTTTGGCGAGGCAGGAAGCAAGCAAGGTTGAGGCTCTGCCTCAAACTCCGCCAAAGGCTCGCCTTTGGAAACCATTTGTCTAAGTAAAGCCGGTCCAGGGGCGGCTCGCCCCTGGCGGGTCTGGGCAGAGCCCAGTTTTGCTTGCTTCCTGACAGCCATAGGCCGGTTCGGAGATGACCCACGACCGGTCGCAGAGCCAGCTTGATCGGATGTCACCGCTGCGCTAAATCACTCGCCCGGTCGGTCCGGAGATGCCCAGGTAGCTCAGCTGGTAGAGCATGCGACTGAAAATCGCAGTGTCGGTGGTTCGACTCCGCCCCTGGGCACCATTCTCCGAAGTGCCATGCCTGGCTCTGAGCTTTCTTGATGTTCTGGTCGGGATGCTCTGATGGGGATTGCTCGAGCCGGGTGGCAGCGCCGGAAGTTGGGCTGAGGCGGCACATGGTGGTCAGAGAAATCGTCAGTCAGTGGCGTGTCGACCGATATGCTAGCAGGTGGCTATATGTGCCTGGCCCGCAGACGTGCGTTGCAGAGTGGCGAGGGTGAAAGGTTATCGGTCCGGGCTGTAAGATTCTGTTGGACCATATGCCCCATGATCATTCAAAATATACCTATCGTCGGGTTCTGGGCATCGCGCATCACCGTCTTGTAAGATGCGATGTGTTCTCTTCAGGGTACGGTTAGGACGATAAGCTTCTTGATGCCTGGATTGTTCTTGCCGTGTCCAAATCATGTCGGCGGTTGATCCTGTCGCAGGGCTGGTGCATCTGACGACAGATCTGCGACTCTTTTCGTGCTGTGCTGCCGGTGGTTCGTGCGTGGTCCATGGCGGCGGCACCGTTTAGCACGTCATGCAGGGAGAGTTGTCAAGGTGACGATGTCACGGCTGTGGGTTGCAGTTGAGAGGATGAAGTGCCCGTCATGACCCGAGCGTTCCACAATCCTCTCCCCCCTGCGTCAGGAACGACCATCATCGGCATCGCAACCGGGATTGGCGTGGTATCGAGCGTGGTGCTGCGGCATTTTGGGTGCGGTGCGGAGGCGGTTCTGGCGGTGTCGGGTGCGGAGGCGGCAATCTGGCTCGTCTGCCATCCGCAGGTGAACCGCAGCGTGCCGGTGAGCGAGGCGCCACCCAATCACACCTTGCCTGAGGCCATGGAATAATGGCTTCGGCGCGCCGGAGCTGATGCCAGCGGTTCTTGCCCGCGGAGGCAACTTGGCCGGACGCAGAACCGACAGGGCCTTGGTAGTGGGGAGCCAGACCGTGGCGATGGTCTGGCAGCAGGCGAGCCGATGCGCGTTCAGGGAGAGTTGAGCAGTGTGCGACCTCCTGCCAAGGGTTCCGTGATGTCCTGACACCAGAAGCCAGGATTGTTGACCCAAAGACAAGCAAGGCTGAGCTTTGCTTGGACTCGCTAAGTATTAAGAATCTTTAGACCCTCGAATCCAAGTAGAAAAGTCCAAGGGAAAGGTTTTTGGCGGATGAGGTAGAGCCTCAACCTTGCTCGCTTTGCCGGTTATGCCATGAAGTTGCTCGCATAAGTGTTTTGAAAGCCGGGACGTCGCGCATGGTGCGCAAAGACGGATAGCGGCTCCATGTGAGCCAGGAGAGTTCCATGCAGCCCACCGAGGCCTCGATCGTCACCCTGTGGGTGCTGGTCATGCTCGCACTTGCCGTGGCAGGCGCAGCTCTTGCGCTCGGCGTTCATCTGACGCGCGAGCACAGGGTGCTGGGTGCCGAGCACGGCGACACGCTTGCCACCGCGACCCACGCGCTCGGCATGGTGAAGACGACGCGCGAAGTGGTGATGCGGATGGCCGCCGCTGCCGTTTCGACACCGGAAGGCTCTGCAGCCGCCGCGGCTGTGACGGCGAAGGAGGGTGCGCCCCCGATCGAGGTCGTGCTCGCACCTGTCGTGCAGCCCTTGTCCCCGCCTGTCCCGGTCGTGGCGCCAGAGCCGGATGCACCGACCGCAGAACCGGCGTGGAACTCGCACTTCGCGGACATGCACAGGCGCCTGGACGCCTTGCTGACAGCACAGGAGCACCTGCTGGCGGTGCAACAGGCCAGCGCCTTGTCGGTCGTTGCCACGCCCGTGCCTGGTGGCGTGACGGCTGGTCCTGCTGCGTTCATTTCGCTGCCGTCTGCGCCGGCTGTGGTGGCAACTGCCGTGCCTGCGGTCTGAGGGTCTCACTTAGGCTCAGCCTGCCTGCACCACCCTGACGCGAGGCAACCATGATGCAATCGAGAATCCCGGTAGGATGGCTGTTGGCGTGCGCGCTCGGCGGGGCGTTCGTGGCGTGTCCGGCGCGAGGCGAGGCGCAGGTGGCTGCGACCCCGCCGATCGTGCGGCTGTATCCGAGCTACTCGATCGAGGATGCATCCGGCAACCAGTTCGGGCAGACGTCCGCCGGCACCGTCGTGACGCTGTGCCCGAGCCTGAGCGGCACGGAGCCGGTGGCGCAGGTGTGTCCTGGCACGAGCGCGAGCAATCCGCTGT